>Ga0315294_10010303_pt1 | contig 10256 bp, 10 predicted proteins | sample YL17G13_40_MG_FD_203626 | JGI IMG/M metagenome (GOLD analysis project Ga0315294, IMG submission 203626) | Sediment microbial communities from Yellowstone Lake, YNP, Wyoming, USA - YL17G13_40 | ecosystem: Environmental > Aquatic > Freshwater > Lake > Sediment | place: USA: Wyoming | collected...
AATTTTATGAATTTAAGGAAGCTTAAATTTTATTTTAACCTCTATTGGATAAGGATCATCGTTATTTCCTTATTGGCTACTCTGGGAATATCGCTGATTCTTGTGATTACCAACGGTATCCGCGCCTGGAATGAGTCTGAATCGTACCTGAGGCAATCTCAATTGGCAACCTATCCATTACAGATATTTATCTGGATAATCGTGGGCTTAATCCAGGGCGCAGTTTATACCTATATGATGTACTGGATGTTCTACAAAAGAGGCGGCCAGTCATTCACCCAAACCACCAAAAAATCCATTTCCGGAGAAGATATCGGGATTAAATGGGATGATGTTATCGGTATGGACGAGGCCAAACAAGAAGCCCTGGAAGTAGTCAAGCTTATCACCGACCGCGCCCAATTGCAGCGTATCGGAGGAAAGATTTTACGCGGGATCCTGATGCTTGGCCCTCCGGGATGCGGAAAAACTTATCTGGCCAAGGCCATTGCTACCGAAGCAGGCCTTCCTTTTATCCCGATGTCAGGCTCGGAATTTGTAGAGATGTTTGTCGGGGTCGGCGCAGGAAGAATCCGCAGCCTCTTCAAAAAGGCGCGTAATCTGGCGGAACTGCATGGCGGCTGCCTTATTTTTATTGACGAGATTGACGCGGTCGGCGCGCAAAGGGCGGCGGCCACCGGATTCGGGGGAGGACAAACCGAAACTAATACAACCTTAAACCAGCTGTTGGTAGAGATGGACGGGCTGAAAGAAAAAGATATCAATATCGTCATTATCGGGGCGACCAACATGCCGGAGTCGTTTCTGGACGCGGCCCTGCTTAGGCCGGGAAGATTTGACCGCAAGATCTACGTGGATAAACCCTCGCTGGAAGACCGGGAAAAATTATTTGCCTATTATCTTAAAAAAGTCAAATACGACGAAGCCAGCTTCAAAATCGACCGCCTGGCGCGTATAACCGTGGGAAACAGCCCCGCGGATATCGCCAATATCATAAGGGAAGCAGCGCTCATTGCCGTGCGCAACAAAAGACAGCTTATCACTATGAAAGATATTGATGACGCGCGTGAGAGGATTGCGCTGGGTATTAAACGCCGAATAAAAATCAGCGAAAAAGAAAAATGGCAGATCGCCTTTCACGAAGCAGGACATGCCATCGTTACCTACCTGCTTGCCCCCTCAAAAGACGTTTTTAAGATAACTATTACTCCCCGCGGCCACACCGGCGGAGCCACCTGGATACCCGAACGCGAAGATATCTTCATCGAAGACCAAAAAAGCCTGCTTACCGATATCAAGATCTCTCTAGGTTCCTATGCCGCGGAAAAAATCAAGCTGGGTTTTACTACCGCGGGAGTAGGGGGAGATTTTGCCAACGCCCTCTACATAGCCCATAATATGGTCTGGCGCGTAGGGATGGGCAAATCCGGTCTTATAGGGGATTTTCATGCCCTGGATTTTTACCGCCGCTTCGGAGGCACTCCGCTCATATCCGAAGAAACCAAAGCCCGCTTAGATAAAGACGTCCAAGAGATAATGCAGGCCTGCCTAAAAGAAGCGGAAGAACTTCTTAAAAAAGAAGAGGCCCTCCTTGACCGCCTGGCCAAAGAGCTTATTGGCAAAGAAGAACTTAATTATGACGAAATTGAGGCTATCTTTAAAGAATTCGGCAAAACCCGCCCTTCTGGTTAATCTCCTTATTTTTTTGTGTTTGGTCTTTGGCTGCTCTTCCTCCACAGAACCTACCTACACCAAAGAAAATATCGTGGATTCCATCCAGGATATCTGCAGGAAAGAACACAATATAGAGGTTGAGGCAAGACTGGTGGGCAGGACCTTGTGGGTGTATCTGCCGCTGGAAGACTTATTCTCAGTATCCGAAAAACCCGAAAAATTCACCCAAAAATTTGTCATTGAACAAAACCAAGGCCAGTTCTCAGAGGGGACATTAAAAGTAGAGTATCTCATTAAACCCATACCGACCAAAGAAGAGCTTAATAATTTTGGCTACGACAAAGCCGCTTCGGATAAATTTTATAAAGTGTTGCGGGTTTTGCGGCGTATAGTCTTCAGCACGAAGCATTCGGATGAAAATGCGCCCAGATTCTTTGTCCTGGTTATGGCGGATATAAAAAACGGTATTATGATTCAGCAGGTATTTTATTATCTTGACCTCAAAAAAGTGTCTTACAATTTTATATCTACAGAGGAATTCTCGCACCGCTCCTTACAAGATAGCGAAAAATCACCGCAGATAATCGGCGACAGGCAAGGCCTGAGCCTAGATTATAGAGACATAACAATGGAGGAGTTCATTATCAAACAGATACAACGTCGCATAGACCTAAAATTCCAGAAGCCGGAAGTTAGTCAAGCAGCGGATGTCGACAAGGAAATTTTAAAGATTGTTTCTAATACTTTAAAGATTTACGAATTTAAAGATTTTAACGCAGCGCAGCTATATAACCAGCTTACGGAAGGTAAAACTTTTTTGAAAAAGGCGGAAGTTTTGGCAGGGCCTAGCGATTAGAAAATTTGACCTTTCTTCCTTCTATCCTTAACTTACCCTCTGCAAATAACTTAATGGCTTGCGGATAAAGTTTGTGTTCGGCTTTATGAATTTTGGCTTCCAGCGTTTCCAGGGTATCGCCCTCTTCTATTTTGACTGCCTCCTGTAAGATTATCGGGCCATGGTCCATCTCCTCATCCACAAAGTGCACCGTCACGCCGGCGGCCTTTACGCCGTAGTCAAAAGCATCCTTAATGCCTTCTGTCCCCTTGAAGGAAGGAAGCAGGGCGGGATGGATATTTAAGATTTTATTTCGGTATCGGCTGACGAATTCGGGGCTGAGCAGGTGCATAAAACCTGCCAGGACAACCAGGTCAATCTTGCGCTCCTCTAAATATCGGGAGATCTTATCATAAAAATCATTTCTGGCGGAAAAATCTTTTCTTTCTACCAAGACAACCTCAACCCCTGCCCTTTTGGCCCGGCCGATCACTGCGGCTTTGGGATTATCGCAAACTAACAGGGATAAATTTGCCTGGATCTTGCCTTTTTTGACTGCCCGCGCAATCGCGCTAAAATTAGTGCCTCTGCCTGAAGCAAAAACCGCGATATTCATCATCCTAACTCTCCCAAACCCCCTTTTCTTTTCTGGCAATAGTCTTAGTGGGACAGGCCTTCAAACACTCTGAGCGGTTATCACAGATATTATAATCAATCACTGCCAGGTTATCCACTACTTTAATTGCACCCACCGGGCAGGCCTTTTCGCATTTACGGCAGGCAATACAGCCAACCTTGCAAACTTCCATTACCTGTTTGCCTAAATCTTGCGATTTGCAGCGCACGGCGTAAGTTTTGCTTACCGCCACCAGACTAAATAACTGTTTAGGGCAGGCCTCTACGCATTTATTGCAGGCCCTGCATTTTTTCTCATCTACGACAGGTAAATCTTCTTCGTTCATGGAAATCGCCCCGAATGGACAAACTTCAACGCAGGTGCTAAAACCTAAACAACCATACACGCACGCCTTCTGCCCACCCAGGACTAAATTTGCCGCTGTGCAATCCTCTATGCCTTTATATATAAATCTGTCTTTCACCTTCGTTCCGCCATTACAGTGTAATACCGCGACCTGCTTGACCTTAGGCTCTACTTTCTGGCCCAGAAGCGCGGCGATTTGCTCCTTCATCTTCTCTTCCGCCACCCTGCAGGCGCCGATATTTGCCTTTCCGCTTAAGAGGGATTCGGCAAAACCAAAACAGCCCGCCCCCCCGCAGGCGCCGCAGTTTGAACCGGGCAAAAGACCGTGGACCTTTTCTAAGCGCGGATCGGTCTGGACGGCAAGTCTTTTGGAGGCAATTGCCAGGCCCACTCCGAAAATCAGGCCCAACGCTCCCAGAGCTAAAATCGGAATTAAAATATCCATCAGAACTTTCCCGCTATAGGCCATCATTCGATGGCGGAATCCCGCCCGCTAATATAGAGCTTAGCGGGAAAACCCCGTAAAACCCAAGAAGCTCAGACTCATTATTGAGGCAATGATAAACGCCAAGGGAAAATCTTTTACGGCTTTTGGGACATCGCACAAATCCAACCTCTCTCTAATCCCTGACATCAAAAGCATGGCCAGGGTATAACCTAAACCCACGCAGATACCCTGAAAGACCGAATAAATGAAACTCCCCGGCAAGACCTTGCCATTTACAAAAAACATATCCGAATTCAACACCGCCACCCCCAGCACCGCGCAGTTTACGGTAATAAGAGGCAGATATATCCCGAAGAACCTATACAGAGGAGGGCTGATCTTTCTGATAATCATTTCCACAAGCTGCACAAATGTGGCGATTACCAGGATAAAAGAAATAGTGCGCAAGTACGTCAAATTAAAAGGTATGAGCAGAAATCTATAGATAAACCAGGTAATTACAGAGGACATCGTGGTCACAAACATTACCGCAAGGCTCATGGCCAGCGCCGGCTTGGTTTCTTTGGAGATAGCAATAAACGAGCATAAGCCCAGGAAACGGGATAAGATGACATTATTTAAGAATACCGCGGAAATAAAGATGGTTAAAAAATACGCCAGGTTCATAGTTTTCTATTTTTTAAAATATTAAAAAATCCCAACAACAGCCCGATGACTAAAAGCGCGCCCGAGGGCATTCCCAAAACAAAAGCCGGTTCAAATCCTTTGAATACGGTATGATTAAATAATTTTCCCGCGCCCAAAAATTCTCTTATCCCCGAAATCAACAAAAGCGCCAGAATGAAACCCGCGCCCATCCCCAGCCCGTCAAATAAAGAATCAACCACGCTGTTTTTTGAGGCGTAGGCCTCGGCGCGGCCTAAGACTATGCAGTTAACCACGATTAACGGCACATATATACCCAACGCGCGGTTCAATGCCGGGCTGTATGCTTTCATCGTTAATTCGGTAATAGTAACGAAAGTGGCAATAACCACGATATAGCAGGGGATCCTGACCCTATCGGGTATAAAATTTTTAATCAAGGCAATGATTATATTTGACCCTAAGAGAACGAAAGTAGCGGCTATGCCCATGCCAACCCCGTTGGCCAGCGAAACAGATACGGCCAGCGTAGGGCATAACCCTAAGGCCAGGACAAAGGTGGGATTTTCTTTGAAAATGCCTTTTAGGAATTCGCTGAATATTTTCTTCATAGCTCGCGTCAATAGTCTATGGTCTATTGTCTATGGCCTATGGGAGATGGCTTGACTATCGACCATTGACTATCGACTATAGACCCGATATGGTTTATATTTTCAACGAGTGCCGTATATCCTGTTTCTCGTATAACGGTCAATAATGGGGGAAGCGGCATTCATCATCAGTATGGCATAGGATACGCCTTCGGGATAACCGCCCCACAATCGGATAACCGAAGTCAATACGCCGCATCCGATGCCAAAAACAATCTGCCCCTTGCGAGTTAAAGGCGAAGTTACATAATCCGTGGCCATAAAGAAAGCTCCCAGGATTAAACCGCCGGATAAAATATGAAAAAGCCAGTCACCGGCGAATAAACCTTGCGGGCCGAAGATGTAGGCGAATAATGCTACCGTTAATACATAAAGTATGGGTATATGCCAACAGATGTAACCCCTTATAAAAAGAAATACTACGCCCAAGAGAAGTGCAGCGATACAGACTTCTCCGATACAGCCGCCGCGTTTACCTAAAAATAAATCTAAGTAGGAAATATGTTCTAAAACCTTACCCTCTTTAATAAGCGCGAGCGGGGTTGCCGAAGTAACCGCATCATAACTAAGAGGCCTAGTAAAACTGGTCATATACTTGGGCCAGGAGGCCATTAAAAATACCCTGCCCACCAGCGCGGGGTTAAAGATGTTCTGGCCTAGGCCTCCAAAAATCTGCTTACCAATAGCAACCGCAAAGAATGAACCTACGATGGGAAGCCAAAAAGGGACTTTGGGAGGTAAGTTATAGGCAAGCAACAGGCCGGTAAGCACGGCGCTGCCGTCTAAGACCGTTACTTTTCTTTTGCTGAAAATCTGACAGAGTGCTTCGCTAATCACCGCGGAAATTACGCCCAGAATAATAACCCACAATGCCGGAATGCCGAATATAAATATGCCGGCTATGCCCGCAGGGATAAGGCCTAATACCACCATCCACATAATTTTAGATACCGATTCATCATTATGCAGATGCGGCGAGGTTGAGACAATCAATTTATTTTTCATATTCATCTTATCATTGCTTTTATCTCTTCTGCCTTCTTCTTCACTGAATCCAAAACCGCTTTTGAGGAAATAGTTGCTCCGGTAATTGCCTGCACTTCTCCCAGGGCTTTAAGATTCTTGCCACAGAATTGTCCGCTAAACTCCGGTTCCGCAACCCGCGCCCCTAATCCCGGAGTATCGCCCTGGCTGATCACCTTTATGTTAGTTATAGTGCCGTCTTTAAGCATACCCGCCAGAGTTTCAATCGTGCTGGAATAGCCTTTGCCGGAGGCCTTGAACGCTGCGCCGATCAAAGTTCCCTGTTTATCATAGACATTATAATAGGAAACTTCTTCTTTGGATTTAACCGGCTCAAAGCGGTCCCCTTGCGGCATTACTTCTTTTAATCCCGCATCCTCTTCTGCCTGGGCTTGGGCAATAATCCGCGCCCTGGTCAAAGAGTTTACGCCCGCCAAGAGGCCTGCGGCAACAAAGCAGATTAAAGACAATATCAGGCCGTAACGTATCATCTCTTTCATCGCATCACCTCTAGCTTCGCCCTCTTTATGGACTGCACTAACATCCTATTGGCAGGGCAGACATAATTGCAGATGCCGCATTCAATACAATCCGCCGCGCCGTAGTCTTTTGCCTGCGGCCACAGTCCTTTCTCAGCTGCCAGATTAATCAGGCAGGGCATAAGGCTCACCGGGCACCCCCTTACGCAGGCCCCGCAGCGGATACAAAATTCCTCCCGCAGACCTCCTGCTTCTTCTTTAGAAAATAGGATTACTCCGCTTGTGGATTTAATCACCGGGACCTCATCGCCAAACTGGGCAATGCCCATCATCGGACCGCCGAAAATAATTTTGCCCGGCCCTTCCTTTAAAGGCCCGCAAAAATCAATCAACTCTCTTATCGGCGTGCCGATACGCACCAGAAGGTTTTTAGGGTTAGAAAGGCAGCTTCCGGTCACGGTGACCACTCTTTCATAAAGAGGTTTATTCTTATAAACCGCCTCATAAATGGCAAAAACCGTCCCTACATTATGCACCACCACTCCGATATCAAAAGGTAGTTTACCGCGCGGGACTTCCCTGCCTAAAATATTCTTGATGAGTTGTTTTTCTCCGCCCTGGGGATATTGCGACTTTAGAACTACTACAATCGATGTGCGGTGTGCGGTGTGCGGTGTGCGTCCGCTAACCGCTAACCGCTCACCGCTAACCGATTCAAAAACCTCTATGGCTTCGGGCTTATTATCTTCAATCGCGATATAGACCTGCTTGACCCCCAGGCACCTGCGCACCAATTCTATGCCTTTGATGATCTCTTCGGTCTTCTCCACCATCAGCCGATAATCAGCGGTCAAATATGGCTCGCATTCTGCGCCATTGATAATCAAAGTGTCCACGGGCTTGGGTGGATTAAGCTTGATATGAGCGGGAAAGCTGGCCCCTCCCATACCTACAATACCCGCATCCTGGACGATATTGCGTATTTGTTCGGCAGTTAAATTGCTGATTTCTTCTGGTGACTGGTGACTGGTGACTGGTGACCTATCTTGCCCCTCGTTCTCGATAACAATTGCCTTACATCTGCCTAAAACCGGGTGCGGCCAGTCCTGAATCGCCGAAACTTTACCGGATATAGAAGCATGTATCGGGGCATAAACATGGGCGTCGATACTGGCGATCTTCTGGCCCGCAACTACGCTATCGCCTGCCTTAACCAAAGGGCTGCAGACCTTGCCTAAATGCTGGCTTAAGGGAATATAGGCCTTAGCCGGCAGAGGCATTCTTTCTATCGCCTTATTTTCGGTCTGGTGTTTGTGTTCCCCTAGTCTAACCATGTGATCTTGCGGTAGGAAAAAAGGCAAAAGACGCCGAGACTGCTAAAAGTTATCCCTGTCGTAACCAGAATAATCTCTTGAGGGAATCTTGCGGAAAAAAATGCGCTTAGATACATAAAGATAAGAAAACCTAAGTGCATTATTACTTCAAGCGAACTGAAAGTCTTACCCCTCATCTCATTATCGCTTACCCTATGGATTATAGTATTGGCTGCTATCATTATGGGGGATGAGATCAGGCCTAAAAGAAACGTTAAACCCGACGCCGGCCAGAAATAAGGCCACCGCTTTATACCGAGAGCAAAAAGGATAACCATTATACCGCTTAAAAATAGGGAAGCAAACATAATCTTGTATTGAGAGGCCTTCTGGCCGAATTTGCCGTAAAGGAGCGAGCCTACAAAGAGCCCTGAACCTATAAACATAATAAGCAGCCCCAGATCCTTTGTGGCTGAACCAAGCGTATTTTGCACAAAGACTATTGAGGCAACGGAGATTATCCCAAGGCAGGAGGCAAGGGTAAAAAGGACAACGGCTGTAAGCCTTATATCTTTATTGCGCAAGAAGTAGACCAATCCTTCTTTTATGTCCTGGGCAATTGACTTACGAATTACCTCAACTATATCCGTTCCGATAGTTCTTAAGTCCGCCAGGCCCTTTGCCTTAATTGAGATTAACAAAATCAACGTTGCGGAAACTATAAAACTTAGACTATCCAAATAAAAACCTCTTTCAGCGCCCACCCATTCCACCAGCACCCCGCTTATCCCAGAACCAACGACAAAGGCGATCATACCGGTGATATGCACTAAGGAATTAGCGATCAAAAGGTCCTTTTTTTCAACTAAATCCGGTACAATCGCCATCTTTGCCGGAAGGAAGAATCTAGCCAGGCAGAAGACCAGAAAAACCAAAAAATAGGCTAAAGGAAAAATCCTTGCGTGGAAGAGAAAAAACGGAATCGTCAGCACAAAAAGCGCCCTTAATAGATCGCAGACGTACATTGTCCGACGCCTGTCCCAGCGGTCAACATAAGCGCCGGCAACCGGCCCGATTAAAAAGACAGGAATAATCGTAAAGAGAAATACCTTGAATATGGTATAGGCTGAGGCCTGACTGCTATTGGAATAAGCAAAGCTGATTAGAGCCATAAACCCGAGCCGGTCGCCGATTTGCGAAATAATCTGGCCCAGCCACAAGAGAATAAAATTGCGGTTTTTTAAGACCTCGCGGAATTTAGACATTATCTTTAAGAGCCGACGGGGGGATTTGAACCCTCGACCTAGTGTTTACGAAACACTTGCTCTGCCACTGAGCTACGTCGGCGAAAATTCATATAATTATATCATAAAAAAATACATTGACAAAACAAAAATGCTTGCTATACTCATAGACAAGAATTTAGAAACACAGGAGTAAAGATATTGGCAAGTTGGACGAAAAACCCGTAAAGCAAAATTAAACAATTTAATAGCTTTACGGGTTTTTTGTCAGATGAGGGGGGGTGAAAAAGTAATACATGGCAAGAGGTAAAGTAAAGTGGTTCAGCAATCAGAAAGGTTACGGTTTTATCACTTCTGACACCGGTAAAGACGTGTTCGTCCATTATAGCGCAATCAAAGAAGACGGCTACAAAACCTTAGAAGAAGGCATGGAAGTAGACTTTGAAATCACTCAAGGCCCTAAGGGAGAGCAAGCCACCGACGTAACTAAGGTAAAGTAAATAGGTTATCGGCACACAAAAACCCCACAACTAAATTATTAGATGTGGGGTTTTCATTTAAAATGGGTCAGCGACTATTTTATTACTGGAAAACGGTCGCTGTCCCTAATTTTCCATCTCCTACTATAATAGACGCGGGAAGTGGGAAAATCTAACAGGGAATTTTCGGATCGCTTTTAAAAAAGTGGGGTATTGGGCGGATGACTAATTTGGAACGTCTCGAGAAGACTTAACAATAATACGGCACCGTATATCTTTAGTAGCGGTGGTTTTTATGCCTAAGCGTAATCTCAAATTTTCAAATTCAAATGTATAGATATACCTCCCTATGGCTGGATCAAATTTCTTTTCCGTATGATGCCATGATCCCTTTCGCAAGCGATTCTTTCTGTTCTTAGGCTTGCGCCAGATATCTGCATCTAGCTTTGGCTCGCCATTAACAAGATCATCCCAATCCAATCTT
>Ga0315294_10010304_pt1 | contig 10254 bp, 12 predicted proteins | sample YL17G13_40_MG_FD_203626 | JGI IMG/M metagenome (GOLD analysis project Ga0315294, IMG submission 203626) | Sediment microbial communities from Yellowstone Lake, YNP, Wyoming, USA - YL17G13_40 | ecosystem: Environmental > Aquatic > Freshwater > Lake > Sediment | place: USA: Wyoming | collected...
TGCAATAATCAAGGGCCTGGAAAATTGAGCTTTGCCCAGGAGCGCGGTAAGGATATTTCCCACCCCTTCGGCATACTCCCTTGCACGGAAAAATTGTATTCTCTGCCGATGATCGAAGTCAAGCAGGAGGAGGACACGAGATGATAAGGGATAGCGGCTCATCGGTCTTTCCGTACCCTTGCGTTTCCCCTGGCCTCCGCTGAGCGTCAACGCCGGATGACGTATCCCAGCCGGATTCCCCCCTTCCGGGCCGCGGTCATCGCCTCTTTCCAGGGGGACGCGGTCCGATCCATGATATTGGCCCGTTTCTTGAGGCTTTTCCCCTGCTATGGCGGGAGTGTATCGTCCTCAGCATCCGGAGAGGACCGTCCTCTACCGGGTGTTATTTCATTACTTCGACCGGTTTCTGACAGAATATGAGAGCCGTTTCGAGCGGGAGTATGGGTATTTCCGGCCGATCATCAAAGACGTCGTGGAGCGCTATTTGGACTGCGGCAATCCCCGCTGCGGGTTCGCCCGGATCCGCTGTCCCGACTGTAGGCAGGAGCGGCTCGTCATGTTCTCTTGCCGGACCCGGGGATTCTGCCCCTCGTGTCATGCCAAGCGGATCGAGGAATGGGGGGAATGGATGCGGGAGACGCTCCTTCTGGACGTGGCGCATCGCCAGATCGTCTTCACCATCCCCAAGAGGCTGCGGGTCTTCTTCAAGTTCAATCGCCGTCTCCTGGGGGATCTCTGCCGCTGCGCCCTGCGGGCCCTGACCCGATATTTGGAGGTTGTGACCGGGAGCGCGCTTACGCCCGGGGTCATCGCCGCCATTCAGACCTTTGGGGACCGGATCAATCTTCACGTGCACCTCCATCTTCTGGTGACCGAGGGCGGGGTGGATGCGGCCGGCGTCTTCCATAAGATCCCGCGGATCGACGACTCGCGGCTCGCCGAGCTCTTCGGCCGGGAGGTTCTGGCGATGCTTGTCCGAAAGGAGCTTCTGAGCCCGGAGTGGGCCGAGCGCATTCTCTCCTGGCCTCACACGGGCTTTAATGTCCACAGCCTGGTCCGGGCCAAGACCAAGCCGGAGGCCGAGCGGGTCGGGAAATACATGATCCGGCCGGTGCTCGCCCTGGAGCGGCTGACATTTCTGGAACCCGAGGGAAAAGTTGGTTACCGGTATGGCGAGAAGGGTGCCGAGCAGGAGACGACGGATTATCTGGAGTTTATCAGGAAGTCTTGATGGCCGCCGAGGCCCCGGCTGAGTGTTTTTCGTGATTCTCCCTTTACCCTGGAGGAGGGGTCTGGGTAATTTCAGGCGCTCTTGAGCTTGTCCGCGGCTTCCCGGCGCGCCTTCCTCTATTCTTTTCTCAACTTGACATCCGACGACACCGCGATTTATCATTCCCAACGATGGGGCGTGGCAAAATCAGTGCCTGAACGATCATCCGACCTGCGCAGCAGAAAACGAAATTCTTATTATCCTGGAACGGGGCCAGGGTCGCGGCCAATCCCAGCGCGAAAGATAAGTGAGGTCTTTCCATGTGGTCGTCAAGGCCATGGTGCCGATAGCGGGCGAATCGGGCTTGACCTTGTCCGAACTCATGAACAGACCGGACAGTCGCTCCTCTTTGCGGACGCGATTCCGATTCGCGCCGAATTTGTCGAGCCCGACGCCGGAGATCGTTCCGGCGCCGTCGAACCCGACCGGATTGAGGATCGAGCCGGCGACGGTGACTTTGACGGATTTGCCGCTGAGGTTTTTAATCCGGTAACGCAAGACAACCGCGGGAATTCCGGACTCCTCGGGCTTCAACGGTAAAAAAGGATTGAAGGCCTCCAAGGTGATTTGAAGCGGAATCTTGGCGTCTTCGAGTTCGACGCGGGCGATCGGATATTCCCCGATGAACCGGGCCCGTTCCATACGCGGCAGTCCGGGTACGGAGGTGCGGGGGATTCCATCCTGTCCGGTAAAGGGCGGGGTCAGAGGGCCTTCCAAGACGCGCACAAGCGGAGCCTTTCCCTCCTCCTGGAAGTAAAGCGCAAAGCAAGTGAAGGGAAGGTCGACGCCCTTGCCGGGACGATTGAAGATTTCCCAATCCCGTAGATTGCCCCGTCCGCCCAGCGAGACGGCTCCCGTGCCGATGCCGCCCAAGGGAAAGGCAACCTCTTTCAGCGACGGCCCTTCGAATACGCGTTGGGGGCCGAGTTTAAAGAGTTCCTGAGCCGGGTATGCGGCCGCTGAATCCTGGTTTGCGGAGAGGGAGGCGAAGGCCGGGATGAAGAAAAAGAAAACGATCAAAACAAGGCAAAGGCGGGTTTTCTTAAACATGACGAACTCCTCCCTGGATCGAGTGTTGGACGTTCCCTTTTAATAATCGCAATGACGGTCCAATGTCAATTCCTTGAATGGGGTCAATAATGTCCTGACCCCATTCACTCTATTGACAATAATCCTCAGATGCGATATGAACAGGATCATTCGAAGGATTCTGGTCTAAAATAAAGGAGGTATTCATGTCCAAGAAGGGTTTCTCCGTCTTGCAAAAATCTGTTTGTCTCTTTTTGACCTTGGCCCTGGTGGCGATTCCAACGCTGGCTTCGATCCAGACAAATCAGCAACCTACGGATTATATTCAGGGCGCCATGGATGGTGACCTGGCGGCTAAAGGAGATCCCCTCTGGCTCGTGGGTGGCCTTCTCTGCGGACTCCTGGCCGTTCTGTATTGCTATATGCAGTCCCCGACTCCGCCCGCCATTACACTTGTCGGAAAATCTCAGGACTATGTCCTCGGTTATACCGAAGGGTATAAGAAAAAGAAAGGCCGGAATGCCTTGTATGCCTGGATTGGCTGGGGAAGTTGGGTCGTCGTTTACCTGGTGGTGATATTGCCGAGCGTGGATACGAATTGATTTTGTAGAATTTAAATCGGCCGAAGAGGCCGAGAAATCGGGAGCGGGCGGAGGAGGAAGGATCTGCTCATGGTCCGGTCAGAAGAAAGGATGAAGGGGTGTTTGAAATTCATTCTCGTCGGACTTCTCCTCGTGGGCGGGGCGAAGCCCTCCGCCGCGGACTTCGTTCGGACAGTTTCTCTTGATTTTGAACGCGAAGTCATCCAAAAAGACAAAAAAGAAAAATTAACCGGGAAAATCTTCTATTTATCCCCTCTTCGGACGATCGTTAAGATCGAGGGCCCCATCCGGCAATGGATCATTTATGAAAAGAATGAGATGACGATCTATTATCCGGAAGACAAAGCCGCCTTTCATATGATCTTTCAATACTCCGTATCTCTTCCGTTTTTTTTAGCCTTTTTGAGGGGCCTCAAGGAAGATTTCGGCCTGTCGGAGATGGGTTATTCCCTGCTCAAATACGAGAAAAAGAACTCCCGTTTGATTTCCGTCTGGGTCCCTCCCAAAAAGGCAAAAAATATTTTTGGGGAAGCGACTCTCGAATATCAAGAAGACAAATTGGTGAGGCAGGAGATTAAGGATCCCCAGGGGAACGTGTCAAACATATCCGTTTATTCTAATCATGTCTCGTTCGGGACAAGCTCTTTTCCCATGGAAATCAGGACAACTTATGCCTCGACTTCTCCCGGATCCACTGAAGTCGTTAAGTTTAAAAACGCTCAGTTCAACGCCGACTTGCCTTCCGAGATTGTCGTTTTCAAGATTCCGCCCGACGTGAAGGTTAGGGAGGTTCAGTGGTGAAGAAAATCGGAGCGATCCTCCTGTCGGTGATTGCTCTGGCCGCTGCGGCCTTCGCCCAGACCGGCCCTACTGATGGGCTGCAATTCATCTTCAGAAATAATCCTTTGAAACAGCCGGCCGCGGCGACGAGCGCGGTGCGATCTTCAAAGGACGCATCTGAGATGAAGATCCTGTTTTTCGCCTTGTTTCGCGTTTACCAGAGATGTATATCCACTCAAGACAGAGGAAGTTGCATCTTTACCGTTAGTTGTTCCAATTTCGGCCTGTCCGCTCTTCGGACCTACGGTATCCTCCCGGGTCTGTTGATGACGTCGGACCGGCTGCAAAGGTGCAATTCTCTTGGGATAAAATATTACCCCGCTCAGCCGGAGACGGGCCTGGCCGTTGATTATCCGCTCGACGACTATTTTCTGGGAAAGAGAAAGAAATAAGGTGGTTGTATCGAAAGGGAAGCGCGGGATCGTTCTTGCCGGAGTCGTTTTGGCGGTGTTCCTCGATCTCTCCGCCGGTCAAGTCCAAGAAAACTATTTTCTTCCGGACAACATCCTTCGTTTTGCGGAGTCCCTTTATCGGGAAGGAGATTATCTCCGTGCGGCCGGGGAGTTCCAGCGCTATCTCTACAGTTTCGACCTGCGCCCTCCAAACGCCGCGTCAATTCATTTCAAGATCGGATTATGCTATCGACTCGGGCGGGAATTCCAAAAGTCCATTTCGTATTTCGACAAAGCGATCGAACTCGATCCGCAAATCCTCTTGACCTGGGATTCATACGGCCAGATCGCTTATTCGTTTTTTTTGATGGGAGAATATCAGCAATCACTCTCCTTCTTGGCCGAAAAATGGACGCTCGTTCCGTCCGGGGAAGGTCGATTGAAAATGAGCCTTTTAACGGGGGCAAATTATTTGTATCAAAAGCAATGGAACGCGGGCGAGGCGTATTTGAGCTCTCTCGAGTCAAGTTTCAGAAATCACAACCTGTCCCAATCGATGATGAGCTTTGTCAAAGAGGGCCAACGCCTCCCTCGCAAAAGCGAAGCGTTGGCGGGATTCTTATCCGCCGTCATCCCCGGCGCGGGCAAGATCTATAGCCGTCGAACGACCGATGGGCTCGTTTCCTTGTTCACCGTGGGAATGACCGCTTGGCAGGCCTACGAAGGCTTCCGCAGGGATGGCCTGCGTTCGGTGAAAGGATGGATTTACGGCACGATCAGCGCTTATTTTTATCTCGGGAACATCTATGGCTCCGTGGTGGCCGTCCGCATTTATAACGAGGACTTGGAAAACAAGCTCTTGGATAAGATCGGAGTTGCCGTCCATGTTATTTTTCAATAAACGGCTTCTCGGTCCCGCTCTGATGCTCTGGGCGGTTGGGGGATGGGGGCAGGATCAGGCGCTTCTTCTCGCCGACAGGTACATGAAAGCGGAAAATTATGAGGATGCCGTCACGGAGTTCAAACGCTATATCTTCTTTAACAGCGGCAGGGAAGGAGCGGACGTGTCCTATGCCTATTGCCAGATAGGCCTGGCCCTCGGTAACGTAGGCAAATGGACGGAAGCGTTCGACAATCTCAACAAATCCGTTCAGTCCGCTTTGGATGATAAGACCAAAGATGAGAGACGGCTCTCCCTGGCCGTGGCCCAGATCGGCGGCAAGAATTACGGGGGGGCGAAATTCACCCTCCTCAAACTTGAGATGTTCGGCAGCGATGAAGATCTCCGGGCTCGGGCCCGTTTTTTTTCCGGCATCTGCGCAATATACGAATATGACTGGAAGGAAGCGCAGGCCGTATTCGAAGAATATTTTCAGAGTGGCTCGGGGGACCAATTCCGTTCCATAAAGCCGGGTTTGGATGCCCTGCTGGTCCAGGCCGTCCGATCCAGCCAAAAATCCCCGTCGGTGGCAAAATGGCTTTCGACTTTTCTTCCGGGGACCGGTCAGATTTATTGCGGAGACTGGTCCAACGGGTTCAACGCGCTGGCCCTCAACGCGGCGACGGGATATCTCCTCGTCCACGACGTCCTGGCTCGACAGTATCAAGACGTTTTGCTCAACTCATTTTTCCTTTTCAATCGCTTTTACCAGGGGAACAAGGACAACGCCGCAACCCTGGCTCTTCAGTATAATGAGCGGATCAATCGGCTGTGGGCCGAAAAGATCTTGGACGTCCTCAAGGAGCGCTGAGTTGAGAATCCGATATGGCCACGCCATGCTCCTCGGAGGCCTCCTCTTGGCCCTGACGTTCGACCCCGTCCTCGTTTCTTCGCAGGAACGAATCGATGATCCCTATGCCCAGGCGGGAATTCTCGTCGATGACGGACGGTACCGGCAGGCCATTCCCATTTATCAGGAGCTGTTGAAGGACGGGGAGGGCTTGAGCGAGGTTAGGAAGTCCCGAATCTTTAACAACCTGGGGTATTGCCATTTTCAACTGAACGATTATAACGAGGCCTACGCCTGCTATCGCCAGGCTTTGGATTTGGATGACGGATATTCCCTCTGTCTGAACAATATCTCTGCCGTTTTGATCAAGCAGAGCAGATTCAAAGAGGCCCTGGGCTATCTCCATCGCGCTTACGATCTCGACCCGAATTCGATCAAGGCTCTCTTTAATCTTTTTACGGCCTACGCCAAACTCGAAAATCAGGATCTCGCGAAATATTATTTGAAACTCGCCTTTGAGAAGGACACGGAATATACCGTCAAACGGCTGAAGATGAAGAACGTCTCCGACCGCGACATCTCCCGGATCCAGAGTTTTCTCGATAAGACCGAAAAAAAACCGGACAATTCGCCGCCTTCCGATTTGGGTCTCGATTCATTCATCGGTTTCAAGGGACCCTTGATCGATGTCCCCAAGTTCTCCCCCGTTCGCTTGGGCGAGCCGAATAGCCGGCAGTGGAGTCATTCCGCGGCTTAAAGAATAAATTTTAATTCTTAAAGGAGGGTATTTCATGATGTTCCATTCACGATTCCAACGCCGAGATTGGACTCTATTTCTCGGAGTCGTCTTTCTTTTATTGACGCAGACCAAGTGCGCGGGTCCGGTAAAAAATCCCCGTCTTCTGGTCGATCGGCCGGTCTTTGCCCAGGAGATTCGGAAGATCGTCGTTATTCCCATCTCCGAGTATGCGGCCGTCCAACCCTGGACCGAAGAAACGGAAAAAAACCAACTCGTCACCGACTGTCTAAAAGCCTGCTGGGATTTTGAAATCCAAAACTTCCTGACGGAAAAGATGACGGGGATCGTCGAGGCCGTTTTTCTCGAGGCAAACGGAGCCGAAGTCAAAGCCTTCTTGGAAGATTACAACAAAAACGGATTCTCCACGGCCCTGAATAATCTGTCTCAAAAATATGATGCTTCCGTCGCCCTCTTCAAGCTCGAACAAAAAAATATCCCGGCGTACTCCGGAGAACTCAGCTCGAAGTTGATGGCCCGTTGGGACGGAGTCGAGCGCTATGTCGGAGAATCGGATCTCGCTCCCAAATTAGCAAAATCGGGCTGTAATTTTTTATCGTCCGTGCTGTTGGGTGTCTTTACAGGCGGCCTGTACACTCCCTCCGTCACACCCGCGGGTGATCCCGGCGAAAAACAGCAGCTGCCGGTTATTTCTTTATCGATGGAAGTCTATAGCCGCTCGGGCGTGCCGATTTGGAAGAGCTATGGAGGCTTTGAAGTCGCTCAGATAAAAACCGGGAAGACTTTCTTCATGGTCGAACTCGAAAAATTGTTTTCCTGCGACGAAAAAAAAGTGGAAATTAAAGAAAGCGTCCAGGTTTGTCTGGGCTCGCTAATCACGGAATTGCAGCCGCCCGTGCGGAAGGGCGGCCTCAAACCTTAATTCATGCTGAGCTCGCCGGGAAGGATCGTCTCTTCGCCCGCGGAAGAAAATTTATTTTAGAGTTAAATTTGTGACCGCACTCTTCGAAAGATCCATCGACGGAGGAGCGCGGAGGCGCGGCTCGTATCAGTGCCTGAACGATCATCTGACCTGCGCAACAGAAAACGAAATTCTTATTATCTTCTTAAAAGGCTGGCGATGATATGCGTCCTTTTCGTCCTCATTCGCCCGACCTGCCCGGCCGGCCAACAGGCCGATCGGAGTTTCGAGCTGAATACCTACGCGGGGAATTTATCCGTCAACAGCGGATCCGTACAGGCTATCGATGTTCATCCGGGGCGAGAGATTCGGACGGAGCTGAGGAACGGGATTCATTTCGGCGCGCGACTCATTTATCAAGCCAATTCCTATCTCGGCCTCGAAGCCAATTTCGGCAGTTCTCTGAACAAGTACTTCGTCCGGTTAATCGTCTATCAGGACGAGATCTCCACGGAAGAAACGACCTACCTGGGTTTCCTGCACGGCAATATCCTCCTCCAGCCGTTCCGTGGAAGATTGGCTCCATACCTCACGTGCGGAGTCGGGATCTTCGCCTTTATCGATAGCTTTGTTCCCGCGGTCAACTTTGGAGGCGGGATAAAAGTCCCCTTGTCGGATCGCCTTTCGTTCCGCATTGATATTCGGCAATATGAGGCCCGGCTCAAGGATACGATCCAATCGACGGAATTGGTCCGTGATGGGCCCGTGCTGAAAGCGACTGAAATCTCTTGGCCGTATGAGAACAGGTTCAGCTTTATCGAGCTCAGTGCCGGGCTGAGTTTCCGTCTGGGACGGAAAATTGAACGCCAGACTTATCATTGAATTGTTAAAAGAACTCATCTAGAAAATAGATCTTTATGCCACTTTTTCTTTTTATTATTTTCTCTTATATCCTTAAACCATATGAATTGATAAGGGATCGCGGCTCATCGGTCTTTCCGTACCCTTGCGTTTCCCATGGCCTCCGCTGAGCGTCAACGCCGGATGACGTATCCCAGCCGGATTCCCCCCTTCCGGGCCGCGGTCATCGCCTCTTTATAGGGAGACGCGGTCCGATCCATGATATTGGCCCGTTTCTTGAGGCTTTTCCCCTGCTATGGCGGGAGTTTATCGTCCTCGGCATCCGGAGAGGACCGTCCTCTACCGGGTGTTATTTCATTACTTCGACCGGTTCCTGACAGAATATGAGAGCCGTTTCGAGCGGGAGTACGGCTTCCTCAGGCCCATTATCAAGGAGGTGACCGCAGGTCATCACGAGCGAACGAAGAGAGCGTGGTGATCCCAAGTTGCCTCGCGAAGGGTATGAGATTGCCACGTCGCTTCGCTCCTCGCAACGACGTCTCGACTGCGGCAATCCCCGCTGCGGGTTCGCCCGGATCCGCTGTCCCGACCGTAGGCAGGAGCGGCTCGTCATGTTCTCTTGCCGGACCCGATGGTTCTGCCCCTCGTCCGGGCCAAGACAAAAAGAGAGGCCGAGCGGGTCGGAAAATACATGATCCGGCCGGTGCTCGCCCTGGAGCGGCTGACATTTCTGGAACCCGAGGGAAAAGTTGGTTACCGGTATGGCGAGAAGGGTGCCGAGCAGGAGACGATGGATTATCTGGAGTTTATCAGGAAGTCTTGATGGCCGCCGAGGCCCCGGCTGAGTGTTTTTCGTGATTCTCCCTTTACCCTGGAGGAGGGGTCTGGGTAATTTCAGGCGCTCTTGAGCTTGTCCGCGGCTTCCCGGCGCGCCTTCCTCTATTCTTTTCTCAACTTGACATCCGACGACACCGCGATTTATCATTCCCAACGATGGGGCGAGGCAAAATCAGTGCTTGAACGATCATCCGACCTGCGCAGCAGAAAACGAAATTCTTATTATATAAACAAGTTGTTCGGCAAGAAGCAAAGCACAACCAGATCAAGCAGTACAGTTAAATTTTCCCGACGTTACACAAAGATCATTCCTGGCGATACAAGAATCGGGACAAATGACCAAACCGGGACATATGAAGAATACACTGCTCCCGATATAGCTATTGCCCGTGCTTTTTTAAATAAAAAATCTGTCACCAAAGATTTTTTTTACATTGAGATCATTACCCCAGAAGGAAATCTAGGAAAAGATAAATTTGGTATCTATTAACCTGTTTTCCGTTGCGTTTCACTTATCAGCAGGAAACTCGTGTGAGCCAAACGCGCCCAACATCGGCACAATCGTCACCACAACTTTAGGCTACAAATAAGGAGAACTCAAATGAACTTCCTAAACAAGTTGTTCGGCAAAAAACAAAGCACAACCAGATCAAGTAGTAATGAGATACATCTAGGGGATCAAGTAAAATGCGGTAAGTGTGGGGCTATATTAACAGCCAAACCGATGGATCCTGGCAAAATCGTTGTTGGTTCTGCAGCTGCGTTTGAAGGATTAGCTCTAAAATGTTCATACTGTAATCTCATAGTTTGTTCAAAATGTGCTATGCCTATGCAGACGAAACCATGTCCTTCATGCAGAAACGATTTTGTTCCGATTATTCCAAAATGGACAGCTAGGTAGATGTTTATTGGCTCTTCGACGTTTTGAATGGGTAGTATAAAATGGGGATATGAATGAAAAAACTCTTTTTCAACTGGCGTTGGGACTTGATGATCCTTGGTACGTGAGTGATACGAAGTTCGATGCGGAGGCCA
>Ga0315294_10010305_pt1 | contig 10254 bp, 10 predicted proteins | sample YL17G13_40_MG_FD_203626 | JGI IMG/M metagenome (GOLD analysis project Ga0315294, IMG submission 203626) | Sediment microbial communities from Yellowstone Lake, YNP, Wyoming, USA - YL17G13_40 | ecosystem: Environmental > Aquatic > Freshwater > Lake > Sediment | place: USA: Wyoming | collected...
AATCAATCCAAGACCAACAGCCACTGCTGCTTGTGACTTGTGTTGAGGCGCCCGGACAGGGACTTTCACGGAAGACCCGTTTTGAACCCTGGAGCTCCTTTAGGAGCACAGACTTAGCAGGCCTGCCCCTTACCAGTCTAGCCGACTATGGAGGCTAGGGAATCCGGGCTGACCAGCTGATTGTCGTCTGCCTTTTTTAGTCTTTGGATAACCGAAGCAAACGATGATGACGGATTGAGAATGAAGGTCATCGCTGAGTTTCGCCAATGTCGTCAAAATGAATAAAAGCCGAAGACTGACCCTGAGGTTGCCCTGGTAGCTCAGCTCGGTGGAGCGATGGCCTTGTAAGGAAATCGGGACAGCCATTGGTCGGGGGTTCAAAACCGGATTCGCTGAAAATCCCTCCCAGGGCTTGACAACTCTGGAGAACTATCCCTACACGGAGGACGAGCCGCTGACTCTCAACAACGAACGCATTTCTCTGTCCAGACGTGCCAGACGTTTGACGGAGAGATGATTCGGCCCAAACTTCTTCCTGTACTGTTTCATCGTGTTTGAGAACGGGACCTCCCTGTTCCCTTCGACCAGTTTATCCGCGTAGCTGACCAGCTTCTCCTCTATTGTCTTTGGACTCAGGTCGGTGTCTATCCCGAAAAGTTTCTTGACCTCGCCCTTGCCGATGCCCCCGCCGACATGACACTCGACCACTCGGGCCAGATCCTCTGGATAACCGACCCTGCGGATGATCTCGCCGCCCTCCATACCGTGAGAGACTTGGTGCGTCTTTGCCCTGCCGATGTCGTGAAGCATGGCGCCGGCGAGCGCAAGGTCTGTGTTGACGTGAATCTTCCTGTCCTTCAGCTTCTGCAGGAACCGCGACACGACCTCTGCCACCTTCTCACAGTGTTTCACGACCTGTTCAGAGGCACCCTCGGAAACAAGGAGTTCCCTTGCCTCCTCAAGCGTTGGATACGGACTCTTCCTCTCCACGACCTCTTCCTTGACGTCTCCCTCCAAGAGCAACAGCCTGTCCTCAAACCTCTTAATTAAGTCTGAATTGTCGACTTGGAAAAGCGGGTTGTTGCACATGGGGCACCTGTAGAAGGATTCCATGGCCTCTTCGAACGTGAGCCTCTTGTGCGAGAGATCACCACAGTGAAAGAACATGTGCGACCGCAGGTGCTCAAGCTTTGCCCTGATTTTCCCCGCGATCACCCGTTTCATGTTCATTATGTAGCCTTCAAGCTGATCGATAGCCGGCGACCAGATGTAGTAGGTCTTCTGGCTCTCAGGATCCTTCTTCTCCTCGTACCTGGCCAGCCCTAGGCTCAGCAGCTTGTACAGCGTTCTCCTGACACTTGGAAGCCTCAGGTTCGCATGGTTCGCTATCTGTTCGTCAGTGGCTGACTTGAGCGTGATGAGCGCGGCCACGACGCCTGCAGCGTCATCTCCCCCGACCACGCCCGCCACTTTGATGTAGTGATCGTAAGCTTCGGCAGATTGCATATGATATATAGAGTAGGCACCAGCAGAAAAACCTTAACCTTCGGACCCCTTTGCGGCCTCTCTGTCAGGGCGCTTGGATTTCATCACCACCAGCTTTCCCGACGGAGAAGGAACGACCACCATCTTGGGTTTTCTGTGGTAGATTGCCATCTCCTTTCCCTCGTACAGTCGATCCAAGAACAGCGCGAGGGCGGATATCTCGGAATGTGGTTGGCCGGTGACTGCCAAATTCAGGTTGGCGAGCGAGTAGACGATGCCAGGAACTTTCTTGCCGCCGACGACCACGAGGACCTTGTCCTCCCTTTGCCTGACAGGCCCCAAGTACTTCTCGAACGGCAGCCCGTACATTGTCAGGTGAACGACGAATCCAGTCCGTTTCCATTCCTGAATGGTTTTCTCCGGGCTTGGGATGAACTTGATTTGAAAGTCGCCTCCCCAGTTTGTGGCGATGTTGCTGACGCTCTCCTCGACGTTCCGGTCCTGTTCTCCTTCGATCAACATCCCCTTTGCACCCAGAGCCCTGGCGGTCAGGGCCAAATGAGTTGTAACCCTCCTGTCCCTGAAAGGCCTGTGGCCCAGTCTGAGAACCCACGTCTCCGGCCTGAGCCCAATCTCAGCTTTCTTCATGTTCGTCGAGTCTCCTCATCTTGGCGACCTCTCCGAGAGTCAGCGTCGAATCGCTTTTGGGAGTTGGTGTATCGATGTCGTCTGAATACGCTTCGACGAGTCTGACTCCCAACGCGCGTTCTATCCTCCTCAGGTCAGATATGCTAGGGGTAATCTTCTCTGCCTCTATCTTCCTGATCAGCGATTCCCTCATCCCGACCACCTGGGAGAAGTCCTCTACGGACATCCCTTTGCCCTCTCTAGCCTTGTGGATCAGTCGACCGTAGCCCTTCATGGGCCTCAAAGACAACTCTAACTCCTGCTTCGGAACCGAGGGCTTGGGTTTAGGTAGAGCGAACGGCTCCTTTCTAACCACCTTGGGCTTCACCGGCGCAACATCAACATCCGGTACGCGGGTTTGCACCCGCGTCCTCCCCTTGGAGCACTCGGCACAGGCGTGAAGTGTGGCACCAGTCACAAGCACTAGAGACATCTTGCCTTGGGTTCTCTTGCCACAGATCTCACAGTACACGCCTTGGTGTTGAGGTTCAAGCGCTTATCTCTATTTCGTGAGAGCTCCTTAGCAGGACCGAGCAGACCTAGTCCCTTAGTAGTAGTATGGCTTGGGCCAGATCGCCCTTCGTCGAGACCAAGGCCGTTTTCGCTTGCTCAAGACTTTTGCCGGTGCGCTGGGCAACCAAGGCTACGTCTTCGTCCGCTGGCACGTATTCCTCTTCCTCGGCTTCACCTTCTTCCTGCAGGATCTCCTCAGTTCCCACTATCTGATACATCGTCTGACCCGGTGAGTTCACTTTGTAGACCGAAGGATCCCTGATGACCCTGGTCGCGTCCTCGCCTATTATCCTGACTTCCTTTACGCCCGGCAGCTCCTCTAGGTTTATGCCAAGTCTCTTCAGCAGGCGCTCCTGCTCTCTGTTCGACACGCGCCTGGCCACAACACATGCACCTGAAGGTCCTACTGCGGGAACCCTTCTATCGGTATGAGGGTCAGGGTGTTCCGGACCCCGTCGATCTTCCTTATCCTCTCTGAAACCGCTTCCTTGAGCGTCTCAGGGTTGTCAGCCTTGACTTTCAGCACAATGTCGTAGACACCATACACAACCCAAGCCTCAATTATCTCAGGCACGCTCCTCAGTTCTGCGATTATCTTGGACTCAGCTCCTATCTCCACGTTAACTAATACAAACGCATGGGTGAAGGGCGTCTTTCTCAACCTCTCGTTTAGCTCAGCCGGGCTTCTGGTTATAAGAGTTTGTGGGGCGGAGCCGTCTATCTTCACCCGGAGGAATATGTAAGAAAGGTGGGGCCGGAGCGACTCTCACCTTCCGCAGGATTTGAACGCTCATAAACGGGTCTCTTCCCAACTCCAACCTTACCTCATTCCCGTGAGGGTCGGAAGACCCATTCATGTGGCTGGAGCCCTTGACGGTCTTTGCGAGGAGGCTGTCGTCCTGCCTAGCTAGACCACGGCCCCACCTTGAGCCCCCCGAGGTGGTTTCGGTTATAATCTTTGTGTGGCTCCGTCAGCGGACGACCAGCGTCCCGACCTTCTCGCCCTTTACAGCCTTCTCTATGTCTTCAACTCTGGATCCGACGAACATCACCTTGGCTTTCGACTTACGGAGTATTTCCAGCGCGACCAAGTCAAGTGGACTGTAGTCGCCAGCCTCAGTGCTGCTCCGCTGTAGAACGACCTTCAGTAGCTCGTCGTAGGTTATCCTCTCTTTCAGTTTCGCCAAGGGTTCTTTCGTTGGATCCGAATCGTATATCCCGCCGACTTCCATGCTCTTTATGAACAAGTCAGCGCCCATGACCTCGGACGCTATCGCGGCGACCGCATCCGTGGAATGCCCCGGAGTTAGACCTCCCATGATCACTATGTCCTTCGAGGAGACGGCGCTCTTCAACTCCTCGACTGACATCGCTGGCCGGGGGTACGCCTTCTCACCCAGAGCGGCTATGAGCAGACGGGCATTGAGCCTGGTCACTTCGATGCCGATCAGATCTCTGAAGGCTCCGTCGCAGCCGAGCGTTTTCGCTGTCTGAATGTACTCACGAGCTTGGGGGCCTCCGCCTACGACAACCACAAGTTTGTGGCCCTGCCCTGCTAACGAAGACAGAAGTCGTGCTGCTGCCCTGTAAGACTCAACCTTCGGAGGATAATCGACCATCGAGTGACCGAACTTTACGGCGATCCTCAACCCAGAACTTCCTCGCAGGATTTCGAAAAGGAATCTATTTAAAGCATGAAAGGCGTGTCGTTGATTTGTTCGATGTCAACAGCCGAGCAGATCAGCGAGAGTAGGCTCTCTATCCTACTCAGGATCCTGCGCGGGAAGAAGGGAAGGGGGACCGAACTCATCAGCCTCTACGTGCCGCCGGGAAGGCAGGTCAGCGAAGTCATGGACACGTTGAGGACCGAGCACGGAAAGGCGTCGAACATCAAGTCTCGCACCACGAGGGGACACGTCCAAGAGGCCCTGGTCAAGGTGATGCAGAGGCTGAAGGCCTACGATAAAGCACCTGAGATGGGCCTCGTGATATTCTGCGGAGCCATACCCAGGGGGGCTCCCGGCTCCGAAGTCCTAGAGCTCTACGAGCTGGCGCCCCCCAAGCCCGTCAACGTTTCGTACTACAGCTGTGATGACAGTTTCTACCTAGAACCCCTGCTTGAGATGGTGAGGCCTAAGGAGATCCTTGGGATCATCTTGATTGAGAATTCCGAGGCGACGATCGCAAAGGTTGAAGGCAAGAACATGGAGATACTGGGGAATTACACTTCGGGTGTTCCGGGCAAGAGCAGCAAGGGAGGTCAGTCCGCGAGAAGGTTTGAACGGCTCAGGGACATGGTGTTGAACGACTTCTACACTAGGATCGGAAACCACGTGAACGACGCGTTCCTCGCAATACCCAAGCTTACCAAGATCATAGTCGGGGGCCCTGGCAACACGAAGCAGGACTTCCTCCGGGGCAATCACCTCAACTACCAGCTGAAGGATAAGATCGTGGCCATAGTTGACACGGCCTACACAGAGGAACAGGGCGTCAAGGAAGCGCTGGAGAAGGCGTCCGAGAAGCTAGAAAGGATTGAACTAGTAGAGGAGAGGAAGATGGTCCAGAGGTTCCTGTCCGAAGTTTCGAAAGACTCGGGGTCGGCTGTCTATGGGGAGAAGGAGGTTACGCACGCGCTCGAAGCCCACAAGGTGCAGACGCTCCTGATGTCCGAGGATTTCGATGATGTGGTGGTGAAGGTTTCGTGCAGTTCGTGTGACTATGCGGAGGATAGGAGGGCGAAGGAACCGGAGCTGGAGCTTTTCCTCTCTTCTGTGAAATCAGAAAGGTGCCCAAAGTGTTCGAATTTCACGCTCACCGCAGAGCCACTGCACCGTGTGTTTGATCAACTGCTGGAGAAAGCCGAGCAGGCCGAGGCGAGCGTAGAGGTCATCTCTTCGAAGACGGAGGAAGGAAGGATGCTGTTGAAGGGGTTCGGTGGAGTGGCCGCCGTGTTGAAGCACTAAAGGTTAAAACTGGAACTGAGTTGGGAGCACGCAGTGGGCCAGTGGCCTAGGATGGTTAGGGCGTCCGTCCTTCATCGGGGCGATGCTGATATCACTGGCTGAGACCGGAAGGTCGGCGGTTCAAGAGAGTGTCTGAAATTCCGCCCTGGCCCACCACGCAACTGTTAAAATACGCGAGACTGATGAGGAAGTTGGGCCGGTAGTCTAGGCTGGTACAGACGAGTGGTGCACACGCTAGCTTCGCAAATTCCTCGGAAGAGCTAGAGACCGCGGGTTCAAGTCCCGCCCGGTCCACTCACCGCACCAACCGGGATTTCTCAATCGCCGTCACGTGAAGGTGCTCTTCGTCCTCTTCTGTGTCTATCGCAATCAGGGTTTTCGGCCTTATCGTAAAGCGGGTAGCCAACAGTCTTGCGCGCGAACGATTATAAGGGGGTGCAACCGTTCACTATCGTCTATGAGTTTCGGTAGGAAAGGGAGATTCAACAGGGGGAGCTACGGTAGAAGAGAAAGCTTCGAGATGCATAAGGCTACCTGTGCCGAATGCGGCAAGGAGACCGAGGTCCCCTTCAAGCCAGATGGTTCAAAGCCCGTTTATTGCCGCGAATGCTATGCAAAGAGAGGAGGGGGGAGGAAGGGGGCTTTCGGTGGGAGAGAGAGATTCAATAGGGGGAGCTACGGTGGAAGAGAGAGGAGCGCTAGCCCTGAGAGGGCGAATCCCGCGATCATGGATCTAATCGAAGAGATACGAGCCGATGTCAAAGCCATCAAAGAAAAGATAGGGGCCTGACATGTACAACGCATGAGGCGCGCTTTCCGCGCGTGTGAGACGCTGAAACCCGAAAATCAAGAATCAAGCATTTGCTTCATCGGAACTGACTTGGAAGGCACCTCCTTCCCCCCTTCTATTCAAATGCGCGCGGATCCGTTGTGTTTCGTCGATCAGTCGGATTCGAAAACGCGTGATTCAGTTGGAGAAGGACGCGAAAAGTTCTGATTCACCATCTTGGCAGTGGAGTTGAACCCGTTTGTACCTGAATCCCGCCCGGTCCACCTCGCAATCTATGCAGATGAGGCAGCGAGAAATCTCAGCCCGGAGAACTCGCAGTGAAACATCCCGAGGGACGCCTAGATTCTGACTAGGATACTGGCCGCTTCTGCGATGACAACTTAGTCGCTTGCTTCGACCACGGGGAAATGAGAGATTGGTCTTTCTATTTCCTCGCAACGAATACTATCTGCTCCACCCGGAGCTTACCCCTCGGCTTGGATTTCCAGTCAGCATAGGGCACAATCTCTTTGAAGCCCGCTTCTTCGAGGTAGCGTTTGACGTCCCAGTAGGTGAGTAGTCGAACCCGCTCAAGGTCGTGAAAAATGTGCAGACCATCGGGAGCCCTGATGATCGCAGTTTCGTCCTCCCACAATTCCCCCTTTACGGGATCGAAGGTCCTTGCCTTACCTATTTCTATAATCCGGATGCCGCGACCGCGGGTTTCCTCGACGTAGCTTCCCTTTTCAACGAGTTCCTTAACCCAGTGACTGCCCTTAGTGAACGGGTTGAAGATGTTGCACACCAAGACCCCACCTGGTGACAACAAGCGGTGAACGCCGGCGAGGCATCTCTTAACATCGTCATCACTTGGCAATAGGTAAAGTATGTAGAGAGCAAGAACAGCATCAAAGTGCTTGTCTCGCGGAAGCTTGGTAGCGTCTCTCTGTGCGAGATTCACAGAAACTCCCATCCTCTTGGCGAATGCCTTGGCAACTTCTACTCGTTCTGGGACTAGGTCATATCCCGTACATTCGTATCCGCGCTTTGCCAAGCTAATGATGTGACGCCCTCCGCCGCACGCTATGTCTGCTATCTTCTTGACGGGGCGGGTTGAATGGGTTCTGAGGACGTACTCGACGAAATCAAGTTCCTTCTTGGTGTCTTTTCCGATTCCGGCCTTCTGTACGACCAGACCATAGTAAGTTGCCCGGTGGGCGTAGCATTCCCTGGAGCGACGCAGGACCACTTCGCGATCTCCGCTGTTACTCATTCTGATTCTAGCTCTCTTCTGAGATTATATAACACTCGGACTACGCATAAGTTTCATCGCGGAGTTGTCCTGAGTGTAAGAAGCGAGTATGCCATCTACGATGGTGGCGCAGAGAAGCGGAGCCTCCATTCAGCATATTGGGTTCAAATCCCACCGAGGCAGACATAGATCTCTCAATATCGTCTCTTAGTTCCTAGGGCAACAGCCAGAAGCCTTGATGTTACAAGGATGGAGGTAAAGTCTGGTAGAAGAGTCCTATGTCATATGAGCTTGGGTATATACCTGAGCCAGTGAAAGCCCCGCAAAACAGACCAGCGAAGTTGTTCCCCACTTTGACTAAGCAGGGATTCTCTGCGCTCACGGTGTTCCAGCTCCCGAGGCCTACTATCGGATTGTTGGCGTACCTCGTCCAAGTCCTGAGGTCTTTTGAGTAAGCCAGTCCTAACCTCCAGTTGGCTCCGTCGAAACCTTGGTAGAATAGGTAGTAGATGTCAGCGACCTTGACACCGTGCCCGGGATAGGCATGCACACCATCCCATTCTCCTGTCGCTCCCTTGGTGAAAACCGGACGAGGACCGATTGACCATGTCTTTCCATCTTCTGATTCAGCATATCCACATCTAAACTCGGTATCTTCATACGCCCCGAAAATCATCTTGAAAGGCGGCTCTTCATCTGGCTCGTAGAAGACAACTTCTGGATCTATCCTCCTAGAATAGAACGATTCGGCGAGAACGTCCACCACCGGATTCCCAGAGTACTTCGTCCAACTGATCCCATCAAGTGACGTCGCCAAGCATCCTCTGTCACGCTCTCTATCGTAGGAATGGTAGTACATCCAGTATTCCTCCCCGACTTCGATCACATAGGGAGTCACCACACCAACCTTCTCTATTCCCGTTTTGGTCGTATCCAAAGCAATGCCATGCTTGGTCCATTCGACTAGGTTCTTGCTCTTCGCCAATCCTATTCTGAGGTTCCTGCTATCGGACATGCCGTAGTAGCAATAGTAATCGCCATCGATTTCGACTACGTGAGGGTCAACTGCTTGGTGGCTATCCATTTCTCCTAGCGCACCTCTCGTGATGACTGGGGTGTTGAATACGCTCCAAGATGTAAGAAGAGGCAGAGGAGGAGCGACCCTCAACTCCTTGAGCTTTGCTTTGATACACTCAGACAAAAGGTCACGAATCACCCTTTACTCTACCCTTGAGTTCCTCGAAGAACTGGGACGCCTCCTTGTGTTCCGCAGCGTGTGTCATGTTGTGGCGCTTGCACAGCGTGACATAACGATCGATGAGAGACTTGAGTTCAGCATCCGCTATGGGTCCTCCGGCGTCGATCATGGCCCTGTAGGCATAGATGGAGGCCTTCTCTACCCTTGCACGGACTGTTTCATCCTCTGCCAGCTTCAGCGCCTGATTGAAGTACTCGAGCGCCTTGCGAGCGACCTCGGGCCGGAGCCCGACCTCCTCCGGTTTGGGGAAACAGTTGGGATGCACCCCGGATTGCTCCGCGTTGTCGTGCAGCATCTTGATGTAATCCAAGATCGGCTGAGCCGCGCTCTTGTAGTGCAGCCGCACGAACTCCACGATCGTTTCCTGATCATCCAGATGAGGGTTCCAGAGCATCCGTGCTATGAGGTAGTTCCGCAAATCAGAGAGCTCGCCGGAGGTTCCGTTTCCATTGGCCTGCATGAACACACCCTTGGCCTTGTTGCTGAGGAAGTAGCGCACGTTCGGGCCGATGCTACGCAGGTTTGGGAAGGGCAGGTCATACGCGGTGAAGTTGGTGTTGTAGTTCCAGATCCATATGTCATCGCAGATCTTGCCCCATTCGTTCATGTCACTGCAGAACTCCCTGTTTCTTGGACAGTTAGGGTCATCGATCGGATGCAGTGTGCAGCACTCGATGCTACAGAGCTGGATCTGTACGTTATGTCGTGGACGAATGGTCTTGGGGGCCTTGCGCGTGTACCAATAGGCCAGCGTTCCCACTTTGACGTTCGGGTGTACCCTTTCGACCAGTTCTGCGACCGCGTTGACGAAGGCGAGCTGGGCTCCCATTGGCGTACCTTCGCGTTCGTTGATCGCTTCGCATCTATCACAGTGGCAGTACCTGTCCGTATCCGCTTGACTGACGCTGACGTTCCTGACTCCCTGATGTTCATCTACGTAACGGACAGCGGATTCCGCGGCGATTTTGATCACCTCGGGGTTCGTCACACACAACTGAGGACCGGCTCCGGCCGTGTTCGTATCGCGTTTGCCATCCACCAAGGCGTAGTACTCCGGATGTTCCCTTCCGTACTTGCTGAAAGGAACTAACAAGTGAAACGAGTGGCTGATGAGATCCTGGTTTGTCTTGCCTCCCAGTTCCTCGTTGGTGGTGACCGTGTTCACCCTCAATCGCGCCGCGAACTCCGGATGTTCCGAGTTCTCCTTGTAGTAGCTCCAACGGAAGTCAAACGGAGGTTTGTAGGTGTACTCTTTGCACCGGATCTGTGCCTTAGGGGAATCTGGAATGTGCGTGTGGTCATGGGTCAGAAAGCGCACCCCCAA
>Ga0315294_10010306_pt1 | contig 10253 bp, 5 predicted proteins | sample YL17G13_40_MG_FD_203626 | JGI IMG/M metagenome (GOLD analysis project Ga0315294, IMG submission 203626) | Sediment microbial communities from Yellowstone Lake, YNP, Wyoming, USA - YL17G13_40 | ecosystem: Environmental > Aquatic > Freshwater > Lake > Sediment | place: USA: Wyoming | collected...
TGTTCAAACTCACAGGCAATCAAATCTTTTTTGCCGTCTCCATCCCAGTCCACAAAGGAACCCAGATTAGGTCTTACGTAAGCTGTTAATCCTATGGACTTCGGAGCGGCAAAACTGGGTTGGGCATCGGCGCCTACATTTTTGAAGAAGTAAAATCCAGGGTTTTCCTGGTCGGCAAAGATGATGTCCTTCTTGCCATCATTGTTCCAGTCACAAACCAGGACATGTGCCCGAGTCCCCCGGCGTATCGGTTCCGAAACCCCCTGTTGATTGCAGAGCGTGACCTTTTCGCCGCCTCCAAGTATGGGTTTGGAGTCGGTCCCCTCATTTAGATACACGGTTATGCTGCCGGCACCATCCGCGACTACTAAATCTTTTCGCCCGTCGTCGTTCCAATCGCAAACATCAGGTCGAGCATGCCCTTTTTCATTTGCCAGACTAAGTATCTTACCGCCGGCTGACAGTTTTACACCGGCAGCGAATACAGGAGAAAGGTTGCTCGCCTGGTTCTGAAAATACCATACAAACCCATCGCAATCTCCTGCAATCAAGTCAGTTTTGCCGTCGTTGTTCCAGTCCGCAGTTCGGACAACATTTTGGCGAAGGGCATCACATATCTGAAAGGTCTCAGTATAGGGCGCACCATTGCCTGCATCTGTTTTCAGCCATTTTGGAGATGTTGCTGTCCCAACATTTTTGAACAGAGCACCATAATCCCTTTGTGATGGATTGTTCAAATCCGCGAGTTCCCAGGCCCTGTCCGCTACAAAGTCAAGTAAGCCATCGCCGGTAAAATCGGCGATTTTTATACGAGGATGAGTGCTCCGCTGAAGATACAAATCGTCATAAGCGACCACGACGCCCTTGGCAAAGGTTGGATTCGTGCGGGGGACACTTGTATCTACATTTTCAAAAAAATAAATCTGACCTGATTGCGGAGCCGCAAAGAGGTCCCAATCACCATCGTCATCGATGTCTGCAACGTCAAAACATGGGTTGAACAGAACAATATCTTCACCGCCCGCCTTAACAGTGACAGCATTGGCCAACAACCAACCGCTGGAGCCATCTGTGCCGAGGTTACGGTAAAGATAACAGTGATTATTGCTTCCCACCAGAATATCCACCCTGCTGTCCCGGTCACCATTGAAGTCTTCTACAAATGTAACCGAAGGAAACCACCCACCAGCCTGTTTCCCACCGGCAAGTGGCCCCGCCGAAGGCGGGTTTGATCCCGTGCAGGGCTTCGCCCTGCCGGAGATGGTTTTCATTGGGCCCCTATTGACAAAGGTTAGTTGCCCTCCAGGTGTAGTTATGTTCTCAAAAAACACTATTTTGCCGGCGTAGGGACCATCCATAAAGCTGGGGAAAAAGTCCTGGTCGCCATCGCAGTCCCAATCATAAAAATGAGGCACAACCCAGCTTCGATTATTGTTGCTATTCCTGGGAAGTATAAATAATTTCCCTCCGGAGGTAAGGTGCCCGCGGTCTATAAAACGGTTGCCGCCGATATTTTCATAGCAATATATGAAAGGCTCCACGCCTCCTCTAAATAAGTCTAAGTCGCCATCTTTGTCTAAGTCACAGAAACAATCGAAGTGCGTGGCGCCGATTTCACGCCTTTCATACCATTGTCTAAAAAAATCTCCGTCGCCAACCAATCCATTGTAACGCTGGGGATTTCCCAAACCAGATTCTAAAGTATCGAAGTATACAGCGAATATGGTGCAGGTTTCATCCGGCATAACGAAGATAAGAGTAACTTTGTTAATGCCATAGTACTTCTCCAGCCGCCACGGCAGAAGGTACCGCTCGTATCCATCCCGTGATGCATCGAATACCCTCGGCAATCCAGAGGAGTCATAAGCCACCACCTCGATAGTATGCTCATCGAATCCCGACAAGTCGGGACCTTTATCAGAAAGTGCTTGCACAAAGTCTATTTCCACAGAAGTGGGCGAGTTTGACCGAGATTTGCCCCGAGGATCAACTTTCAATATAAAGCGGTAATTGTTTGGCGACCTCCAGAGCAGTTCTACACCAGAGGCCGGAACACCCATCATCAGGTAAACGCCCGCTGTCAAAGCAATCTTTAGAAGATGCGTAAGATAGCCACAATTGTCCGGTAAGTCAGCCTTGCCTCTCACAAACCCACTCTTTCAGAGCTTAGCTCCTGTCTTTCACCCTCCCTCGTCTTTCGCCCTTCGTCCTTCGCTCTTCGTCCCTACTCCCAAAGTCAAGAAATGCAAAAAAAGTGTTCAAAACATGCTCAAAACCTGCTCATTTTTGTTAATTTTTGCAAAAAAATGCAAATTTTTGCAAAAAAATGCAAATTTTTGCTCATTTTTACCCCCATTTTTACCCCAAAAACAAATAGGTCCTATAAAAACGCACTTTTCACTATCACCACACACCCCATTTTTCAAAATTTCTCTCAAAAACCCCTTATTTCTCAACTTTTTTTCTCTTTTTTTACCTCCCTTTTTCCTGTTTCGAGGCAGTGGAAAGGAGCAAAATCATCGCTCATAATGGCTACCCACAAATACTGTGTTACTACACACTAATACCGATTTTATTTACTAATTGCCGATTGCTTGAGCCTGCCATTCCTGCGAAAGCAGCCACACAGTGCTCCACACAATCGGTATTCTATATCAGTGTGGTTTTCTTTCCATCTCTCAGCGTTCCCGATGCCAATGGCCAATGCTCTACTCAGATTTCCTTTTGCCGCTGTCACCAAGACGAACAACTGCATATACCAACGCCCCGAACAGCCCAGCCAGAAGCGCAACCGCTATCCATATACCCGAGCCGCACTCCTTCGCGCGTATATCTTTGTAAACCCAGACTGCTACAAGGATGTGGACAACAAAACACGCCAAGAAAAATAGACCTATCCCGGGTTTATGACGGTGCATCCCTGGACCTAAATGTTCCTTCATTCTTCGTTGTTGCTCAAGCTCAATATGTCGTTTCTCCAACTCAAGCTGCCGCATTTCTTGTTGGAAGCCCAATTCTGCTTCGTGATTTTTTAGTTCAAGCTGCATTTTATGAAGACGCATCTGGTGTTCCATGTCTTCCGGGCCAGGCTCCTGGGGAAACACAACCGGGCAAACAAGCATACTCATCAACAAAACACTCAAAACATATCGCTTCATTTCATATCTCCTATTTAATCTGCGTTAATCAAAACCTACAAAACACAAATATCCATTCTACAGAAAACCCTTTGCAAATGACAAGGCAAATTTAAAAAAGCACACAGATTGCTCCAATTAGCTAAGTATCAATAGGTTCTTCAAAGAGCAAACTTAATCGGGATTTCCCGTTTGTCCCGTTTTGAAACACTTCTGCACCTTTCAAGTCCATATAATATCAAGAGCTTCTTTGTATTTCAACAAGCTCCAACCCTGCGCCGCACAAAATATGCCGCCGCCCCCGCCCAACCCTCACGAAGGAAGGTATGTTTTCTCAATATCGCACTTCACACGGCGCGACGGGGAAGGGCAGACCATTGAGATTTCCATGAGTGATGTTCCATCATTGACGGCGCTCCCCCTTGATCGTGTCCGCCTTCTTCTGGAATAGTTCCAACCAAGCAAGCATCAAAGCATCTGGTATCTCTCTCGACTGGCGACACTCTTCAGGTGTCTTGCCCCAATAAAAGCCCAGCCATCCAGTGGCGATTGTCTGTGAGCTTTCCACAAATTGCTCAAGCTCCGGAATGGAACAATTAAGCGGAAAGATCTCTTCAACGATGAGCGGCTTTCCCAGTGAAAAACCTTTCAAGGTGTCTATCGCCTTGTCAACCCCCGACTTTTCAGGATAGAGATGGACGCTGAGGAAATCGAGCTCTGAAATGATACTTTCCGGCACGAATCCGGAGGTCAGACCAGGACGATCAAGACTCCATGAAACAAGCCCAACAGTGATTAAGTGGCGGCGATCGTGCTTGCGGATTGCAGCTATCAGGTGTTGAATCCATTGGCGAGCGATTATGGGCCGCGGACGGTCTGCCTGGTCCAGTGTGATGAACTGAACAAAGTGCTTCCCGGCAAAAGGGGGTCCCAGCCACTCTCCGCGCTTCCTCGCACCGCCAGGAACTATCGGCTCGTTCATCAGGTCATAGCAGAAGATGGCAGGACTCCTGGCGCATCGCTCGGCGATTGTCTCCCAAAAGTATGCTTGCACATCCCAACGGTTCTTTTCCGATAGATTGTCGTACCAGATGGGAACGTCCTTTTTGTGGTAGCACCCTAATCCTGTGATATCGAGATATAAATGCAATTGTTCGGCCAATCTAAGCAACCGGGTGAGCTGGTTCAAGGCGGCATCGTTGGGCTTGTTAGGCTCCTGCATGAATCTGCCAAACTGAAGATGTATGCGGACAACGTTAGCACCCAGTTCCTTAATCTCTCGGAAGTCTTCTTCTACCTTGGACCATTCTGTATCCCAATAGTCTTCGAGGAGCTGGCCTTGTTCATCGTGGTCGTAGTTGAATCCCCACGGCACAAACCTGCTATCTTCCTCTTCGAGAATGAATGTGCGCCGGTCCTCAGAGATTCGTACCCTTTTCATCTCGCCAGATACCCCTTGGGTTTGAGCCACGGGTACCAAGCTGCAGAGAATCCAAAAAAGCAATGACCCCCATCTGACGACTCTTGCCCATCGCGGCTTGAGTACTGGAAGACAGAAGGTACTCTTTAGCTTTTGTTTTGACTGTTCTGTGTCGGGCATTTAGCTGCCTCATGCAACCTGGATTGCGCCATCTTTATTTTGTACATGGTCCGGCAGGAACGCAAGGGGGTTTCATAAGAAAATCTGCACTGACAACAGACCACAACTTTTGTCTGCAAACCGCTCATGCCAGTTTGCTGACCGCCTCGGCCTATGCAAATCCGCTGTCTAAGACTTTATGAGGAATCAGCCTTCTTCGTCACGACGTTGCACACCGAAGCCTCGCGAATAAATAAACCCACAGCCCGAAAAGCAAACCTCGCAACCCTCTTTCACACTTTTTTTCATTACCGGTTTATCCAGGAATGGCCAGGCGTTAAGCTGGAAAAGCGACACAAGAAATGACTGCTGAACCCCTTCTTTAAACTTATTTTTCACGCAGGTTATTGTTTATGTCCTTACTTTCTTCTCCCCCTACGCCCAATCCTCGCAAAGAGAACACTCAGCCACTGCCAAAATGTGAGCAGTGCCTGAGCTGAAAGCATGGTATTGAGATGATTGAGACCGGTTAAGAATAATTTTTCAGAGACGCATCACTCGAACTGGCCAACAACGGTGTTGTCATTGTGAAGCAGAGGTGGTTGCGTAAAGCGTAGAATTCTGAAACCGTCCTAAATTGTTTGTATTTTCAGGTGGAGCGGTTAAGATTATGGGATAGAAGAACCCGAGATTTTACAAAAAGGAGCGAAAAGACATGAAGCCGCGAGTCAACCGCCGCACTTTTCTTAGCAATGCCTTGCTTGGGGGAGCGGGCCTGTTAATTCTCAAAAACAGCCACTCAGCCAACAGTTACGAATCAAACGAAAAGCTTAATATCGCGCTGATTGGAGTTGGGGGCCGGGGCAGTTGGTTTGTAGACGCAATTCCTAACTTGGGCCAGAACATTGTGGCGATGTGCGACGTCAACGACAGAAAGGCTACGGCTTCGTACAAGGCGGTCCCGCAAGCCAAAAAATTCCGTGACTTTCGCAAGATGCTCGATGAGATGAACAGAAATATTGACGCGGTCATTGTCGCAACTCCTGACCATACACATGCCGTCGCAACCGTCGCTGCGATGCGGGCCGGCAAGGGCGTCTATTGTGAAAAGCCGCTGACACACAACATCACAGAGGCAAGGATGCTCCGCGAGCTCGCGGCCAAGTATAAGGTCGCCACACAGATGGGCAACCAGGGCACATCCAGCGAAGCCTTTCGCAGGGCGGTTGAGCTGGTTTGGGCGGGCGTCATTGGTGATGTCCGTGAGGTGCACGCCTGGAACACGGGGGGCGGACCGGGTGATCAGCCCGTGCCGACCGACGAGCATCCTGTACCGGAGTATTTGCATTGGGACTTGTGGCTTGGGCCGGCTAAGTATCGGCCGTACAATTCGCGTTGGCTGGACTGGCACGGCTGGCGAGATTTCGGCACGGGGCAGTTGGGCAACTGGGCCTCGCACACGATGAACCTGCCCTTCAAGGCCCTACTGCTCGATACACTTTGGAATCAGCAATCCGGCTCGTCAGTCAAACATCTGGTTAGACTTGAGCCAGAGGTTTCTGGCGTGCATAAGCACGCCTTTCCAAAGTGGGAGATCATTCGCTATGACTTTCCCGCAAGGGGCGATATGCCGCCGGTGAGAATCAACTGGTACAACGGCTCAGGTCAGGCGCCTGGACCGAGGGACATGATAGAGCAGATGATGGGAAAACGGCTGGACTGGGGTGACGCCGGTGAGAAGAAATGGCAGGACCACGCCGGCTGCCTTCTTGTGGGCAGTAAAGGGATGATTCACTCGACCGGACACAACATGTCCTTTACGTTGCTGCCGGAGGACAAGTTCAAGGACTTCGAAGGCTCAGCGCGGACGCTACCTCGTTCGAGAGGTCATGAGTCAGAGTGGCTGCAGGCCTGCAGGGGTGGACCGGCCGCTATGTCCAACTTCAACTATGCAGACCCCTTGGCTGAGTTTGTGCTATTGGGCAACGTCGCAACGCTGGTCGGCGAAACAGTCGAGTTCGACCCGCTCGAGATGAAGTTTGTCAATAACCCGCAGGCAAACGCTGCTCTTGAGCGGGAGTATCGCCAGGGCTGGTCTTTGTAAGAGTGGTTGCTAAGCAGTCTGCCTGTGTTTGCAGGTGAAATCAAACACACTATACAAAGGAGATTCGGAGTATGTTCGCTGGACGTCTTATGAAAGTTTTTTGTGTGGCGTTGCTGCTGGGAGTATGCGCGGCTGCTATCGGGCAGGTTACCGAGCAGCAGGCAGAACGAATCAAAGCGGCTGTACCGGATAAAGCACGCGTGACGATGAAAGAGCCTCGGCGAGTGCTCATCTGGATCACGCCGGCGCACTTGATGGAAAAGGACCCGCACAAGGGCTACTGCATCCCCTACGGCACCGCTGCGTTCGAGACACTCGGCCGGAAGACTGGTGCGTTTGAGCCGGTCGTGAGTGGAGACCTGGCCATGTATCTGCCAGAAAACATCCGGCAGTTCGACTCTATCGTGATGAACAACAGCTCCGGCTCTTGGGTCACGCCGACGGATGCGGACATGGCCAAGGAAATGTTCAAGAAGTATGGCACAGACAAAAACATAGTCGAGCAGGTCTTGCGCAAGAGCCTGCTGGATTACGTATCCAACGGCGGAGGCATAATGGCGATTCACTTCGCCATCGGTGCTAACCGGCACTGGCCCCAGTTCCAGCAACTGCTCGGCGCTACCTTCACGGGGCATCCGTGGAACGAAGAGGTTGGCATCACAGTGGAGGAGCCGGGGCATCCTCTCGTGGCGGCGTTTGGTGGAAAGGATTTCCAGATTGCGGACGAGATCTACCAGTATGGTGACCCGTATGACCGCAGCAAAGTGCGCGTGCTGGTTTCGCTCGACCCAGAACGGACGAACATGGGGGTGAAGTGGATTGACCGCGAAGACAATGATTTCGCTTTGGCCTGGGTGAAGTCTCATGGCAAGGGCCGAATCTTCTACACGTCCTTTGGTCATCGGACCGAGCTATTCTGGAATCAGAGACTGCTTCAGTTCTACCTCGACGCCATCCAGTTCGCGACAGGTGATTTGGACACGCCAACTGCTCCGCGGCCAGACCATCCGGTGAAGCGCACGCCTGGGCCGACACCGCCAGAGTTCAGGACCACCAAGATGAAAGCGAATAAAGTGTTCCTGCCGACGGAGCAGCAGATTCAACAGATTGAAGCTGCTGCTCCCGACAAGGCGCCGGCCAAGCCCGCGAAGCCTCGCAAGGTGCTCGTCTGGGGCCACGCGTGGACGCACCAGCCGAATCCTTATGCCGAGAAGGCGATGGAAATCCTCGGCCGCAAAACCGGCGTCTTTCAGGCTGTGGTAAGCGATGACCCTCGTTTGCTGTTAGGCGATCGGCTGCCACAGTTCGACGCACTGGTGATGAACAACATCCACGAGCCAGAGCCGTTCCTGCCTGAAGATTTTGCCCAGCGCACCGAGGAACAGAAAGCCGCCACGCGGAAATTCGACGAGGCCGTAAAGCAAAGCATTCTGGATTATGTGCGGGGCGGCAAAGGCATCGTGGGTATTCATGCCGCCACCGCCGCTTTACAAAACTGGCCCGAATACGGCGAGATGTTGGGTGGCTACTACGGCGGGCACATTTACCAGGAGGTGGCTGTCAAGCTGGACGACCCACAGCACCCAGTAAACGCCTGCTTTGGCGGCAAACAGTGGCGCATTAACGACGAGATTTACATCTTCCGCGAGCCCTATTCACGTGACAGACTCCACGTCCTGCTCAGCCTTGACCTCGACCTGATGGCAGATCCAGGCAAACGGCCCGACAAGGACTACGCCGTCTCTTGGATCCGTCAATACGGCCAGGGGCGAGTCTTTTACACTACCCTGGGTCACGCCGCCGAGACTTACTGGAACCCGCTCTTTCTCCGGCACCTGCTGGCTGGAATTCAATTGGCGACCGGTGATTTGTCAGCAACAGACGCGGAAAAAAGGTAGAGAGTAGCCGTTGGGCCGGTTGAAATGAGGAAATCTGCGGTCAAACTTTACCTCCCTATCAACCGAGAGAACAATGTGCTGGACCAATTCTGACCTCTCTGTCGGGTGCTCTTATTTCACATAGGCAAAGAGGCCTATTTCTTTACACCCTATCCACACATTTTGGGACATTTACCCGCCATCACCCCGATATGGAACGACCATTGCCAAGTCGCCAAATTCCCCGCCAACCGCTCCTCGGAAGCGACGGGGCGGGGGGAGCTCAAAACCCACGGATTCGCGTGGCGATTCTTTCTCGCCGTGCTTGCGGCGGGCGCTGATAACAGCCCTGGCTACTCTGCCGGGACTTGAGAAGATACGTTATCGTCCATCACGATCCTCTAAAGGCTGCTTGAAAGCGAGAAGATCAGAGGATAGCATAAGTAACTGATTCGGCAAGGGTTAATTCAGTGTGGGTGTGCTCGTATGAATAAATGGACCATACGGCATTCTTCCTGCGAAGAAGGTTGGGGCCTTCTGTTTCCACAGACCTTTATTCATCCACGAGCGTTGCATGATTCACTCTTTCACCTTTCCCTGCGCCGGTCAGGTCTTCCCGGACACTTCTGTCACCAGCGGAAGAAGCGGTAGGGATCATCCCATTCTTCAGGCTCGTCCAGGTAGAAGCCCTGCAGCCACCGGCTGGGTTCATTGCTTCCAACCGGGGTTGACAATCGGGTCAGCAATGGCGTTTCGCCACTCACACCCAGGTTACCCAGGAGCCGCGTCATGAGAAAGCTGGTGCGCCGGAACGTCCTCTTGAGCCCGAAGTTGTTTCGGTACTCGAACTGCCAGGGTGCCACTTGGCAGAAGACCACGTTATCGCCCGAAGCGACTGCGAGCACACCGTTGCCGACGGTGTTTGCGCCTCCAGACACCAGCGGGATCGTGCGCGGGTCGCGGTTATGCACGTCCGCCGGCCCGACGCCCGCCAGCAGCGAGTTTGCCGCCGGCGGATCGAAATACGCGTTGATATGTTCGGCCTGATTCATCGAAACCTTGAAAGGCAGGAGCGCATCCGCGTCTTCCTGTATCAGGCTGATGGCCAGCAGGTGCCCGCCCGTCTTCAGGAACGCGCTGACGGCGCCCTTGTGCGCCGCGAGACCCTTGCTGCCTGGCCCGACGATCAACACCTGGTCTGCCTTCAATTCACCGCCACCGTAGGAGCCGAGCCGGAGCCCCGCCGCCTGGAGGTGCGCCCTCCCTGCCGGTTCGCCGATGTAAAGCGCCTCCCGCCGCGGCGACGGCTTCCACGCGCTGACGTATTCGAGGATGTTGGCGGTCAGTGTCTGGGCCGCAGGCTCAGTCTCCGTGCGCCCGGTCACGTCCATCTGGCAGAACAGCACCATCCCCTTGCCTTCGCGGTACTCCAGCAGCGGGCTATACTGCAGGCTGAATCCGCCGTCCACGATGGGCAGGAAGTCGCCACACGCGGGCTTTTCGATGAGAACCGAGGCAACGTTACCCCGGCAGCCGCATCGCCACGCGCGGGTCAC
>Ga0315294_10010307_pt1 | contig 10253 bp, 9 predicted proteins | sample YL17G13_40_MG_FD_203626 | JGI IMG/M metagenome (GOLD analysis project Ga0315294, IMG submission 203626) | Sediment microbial communities from Yellowstone Lake, YNP, Wyoming, USA - YL17G13_40 | ecosystem: Environmental > Aquatic > Freshwater > Lake > Sediment | place: USA: Wyoming | collected...
CGCAGGGAGACGGTGGCCAAGGTACGGGAGTACATGGGAGCCTCCTTACTGTGTAAATCCTCTTGTTTTCCAAAGCCTTTGTGGGCAGGCGGAAGAATGCCATTACATAAAATATCATAACATGCACTTGGCACAAAAAAAAGTGGTACCCTCTTAATTAGTCTTAATAACACCGAGGGGTTGGAGCGTGAGTATCCTATCGTTCAGACGTGCCGCTGGTGTATAATCGGACACCGTTCGGGCGGAAAGCCGGGAGAACAAGATGGCTGAGCCGATTAGGGTGCTGGTAGCCAAGGTCGGACTTGACGGTCACGACAGGGGCGCGAAGGTGATCGCAAGGGGCCTGAGGGACGCCGGCATGGAAGTGATCTACACGGGCCTTCACCAGACGCCGGATGCGGTGGTCACCGCGTCGCTGCAGGAAGACGTGGATTGCGTCGCGGTGTCGATCCTCTCGGGCGCCCACATGACGCTCGTGCCGAAGATCGTGACCGGACTCAGGGATGCGGGCGCGGACGATATCGCCGTCCTTGCCGGGGGAATAATCCCTTCCGAGGACGCTCAGGAGCTTTTGAGAATCGGAGTGGCCGCCGTGCACGGTCCGGGCACGCCCCTGAAATCGATTGTTGAGAGCATAAGGAAAGCCGTGGGCAGGGAATAGAAAGACTCCAACGGCGCTCACAAAGCCCCCCCTATAATCCCCCCCGGAAGACCGGGGGGGGATGGTCAGTCCGAAACACGCATGAATGCCCGCTTCGAAAGGCATCATCCCCCCTGCGAAGCGGGGGGGATTACAGGGGGGGTGCAAAAGACAGAGAGATGCGCTTTGTCGTGCGGGGGCTTTGATTTTCCGGATTCGGCGTGAGAAAGTCAGTGCCAGGTCTTAAGCATGGTGACGAATTCCTCGACCGTCACCGTGCCGAACTTCCGGCGGTAGGTGTTCCCCTTCTTGTCGATGGCAAGGAAAGCGGGGGGTGAGGCCCCGGCCAGGTAGTATTCGGCCGCCTCTTTGTTCGCATCGACATCCACCTTCACGAATACCCAGCCTTTCGACGCGGCGATGACGTCGGGATTCGCGAAGACGTCGCGCTCGATGGCGGGGCAGTCGACGCAACTGCTGCTTCGGAACCACGCCAGGATCTTCAGCTTGTCGTCGCGCTCGATAATTCGCACGGCCTGCCCGATGGATGGGACCCATGTGAGCGCGGTGGGCGGGGGAGGTGTGCTAAGAGTGGGGGAGTGGTACGGCTCCTCCTGCCGAGGGATCTCGGGAGGGTTGGTTCCCCCACCGAGGAAGTTCACATTGTCGGCCGTGGAGACATCGCTCGGCGGATTGGAGCTCTGGGCGCCGGTGTCGCGCGGATTTCCGCACGCTGTGCAGACTATGAAATAGAGGAGTATTACGGCTATGCGCGCCGCTGAATGGTTCAACATGTGAGACGCACCTCGACCTTCATCCCGACCGACGCAATGGAACCATCTGCTCGTCGGGGTCGGATCGACTGCAAGTATAGCACCATGTATTGGACAAGGCATCCTTACGGAGGTTCATCCGCTTTGAATGAACTTAAGATGCCTTTATAATTGGGAATGAGGAAGCTCGAGTTTCCCCTGCGACGAGACGTTTATTAAAACATGGTTGCCGGCGACCGCGGATACTATTGAGTGCAGCAGGGGTTGGCGGACGGTTCGTGTGTTATACTGCCCTGTCCCGAAAGGCATCGGCTCTCGGGGTAGATGAATGAGGATGGAGTTGACGACGTGACCGACAAGCCAGAAGCTCCCGGGGTCCCCATTCCGGACTCAGTCGAGGTGCCCAGGATCAGTCCGCTGATCCCGTTGAGGGACCTTGTCGTTTTCCCGTACCTTGTGGCGCCCATTTCAGTGGGTCGGCCCGCGAGCATCCAGGCTCTGGACGAGGCGATAGACACGAACCGAAAGGTCGTGCTGCTTAGCCAGAGGGACAGCAAGATTGAAGCGCCGAGTCCGCCGGACCTGTACGAAGTGGGGACGCTTTCGATAATTCTGCGGATGGCGCGTCTGGAGAACGAGGTAAGGGTGCTTGCGCAGGGGCTGACAAGGGTCAAGGTGGTGCAGTACATTCAGAATGAGCCCTATTTCCGGGTGGAAATCGCCGAGCTTCCCGAGGACAAGCACAAGAACCGGACCGTCCTGGCTCTCATGAAGACCGTTACCGAGCAGTTCAAGCGCTGCGCCACGATGGGTAAGAACATCTCGCAGGAGATGCTCATGGCGGCCGACGGGATCGAGGAGCCCGGCATGCTGGCCGACATGGTCGCCACCAACCTCGACCTCTCGATCTCCGACAAGCAGGAAATCCTCGAAACAATGAACCCCGAGGCCCGCCTGAGAAAAGTGGTGGGCTTCCTGGCGAAAGAGCTCGAGGTCCTGTCGATATCGTCAAAAATCCAGAACCAGGCGCAGGTGGAGCTCGGAAAGGCCCACAGGGAGTATGTGCTGAGGGAGCAGCTGAAGGCGATACAGAGAGAGCTCGGAGAAGGAGACGAAAAGGGTCAGGAGATATTGGAGTTCAAGGAGAAGATCGAGCAGAGCAACATGCCCGATGAAGTCCGGGACAAGGCCGAGAAGGAACTGAGGCGCCTTGAGCGTATGCATCCCGACAGCGCGGAATCATCGGTGGTCAGGACCTACCTCGACTGGCTGACAAGTGTCCCGTGGAAGAAATCGACGGCGGATAATCTCGACATAAGGCACGTCCAGAAAATACTCGATGAAGATCACTACGGGCTTGAGAAGATCAAGGACAGGCTGCTTGAGTACCTGTCGGTCAAGAGGATCAAGCCCAGCATGAAGGGCCCGATCCTCTGCTTTGTGGGCCCTCCCGGCACCGGAAAGACATCGCTCGGCAGATCGATAGCCAGGGCGATGGGCCGGAAATTCGTGCGGTCCAGCCTCGGCGGGATCAGGGACGAGGCCGAAATCCGCGGCCATCGCCGCACGTATGTCGGAGCGCTGCCCGGCAGGATACTGCAGAGCATCCGCGACGCAGGCAGCGATAACCCGGTCTTCATGCTCGACGAGATAGACAAGCTCGGAAGCGATTTCCGCGGCGACCCCTCGTCGGCGATGCTCGAGGTCCTCGATCCCGAGCAGAACTCCACCTTCTCCGACCATTACCTCGAGGTCCCGTTCGATCTGTCGAAGGTGATGTTCATCGCCACGGCAAACCTTCCGGATACAATTCCGCCCCCGCTTTTCGACCGCATGGAGGTCATCAACCTGTCGAGCTACACGGAGCGGGAGAAGGTTGAGATCGCCAGAAGGCATCTGTATCCGAAGCAGCTTGAGAATCACGGGCTTAGCGCGAAGACCCTGAAGATCGGGAGATCCGGGTATCAGGCGATCATCCGGGGCTACACAAGGGAGGCCGGGGTCCGCAACCTGGAGCGCACGATCGCGACGTTGTGCAGGAAAATCACGAGGCGCATCGCGACAGGCAAACGAGGTCCGTTCACGATAACGGACAAAAACATCCAGGATTTTCTTGGGCACGCGACGTACATTGAGAAAGAGTCTTTCCGCTACGACCGTCCGGGGATCGCCACAGGTCTCGCGTGGACATCGGTCGGCGGCGATGTGCTGTTTGTCGAGGCGCGTCAGATGCCCGGCAAGGGCCCCCTCACGATCACAGGGCAGATCGGAAAGGTGATGCAGGAATCCGCGATGGCGGCGTTGACGTTCATCCGGTCCAATGCCGGAGAGCTGGGCCTCGAACCCGACTTCTTCGAAGGCCAGGAGATTCATGTGCACGTGCCGGCGGGCGCGATTCCCAAGGATGGTCCGTCTGCGGGCATCACGATCGCTACGGCCATGGTGAGCCTCTTCACGGGTCTGAGGGTGAGAAAAGCGCTCGCGATGACCGGCGAAATAACCCTTTCCGGGAAGGTCCTGCCGATCGGCGGCATCAAGGAGAAGGTCCTGGCGGCATACCGCTTCGGAATTCACGAGGTGATCCTTCCGAGGACGAACGAGTCGCATCTGGAGGATGTCCCGGAGGAAGTCCGGAAGAGGATGAAATTCCACTATGTGTGGGAGATATGGGATGTCCTGGAGGTAGCGTTGGAGAAGCCGATATATCGCGGCAAGCATCGGGCCGCCGCGTCCGGCGAAACGAAGAAGAAGGCCAGGAAGAAGCAGAAGGCTCCTGCCAAAGCGTCCGGCAATGGGAAACGGGCTAAGAAATCGGTTGCCAGGAACCGCCCGTCCGGAAGCAGACCCAGGATCCAGCCTCAACTGTCCAACTGAGGCCATCCATGCTGGTTTTCCGTTACAGCCGAGTCTCCGGCAGGTTCGAGATTGCGGGTACGTCAGGCGGTACCGGACAATCCCGCGCGAGCTTCCGCCCCCCCGTCGACATATCCCTCAGGAACGGGGTTTTCACGGTGACGATGGACATCCCCGGTGCGAGTCCGAACGACATATCGATCGAGGCCAGCGATTACGAAATAAACATTCTGGGATCGATCACGTTCGACGATCCCCCCGGGCCGTGCCGGCTGATGGAGCGGCACTCGGGGTCTTTTGTCAGGACTCTCAGTTTCCCCGGTCGGATAGCGCCGGACAAGGTGCAGGCCGAGCTTGGCGACGGGGTGCTCACCCTTCGCGTCCCTTCCATCAGCCTTGACCGCGACCCTACAAGGATCGAGATACGAATCGAGGGCGCGGACTGATACCCCTTTCCGAAAAGTTTCCCGCATCTGTGTTATATTTATGTGGCGCATGAACTTCGCGTCGCTTCAGGGACTCTGGAGAATGGCGAAGGTCTTCGCCGGGTGAGCCATGAAACGCTATGTAAATCTGTTGATGATCCTGCTGCTGGTAGGTTTTCTCGCCCCCAGGGCACAGAGCGAGGTGTACATGGACTACGAATTCCCCGACACTGTGCTGTGGCAGATCGGAGGATTCGAGGTCTATGACGTCATGCAGCGCGGTGCGGTGGTGGGAGAGAGCACGGTCGGCTACAGCAAGATGGAGATGCTGAACGAGCCCGCCTACCGCATCGAATGGACCCAGTCCTGGACGACCGCGGAGGGTGAGAAGAACGAGATCAGCGCCGACGTGAAAATGCGATCGAGCGACCTCAAAGCGCTCATGGCCACCAGCGTTCTGAAGATCGGCGACGAGGAATGGCGTTACGAGGGCAACTACACCGGCCAGACTCTCGAGTTCGGCACTTACTACCCCGGCAAGGCCCAGCGCGAGGAGGCGAGCCTCACCAGGAGCGGGCGCTATCATGACATGGACATCCTTCCGTTCCTCCTGAGGAATATCCCATTCGAGGAAGGGAATTTTATTACGCTCACCGTGGTGGACGTCTCCACGCACTCGTTTATCACTCCGATCGCATCGGTCGTGGGAAGCGAGATCGTCGAGACGGCTACGACGCAATACGATTGCTGGGTGGTCAACGTGAGCGTGGGGATCGAGGGCTTCACCGCCTGGTACGCAAAGAACGACCAACACTTCCTCGTGAAGATCAGGTACAACGACCGCGAGCTGGTTCTCAACCACCATTCATAGGGGCGATGGTTTGTTCCTTGAGATCCCTGACCACTTCAGGGCAGATCGTCATCTCCTCCGGGCGATAATTCCCCCTGATGTTTGATAAAATAGCTACCCGTGAAGGTCGGGACGGTTAGAGCCCTTTGGATCGTCTATTTCCTGTGCCTTGTGCCGGCTCTCGTGACGCTGGTCCACAGGTCGCAGTTCGACCGCGGATTCAACTCCGTCGCCCTTGTCGCCGATTACGCGCAGCTTCTTGAGTTGGCCCAGACCGAGAATGTTCCGATTGAGGATGTCCTCGTCCGGGTCCGCGACGAAGCGGGCGTGAAGGGTCTCGCGGTGCTGGAGGATACCCCCGAGTTTCTCGCTCTGCGCGGGAAGTGCACGATTGTCGAGGGTGTCGGGTGGCCGGGATGGAACACTCCGGAGGAGCGGGAGGAGATCGAGAAGAACGAGGGTCGCGAGCCGGAGGAAGCTGCGGCGCCGGAAACAAACTGGCCTCTGATGATGGGTCTGAGGCACGACATGACCCATCTCATCTTCACAAACGAGGCGGATTTCCGTCGTGTGGCCGCTGTCGCGCAGGAACGTTACGGCGACCTTGTGGAAATCCCGGACACGAACGGGAACGGATGGGTGCTGGGGCTTGCGGGCGAGCCGAAGATAGTCCTCGAATGGGGACTGGGTTTCGACGAGGACCTGGTCGGACAGCTTAAGGACATGGGTTTCGACCTGTATCCGCGTCTGCGTGACTACCCCGGCTACCCGCCCGGGACCGTGGACGCAGTTCTAACCGATACTGCCCGCGTCTTCCCGGACGGCCTCATCATTTTCGACGGTGACAGCATCCTTGGAGGGAACGTGCTTGTTCCCATCACCTCGGTGGCGGTCAGGAGACTCGGGTTGAAAGCGGGATGGGTTGAGTTCGCCGAGCAGGCAGGGGGATCTTCGCTCGCTGATCGCCTTCCGGACCGCACGGCGAGAGTTCATTCCATCGAAGACGAGGAGATGGAGATCGTCACGCCGCCCCGGGCGGTGGCGAGATATGTCCGCGCCGTGAGAGAACGCGCGGTCCGGATTGTCTACCTGAAGCCGTTCCTTCTCGCAGTGGATCGCGCCAATCGGGTGGACAAATCAATCGAGATGTTCCGTGACGTTCGCGAGGCGCTTGAATCGAAGGACTTCCGGATTGGGAAACCGTCGACGGTCGCGGAAGGAGTAGCATCCAGCGTGTTCTCCCGGGTCGCGGCGATCCTCGTTTTCGGAACAGGGCTCGCGCTGCTGCTACACACGTTGAAAATTCGTGTGTCAATGATCGGACTCGCCGCGATTCTCGTCGCCGCGTTCGTTGTTGGATTTGTCCCCGGCTGGCTCGGACAGAAAATCGTGGCCCTGGGAATCGCAGTTGTCTCGCCGACGCTCGCGATATCGTGGCTGGTTGAAAGATACGACGGCGCATGGATTGAAATCCGTAAGCTCAGGATTACATCTCTTTGGCCCGCGATTGGACATTGGGTCGGAGCTGTCGCGATCACCGCCACCGGCGCACTGATGATCGCCGCGTCGCTCATCAGCACTTCCACCCTCCTCGAAATCGACGCGTTCTCCGGGGTGAAAATCGCCCTCTACCTGCCGATTCTGCTCTCGATTCTGATCGGGGTGCAGCTGATTATCCCGTCGGAGAACAGAACACTTGCGGGCGCTCTGTCATGGCTGTTGAACGTGCCGGTCAGGATATGGCACGTGCTTCTGGGCCTTGCCGGACTTGTCGCACTGTTTGTGATGATCGACCGCAGCGGGAATTTCCCGATCATTTCCGTGGCCGGCTGGGAGAACGACGTCCGTGGATGGTTCGAGACAATGCTCTATGCCCGTCCGCGGACGAAAGAGATGCTGGTCGGGCATCCCGCGCTGATGCTCGGGCTGTACCTCGGTCTGAGCAACATCGGATTTCGACGGGCGCTCATGTACGCGGGCGTGGTGATCGGATCGATCGCGCTCACTTCAATGACGAATACCTTTTGCCACATTCATACCGCAATTATTCTTTCGATATATCGCACCCTTGCCGGAGCCGTCATCGGAGGGGTCATCGGGATCGTTCTGGGCGCGATCATACTGGGATTAGTGAGAGGCGGGCGTAGACATGTCACATGACTGTAAAGCATTCAGCCGGACGCATGACAGGCAGAAAATCGGGGGCTGATGCTGCGAAACGGGCCTTTTATTCCAATTTTTGTCATTTTTTACCATTATTTCGCCCGGTTGGGCTTTCCGATGAGGTGAAAACCGTTATATAATTGGTTATGCACCTCGTTTTCAGCCGGGACACAGGATGGCTCGATGGAATCGAGACTGGGGACGTGGACGAGTACAAACTTGCCGGCCTTCTGGGAATGACTGTAACCGAGGGACCTTCACTGCCGGGGCCGTTACTTAAGGGGCACTGGAGGGGGTTCACGGTCGAGATTGCGGTTGCCCCGAAGGTGAGGGAAGAGTACGAGGATGCGGTCCCCCTTTTCCCCCAACCCGATGAGTTCACAATCACGTTCCACCTCGAGAAGACGTCCGATGTGGAAATCGGCGTTCGCCACAGGAGTATCGAGGTCATGGGGCTCTCGCGTCCGCCCCTTCCCGGCGCGCGCAAGTGCATGCTTCCCCCCGAGATCGGCCGCGAGTACATCGTGAAAGGTCCGAGCGCTCGAGCGGTCAAGTTCATCCTGGACAGCGAGATGTGGGAGCTGATCGAGCGGCTCGCGAAGTTCGGTCCGCCGGAATTGACGATCGAGTACTCGCTTCTAAGGTACCGCGGCGTCGGCGATTTCGTCGAGCGGTACCGCGAGATACCCGGCCTGCTGGGCGCGATGGTGGAGATCGGCAGGCACATCGACGGCAAGCTCACCATCGGGCTCAGGGCACGTAGCGCCGGCTTCGGACCCGGCCCCGAGAAAGGCACCGCCTGAGTACGGAAAGGCCCCATCTATCGAACTCACGCAGCCCGGCGATGCATTCGCCGGGATGTATATAAGAGAATCCCGCGGAGCGGCTGGATAGGCGACGACTGCCGCGGTGTTATGACAGGTGGACGGGAGCCTTTCCGACCTTGTTTTGCAGCTTCTTCTCCCTTGCGTCCATGATGCTGTCTGCCATTCCCCTCACTGTCATCATGATCCACATGTGTGTCTGTGATCCGGGCCGATAGTCCGCTTCCCCGAACGCGTCAACTCTGCCCTCGCGGAGCAAGTCGTTAGCCTGTTTCAGCGCTTTCTCGTTTCCGGCCGGGTAAACGGCATAAGCCTTACCTCCGTTACGCTTGACAACTGAGAAAACTGGTACATCACTGGGCCCGTCGGCGATATAGAGCATATTCGTGAAAGGGACTCTCCTGTCCCCCTCGTCAATTGAGGCATTCACGTCTATGTTAGGTTCTTTGTTTGTGCCCTTATTTATTTCGAAGATCGCCCGTGTCTTGGTCGTATTGTCGATCACGTATCCTATGTCTACGATAGGTTTTGCAGCTGATTTGTCCAGCACTTCCTCCCTTGAAATGCTATCGAGACTCAAGTTCAGCCTCAGCTCGCCGTCCAGATAACCTGGTTGGGCGGTGTCGGCTACAAACTCACAAGCCCAGACTCCCTCCACGTATGGGCTTATCTTGCTTCCTAGAATCATCTTTCGAAGACCGGTACTGACTATATAATGCTCAACCTGAATTCCGGCGAATCGCTGATACTTCTCTTCCTTGGCTATCTGTTTGACTGTTTGGAAGAATTCAGGAAGACCCTCGAAGAACTCGATCTCCCCTCCCAGATCCTTCAGCATCTTGTCGGAAAGATCGGGGCATAGGCCACTGCGCACATAAGTAAGCAGATGATTCAGGTAGAGTGTATCTTCTGAGATAAGGTCCAGACCTCTCCACTTGTAGAAACCACGTAATCCCTCCACTTCTCTCCAAAAGGCTTCCTCGTCAACCCCGTAGTGTTTGAATAGCGGTGCCTGCATATAACCCGGAATCAGGGTTTTGTCAAAATCCCAGATAACCGCAACAATCGATTGGGGAAACAGATCCCGCGTCATGAATAGGTCTCCCTGCTAAACGTGCATCCCTATTGAGCTATCTCATCTCGGCCGGTTCTTTGGAGGCAAGTCCCCGTGATCCTTTTCATACTCGCGGAGTTTGTTAATCCCACGTTCCCTTGCCATAATTTCTGTCGGTTCATTGGCAATTGCTCGGACCGAGCTGTGAGGTTCTTCTCTCTGATGCTCCCTAGTCCTTCGTTCCGGATCGTCTGTGATCCCATAGCCGAGAACGGTCTCTCCCTTCGTCCATTCGTAGACAACAAATGCTGCCCTCTGGTTTACCATCTCAGAGCCTCCACATTTCTGTGTGAGAGTAGCTAACTTATATTTAGTAATGGTATCACAGTGGCTGCTTTGAGGCAATCCCTAGACTGTAGTCCCGCAGCCCGGATTCCCGCGAGATAATCCGGCTATACCGCTGCAATCATCGAACCGCGATGTCGGGCTGCTCAAATCATCGTCCGGCGTCCGCTGCGTAGGGATGCGCACGGCATGAAACAGCCGGGATCGAACAAAGAAACCCCTCCGGAGATGGAGGGGTTTGCTGTCGATAGCACCTCGAAAACAAGTCGCGATCACTCCGCGATCTGAATCGCTGTGTTGACCAGCTCGATGAATTCGGTTTCCTT
>Ga0315294_10010308_pt1 | contig 10251 bp, 13 predicted proteins | sample YL17G13_40_MG_FD_203626 | JGI IMG/M metagenome (GOLD analysis project Ga0315294, IMG submission 203626) | Sediment microbial communities from Yellowstone Lake, YNP, Wyoming, USA - YL17G13_40 | ecosystem: Environmental > Aquatic > Freshwater > Lake > Sediment | place: USA: Wyoming | collected...
TCTGGACGTTTGAGGGCGCGGCGGAGGGCTCAAGGGAGAGCCGGGAACCGCCCAGGTTCCAGGGGTCGGGTCAGTTCCGACACGCCGCTCCACTTTTCGCCCAGTCTCAGGCCGAAGACACGCCCGAGCGCATCGCGCCCGGGCGCGTCGGGGAGGCAGGTTGATGCTACTTGCGTGCGGCGGCGCTCAACTCGAACTGGCCCCGGCCCGTCTTGTGGAACCGGGCGTCCTTGCCCTTCGCGGCTATCTCGCGGATGACGGCGGCATACAGCGTCGCGGCCGGCGTCTTGCCCTTGGTCTGCCACAGGCCCTTGGCCAGGACCTTCTCAACGATGGCCTTGCAGTCCATCGGCGTCTTGGCATCCTTCAGGACGTCCGCCGCCAGCGTCAAGATGCCCGGCTTCCGCGGGCCCTTGGGTTTGGCGACCTTCGCCTTCTTCGCCCGGCGGTCGGCCTCGGATGCCTTGACGGCGATGTCGAGTTCGGGATCGGGCTGGGCGACCTTCTCGGCCACCTCCTTCCGCATCGCGGCGACCTTGGCGGCCTTCTCCGTCTTAGCAGCGTCCTTCTGGGTCCGGTAGTGGGCCTCCAGGGGGTTGGTGGCTTCGCCCCCGGCGGCCACGGGCGTGGCCTTGGCATCCTTGGCCGACTCGGCCGCCGGCTTGGCCCCCGCGGCAACGTGGGCCGTCGGCGTGGCCTTGCGGCCGGCCTCGGCCCGCAACCGCTGGGCGCTCTTGATACGAACCTTCTTGCCGGTGGCCTCGTTCGTCGCCTCCCACCCGCCGTGCGGGTTCTCGACGTCGATGCGGACGACGACCACCTTGTCCGACACCTTGGCGCTGTAGCGCCCACCCAGTTTCACCTCGTGCTTCTTCATGACTGTGCTCCCTTCTCTCTGTACCTCACCGTGGTTCCGGGCCGCTTGCCGGATGGCATCGTGCTTCGCCGCGATCCTCGCGGCGCGACGTGCGGCCCGCTCTTGTCTTTGCTTCAGCGTCAACATGGTTCACTCCTGCTTTGCTGGCGGCGTGTACCGCTTGCCGCAGGTGCTGCACTTGACCGCCCCGTCGTCCTGCCACACCAGCTTGTCCACGCTACGTTCGCCGCAGCCGGGGCAGGCGTCGGCCTCGGCCACCTCGTCGTCAAGTTGGGCGTTGAGGGCGTCGCGGACGTAGTCCACGTCCACCGACTCGGCGTCGTCGACGCCGGCCGCCATGTCCTGAACGATACCTTCCAGGCCATCGAGGTCGTGACCGAGGGCCCGCTCGACCTCGCGGCACTTCGCCCAGACCTCGTGCAGGGCGGCGACCGCCGCCCGCATCGCGGGCAGGACCGTCTCGGCTTGCTTCGTGGTAATCATGGGTACGCTCCTTTCTGCAGGCCGTTACAGGCACCGCTCGATGTCCGCGATCTCGACGCCGCGCAGGCCCGCCAGGACCTCCAGCAGCCCGCTACGCACCCGGTACAGGTCGCCCGCCGCGCCCCAGTTGCCTGGGTCCGCCTTGGCCTGCTTCTCGTGCTTGCGGAGTTCCTGCCCGAGCCAGTCGAGCAGGCGGTCGATGTCCCGCCGGCGCTCGGCGTACACCTCGGCGGCCGTCTGGCCGTCCTTGGTGGGGGCAGCCGCGCCCGTGTCGTCGGACTCGGGCACGGTCACTCGGACCTTCTTGCCGCCCATGTCTGCCTCGTAAGTCTTGGGTCTCGTTCGCGTCGTTCTCATCTGCGTCTCCTTTCGCGTTCCTATTGCCATACTACATGGATCAATGCCTGCTTTTGGCCCAAAGGCAAGGGCAATTATGGAGGATTCAGCATGAATTCGGCCGACACATGTCACGCCCGGGACGCGAGTTACGACACATGGGCGGGGACTTGGCGAGAAATCCGACCGACGACGACCGGCCGGCCGCGAACCCGGCGTTTTTCAGCGTGGCCGACGTGGCCCGCCTACTCGGCGTGCCGGTGGGCTTGGTCCGGAACCCGAGGCCGGCGGAGCGGGGCGACGGCGGAAAGTGCCTGGAGGGTCTCTCACCGGTTCAGGAGGGAGATGTCGGAGACATGACCGCGGGGCTACCAGTACTGGCCCAACGAGTAGGTTCTGCGGCCTGCCAGCCTCTAACAGTCTGCTCGCCGGCACATCTCTCGATGCCGAGGCTCAAGACCCGCCCCGTCGTCCCCCTCCAGGTCGGCGTCATCGGCCGCCGTGCCGAACTCGTCCTCATCCCCTCCGGCCAAGGCCGCATGCGCATCGTCTCGCCGCACGAGTTACCCGCGGGGGCGGTGTGAACTGCTACTGCTGCCTATGGTCGTCGAACTCCTCGCCGCGGAATGTCGCGCCGAGGTAAACACGCTTGACGTCGGGGTCGTTGATGAGTTCCTGACTCGTGCCGTGACGGGAAACCCTGCCCTCATTGAGGATAAGGTCCGGCGGGCTATGCACCAAGAGTCGGACGGATTCCTACGGCAAGACCCGCTCCAGCAGCACCTGCCGGAACGGCTCCGGTGTTTCCTCAACGCTCGTGAACCTGCCCGCGAATCGGAAGCCCCGCCCCATCCCACGATCCCTCCGGACTCAGGAACGCGCGAGAACCAGTGTCAATACCACGAATATCGCGTATGCCGCCATGAGGGGCACGCCCTGCCATCGGTGGAAGTGATCTCGCCCCAGCAGCGTGTAAAGCCTGAAAAGCACCAGCACCGCCATCATGCTCGGCAAGTACAGGTAGAAGAACGCGGGATCGACACGAAGGGGCGAGGCGACGGCCGACGCGCCGCTGACGTACAGAACGTTCAGGATGTCGGCCCCCAGGATGTTTCCGACTGACAGGTCTTCGTGCCCCTTGATGAGCGAGCCGAGGGCGATGGCCAGTTCGGGCAAGGACGTGCCCACCGCCACCAGCGTGACGGCGAGGACGGATTCGGGGATATTGCTCCTGTGACATATCACCTCGACGGAGCCGACAAGCGAGTCTGATGTGAGGACCACCACGGCCAGGCCGGCCACGAGAAGCACGAGGTTTCTCGGCAAGGCGCCGCCCTTGCAGGCGGCCCTGTTTGCCTCTCTAGCCTCTTCCGGGATCAACTGCGGGTGCTGCCTGGCCCACTTGACCGAGAGGTACAGATATCCCGCCAGGAGCACGACGTAGAGGAACCCCACGGACCGAGGAATCACCACGTCATGGATATCGCCGGACAAGGCCCACAGGCCGAGACACGTGGCGACGAGCAAGACTCCCGCGCCCAGTTGGAGCCAGCCGTGGCGCTTCACCACGAAGCGGTCCATCGGGAGGCGTTTGATGACGCAGCAGAGGCCGAAGATCAGTCCGGTGTCCGCGAGGATGGAACCCACGGCGTTTCCCAGCGACAGACCGGGATTGCCCTGGAAGGCCGCGGCGACCGAGACGCATGTCTCCGGCGTGGTTGTGCCCAGGCTGACAATCGTCGCGCCCACGATCACCTTCGACACGCCAAGCGCGCGAGCCAGCCGGATCGCCGACGAAACCGTCTGGTTGGCGCCGAAGACCAGCAGGCCAATCGAGGCCAGCACGATCAGCCAGAGCAGCCATGTCGGTTGTTCGCTCAACAGAGATTGGGGAACGATGTCCGCCAGCATGACCGGCCCCCACATGATGGTCAAAGGCCACATGTCGCTTTCCCGACCTCATCCTGCCCGGCGCGGGGCGTGGCGCCTGCCGAGGCCGGCCATCAGGACCATGCCTGCCAGACCGACCACGGCGGCGTAGCAGAAGCCCAGCGTGGGGCTTACGGCGGCCCACACAACGCCGACGATGATGCTGGAGGCGAAGTCGCCGATGCCGTTGACCACGCCCAGCGTCCCGTAGGCCGTGCCGGCGATCTCGCTGGCGACGTAATCGCGGACCGCGATGCCCTCCATCGTGTCTTCCCAGGCGATGAAAACACCCGCCAGGCTGAAACAGATCGCGAACCACCACACCGACGGTACGACAAAAGCGAATCCCAGGAACGTGACCACTGCCACGCCGTAGCCGACGGCCAGGTATCGCGTCCGTGAGAACCGGTCGCTGAGGGCCCCGATGGGGAACGACGCGAGGGAATAAACGATGTTGCGCAAGAGGTACAGCAGCGCCGCCACGCGGGCCGCTTCCAGGAGACCCATTTGGGGCTCAAGTGCTGTCGTGGCGCGGAGGATCATCAGCGTGGGGGCGAAGTCCGCCATGCCGAACAGGCCCACGGCCAGAAGGAACCATCGGTATTCCTTCGGCATGGCCCGCATCGCCCCCCAGAAACGCAGGCTCTCGTTTCGCGTGCGGCGTTTCTCGGTTACCATGAAGGCCATCGTGGCGACCGACAGGAGGCCTGGCACAAGCGTGAGAAGAAAGATGATGCGGAACTCCCAGCCTGCCGCGCCTGAGAGAGCCGGCAACCACGATGCGAAGGTCTTCTCGATGCCAGGATAGGCCGCCGCCAGACTGAGCAGCGCATAGGCGGCGAGCGGACCCGCCACCGCTCCGGCCGTGTCGCCGGCGCGATGGAACCCGAATGCCTTGCCGCGATCCTGGGGGGCGACCGAGTCAGCCAGCATCGCGTCGCGCAAGGGTCCCCGAATGCCGCGCCCAAGCCACCCAATGGACCGGCCAAGAAGGATCAGAGGCCAAGCGAAGGCGAACGCGAAGATCGCATTGGGGACGGCCGTCATCGCGTAGCCGAGGACCGACCAGCCCTTGCGGTGGCCGATCTTGTCGCTGTGATAGCCGGCGCCGAGTTTGACGAAACTGGACAGGGCGTCCGCCACGCCCTCGATGAATCCCAAGGCCGCGGCCGATGCGCCGATGGCCTGCATGAACTGGGGCAGGACGGCCGTGGCCATCTCGTGGCAGAAGTCGCCCAGGAAACTCGTGAGGCCGAATCCGAAGACATTCCGGTTGAACCAGCGCTTCGGCGGCGGTTCAGCCGGTTCCGACTCCCGAAGACCCATTGGTTTCCTCCTCGATAGGTTCGACCTTGGGCCGGAACCACTTCTCGGCGATCAGCGTCGGTACGACGGCGCTGGCGATGACCGCCGTTACCAGCACGGTGTACTGGTCCTGGTCGATGATGCCGTTCGTCAGGCCAAAGAGGGCGGCGATGCTGCCGAACGTCAGGCCGGTGGACATCAGGAGCATCGTGTACATGGCCTCGCGCCCTGTGAAGCGGAACTTCTTGGTGAGCGGCCCGATGCCCGCGAACTTGGTCGCCATCTTAACTCCCAGCAAGATCGCAATAATGCCGACTTCGAAGACCACGGTTTCGACCTTCACCAGCGACCCGGCCTTCAGGAAGTAGAACGGCGTCAGGAGGCTGAAGGCCGTCACGCGCAGGCGCTGGGGGAGAACCCGCTCGGCCAGGAAGTACGGCGCCAAGACCATGCCTATCAGGTATGCCGCCAGCACCGGCTCGACCTTGGCGACGCTCCCCAATCCGCCCAGCCCGAAGAGTGCCAGCAGGATGAACTTCGTTTCCGGCTCGCTGACGCGGTTGCCGACCTTCCGGAAGAACCACGGGGCGAACCGCGGCAAGAGCACCATCGCCAGGCCGGTGGCCACCACGAAGACGGCGAGCCAGACGTTGTAGTTGGCGAAGAGGACGCCCAGCGCGACCACCGTGCCCAGGTCGTTCACGAAACAGGCCGCCAGGATGATCTTTCCGAGTTCCGTCTTGTTGTAGCCGTTCTCCAGCATCACGGCGTACACGACGGCGACCGAGGTCGTCGAGAGGGCCAGGCCCGCGATCTCGGCCTGCGGCCAGGACCAGCCGGCGACGTATCGCGTGTACAGAACCACGCCGACGAAGGGCGCCACGAAGCCCATCAGGCCGATGAGCATGCTCGGCCAGAAATGCTTGCGAACGACTACCGGATCGATCTCGGCGCCCGCCAGGAACGTCAGCACCAGCGCCCCGACGCCCGCCAAGTAACTTGCCCACTGCGTGACCTCAAGGCCGATGGCATTCCCCGCCACGGCGCCGACCACGATCTCAACGAGCGCAACCGACAGCCCCACGCGGATCGAAATGAGCGATGCCGCAAGGGCCAGACCGATCCAGAGCGCCGAAACCAGCCAGGTGTTTTCCATCGGCCACCCCACGCCTGCGCAAGACCACTGACGAACCTAGGATCCGTGCATGCGTAGGAGTCATCAGCCAACGAGGCGGTTGCGGTGGACTCCACCACCGGCGTGAAGGCGGGACGAAAAAACCCGCCGTGCGGCGGGTCTATAAAGTGTGCGACTCCCACCGCATGGTTCACGCAGCAGGAGTCATCAGCCACTCTGGCGGTCTAGGGGGACTCCATCCCCGCTACGAACGCGTCTAACTATAGCCGCGTGCCTGCGGCTCGTCAAGCACTACTTGACGAACCCGCCCTTGCGCCCGCTGACTCAAAAAACGTCCCTGGAACCCACTATCATCTTGGCGGCCCGAATCCACGAGTCGCCCTCCTTGCCGAAGCCCTCCTTCCGGAACCGGTAGTCGTGCTTGCGGCAGAACTCCTCGAGTTCGCCCAGGAGTCCCCTGAAACGTTTCTCCTCAAGCCGGATGAGATACTGCTGTCGCTCGGCATCGCGGGTCCGTTCGAGCGTCAGAAGGAAGTGCGGCACGCACAGGCCGGGGCTGGCCCCCAGCGCCGCCCGCATCTCCTCGTGGGCCAGCCCCTCCAGGAGAACGTCGGTGTGGTACTGGCGTCCCTCGACCTGGAGGCGGCAAGCCGGGCACGTCTGGTGTCGGTCCCACTCCGCCGCCCCTTTCTTCTTGAGAACCTTCGCTTTCATGCCCTGGAGGTGGGCCAAGAAGCCGAGGAAGAGCCGCACCTGGTCCTGGTAAAGGATGGCTGTGCCCAGGCCGTCTTGGAACCCGACCAGCAGATGAGCATGGCGCAGGCAGTATCCTTTGGAGCGGATCAGGTTCTTGCGCACGCCGGGGTCGTTGACTGACTCGTACAAGAGCGAATCCAGATAGCGGCGCGTGTCCTGCGCCTCCAGTTCGCACAGGGCGCAGCCCTTGGCCTTCTGGAAGGCCTCCAGGACCCTGAAGTAGGGCAGATGTTTTTCGGGCTTACGCTTCATGGTCGAACCCGGCGGTCGGGGGCGTCATACCGGACCGTCCTGTTTCCACGGGGCGCATACGCGGCTCTCGCCGACGATGTGGATGACCGCGCGCACGTAGGCGTCCTCTTCGTCGCGGTTATGGAGCGTGCGGCGGATGGCCTCTCGCTTCATGGCAAAGCTCTGCATGTCCTCGGCCACCTCCTCAAAATGCCGCGCAGCTTCGCCGAGAAGGAACTGGGCGGCGCCATCCGCCCCGACTGCTTCCACAAGTAGCCCCAGGTGCCGCAGGCACACGCCCTGCGACTGTGCGTAGGCTTGGCGACCTTCGGCGGTCTGCAAGAAGCCGGCCAGGCGCTGGATGTAGGCCTTCTCCGCCGCCCGCAGGAGTCCGCACACGCGGCAGTTGCCGGAATCCGGGACACGCGGTAACTGCGCCGCCGCCGGGGCGGCAGCCAGTGGCGCGATCTCCCGCGCCAGGCGCTCCACGAGTTTCGGATACCCCTGCGAAATCCCTTGTGGCGAGGACAGGGCGAGCAGTTGCCACGCATGAAGCGGGCAGAAACCCGACTCGGCGGCAAAGGCGCTTTGCGCGGCCTCGTCCGACGAAAGTGCATACTGCCAGTGGGCGAAGAAATCCGCGGCCGCATTGCCCAGACGCTGGCACACGGGGCATCCGCGCGTCTGGAGGTCTTGCACAAGGTCGGCTTCCTGGATCGCCGCCGGCACGGATTCGGGCGGCGGTGGGACCGGGGCGGTGTGCGCGGGCGGCGCGGCGGGCTCAACTTCCGGGAGCGCTTGGTCTGTCACCCTCGCTCGGAGGCTCGCGAGCCGCTCCCCAATCGCCTGCCCCTTCTCCGTGCCGCCGGCCTCTTCGGCGAGGAGCCTCAGCGCCTTGTCGATGACCGATGCAAGGAAGGTTGCGGCCTTCTCGCGGGAAAGGAACGCGGCCAGCGTCTCCTCCAGTGCCTTGAGGCCGCTTGCGGCATAGCCGTCGGCGTCGCCCGCCATTTTTGCCGCCAGGCCCAGCCGACATGAAAGCGGGAGCACCCGGATGGGTTGCCCGCCAACGTGGGCCTTCAGCGTATCGGCGACGAAACGAAGAACTTCCTCGCGCTCGGCCTTGGCCAGGAGGTCCGTCTTGTTCACGATGAAGAAGACCTTGCGGACGTGCTCTCGGATGCGGCCCAGGAACTCGATCTCGGTCTTCGTGAGCGGCGTGTCAACGCTGGTCACAAAAAGCACGGCATCGCATTGGGGCAGGAAGGCATACGTGGTGGCCGTATTGGCCTCGATGGCGGACCCCACGCCCGGCGTGTCCACGAACTCCAGGCCGCGCCGCAGGAAGGCCAGAGGCAGTTCCAGGCACGCAGTCCGGACCTTCTTCTGGTTGCCGGGGTTTCCCTTCTCCGTGACGTATTCGGCCAGGCGCCAGACGGGCGTCTCCTCGGCAAACTGGGTTCCGTCGCGGTGGATGATAAGCCGCTCCTGCGGGCCGTAGCGCAGGACCGTGATGGCCGACGTCAGCGGCAGCACCCCCGTGGGCAGTAAGTCGCGGCCGATCACCGCGTTCATCACCGAACTCTTGCCGCGCTTGAACTGGCCCACCACGGCCAGCGTGAATCGGTCCTCCGCAAGGCGCACGATCAGGTCCTGGCAGGCGTCGTCGGCTTGCCCGCTGCCGCCCGCGGCGAAGAGCCGCTTCAGGCCGCGAACTTCACGCACCACGGCCTGCTTGGCCTTCGTATACCGCTTGAGCGCCGTGGCGTCAGGGGCGACCTCGGCGCCTAGGACGATTGTCAAGTCTGTAGGGGCCATGTGTCAACTTCCGGGACTGGCGGCCTGACCCGCCGCTATGCGGCGGAGGCCCTCTTCGATCATCTTCAAGATGCGCCGGCTCTCCGCGTTATCGGGTTCCTGTTCCAGGGACTTTGTGATCCAGTCCCTGGCCTCGGCGTACTGCTTCTCCGCGTGAAGACACAGGGCAAGGTGCTGCTTGAACCTCGCCTCAAACGGATTCAGCCAGACGGCTCGGCGGAACTGCGACTCGGCGATGCGGAACGCCCCGCAGGCCATCAGGTGCCGCGCCAGCATGTCGCGGTCGTGGCCAAGGTAGGGAGCAGGACGCAGGATGTCCTCCACCCTCTCGTTCCGGTCCCGCGCGTCTTTCTTGCGGGGCATCTAAAGTCCCCGTTACGGTTTGGTTTGCAGCTCTTCCGCGTCAGGCCCGCGCCCCGGCGTCTTGCCACTGGCGATGCGTACGATGGTCTCCAGGTGCTCGATGAGCGTCTCGATCTTGGGGTCCAGGTAGTCCGCCAGACCCGGCGGCGTCTCGCCGTACCGCCGCAGGTACTTGGTTTCCGTCTCGACGAGGCTTTCCCAGAACATCGAACCGCGGCCCCAGATGTCGCGAGAAACATCCTCCACCCTGGGCTCAAGACCGAGCGATTCCTGAAGTTCCTTCAAGACCGCCCGGATGCGCCCGGCCTCGTCCAGGATCGCCCGGCGCTGTTTCGGCGAGAGCCGGTTCCGCTCGTGGCAAAGCAGTCCGTGCAACTCACGCCCCCTGGCGTAGGCCTCGAAGTCGCAGAGCATCTGGTCCAGCATGAATGCCACGGTTCCGATGGCTCGCTTGTGGTTCTCGCCCAAAGTCGGGAACTTCACGTTGGCCGGTTTTGGACCCATCCTCGGCACCCGCGTTACTTCACCACCATGACGGTGCACGGCGCCAGACGCACGAGGCTCTGACACGTGCTTCCCATCATCCGATCATAGATCGCCGAGTGACCCATAAAGCCGACCACGAGCAGGTCGAAGCCGTGGCTCTTGACGAACTCCAGGATCGTCTTGACCTCGTGGCCGACGATGACGTGCGCCTGAATCTCAATCCCCTCGCGATGGGCCATCGCTCGGGCCTGCACAATCGCCTCGTGGAACTTGTGATCGGCAAGGTCCTTCGTTTCCACGACCTCGCCCACGGTCCCCGCGTAGTGAGGAATCTCCTCCACCGAGATGGTGTGCAGTTCCGCGCCGAACTCCTTGGCCAATGCCACGGCCTCCTCCAGCGCCTTGAAGGAGCCCTTGGAACCGTCCAGTCCCAGAAGAATCTTCTTGTGTACCATCGTCTGCCTCCTTTGCACAGGCATGCAAACCCGAGCCCCGCGAGATCGCTATTTCTTGTTTTCGCCGCCCGCCGCTT
>Ga0315294_10010309_pt1 | contig 10250 bp, 10 predicted proteins | sample YL17G13_40_MG_FD_203626 | JGI IMG/M metagenome (GOLD analysis project Ga0315294, IMG submission 203626) | Sediment microbial communities from Yellowstone Lake, YNP, Wyoming, USA - YL17G13_40 | ecosystem: Environmental > Aquatic > Freshwater > Lake > Sediment | place: USA: Wyoming | collected...
ATTATAGAATATCATACCATCAAACTCAATACTTCGTTTTTGACTTTAACAAAGATGAAGAAGATCCAGCACGATATGTCAATCCTGGCGTTGCCCCAGAAGGTATGTATTCTGAATGGGTTGATGCTAAAAATAATCATTCTCCTGATCCAGATGCTAGAGGAGATAGGTCACATGTTGGTATCAATGGTTATAGCAGTATAAATGAATATAAAAAATATCTTGAAAGTAAAGGTATACCATTAACCACTTGGACAACAACAACACCAGAAGATTGGGAAAAAAGATTATATCAATACTATCTATGGAATCGTTCTTATACAGAAGAGAAATCCAATAGTATAAGTTTTGCTTCTGCTAAAAATGATAAGCATCCAGAAGTATTTGACATGTATCTTAAGATTGTAAATACAATTAACGATTCTGATTTTGACACATTAACTGATGACCAAAAAAGAGAATTTCTTTTAAACAAAATTACCAACATTACTCAAAAACAATTTACTTATGCAATAGAAAATTTCAAAGGTGATTATTATAATTCGTTAGATTTAGATGGTAAAATACAATTTGCTTTTAAAACTAATGATCAAGACAAAATTTTAAATTTTATTAAAAAACCAGAACTTTCTGATGAAAATGTTAATAAATTGCTTTCTTATTCAGATGACAAAAACAAAATGGCAGAAATAATTATCCAAAATAAACCAGAGCTTTCTGATAACAATGTTCAATACTTGCTTCATCTTGGAAGCGAAAAAGACGAAATAGCAAAACTAATTATTGAAAAGAAACCAGAACTTTCTGATAATGATGTTGCCAATTTGCTTGGTGATTCAATCGAAAAAGACGAAATAGCAAAACTAATTATTGAAAAGAAACCAGAACTTTCTAGTTTTACTATTTTTCACTTTGTTAGAAGAGCAATCGAAAAAGACGAAATAGTAAAACTATTACAGGAAAAAACAGATAATATAAGTAAACTTAATATCAATCAAATTGAACATTTGATTAATATGGCAAAAAATAAAGATGAAATTATAAAAATATTTATAAAATACAAACCAGAACTTTCAGATAGAAATGTTTATTATTTTCTTTTTTATGCAAAAAATAGAGAAAAAATAGCAGAACTATTACAGAAAAAAACAGATAACATCAGTAAACTTACGGATGACAATGTTAAAAACTTGCTTTTGCGTTCAAAATACAAGAGAGCAGGTAAATACAAAGAAAAAGACACAGACAATAAAATAGAAATAATTATAAAATATAAAAAATATCTTTCTCATAATAATGTTTATTATTTGTTACTTTTTTCTAAAATAGATGCTTTTTCTTTATACAGAAACAAAATAGCAAAACTTATTATTGACAAGGAACCAGAACTTCGATACATAGTCAATAAATACCTATCTGAACTTAAAAATGAAAGCCCTAGGTAAATAGAAAGGGCAATAGAATTATAAAATAATTCGCACTACTATTACATAAATACTTATAATGAACTTTAAACAATGGCTAATACTATCTGAGAGCAGTTTCTTCCAAATAACGGATGAACAAAAAAAAGCTATTCTAGATATTGCTGAAAGATTTAGCAAGTTAAAAGATTCGGATATGGAAAAATTCATTTATGATGAAATTGCCAATAAAGAATTTGGAATTATTCCATTTAAAGATAGACCAATAAAAGTAATGATAAATTTTGACACAAATAATTCTCTTGCTTACTATTGGATTTCAAATCACGAAATTTCTTTTAAATGGAATTACATTATGCAAAATTCTAAACTAGAATTAAATCGAACTTTAACTCATGAACTTGGACATGCAATTGATCCAAAACTATATCCAAATTCAAAACATAAAGTATCTGATAAATATTGGAGTTATTTAAAAGAGCTTAAGGCTTCACTAAATAAATCATCTCGCATGCACTTTGTCGAACCAATTGAAGTAGATGCTGAAGGTTTAAGCATGAAAAATCACATAATGGAATATTTTAAAGCATTGCCAACAATTAAAAACAAACAAGATTTTATAAAAGAATTAGAAACTTGGCTTAAAAATTATTTTACTATTAATAGCCAAGATTTAAAATTGCCAGAAGTTCTTTCACATTATGATCGTAGTTTTATCCATGCAAAATCTAAGCCAACTTTGTTCAAGCAATATCAAAAAAGATTTTATAAAATAATTCAAGATCTTAAAGCTAATGTTGAAGCAACAGGAAGTACTTATAATACCTTGCTTAAAGACAAAGAAAATCATTATGATCATCCTAATAATTACCAAAGATTAATGTATCCACCAGATAATTCAGATGTAGAAGAAGCGTAATTAATATTTAAAACAATAATAATAAATAAACTATGAACTTTAAACATTGGCTATTATTAACTGAAAATATAATCGTAAAATGGCAAAAAGATGATGCTGTTTTGATTCCTGCAAAAGATGTCATTTCTTTTGATTTTTACTATCAATGGGATAAAGGACATTCTGAATACTTTATAGGTGCTTTTAAAGCTGAAAAAATTGACTACGCTTCAATTGGCACTAAGTCAACTCATGTAGGCATAATTAGAAATTCTCCCCTTCATGCTGGTTCAGGAGCAGATTATGGGTTTATTAAAAACTTAATACAAATAATTCAAAAAAATGGATTAAACCCCATACCTTATAAAGAAGAAGGTACATTCATTGATAAACATATTTCTAATGCTGAAAAAGAAATAGGACAAAAACTTGATGTAGATCTAGTAAAAACTGGCTTTACAACTGGCCAAGAATTACCTGATTTTGAACTAGGACAATCTGCCACTCATCAATTGACAAAAAGTGTTTCTGTTTCTAGAGCTACAGGATCATGGGCACAATTCTTTGAAACTATTGATGCAACATCTTTAATTAATAAACTTGTAGATTTTATGGAACAAGCTGCAAAACCTTTGTTAGATAATGATCTGCTAGACTTTATTGAAATTATTAATAGGAAAAGCGGAAACCATAGAACAATTTATTCTTCTAAAGGTAAAAAAGATTCAGAAGACTGGAAGGCTAATAATATTAAAGCTGTATCTCAATTAAAATTTTATGTTGATAAATACTTGACCAATGCTCCTTTTTTAAAAAAAGAATTACTAAAAATAATAAACATAGAAGGATCTAAAAATGCAGATAAATGGTTCGGAACAAAAGCATTACCTAAAGATTATGCATTACCATTAGATAAATTGTTTGAATTAAACAACAACTCATATGCAGAAGATAGTATTATTGATGCGTTTCTTAAAGCAATAAATAATCAAGATAAAATAGAACAATTGGAAATTCTATCAAAAAATCAAAACCTTGATTCCGTTTATTATTTAAAGAGTTATTTTTGGGCTAACGAATTCTATGAAGATATGTTTACATCTGATAATATTTTTAATTATCTTATTAATGTTTATGAAATAGTTGTTAAACATGGAAAAGCACTTAAGTCTGCATTACAAGAACATTTTGATTACTTCTTGAAAAATATCAAAGAATCATTAGAAGAAGCTTTATCTGATAAGCCTTTTTTAAGCAAAAATAATATTAAATATTTATCAGAAATTGCTCCTGTTATAGGACTTAAAATTTTACAATAAATAAACTATTTTTTTAATACTTCAATTACACTTTCACATACACCATTATAATCACTTTTTAAACTAGTAACCTTGCCAACCCATGTACTATCTTGAAATTCACGCATCCACTGCGGAGTTGGTAATTTAACCTCGCTACCTATCTTTACTGGCTTATCACACATGTAAGTGTACTTATTGTTTATTATTATCTTTTTTAACACAGGCTTTTTCAACACAGGCTTTTTCAACACAGGCTTTTTCAACACAGGCTTCTTCAACACAGGCTTTTTCAACACAGGCTTCTTCAACACAGGCTTCTTCAACACAGGCTTCTTCAACACAGGCTTCTTCAACACAGGCTTCTTCAGCACAGGCTTCTTATTTGCTTTCAATTTTCCAATCGAACTTTTACATTTATCTGAATTAAAAAACCAAGTTTGAAAATGAGCTTCAATATCTGGTGGAAAATAGATAACTTGCACTTTAAAATCTTCTACTTCTTCTTTTTTAATGCCTTCTAGCACTGCATAATATTTAGAGTCGATACCTGCTCAATATTCTTAGTTCTGCACCTTCTAAATTTGCACCAATTAAATTTGCATCCATTAGTTTTACTTCTGTGAATTTTACATTGCTAAGATTAGCACCAGAAAGATTAGCCTTTCTAAAATTAGTATATGCTAAATATGCACCAGTAAGATTAACATCTGCTAAATATGCACCAGTAAGATTCACATCATTGTATAAACGCAAACCAACCAATGTATCCGCATTTACACTGTAAATAACTGTTCCATTTTTTTTCTTTATATCTATCATTTTTATTTCCTTTATTTCCTTTATTTTATTTATTACACATTACCTTTATTTTATTTGATTTTACTTCGTTTTTACATTATACTGGACTGAATAAACTACCACAGAGCAAACTCTAAACCACAAAAACGGTAAATTGGTGAAAAAATGGTGTTCAAAAGGTCAGCACTGTACTTGTTACACGGTGTTTTTTTATACAGCGGTATAATAAATTTATGAAAATAAGATTATTAAAAGAATCAGATTTAGATAAAGGTTTTGCGAGTTGTCTAGAAACACTAGGAAGTTTCAAGACAACAGAGTTAATAAAAGTTTATAAGGAACGGAAGAAGTATAAGATAAAAACATTTGTGGTTGTAGAAGGTGACAGAGTAATAGCGACAGCTAGTTTAATTTTAGAACCGAAGTTTCGTTACGATGAAATTTGTGGTCATGTAGAAGATGTATGTGTATTGCCAGAAAAACAAGGATTTGGTGTTGGCAAAAAAATAATGAAGTATTTGATCAATTATGCTAAGCAAAAAAAATGTTATAAACTTATACTTAGTTCTAATAGCAATAATATCGCTTTCTACAGTAAACTTGGTTTTCATATTCATGAAAACCACTTGAGATTAGATATTATATAGTATTTGCCTGTTGCACGGCATAAGATGCCTCTATTTAATGTTTTCTTGCAAGCAACAGGAAAAGACATTAATTATTAATAAGTATCATTAAAACGCATTCTACGAGATTTAATGACATATCAGCAAGCTACATATCAGCAAGCTACATATCAGCAAGCTACATATCAGCAAGCTACATATCAGCAAGCTACATATCAGCAAGCCCATATCAGCAAGCCCATATCAGCAAGCCCATATCAGCAAGGGAAACCCTTGCTGATATGTATAGATTAAGTAAAGCAAGTAAAATACAACGAGATAAGACAATAGTTGTTTGAACGAATGTTGTTTATAGTGAGGTAGTAAGATGAGTATTTTAAGTAGGTTGAGTTATTTTGTTAAGTATTATAATAGTAATGGCAGAAGCTATAAGCTAAAGAAGATATGTATAAGGTAAGATTATAGTTCAGCCATTAATTATTATAAACACTTTTATTTTATGTTATTAACAAGATTTATTTTTATTTTCAAAGTATTTTTTGAAAAAAGGATGGAATGGCAGATAGGTGTTTGGTAGAACAAGGTAGAAGATGATGTGTGCCTCTTCGCCAAGATTTAACATCGAGGTAAGATATGAACAAATGTTTACTAGGAAGTGTAATATTTGGATGGTTTGCTGGTATAAAGGAAGTTAGCAGTATTAGTAAGAGTAAAAGTGGTATAAGTCCTATAGTGGTACAAATAAAGTTAGAGGCAGGAAATACGATAGGCAACAAGTCAAAGGTAGAAGCTACAGATGTTAAATACAGTAAACTTATTAATGTTGAAACTAGCATAGAAGACTTAAAAGAAATATTAAGTGGTATAAGAAGAGTTAATAAGTATTACAAACATGAATTTGTGGACAAAAATACAGTATCTGATCAAATGATCAGTATTTTAGATAATTATTACAATAGTAATAATACTATGAATATAAATTATGCGAAGTCTATGTCATGTTTTGGAGTAGAGATAGCTCCTAGGACATATTTAAAGGATGTAATAAATATAGATGCTATAGACAACAAAGAGATTAATAATATAACTTCTGATTTTTTAATAATTAAATTAATAGAGGATAAGTTTTTAAAGAATTTAATGTCTGGCAGTTACATTAGTAAGGGTTATGAATATAAGACGAAGATATTAAGTGACAACACGGTATTGATAGCGATACCAATAACACAAATAAAAGAAGTTTTCAAAAATATTAATAATTTTTTAAAGAATAAAATATAAAAATTTCAAAAATTAATTTTTTTTTCAATAATTTCTTGTTGCTAAGATGTACTTAAATTTCTTGTTGCTAAGATGTACTTAAATTTCTTGTTGCTAAGATGTACTTGAATTTCTTGTTGCTAAGATGTACTTAGATTTCTTGTTGCTAAGATGTACTTAGATTTTCTGCGTCACGAGCTACAGGCAGTTCAGGGACAAGGCATAAGTTTATATAGTGCAAACGCCTACATCCGCCTGCACGGTAGATTTTATAAGTTTATATAGTGCCTAAACGCCTACATCCTGCACGGTAGATTTTATAAGTTTATATAGTGCCTAAACGCCTACATCCGCCTGCACGGTAGATGTTATAAGTTTATATAGTGCCTGATTGTCCTGTAAGCTGCGTCACGGGCCGAAGTGTATAATTTATAAAGTATTTGTGTATAATCTCATAAAATATTTAAATTTTATTTTCTTATAGGGATAAATAATAATATCAAGGGTTATTTATTAGGAGATTAATTTTAATGAGAAATATATTTAACAAACTAGATGGTACAACAACATCTACAACAACAACAACAACAACAACAACAACAACAACTACAACAACTACACCAACACCGTGCGAAAAGGCCAAAACAGCTTATAAAAATCATTGTGCCGAGGCATTGAATGATGCACGAAAAACAGTTTGTAAAAAGAAAACGGAATGGCTTTCCGCCAAAGGTAACAGTGGAAAGACTCAAAAACAATACGAAGCAGCTATAAAGGTACTTAAAGATTTGGAAGTAATAATTGCTGGGCCTGTTGGAAAGGCGAGAAGAGAAGCAATCTTAGCAAAGGCAAAACTTCCTAATGTAGCAATACTTACAGGTTCTATAGCTGCGGATGCAGCTAAAGCAGCAGCACTTAAAACATTAGGAAGTTTATTATCTGCTGTTACAAAAATAAAAGGTTGCAGCATTGCTCCAGATTATGTTTGCAAGGGTAATAGTACTAGTTGTAAAAAGCTTGTTAATAACAATGAAGAAAAGAAAAATGAAAGGAAGAATAAAATGAAAAATAAACGAAAAAGTAAAAAGAAAAATAAACCTAAAAATGAAAGGAAGAATAAAATGAAAAATAAACCTAAAAATGAAAGGAAGAATAAAATGAAAAATAAACCTAAAAATGAAAGGAAGAATAAAATGAAAAATAAACCTAAAAATAAAAAGAAGGCTGAAAAGAAGGCTGAAAGGAAAGACTTACGCAAGGCTGAAAGGAAGGCAGAAAGGAAGGCATTACGCAAGAATGAAAGGAAAAATGAAAGCCAAAGTGAAGAATAGTACTATAAAAAGACAAAGCTAAGTTTATAATAAAAAAGCCCCGTTAGTTTATAATCTAGCGGGGTTTTTTCAATTCTTTTCAGATAATGCTCGGTTTTTGAACCTAAAACCGATTTGATTGGCATAGTGGTGGAAAGGAGCTTAAGTACCAAAGAAACTTAAATTTAACCACATCACACATTATCTCATGCTTTTTATGATCTCTGTGCCAGAGACTTGAGCAGTTAATGAACTCAAGCGATAGGAACAATGCACTCTTTGGTTTCAAGCAAGGTAAAGAACCATTAACTTAACTAATATCATCTTAATGATTGTTTTAAATTAGTCAATCTAATTTTATTTTAAATGGGGATAGTGGGAGTTGAACCCACATGATGTTGCCATCGAGGGATTTTAAGTCCCTTGCGTCTGCCAGTTCCGCCATATCCCCTATTGTTTAGTTCCACCAAGAAGTAGATTTACTTTCTTTTTTAAAATCTTCTTTATGAAGTGTTTTTATTACTTTATCAAATTCTTCTCCCAAGTCATGGATACGAGATATTGAGATTAAAACATGACTTCCTCCGATTTCTTCAATTTCCGTAAGTCTTTCAACAACTTCTTTGAATAAGTCTTTAGTTGCAACTGCTAGGTTTCTTAATTCTTTTTTAGTGGTAACTAAATCAATTGTAAAAGAATCTTGTAATACGGCAATTGCTCCAAGACTAACCTTTATCTTATCTCCTTTTTTAAGTTTCTTCAATTCATTTAATGAATCTTGTAAGAACATAGCCAAGGCATCGAACAGTTTTCTAGTTTTATCATCTACTTTCATCTTACCACTCCTTTGAAAAATAGGTTACTAATAATGTATTCGGTTAATAATATTAGAAAATTTCAACTTTCAATTAAAATATTTTTAAAATAGTTGGAAATATTAATGTATTGCAATCGAATAAGGTATAGTGTTAAATAGGCAGCAGTTATTTTTTTTTGTTTAGGAGTCATTTTGATGTTTGATAAAGTTTTAAAGGAAATAGAACTTGGGATAATAGATTTAAGGTTTAACAAGAAATCTGATATAGGTGCAAAGTCTGACATAGATATTGCAGTTATTCGTTTAATAGAGGAAGCTAGTATTAAGCTTGCAACTGCAAGGGAGCTAAATATTATTTCATCAAGTTATGTTAAAAAAGAAGTAATAGAAGAAGTAAAAGTAAAAAAAGAAACATTTAAAAAAACGATTGAAATTGAAGAAAATGAAAAATATGATGAGCATTGGCAAAGTCGTGGGCAGTTATGCAGAACACAAACTTTGTACAGAACAAGAAAAAGAAAAAGAAGAATGTACATTGGTACATCAAAAATTCCAATTGAACAAGTAAATAAGTTTTTTGAATTATTAGCGTGTTTTAAAGGCAAGCAAGCAAAAAGCAAGTGTTTTCATCTTGAAGAAATCAGTTGGGCATCTGATAGTTTGAGTAGGTTCATTGGTACTGAGATAGATAGCAAAGAAATGAGGGATAGATGGTATAAGGTAATGCAGGGTGATAAGACAAATAAAGGTAAAAGGATTTTAAATATTTTCAATAGTATGCCTGATAGTTTAGTTATTACAGCTTTAAGATCAATACCATTGATTAAGCATTATCAGAGTCGTAGTTTAATGTGTTTTGCAAAAAAAGAAAACATTGTAAAGTCTGGTAGTGGTTGTGGAGAATATGAAGTTGTAGAAGGTTTTAGCATGGAGTATCTAAATGAAACGCTTTTAAATTTGCCTAGTTCTCCCCCACTTGCTTCTACTCCTGCTACTCCTGTTGAATTTGTTAGTCAGAAAGGGGTAACTTGGGATAAAGCTTGCGACAAATGGTTAGCAAGGGTATTTTATCGTGGTAAGTCAAATTATTTTGGACATTACGATGACAGGGAAGATGCTATTAAAGCAGTTTTAAAAGGTAGAGAAAAACTTTCAATTGAACATCTTGCAAAGAGAAATGCAAAAGCTTAGTAATTAGTTTATAAATTAAACCCGCAAGAATATAAACTTGCGGGTTTTTTTGCGTTTGGTAAAAGTCTTTCTAATAATAATTCCTGATGTTTATCATTATTCAGGAGATTTATTATGAAAGTATGTATAAGTTTATTGTGTATAAGTTTATGTGGGATTACATATGGCAATCAGACAAGTAAAGTGTATGAAGCAAATTATGCAATGTTAGGAGTAAACGGAGTATATTTTATAGAAGGCAGAGATAAAGCTGAGAAGTTTTTAGATAAGATATTTAATGATGCGTGGTTTAAAAAGAATTTTAAAATAAAGAAGCCAGTAGTTATAAAATCAGCAAGTAATTCATCATTAAGTGCAAATGTAGGAAAGGATGTAGCTAATGGTAGAGGAACAATAGCAATACCAGACAGGGGTTGTTACAATTTTAATGTGCTACATGAGGTAGCACATCATGTAGCACCACATTGTCAGCATGAAAAGGAGTTTACAAAAATGTATTTAATATTACTTGAACATTTCGCTAACCCTAATGTTGCTAAGGAGTTAAAGACTGCTTATAAAAGACTTGGGGTACAATTTTAAAAATAATTAAAAATAGGTGAAATTATTTATGTGTTGCAACCGA
>Ga0315294_10010311_pt1 | contig 10250 bp, 6 predicted proteins | sample YL17G13_40_MG_FD_203626 | JGI IMG/M metagenome (GOLD analysis project Ga0315294, IMG submission 203626) | Sediment microbial communities from Yellowstone Lake, YNP, Wyoming, USA - YL17G13_40 | ecosystem: Environmental > Aquatic > Freshwater > Lake > Sediment | place: USA: Wyoming | collected...
TTTTAATTCTAGTTATTAAGTTCAATAAGGCAGTTCCTCTTAAGATAAAATGATTAAATCCTTCTTTTCTTTAAAAATAAAAAAGCCCTTCAGCAAAAGGCCAAAGGGCTGGAATTGTCTGGCTCCCCCTATTGGAAAGGTTTGGAACTTTTTGTTGGGGTGAAATTATAGAAGAATTACGAAACACCTATAAATTAAAGGAGTTAATTAATCTTCCAATCAATACTATAAACCCTATTTGATTGCACATTTTCCCTTATCTATCAATAAGTATATTTCCCTCTCTTATTCTACCCATATTATAAAAGCAAGTGCTTTTTTTATCTCATACATTTAACACTAACTTTATTGGAAATCTATTTTACATACAGTTATTAAAAAACAGTTAAACTGCTTTAAATTTATTATTATTCCAATCTCGATTGTAATAATTTTATTTTATTATTTATTTTGATTTGGCCAAACTAGAGGTACATACTTCTTTTCTAAATAAGGTTTAACGTTCTTGAAGGTTGTATAAATTGTAGTTACTTCTCCTATAATTTGAGTAAAATCTTTTTTACTATATTCAATCATCTCTTTCATATCCTCTATTTGTTTATATAAAATATCAAATTTATCCGATACATTCATCCCCTTACTTTTCTCAATTATGCCTCTTAATCTATTTGATACATTAAAAATATAAAGAATAAAATCATTAGAATTATTAATAGTACTCTGGTTTAAAATAATTTTTTTACCAAATTCACCTAAATTCTCGATAACGAATTCACTTAAAATATTTCTATTTGCCAATTCTAATAATATCTCACAATATAGCATTAATATTCGATTAGAAAACTCAACATTTTTCTTTACAATTTTAAAGATTCTTTCAGATTCAAAAGAATAAATTAAAATATCGATATCAAATACACCTCTATCAGCCATTTTAAAAACAAGATATTTATATATCTCAAAACATCGCTCAACTGTTTCATACTTGCTTGATTTTTGGATATGAGTTTCTTCAATAACTTCATAAATTATATCAATAATTCTACCCAATCCTTCCTTTGCAAAATTCTCCTTCCTGATTTCTATTGCTCTGTCAGTAATTTCAAATAGTATTTGCATTTGTCTTTCTGCAGGATTAGTATCAGAAGCTTCTTTGTATTTTTTTAATAAATTCAATATATTGTCTTTAATTCCATAAAGACAAATTGGAAATCTAACGAGTAATGCATTCTTTGATTCAATAATTAAAAATAATATCTCTTTCAAAGTTTTATCTAATATTTTTATACTTTCCCCTGTTATATTATTATCATTGCAAAAAAAATAAATTGGAAACAAGGAATCTAAAACAGTTTCTAATATTGAATTTTCATATTGATTTATTGCAACTTGAGCAGTATCAATATATATTTCTCTAAAAAATTCAAATATTTTAGCCTCCTCCTTTGGATTTTTAGATTTTCCTAATAAATACATTATTTTATTTCCTAAATTATTATAAAAAGTTTTTATTGCTATACTATCTTTCCTTTTTACTGCATTTATACACATTTCATCTAAAAAAAGATGGGGATTGCTATCTATATCTTCTAAATCAACTTCACTTAAAAATAACTTATCGTATTTTTCAAAATACTCTGATATTCTTTCATATGTTAATGTTGAAATTATTTCTTTTGTCTTATTATTTGAATAATCAGAAGTAAGGATTAACTTTATAAAGAGATATAATATTGAAATGCATATTAGAAAAAGAAGCAAAGAAAGATAATATAAATTAACAATTTTATGTGAATAATAATCTAACTTTATAAAAGTAAGTGAGAGGTAAGAAATTAATATTGTAGATAGATATACTAGAAATAAAAAACCAATATTAGGGTCTTTGAAAAAATCTTTCATTGAATAAGAAACGTAATTTCTTTTGAAGATTTGAAAAGATAATAAAAATATAGCTATTATTATCCCGAATATTGAGGCTAAAATAACAGAAATATTTGAAAATAATTTTATAACTAAATCATGATCACCAAAATCGATATTTAAAAAATTCGGAAATACGAGAGGAATGAATATTGCTCCGAGAAATAATGAAATGATTATTACGAATGTTATATAGTTTCTACACATTTTTTACACCAAATATTCTCTTTGAATTTAATTTTATTCTAGCTAAATAATTCGCTAAATTTTTAAAAATCTATTTTGGAATAAACATTTTTACAATATTTCAAACTTCTTCTAATAGCCAAATACGACAAATCTTTTAAAAATCCTTCTTTTTCTAAATAAAAAAGCCCTTCAGCAAAAGGCCAAAGGGCTTAGAATGGTCAGGCTCTGTTTAAAAAACTCATCTACTTCTATCGATTTTCTACTAAAAATTACTGAATTATTAAGATGATACCCTTTCCTATTTATTTTAATCCTACATACAAAAAACTCTTCAATTTTTTAGTTGAAGGGTCTTCGTGTCTACTATGGTGGAGGCTAGTAGACGACTTTCGCAACTTTTGTATAAGTGATGAGACTAAAGAATTGTATCAAAAGTTAGAAGAAATAATTAGTATTTGTTAGAAATTAAGAAATAATAAATTGGACAGTATAACTCTTAAGTTATCGAATTTTGAACTGGTTCAACTGTCCCCTTGACAATACTTTCAATTAATATCAAAAAAAAGACTTTCTCCTAATTTTTCTAGTATAAAAGAAGCTTTTGTGAAGTAAAAAATGGGTGAGTGCCGTAAGGTACGAACCTTTTATGCTGTGTTAGGCGATGCAACTGTGGTAAAGCAATCATCATCTGACGAAAAAAACCATATATACAAAACTTGGCAAAAAACTGACTTATTCCTGACCCAATGTCATTTTCTCTCCATTGTTGTCGAAAATAGCAAAATTGGAATTATCTTAAATTAGTGCATAATGATAAAAATACTCTCTATCAAATACGTGCGAATATATAGTAATAGTCAACGTGCTGGTAATTCTACCATTTAAAAATTCCATTTGTATTAAATAATTCTTCCCAAAAAGATTTAAATTAATCTTCTTTTGTTAGTTAAGAAAATAAATGTAATATAATTCTTAAGATTTTATCGCGCAAATTTCACTTAATACTGCACTTTTTGCCCAACTATCTCTACGTGTACCCCTATCTATTTTGAATGGCCGCTATTATATCGCTTTTTAGGGCAACTGGGTCTATTTGCACATTTAAAACTTTTTGACAAAGTGGGCAGGAGTAAATAATTGTGCGCCACGATGTGCCGAATAATGCTGAAGATTCTACCTCATCGAGATTTACCCTTAACACGGGCTTATTGCAATGGGGACATTTTGCCATATCAAACTCCTTTCTATTTTAAATATGAGCTTTCTAACATAGGTTTATCTGTACTAATAAAATTACAATTACGTCTATTTCTAACCATATAACTTTCCTTTCTAACTTGTAATTTAATTTAATCATTTACTTTATTTAAAAGTATCGTTTCTAAAAGACTTTCTCGAAAGATACTTTAACAGTTTTAGGGAAATATTAGTATAAGTCCTATTTTAGCACTTGGATAAGTATGAAACAGTATATCGGTAATCTTTTCTTTTTCATCAGGATTAAGCTTAAAATGGGATAGCACAACTATTAGAATAATGAGATGGTTTTTAGGTAACACCAACTAAAATATGGTATAAGATTAGAATTCATATTTACAGAATATAGCATGGACAATTAAGGATGCCTTCTTCAAATTTTAAAATACAAATACTTTTAGAAAAGCTAAAATGGAAATTTTTTAAATTATATTAATAAAGTAATTTATTTACCTTAACTAAGATAATTATTTCGGAATTCTTATTGGTCTTATCAATGAATTTATAAAAATCACTAATTACGGGAACATTTAAGGATATATTTATTGGAGAATAATTCTTTATGTCTTCAGAACTTATTAAACCTCCAATTACTATAGTTGTACCCAAATTAGCTCGGATTATAACTTCTTCTTCTCGAGAATTAAATACCGGATAATCTTGTATTAATTTCTTATCTATCGAATCTAATTTAAGATTTACATCTATAGTAATAAGATTATTGAGACTTAATCGTGGCAAAACAGACATACTTAAACCTAAATTAACATATTTTATAGTGTCTAATCCTTCGCTGGTGATTGTGCGAACGGGAACTGCAGAACCAATTAATATTTTTGCTTCTTCAGTATCTAAAGTAAGTATTTTGGGATTAGACAAAATTTTAGCTTTACCCTCGTTCTGAAGTGCTTTCAACTTAGTCTCAAATTTAAAAAGAGTATCAAAAAAACCAAAAGATATTTCGCCTATGCTAAGTTGACCACTTATTCTATCTTTATTAGAAAACAAATTTATTCCTAAATCTTGTTCCGAATCAACATTAATTTCAAGGACCTTTGCTTCTATTAATAGTTGTGTTATATTTCTATCAAAACTACTGATTAAAGACTCTACATTATTTATTTCTTCTCTGGAGCCTTTAATCGTAATCACATTCTTATTTGTGTCTATGGTAATTCTATTTTCCTCTAGAATAATTTTAGATAATATTCTCTTTATTTTTTCAATTCCAATTTTATTAATGATCTTATCTATTGTAAATGTTTTACTGAATAACCCAATATCTAATTCAGCTATCATTTCTACAATCTCTTTAACTTTTTCTTTTGAACCCGCTATTATAATTGAATTTGATTCTGGATTAGAATTAACATTAACATCTTTGAAGTTTTGTAAATAATTATCTAAAATTTTTAGTATCTCTCCATAGTATGTATATTTTAAATCAAATATTTCAATAATTGGCTTTTTATATTCACTTATTATTTCTTTTTCAGAGAAATCCTGTGTATAAGCAATGTGGTTGTAATATAATTCTTCTTGCTTAGAATTAACCAGGGAAGTTGCTATCGTTGTTTTTTTAGCTTTCATTTTTAAATTTGATAATCTCAAAGATAATTCATACTTTATTATATCTATCACTTCATTAATTTTGAAACCCCTTTCCTTCTGACGAAACACAAACATATCCAACTCATTAATCATTTTTTTAATTATTTCAATCTTTTCTTTTTGATAGCTCGAAATTACAATTATATTTGCTTTTAGATCAGGTTTTATTGCGACATTTTCTATCTCCTCTGCTAAATTTTCATTAAAGTCTAAAAAAAGATTTATAATAGAAATTACGTCTTCACAATCAGCATTTTCTACTTTAATTGCTTCAATTGCTGGTTTTTTATTTTCATTTATGATCTTATACTTTTCAAGTGGTTCCTCAGTATAAAAAGATTTTTGATCGATTACTATGACTTTAGCAGGTTCTCTATATTGCTTTAAAGTTATCATAAAAGCACTAGCAGCGATTAAAATGCCAACCACCATCAATAATATTATAATCTTATTAGCTAAGCTTAATTTTAATTTCCATATAGTCATATTTTTAAAACATGCTTTCCTTCCAAATATTTTAGATATAAAAATAATATATGAGGTTTAATTATATAATTATCTAGTAGTTTTATATATTTTAAAAAAACTGTTTTTTATTATCTTTTTACTTCTGCGAATATTAGAATAATTATAGAGAATTAATTAAATCGGTATAAGAAATTTTACGATTCATGAATTTTATAAAAAATATATTTATTAAACTCCATCTAGTTAATTAATACTACGTAATTTTTAAAAATCCTTCTTTTCAGAATAAAAATAAAAAAGCCCTTCAGCTTGATTGCCAAAGGCCAGGAATTTTCAGGCTGCCCAGAAAGAACGATTTTCGAACTTTTTATATGAGTGATTAAACAAATAAAATTTTTTCCACCTATTACTGCTTCTTCAATTTCAAATCTTTTGTAATCTCTCGCAACCATTTATATGGTAAATCATTTCCCTTCTTCACGTAAACACTCACAACATCATTGGCCATAAAAGGTGTTTCAAATTCTTGTTTTAATAAGTTCGTTAAGATTTCACGGATTGCTTGTTCTGGATAAGTTGGTACTGTACCTTCTAACATTTTTTTCCAAATGGTATAAGCCTCATTTGGCTGTTTCTGACTAATTTTGGCAACACTTTCTAATAATATGTTAGAATGATATGAAATATCTGCATAAGGTACAATCTCAAGTAATAACTTTCGATTTTCCTCATCAATGGAATCTATGAATATCGCCCAAAGACAAAGTTGAGAAGCAATTTTTTTACCTTCTAATGTAGCAACATCAATCACTTTAAGCATTTCTGGCCACAATTCATACACTTTTTTTATTAATTTTTCATTCACCCCTTTTTTTAGTGTCCATATAAACCATATTAAATGATTAAGCTCTTGAATTTTTCCCCTCGACACCAGAACCCTAATTAAACTGTTTTTTTCTGTGTACTTTTCGAAACCATCGATATAACTTATAGCGATATTTTCGATAATTCTATTTTTAACTTGATCTTTAATATTTTTATCATCTAGAGCTTTCATAAAACTTCCACTCTCTTTTAAATACAAATATATTTCTTTATAAACAATGTTCACATATACATAACCCTGCATAGCACAAATCCATTTCAAGTAGATACCTTGGTCAAATATCCTTCCTAAGTTATTCATTATCCATTCCTTTGACATATAGAAAAAATTAGGTAAGTACTGTGTTATGAGAGTGGCAAATTCATATTCTGGTTTCTGCATATTAACCCGATTAAGTTCCGCATCATATATAGGTTGAAAATGAGACCATACCGCTGAATGATCTTTATTATTATCCTTATCAGAAAGTCGACATGAACGAAGAGTTAAATTAATTAATGCTTCTAGACAATGACCCCGAGGACTGTTTATAGAAATAAAAACTGCGTCACTGTCTATTTTATATTCTTCTCCTTCCTCATTTTTTAAAAGATAGGTTATTATATCTTCTGATTTTTTTAAATATTCTTTACTAATAGCATAATCATCTGACTTTGTACCAGCTTCTAACAATCGCCCTATTTCACTAACAATCCAATATCGATTTGCAACAAAATGTTTTCTTTCTTTTTTATTTTCTGAATCCCAAAAGCGATCCTGTTTAATGATTTCTAAACAAAAATCAAGCAAGTAAGACCAGATCTCATCCCAGGGTATTTGTGCTTTTTCATTCCACAGTTCACTATATGCTGCAATAATTTCATGGATATAGGCTAAATCCAATTCAGAAAATCTAATGAGTTTATTATAAAAATTAAGTGGATTAACTTTTATTATCTGCCTAAACATTTTCGTCAATCCTTCTATGTCTGGCTTAAAAAAATCATCTGGACTTTTATAAGTTTTCAATACTTCTATAAGCTGCTCTAGAGATAAAGCCTGAAGTTCTTCTATGGGAATTGGTGATTCATTACTAACCCATCCTACAGACATAAAGCTTGAAAAATCTGGATGAACAGGCTCTGATTTAGCTATTTCTATATTTTCTTTGTAAAGTTGTTTTTCTTTATCTCCATAGTCCTTAATTGCGGCTAGCCATCTTGCTTTACTATAGGCACTAACACCTTTTTTAATAATATCCTTATCATCAGTTTTTGCAATACCGAGAATTAATTTTAACACTTTATTCCTTTGCCTTGTACTGAATTGTTGGTAATTGCATTTCAATAAATGCCACATTTCATGCCTATAGTTACCTTTTAGATATTCTTTTTTTATCACTTTATCGATAAAATTAGAAAATAAATAAAAATTCCTATTAATCGCATAAATTGCCAATCTGTGAATAGTTTGATATTTCTCTTCGAGCATACCTGTTATATACTTTGGTGCTTCCTCTGGTTTTATTTCTAGATAACCATTTAATGAATCCCGGCATGCATAAATAAGTAAATTTTCGGGATCATCCTTATGTTCATTTTGATCGTGGTCCTCAATGGCAGGTTGCCAAATATAAGACCACGAATCATTATTAAGTTTATCCAAAATGAATTTTAAACGCTCATCAAATAGAGACACGGCTTCAAGGCCAAGTTTTTTCCCTGCGAGGTATGCAATTTTTTTGTTAATTTCCTTAGCAATGTAATTATCGAAACGGAATTTAGCTTCATGGTCAATTTTCCCGTTAAATTCTCTCTCAATCAACTTGACTTGATATAATAATTTTAGTAACTTAGATGCTATCTTCAAACTTTTTTCATCATCCGACTCCAGTAATTTTGGTAGCCATTTTACCCCAATTTCTTCTGCAACAAGAGCAGGATCATATTTGTCCTCCAACCAATAATCTATAATTTCAATATTTTCAAGAGTAATTGCGTCTGATGGTATATATGGGATTATCTCTGAGAATCGCCACCATGTACGATAATTACTATAATTATTGACTATCGCATATTTGGTTGCTCCAACAAGCAAGTCAACATATTTTTTTATATATTCTACATTTGATTTATCGGATAATTCAGGTGCTGTTTTTACAAGATATTCAAGAGCTGGCCAATCGGGAATTATAACGTAGCCTTCTTCTGTTGCTTGTACAGGTTTAGGATTTTTCTCAGGATCAAAATAGCCCCTTTCATATAGTGCATCAAACCATTTAAGTCCTTTTACCTTACGAAAAAAAAGAGGACGAAGATCTTCTTTCTCATCAATCCTTTGCAATAAATCTTGTTCATTAATTGATAATTCATCCATTACTTAGTACCTCATCCATAAAATCTACATCGTTCACTAATGGTGGTTTTCTTGTTTTAATTTGGCTAGCCCAAATCTTAACGATTTTCTCTATACATTTATAATTTTCATGATCCCTTATAACCCCTAATAGATGTACACCAAAACACTTCTCATAATAGTTATGTAATTTTTCATACAAAGGCTTTTGGCTATAGAAAAATGCTTGTAGTGCAAAACGCTTTCTTTCATTTGTCACTATAACGGAACCCTTTCTCAATATATATTCTAGTATTTCAGCCTCTTCTAATCCATAACCAAGAAATAAAATCGTCTTTTTTTTGAATAATTCTTTTAAAAATCCTTGAACTTTCTCATTATTATAATGCTCAAGATATTGTTCTGTAGTGAGAATCATTGTGTCTTGGTTACTGATAGCTCCATGTAAATGAACAACTGTACCAGGTTCATTTAATAGTTTTGCAAATAATCTTTCTCTTTCTATTATTCTTACTATCGGAGCAGCAGTTGTAGAGCCTTTATTATCAGTTTCAATAAAACGGGGTGCTAAAAGTTCATCATAATTTGTAGTGACACAAGGGCAACCGATATCATTTATTGCCTTATATATACTATCTCCTTCATTTTTACCAGATAAGTATTTTTTAAAATTTAATTTAACCTCACATTCTTTAGCAATTATTCGGGCAATTGATAACTTTTTCTTTGGATCTAAGTTTTTAAGCTGTTCAATTTCAGAATAATTTAGGCATTTCATTTCTCTTAATTCGTCAAATGCTTTATCAGCTAGATTATCCCAGGAAGGCAATTCTAAGAGCATAGAAATTCCTGAGCCAATAAAAAGTACAAGTTTCCCATTTAATCCAGCCTGAATAATTTCATCTGGTGGGTCAAAAACCTCTCTCAGATCTTGTATTTTACTCATTTTAAACCTTTCACGAAAAGTATCTTCGTTAAGTAGTTTTTTTTATAAAATATAACTAGATTAAATTTATACGTTGATATATTAGATTTATAAATCATTAAATATAAATATTTAATTTTTAGATTAATAATTGAGTTGATAATAATTCTGGAAAAATTTCAAAAAAGTTGAAGAAATATTTAGCACCAGAACTTATCAGTAATATATAGTTAATTATCTTAATAAAATATTAAATGAAAAATTATTGAAAAAACAAGGGAATTTCAGTTTTAGTAAGAAATTGAATGTAGTTAGTTAAGGCAAGAATAATTGTAACTAAGGAAAGAATACTAAATTTAGTATTTATTTTTGAATAATACATTTATAATTTGCTCTTTTTGATTTATATATAAAAATAGAAAAGTAATCGGTCGAAATTGAGCATGAAACACTATTTTATATATTCAACAAATCTTTTAAAAATCCTTCTTTTTTAAAAATAAAAGCCCTTCAGCATTCAAGCTAAAGGGCTGGTAATTTTCTTGGCTCCTCGGGTAGGATTCGAACCTACAACCCTCCGGTTAACAGCCGGATGCTCCACCGTTGAGCTACCGAGGAAAGTCACAAGTAATTATACTCAAAAACCATATTCGAGTC
>Ga0315294_10010314_pt1 | contig 10249 bp, 15 predicted proteins | sample YL17G13_40_MG_FD_203626 | JGI IMG/M metagenome (GOLD analysis project Ga0315294, IMG submission 203626) | Sediment microbial communities from Yellowstone Lake, YNP, Wyoming, USA - YL17G13_40 | ecosystem: Environmental > Aquatic > Freshwater > Lake > Sediment | place: USA: Wyoming | collected...
TGGGGCTAGAAATGAAACCAGCTTAGTTGGAGGAGATGGGCTTAATTGCACAAATCCTGCTCTATCAGTATATGATAAGGGAGCTTGCCAGATAACAGACTTAACATTACCATACTTTATAGGAGGACTTATATTTATTGGAGTAATAGCTATTACTGCAAAATATATATTTGATACTGTATTATGAATAACAAAGGACAATTTGCACAGCTTGGATTAGTCTGCTTAATTGCATTAATCTTCTTCATGTCTGGAATGATTGTTATGAATATATTAAAGGACAGCGTGACGGATGCAAGGACTGGATTGTCATGCTCAAGCCCTGCAACAATCTCAGATGGAACTAAGATGCTTTGCTTGATTGTTGATTCAACAATCCCAATATGGATACTTACAGTTATTTCAGTAGCAGGAGGGCTGGTAATTGCAAAGTTTATAATATGAAAAAGAAGAAAGGGGTAGGCTGGGCTTATCTCTATCTTGTTATCTGTTATTTCATAATATTAACATTAATCAATGAAAAATGACTTCAAATAAAGGCTATACAGCGATTATTATTAGTTGCCTAATGATAATGTTCATGATTATTCCAAACGTTTCTGCCTTTGGAGAAACAAAATCATTTATTCCAGATTCTAAGTATGGAACAATAGAATTATGGAATAATTATAAGATTCCGTTTATTTCAAGCAAAATCGCTGAATATACTTTGACTTCAACTTCTGAAAGCATAATTGATTTAAGCATGGCTGGAACTGCAAGGCTTTATTCTGATGGAACTTTATTTGATGATATTACTTTTAAGAAAGCTGGAGGAAGCTCAACTAATATAAGAGAAGGAAGTTATTATATCCAGATTATCAAAGATAATTATATTGATGTTCCAGACACTTACAAGGAAATATGCCATGATTCTAAGGTTAATGAAACTAATAAGGAAAGCATAAAGATTTGCAACCAAGAAGTTGCAACATACAAGAAAGTCAATCAGCCAATAAATGTATGGGAGCAATACAAGGGGCAGATATTAAAGTCTGGAGATTATACATGGATGTGGAAAGGAAAAAGAGTTATCAATCAGATTGTGGATGTTCAGCCAATAAAGTCTGGAGAAACTTTTGATGAATGGGTATGGTATAATTCTACCTTTTCAAGAAAAGTTCAAATAACAAATGTTACATCACAAATACAACATTTTAATGTGACTTATGATGCAGATATGCAGACTGACTTTGATGATATAAGATTTACAGACTCAGCAGAAACTTATGAATTAAATTATTCTATAAGACAGAAAGTGGATAGCGCATCTGCAATATTTACTGTTGAAGTAAATGGGCTTACATCAATTTATATGTATTATGGGAATAATGCTGTGACTACTACTGGAAATATGTCTGCGATTTATCTCAGCCCAAAATATATTTATTTATTAGACGGCAATTCAAATGAATTTAATGGTTTAGTTAATGGAACAGATACAAGCATGACATACAATTCTTCTGGAAAATGGTATGGAGCAGCAAATTTTGGAGGTTCAAGCAAAATACAGATTAATGGAGCGGCTGAAACACTCCAGAATACAAATCAATGGACTATTCTAGGATGGACATTATCAACCGCAGGAGCAAATTCAAGAACATTATTTGGAGCAATGAAAGATGATACTTGGTCAAGTGGAGATGGAGTTCTTGCTATGAAAACTCAAGCAACTAATAATCAGATAATGCACTATTGTGCAATACATCCGAGTGAATATTGCACAGCATCTGGAACTACATTAAGTGCATCAACATGGAATTATGTTGCAAATGAAAGGAATGCAACAGCATTTGCATCTTATGTCAATTCAATCATGTCACATCAAACAGCAGATACTCGTGATTATGGAACTATGGGAAGTGCAGATTTAGGATTTAGTTCTGATGGAGAAAAGATGGTAGGTCAATGGTCTGATTTCATGATATTCAACAGAGCCTTAGCAAATACTGAGATGGCATATATAGGAAATCAGACAAGAAATGGGGTAATCTTTGGAGCAGAAGAATCTGTATATAGCATAACAGTCATAAATTCAATTCCTATGAATAACAGCAATATATCAACATCTTCAATAACATTCGGATGCAATGCAACAGGAACAGGAACGAATATAACTTCAGTTGTATTAAATGTAGCAGGAGCTTCAACATGGACACAAACAATATCTGGATTAAATCAGGCAAGCTATAATGCAACATTTATTAATTCAACACTTGTTGATGGAAGTTATTTATGGAATTGTTCTGTAATTGGAGATTTAACAAATGGAAGTTCAGTTAAATGGAATTTTACTAAAGATACAACTGCTCCAACGATAGCAATACTTTCTCCTTTGAATCAAACTTATAATAATATTAATATTTCTGAATTGAATTATTCCTATTCAGACATTCATTCAGATTCTTGTTGGTATTCAAAGAATGGAGGATTGACTAATTCAACAAAGGTTGCAGCTAAAACAAACTTTACTGGAATGTCTGTTGTTAATGGAAGCAATACTTGGAAGTTATACTGCAATGATTCATTCGCAAATGTTGCTAATGTTTCTGTTACATTTAATATTGTAACATCTTCATCTCCGATAATACTTACTCCAACTAATAATCAAGTATTCAATATGCCTCCTGCTAATTTTACATTAAATTATTCTACTGGCTCTGACCCTTATATTCAAGCCTGCTGGTATTCTTATAATGGAGGGGCTAATGTTATTATGACTGCGTGTGCCAATGCTTCAATAACAATTAATAATATCTCTTCAAATAATCTTATTCTCTATGTCAATGATAGTCTTGGAATAGTTAATTCAACTTCAGTAAGTTTCAAAGCTTATCCTACATTAATCTTCTGCAATGATACTGCTAATAAGATTGCAATTAATTTTACATTCAAAGACGAATCAACTGATGCTAAAATGAATGCAAGCCTTGATGCTTCAACTTGGCAATATTATCCAACAGGAGATTCCTCTTTAGTTTATAGAACATTATTATTCTTAAATCTGACAGCGAATGACGAATATACTTTCTGTATCTTTCCAAATTGGAGCAAGATTTCAGCGAATATAAACTTCCAATATTCAAATAGCGAGGCAACAGTTTATCCTCAAAGACAATGGCAACAGACTGCATTTGCTTTGACTAATACAACTGACTTGGAAACATTATACTTGCTTCCAAGCACAGCAGGGCAGTATGTAACATTCCAAGTAATCAATCCTACTCTTCAGCCATTGTCTGATGTAAGCATAGTTGCATCAAGAGTTATTGGAGGAGTTCCAACAATTATTGAAAATAAAGTTACTGATGCTTCTGGCTCTGCAACACTTTGGCTTAGCCCTTTGTATCCTCATTCTATCGTCGCTAGTAAGACTGGATACTTGACTTCAACTAATACAATCACTCCTAGCCAGACATCTTATACATTAACATTGAGCCAGACTGGAAGCTCTAATATAACTGATATAACTAATGGAGTTACTTATTCAATCCTCCCTGCTGATAGCACAATAAGTCCAAATACAAATTATGCTTTTACTTTTACTATCGCATCTCCGATACTAACATTGACTAATTATTGGTTCAATATTACAAATGCAAGTGGATATTCATTTGCAACTGCTTCTTCAACAGGCTCTGGAAGCATCACTTCAAATCTGAATACAGTAAATAATGTTTCATTAATCATGGATGTTTATTATAATGTAAGTGGAACTTTAGTCCATACTTCAAAGTATTGGATAATTACAAATCTTTCTGGAGGAGATTGGAGCATTAATAATTTTGTTACTGATTTGAATACTTATACAGCTTCTGGAATGTTTGGATTAGATTCATTTGGAATAGCTATAATAATATTCTTATTCATATTCATATCATCTGGAATTATGGCTTACAATTTTGGATTATACAGTCCAACAGCAGTTGCTGGAATCATTACTGCTGAAACTGCATTCTTTGATGCAGGACTCCATTTGATTGTTTATCCATTTGGAGTAACACTTCCATTTGCAACAATCTTCTTTGGATTGATATTTGTAGCTTTGGCTATCAAAGAAGGAACTTCATACTAACATGGAAAAAATAAGTAAAATATTTACTGGGAGTAGAAAATAGCACGCATTGTAACATATATGTTTGTATTCGCTGGGATGCTGGCAATGATGGCATTAGCTGGGCTTCCAACTTCAACAAGTATGCTGATGACTGCATTAAGTTATGGCAACTTTGGGAACATTACTGCTTCAACTTTATTTACTGCAATAGTTGCTCTGCTTGGATTGGGAGCAACTGTAGCTTATATTATCGTCGGATTATTTACAAGACAATCAACTGAATCTGGAATAGTTGCATCACTTTCAACAACATTATTATTTATATTCATTTCAGACATGGCTTCAATTTATAATTACTTCAATGGAATTTGTGGAGCAGGAAGCGATTGTTATTTTATCTCCAGAATAGTTATGTGGATAATGATTGTAATGGCTGGAGCATTCTTTGTTTCAATTGTGCAATGGTGGCGCGGAAATGACATATGACATATAAAGATTTAAGCGAAAAAGCGAAAGAGCATCATAAAGCATATAATAAAATATGGGATGCTAAAAATATAGATAAATGTAGAGCATATAGAAAAAAATGGAGAATAAATAATTTGAAGAAGCACGCAGAAATTCAAAAAAGATATAGATTAAATAATCCAGATAGAATAAAAGCTCAAGAGATAGCAAGATATTACGTTAAAATGGATGACCATTGTGGGATATGCAAATCAACTGAAAACTTAGAGAAGCATCATTGGAGATATGACCAGCCAAAATTGATTGCAACCCTATGCAGAGAGTGTCATGGCATTCAGCATCAAAGAGGAAAACAATGACAACATACATAGACCCTTTAAATTTGCAGAGCATCCTAGTCAATACTCTAGCTGGAAGCTGGTTTATCTTTGCAGCAATGGCTTTCATAATAATCACATTCCTTGCAGCTAAGTTCAGAATGAATAACATTACTTTCTTAATGATGTTTGCCCTGTTTGGAATTATGATGGGCTTCTGGATTAATTGGCTCTATGCGATTGTAGTCATGATTCGAGGAATGATTATCTCTTATGTTGTCGCAAAACTGATTAAAAACTGAAAAGGTTTTTAAAACTAAAAGCGTTAAATTAACAATGGGATTGATACAGGATTTAGTTGCCAAGTATAAGGAAAGAAAAGAAAGGATTAGTGGCTATGCTGAAGATGATAAGATAAGGACTACTTTTGAGCAGAGGAAGCTTTCAAACAACGAGAGGGAATTGAATGATTATCTTGAAAAGGAAAGACAGAAAAGGATTAATGGAATGGTTGAAAGATTCAAGAATAAGGAAAAACAGGAATACTGGCATAAAGATATTATCAGCCAGAAGAATATCTTTGGTGGGCAGAAGTGCATATTCGCAAATCAGAAATCAATAATGAAATCAGACAGGAGAGCAATGTAATGAAAAAGAAAAGTAATGCTATTAATAGAATCTTAGAACACAAATTAAGTATTAAGGGCAGGCTCAAGCCAACAAAGAGAGCAACCATCAAAACTACAATAGGAGGATGGTAAATATCATGATTATTGTTAAGGAGGGAAGAATAAATAATGAATAAAACAGGACAATATGCAGTCGTCGGAGGCATAATTATGGCTTTCATTGCAATTATTATAGGTCTTAGCTTGCTATCTCCAACTGTATCAAATGCAGTTCATTCAATGACAGCAACTGAAACAACTGCAACTAATTTAGTTGTATCAACAGCAGGAGTAACAACAACCTTAACTGGAAAGCATACTACAGATTTTGTAGCAGTAAATGCTTCTGGAGCAGGAACTGCTAATGCAGCAGATTATACGGTTAATAATGAAGTGATTTTAGCTGATGGAACAATCGGCTCCACAGTTCTTTGGAAAACTTCAACTGCAACAGATAACTTTACAACTGGGGCAGGAGCAAAAGTCAATGTGACTTATACCTATCAGCCACTTGGTTACTTGCCAGATGCAGGCTCAAGAGGGATTGCTAGCGTCATAATAATATTCCTTGCTATTGCAATATTTGTAATAGCCTTAGTTCCAGCATTAAGAAATGATGTGATTGGAATGGTAAAGGATTATATATAATGACAGCATCAAAAGCAATTTTGAGCATAGTTCCTACTATGCAGAGTATAGCTATTGCTAGCTCTGCATATAAGGCTATTCCAAAGAAGAATAAAAAGGTAACAATGAAGAGAACAATCAAATCAACAACTGATGTGATTGTAGGAACTTCATTGATGCAAGCATCAGCAGGGTTTTTATCTGGAGTAGATTAATGCCAAAACTAAAGAAAAATTATATTACTTATCTAGCTGGGCATTTAGCGAAAGAACATCCAGCTACTGCGAAACATATCAAGATAGTTGGAAAGAAAATAATTATAAAGTAACTTAGAAAGATTTAAATAGTAGTATGTAGTATTAATTCTATGAAATTAACTTGTAAAAGATGTGGGCATTCTTGGGAATATAAAGGAAAAAAAACCTATTATACTTCTTGTCCAGATTGTAAAACTTCTATTAAAATAAAGGTGTTGAAATGAAAGAATTTAAAATAGAAATTGAAGGAGTAACACCATATATGCAACATAGGATGGATGATGCAAAATTAGAAGATTGGGAAAAAAATAGAAAATTGATTATTGAAAGAGATGACATTTCTAAAGAAGATGCAACAAGAGCAGAATTTCATTCTTATAATGACAAGGAAGGATTCTATATTCCATCAGAACATTTAGTTGGCTCATTTATTAATGCTGGGGCATTAGTTAAATCAAAGGTTGGAAATGGAAAAAAATCAATGAAAAATATTGTTGCTGGAATGTTCTCTATAAAAGAGCCAAAATTAAGGCTTTCAAAAGAATATGAGATAGATAAAAGAAGTGCAGTAAATAGAAATATTAAAGCAAGGATAATCTGCATCAGACCAAAATGGAATAATTGGGAAGCAAATTTTACTTTAATGGTAGATAATGATACAATAACAAAAGAAACTGTTGAACAAATAGTCACTTATGCAGGACAATATATTGGCATAGGAAGTTTCAGACCAACAAATAATGGAATGTTTGGGAGATTCAAACTTAATAGTATTAAATAAAGTAATGTGATGTTGCGTATTGTGTAGTTTAGTGATGTGTAGTAGAGTAATGTAATGTGTTGTGGAGTATAGTAGGGTTCTGTGGAGTAATGTAAAGTTTAGTGTAGTATTGTAAAGTTAGGTATAGTGAAGTCATGTAATGTGATGTGTAGTCTTGTCAAGTGTGGCATTGTATAGTTAAGTTGAGTTACGCACTGTGTAGTAAGGTAAGGTGGAGTTTTGTATAGTAATTCGCTAAGGACAACAAAAACTACGAAAAGTTTTTAAACTATTTTGCAATTAAAATAGTAGTAAAGAGAGGAACGAAATGAACGAATGGGAAAAATTAAAGGGGAAGAAAGTCAAGATATTTCTAAAGATAAATAACATAATCTATCATGGAACAGTAATCTGTTCTGGAGATGATTACATTAAGATTCTGGATAAATTTGACAATCCTGTTCTGATACCTATTTCTAATATTGTTTCTGTGGAGGAGATAACATGAGATGCGATAAATGTGGCGAACAGTTTGAGGAAAAAGAATTGCAGGAGAGCCATGATATTCCTTGTTACTTATTCATTTATGCTGGTAATAGAAAGGGGCAAAAGAACCAAGCAGATAATTATGGAAGGCATTGGCTTTGCAAACCTTGCCATGATTTATATGAGCAAACTCTTAATAGTTTTCTAAAGCTTCATGCTTTGCGATTTGCAGAAGGATGGTTTATCTAATGGAACAAGTTGAACTAATGAAGCTTAAAAATTGGAGATATATTGAACCAAATGAAATAGTTATAGAGTTTGATAACTGTAAAGATACAGATTTAGCAGTTCAAGAAACAGCCAATAATCTTCTTCAGAATAATTTTTCTTTTGAGATATGGAAAGCTAAGGGGCAAAGAAGCTGTCATATACATATTAAGAATTTCAATGAATCATTGACTAAAGAATATAAAGAAAACTTTATTAAAAAATATGTTCCAGAACCATTTACAAATAAGGCTGATTTCTCATTATGTATAAAACATCCTATTGCTGAAGAAAACATGACTCATTATAAATATGGAACAATTAAAAAACTTCTTGGTAAATGGAATGAACATATGGAAAATATGACTGAACAAAGTTTATTTGATATTAAAAAAGAAAAAATAACATTCAAAGAGATTACTGGGATTACATCACAGATAGTATCTAAGGTTTCAATATTAGATGTTGCTAGTTCCTATGGATTTGATGTATCTCATTCAAGAGCATATTGCTTATTTCATAAAGGAACTAATCCAACTTCATTATCTTTTAATAGAGCTAAAGGAACTTTCAAATGTTTTTCATGTGGTATCAATGGAAACATTATAGATTTTGTAAAAGAATGTAAAAAGAGAGGAATGAAAAAAAATGGACAAAGAAACTAAAGAAGCAATAAAAGAATTGAAAGAAGAGGCACAAATATTTACAAGACGTGGTCAAATAGAATCATTTTGGCAAATGCATCCTTTTTTCTTTGACAAGTCAAAAATGTTCTGGGCTTGGGATAATGAACATAAGAAATGGATATTAAGTGACGAGATTGATTTCTGCAATCTTATTAATCTAAAACTTGGGATAGATACTATAAGTGGAAAAGACAGAGGAGAATTAGTTGAAGGCTTTAAGCAAGTTGGAAGAAAGCATAAGCCAAAACTTGCTGAAAATTCTTGGATACAATTAAAAGATAAAATCTATGATGTTAAAACAGGAAAAATATTTGAAGCTACTCCAGATTATTTTATTACTAATCCAATACCTTGGGAACTTGGAGAAACTGAAGATACTCCAACTATTGATAAATTATTCTCAGAATGGGTTGCTCTAGAATGGAAAGAAACCCTCTATCAAATCTTAGCTTATTCAATAAGCACGAAAAAGTTTATGCAGAGAATAGTTGGATTATGTGGTGGTGGTTCTAATGGCAAGGGGTCTTTTATCAAATTAGCCAAGAAATTCTTAGGCCAGGAAAATTGTGTTTCAAGTGAGATAAAGAATCTATCTGAAGATAAATTTGAGCCAGCCGTTTTATATAAAAAGCTTTTATGTGTTATGGGAGAAGTTTCTTATGATGACTTAAAGAATACTAATATGCTTAAGAAACTTGGAGGGGAGGATTCTATAAGCTTTCAGTTTAAAGGCAAGACCCCATTTACAGAAGAAAATACAGCCTTATGTATTTGCTTGACTAATTCTATGCCTATAACTCCAGATAAAAGCTTTGGATTTTACAGAAAATGGATGTTAATTGACTTTCCAAACCAGTTCTTACAAATGAAAGATAATCTTATTGGGGAGATTCCAGATATAGAATTTAAAAACTTAGCCAAGAAATGCATAAGAATACTTACAGAAATGAATAAATCAGAGCATCCAGAGTTTAAGAATGAAGGAACATTTGAAGAAAGAGCTAAGAGATATGAGCAAAGAAGTAATCCAGTAATGCACTTTATAGAAGAGTTCTGTAATGAAGCTTCTGGAGAAAATATACCTTTAAGGACATTTACTAATGCCTGTAATGACTTCTTTAAATCTAAACATCAAAGAATTATGACTGTCCATCAGATTGGTAAGATTCTAAGAGAAGAAGGATTTCAAGTAAGCCAAAGAAGGATAGAAGAAGTTAATTCAGTTGTTATTCTAAATTTGACCATTAAATACTATCAAAACCATTATAATTCTAATCAGAAGCTACATAAGGAAACTAATACAAATGTTGATGGTTTTGGTGATATTAATGTTTCAGAGGAGAAAGTGCAATGAAACCAAAGAGATGCTTAGTCTGTGGAAAGGTATTAAGGGATTTCAATAAGTCATTACTTTGTCATACTCACTTAGCAATCAAATTAAGAGAATCATATGCCAGAACTAAATGGCGAAGAGAATATCAGAAAAAGTATATGAAAGCGTATAGAAAGAAACAGTCATTACTTTAGAGTGATAGGTTAAGTATATAAAGACAAATGTGCATAAAAGATGTAACATGGAAACAGAACATACCAAAACAGAACTTGAGAAGATGTGGG
>Ga0315294_10010316_pt1 | contig 10249 bp, 9 predicted proteins | sample YL17G13_40_MG_FD_203626 | JGI IMG/M metagenome (GOLD analysis project Ga0315294, IMG submission 203626) | Sediment microbial communities from Yellowstone Lake, YNP, Wyoming, USA - YL17G13_40 | ecosystem: Environmental > Aquatic > Freshwater > Lake > Sediment | place: USA: Wyoming | collected...
CGTGAGGCTTCTTCCTACCTAATTCGTCAGTAAGGAAATAATATGAAAGAAAATGATTCATTTCATAGAACATTCGAACATGCAATGGAGCTTTGGTTTAAACCTGAAATTATTCGTAGACAGAAAGCTGGGTTAATTGAAAAACCATATCATTTAAGAGCTGCTCAAGTGATATTGTTTTCTGATGGTAGAGGTAATAAAATAAGGCTCAATGATGAAGTCGCTATTATTGGTAAGATTAAAATAAAAAAAGGGATATCAAAGAAAAAAGGAGATCCAATATGTTTAAATGAAATTGATGGGATAGAAAATTTCCAACTTCCAGATTCAGAAGACCCCAATTGTGGCCATTTTACAGTTATAAGGATGGGAAATACTTGGTACGGAGCTTTTGATTTTAGATATAACAAAGGATATGCAAGAGAACTTATTTCAGCTTCTACGGAATTTTTAGATACAGCTGATTATTCATTTTCTACAGGCAGGACTCGTGCTACAATTGATAATTTATTTAGTTCTATGGAGCTAGCTGTGAAGGCATTCATTATAACTATTCCATATCCAAGTGAAAAGAAAAAAAAGACTCATAGAATGATTGATGCAAAATTCAATGAGTTATCAAGGCATGGCAACATTAAAACTGACCAGAGTAAAGCTTTTAATAAGCTAAAAAGCCTTAGAAGTGCTGCAAGATATTTAGAAAAAAACTTTAAGATATCTAAAGATGAATTAAAGGATTTATTTCTACAAACCAAGGATCTCTTGGATAGTATCAAAAACAGAGTTTCATAAAATATTTTTCGAACAAAAGGCAGGATGTTGCTTCTGAACTTAAAAAAAAGCGGGGCGTTGGTTCTGAGAATAACTTGTTGCAGTATCAGTTGGCAGTTGAGGGAAACAGTCTAGAGTCAATGGTCTACAACCTGGTTTACGAGCTTTGAAATGGAACAAAAGGATTTTATGCTGATCTGTATAAGACACCATGACAACAAGCGCTATGAAACGCAAATGGCTGATTCTGAAAGGATTGCCTAAGTAGTATTCGTTGTTTCAAGGGTGTGCTAGATGAATCGGAAACAGGTGTTCCGCATCTTATGCGGATCAATCTAATCAACGTTGGGCCACTCGTGGCGACAGAACCAATATAAAGGTATCAATGACAGACATACCGGCCATGACACTCAGTGACATCGAAGAAGAGGTGATACTCCTAAAGGCGGTTAAGGAACTCATCGATTCTATGGTGAATTTCGAAGTGCTTGATCTTTATGGGAACGATCCAGATTCCAATATCTTATTTAAGTCAATTACTCACCAAAGGTTCTTCAACATTATTCTGGTTGACTTCTTGTCCCGTACTGATAAAAAAGCCTTTATCGAACAGACATCCTATCTTGGCGCGCTAAAGAAAATTTCTAAGAATCCGAATTTCGATGTCAACGGCTCAGTGACTTTACTCAGTAAAGCAACCCATGAGTTCGTTGACTGGCTTGTTGAGCAGAAAGTCGAAGTTCAGACATGGCTGCCATCAATCGATACGGAGACAACACTAAGGCTTTCGCGAATAACTTTTCTGAAAATGTGCGGAGACATCTCTAAACACAATTTTCTGAGAGCAATCGGAGTAGCAGAAGATCTGAGAAAAGCCCTATCCGAAAGTGGTGTGTCTATCGAGTTAGATGACGCCTTGCTCGCATTGGCAGACTTCTACAAAAGATTTCACACCGACATTCTTAATTATCATGCCAGTACGATTGCTCAGTTTCTTAACAACATTCGGTGGGGAATATATGAGTACTTGCAGCCTGAGTTCCAACGTAGCATTGTTTGGGAAAGTAGTGATCCACCGAAATATCGATACACCTACCCAAAGGGAGTAACAGCGAGATTCGCCAAAGAGTGTTATTGGGAAATCATGAATGAAGTACGCACTCCTCCGTATGTCCGTCGATTTCAAGTAACGAAATGGCTAAAACTGGAGTACTGAACATAACAACTCAATGTTCTTTTCAAAGCTGTCTTACTTGCTTGAGGCGGCCCAACCACCGCGTGGAGCGGACGGCGGGGATTCTCCCCGCCCCGAGGATTGCGCGGCTTTTGAAGGGTTATCGCAAGTCCCGAAGGTGATCCTGCACCCACCCCGCCGCCGCTCACGCGGAATCGTTAGGTGGGGTTGCAGCAAACGTAGCCAGGGGGGCAAATGGACCTCTTACCGATTGATGAAGGCAAACTGAATACCTTGGCAAGGCAGTGTCGACATACGAACGTACTTCCGATGTCCTTGCCCATATATCTGCATGGTCAGAAGAAGCACCCTGTCACTGGCCCACTCTCAGAGCTTGTCGAGGAATTAGTGCAATACCTCTCCCTCATGAATGAATATGAGATACATATCTTCGTTGATAACTTGCCGCCCGGGGCAAAGATGTTCATTGACCGTGACCCCGCTCTCGGAAGAAGTGCTTCACTTGAGAGAATAGCGCTCTACTACCTGATTGCTAAGCTGCAAGCCAAATATCTATCCTTCAAAGACGTTATCGAATCGGATTTGGACGGTAGTAAAATACTAGCACTCTACCCTGAGCTGAGATCGAAGCTGGACAAGGATGGCCTACTGCTCCTAGACGAATCCTTTGGTTTGATGGATGTTGGCATTGAGTATAGAGATCACGTCCTTCACTATCACCAATTTCTACGCAGAGGCTACTCTTCAAACCCCAACTCCGATTTCACCAGCAGATTCATCAACTTCTATCATCAGACGCATCCCGGCAATCGATTCCGGATAGCAATTGACCACCATCGAGTCATGCCAAGAGAGTTCTACCAGCAGATCATCGAACTGGATACATGGTTCGGCCCTCCATTTGACCCAGCAGAACTTGATGATCCGAATGCCGTTGGTTTCTCTGTCATCAAGCGTAATAAGGACTCACTTTTTGGACTCACCAATGATCTGGAACGAACTGAGTTCTTCTGGAGCTTTCGACAAGGAATCAAGACCCTAGAGATTGAGGAAATCTCAAACGTAGGCTACCAATTTGACCACTACTACTTGAATAGATATGTACACAGCGAGAGGAATACACAACAGAGGAAACTCACCCATCTTGATGGGGCAGTCAAGGTGTATCTTCAAGACAGTTACAATGATCGGCTAAGGGCGCACATGCCCAAACAACTGAAGAGTCATACCAAGGTAAAGCTCTTTAGAATCGACGGAGACATCCCACTTGAAGATTGGATCAATCTCATATCGTTTTTCTACAAATCAAATGAGATGATTATCGAGTATTTCAATCCGGCCCATTTTAGAGAAGTCTTCGAGGAGCGCGTCAGAGACTTCAAGGCATGGAAAGCCAAACAGCAAGGCAATCCCACCTAACAAACCACTTCAAACCGACGTTTGAGAAAAGCGGGACGTTGGTTCTGAGAGCAACTTAAAAGCAGTGAACAGTTGACGGTTGTCAGTTGCCAGCATAAACTTAAATATGAAGAAACAGGATGCAGGATAGAAGAGTCCATAGTCAAAGTTTGAAATCCAGAGCGTCAGGACATAGGTTCTCAGTGTGCACAATCATAGGTGCAATGTGCCATGTCCACTATCGAGATTGAAGGCTTTTTGTCGGAGGAGACTGATCAACAGGCTGGAGCCATTCGAAGTTTGACGAGAGATTGGAACTATTCGGATATGAGAATAAAACCTGATCTTGATGACGGCGTTAAAGTCATTTATGTGAAACTCGGAGAACTTTTAGAGCCGATAAAAGGATTAAAGCATGAACCTGCCGATTAATATAAACGACCTTTTAACTGCGCGCACGGTTGAATGGGAACGGCTTGAATTTAAAGAGGGTTGGAATCCCGAAGCCGTGCTCCATACTATGTGCGCGTTTGCTAATGATTTTCATAATCTGGGGGGCGGATATATCATCATTGGTATAAAGGAAGACAAGGGAAGTCCTGTTTTGCCCCCCAAAGGTATTCCTAAGGGGCAAATAGATAAAATCCAAAAAGAGCTGATCGGGCTAGGCTACAAAATACAGCCTTACTACCATCCTATCGTTGTACCAACTGAGTATAAGAAAAAATTTATTATTGTCTTGTGGTGTGTGGGAGGTCAGACGCGGCCCTATAAAGCGCCGGTTTCCCTCTCCCCAAAGGAGAGACGCTATGCGTTTTATATCCGCAAAGCATCCAAAACAGTTGTTGCCAAATTACAGGAGGAAAAGGAACTTTTTTCCCTTGCCGCAACAGTCCCTTTTGATGACAGGATAAACCATACAGCTACCATTAAAGAACTGGACTTGGGGTTAATCCGTTCTTACCTTCAGCAGGTCAAAAGCGATCTGTTCGTGGAAACAGCTAAGATGGATTTTGTCCGGCTCTGTCGGCTTATGAATATTGTGGATGGCCCGGATGAATGGGTACGCCCTAAAAATGTGGGATTAATGTTTTTCCATCAGAAGCCTTACAAATATTTCCCGCAGACTCAGATCGATATCGTTCATTTCCCGCACGGCGCGGGAGCGGACTCTTTTTCGGAAACGCCCTTTAAAGGCCCTATTCATGTGATGTTGCGTGAAGCGTTAACTCATATACGTAATCAAGTCATACAGGAGAAGGTCGTTAAGTATCCGGACAGACCCGAAGCAGACCGATTCTTCAATTATCCGTTTGGGGCAATTGAAGAAGCATTATGTAACGCGGTATACCACCGCTCGTATGAGATACGGGAGCCCGTTGAAGTCAGGGTATTACCGGATAGGATGGAGATAAGCAGTTTTCCGGGGATAGACCCGTCTATCCGCAAAGAAGACATCAAGAAGTTTAAGTTTGTCGCGCGCCGGTACCGCAACAGGCGTGTGGGAGAATTTTTAAAAGAACTTGATATGACGGAAGGCCGGGGTACCGGAATCCCGAAAATACTTCGGGAAATAAGGAAAAACGGATCACCGAAGCCTATTTTTTATACTGATGACGACCGTACATTTCTTACAGTTGAATTCCCAGTGCATCCGCTGTTTCTTGAACAGGGTAAAGATGGTACCGATTTTCAGGAAAGGACGCTAATAGGGGCCCAGTCAGAGGCCCAGTCAGAGGCCCAGTCAACGCAGGTATTGCGCGCGCTTATACAGGCCCCTCTATCCATGCTTGAAATAGTTCATAGGTTAAAGTTAAAAAGTAAGACCGGCTCCTTAAAGAGAGCGGTAAATGAATTGCTCGCCGCAAATTTCATTGAATACACCATACCGGAAAAACCAAACAGCCGATTGCAAAAATACCGGCTCACGGAAAAGGGAAGAAAGTATATAGAGTCTGTCAAATGAATATAGACTGCATAAAATAACAAAGAAGTACGTTGGTTCTGAGAGCAACTTGATGTAGTATCAGTTGGCAATGAGGGAAATAGTCCATAGTCCACGGTCGATAGTCCACAAAGGAAAAATCCGAAAAAACGAAATCTCAAACAATTGAAATGATACATTTTGTCCTTAAAATTAACTTTTTAGGTATAAAAACACCATCACAAATTCGCTAGGAAATTGAAATGAAAAAAGGGAACCGCTATGACACATCTCAGCTGATTGAGAATCAGCATGAAGAAGGTTCCCATAGCCAGGTCTTGAAAAATTTGCAAGGTATTAAAGATAGAAGGGCAATGGAACAGCTTGAGACACAAAATATCGAAGGCGAAAAGAAGGAAACATACTTTGTCGCAGTGAGAGCAGGGCTAGATCGCAACTACAAACTAATGGAAAAAATCTTTAGCGATGTGATTTCCCAATCTTTGAAGCCTTATGAGAAGAAATAGATTTGCCTTTTTTTGCACGAGTACGGTTTCCTACAACAAGTGTTCCCCGAATCCCTTCAATTGCTAATGAGGAGGTTACAAACTTGATCAGGCCTACCCTTCGTTTTGCTAAATCTTTCAGGTAGGGATTGGTTTTGCTTAAAGATTGTTTCTTCATGTGATAATTATACCATAAAGCGATAAAAAAGCCATTTTAGTTTAAATGCGTTGGTTTTAAAAACAACTTGATGTAGTATGATGCAGGATGCAAGATGGAAATAGTCCATAGGCCACGGTCGATAGTCCATAGAGGAAAAATACAAAATACGAAATCTGAAACAATTGAAATTTGAACATAGAATGTAGTTGATAGAAACAAATAATGAGTGATGAGTAACAGATGAAGTAAAGACACCTAATCCCTCCCGCCATACGCTCATTATTGACACCCAGATAATATTCTCACATACATGCTCTCATATGATCACACCGGAGGATCTTTTAAAGAGACTTGAAGTAAGACAACTATTCCTCCTCTTCTAGCGAAAAGCCACATCCATAAATTTATTGAAAAAGTTTGAAGTCTGCATCTAAAAACGGAACTTGACAACTATCTAGAATGTAGTGTATTGTAATACAGGAGGTGAGTTATGCGTTCAATTCTTTCTATCAGTTTACCTGAAAAGACTTCTGCCGAACTTGAGAAGTTTGCGAAGAGTACAGGCCGATCCAAGAGCGATATTGTAAAAGAGTCGATCAATCTTTATCTCTGGGAAGCACAATTCCGTAAGATGCAAAGACGTCTCAGTGTCAAGGCGAAGAAAGTTGACATTGTGAGCGAAGAAGACGTATTCAAGGCCATATCGTGAAAGCCGTGTTTGATACCAATGTTTTTGTGGCCGCCTTTATCACAGAAGGCATCTGTTCAAAAATACTGGTGCGGGGACGAAAAAAACAATTTCATCTTATCGCATGTCCCATCATCCTTCGAGAATTTGAACGTGTTCTGATCACGAAATTCTCCATTACAAGAAATGAAGCCCAGAGTGCTTTGCAAATCGTTTCAGAGGCGATGCATAGTGTTGTCCGTCCTTCACAAACTGTCCAGGGCATTTGCAGAGATCCAGATGATGATGCAATCCTAGCGTGTGCCTTAGAGGCAGGAGCGGATTACCTTGTTACGGGTGATGTAGATTTGCTGGAGTTGAAAACCTTTAAGGGAATTCGCATTGTAACCCCTCGAGAGTTTGAGTTGGTGTTCGACGATTAAATCCTTCCGCAATCCCTGCATAATGCATTAAAAACCAAAAATCGTTGTTTCTAAAGCAACTTGTTGCAGTATGATACAGGATGGGAATAGTCCATAGCCCACGGTCGATAGTCCACCGAAAGGATACAAGATGAAAATAGTCCACGGTCAATGGTCCGCAGCCTGGAAAAGCGTTGAAAAGCGGGACGTTGGTTCTAAAGCAACTTGATAGAATATCAGTTGGCAGTTGACGGTTCGAAAATTAGGGTCAGGGAACAGTTACCGGTTTATAAAAAAAGTTTTAGAAATGAGGACTGGATTCCTGCTTTCGCAGGAATGACGGAGAGAGGGCGGTATAACGAGGAAGGGTGGAATGACGAGGAAGGGGCGGTTAAGCTACGGATTTAAAAATACACCCACACAATATTCTCCACGCAAGGACATGCCACTATTCACTTTTCTATAGCATGGTACACGCCGTCCCACCCATCCGGGGGCGGCGTTTTTTTGTATGCTTCACACCGGGCACGATATAATCTTGTGGTGACATCAGTGGGAGAATAAGTAAGTGCGTTACTGAATGCCTCGATTGCTCTTATCCACTCTCTATTTCGATACCTTATCAATCCTTGCTGGTAGTGGGTAAAAAACAGCTCTCCACCCTTTGAAGGTAGATCCTCTTTGCATAAGAGCTCATAGATGGTGACCGCCTGCTCTTTTCCCTTCACCTGCACCAGATCTAATTCACGGAAAGTGAAATCAGCTTTTACTTTATGATAAGTGAATTCGCTCACGATAATAGAGGTTCCGTACACCTTATTCAACCCCTCCAGCCGGGACCCCAGGTTAACGTTATCGCCAATCACTGTGTAGTCAAAAAGTGATGCGGAACCCATGTTGCCCACCACCATCAATCCCGAGTTAATGCCGATCCCGCACTCAAGAGGAGGCAACCCCCTCTCCTGCCACTTCTGCTTAAGCGCCTTCAACTCCTCCATCATCCCTAAGGCAGTGAGGCAGGCCCTTTGGTGGTGGTCAGGTTGATCAAGTGGGGCACCAAAAAAGGCCATGAGGGCATCGCCCATGTATTTATCGAGTGTCCCACCGTAGTTAAATACTACACTGGTCATGGCGGTAAGGTATTCATTTAAGAGCTGTTCTATCTGGCCAGGGGAGAGTTTCTCTGAGATACTGGTGAACTCGCGAATGTCAGAAAAGAGGACCGTGAGTTCTTTTTCCTCTCCCCCGAGTTTTAGTTTGTCCGGGTCTTTGAGTATCTCTTCCACCACCGGAGGGGCAAGGTAATGCTGGAAGGTAGCCCTAATCCTTCGCTTTTCTTTTTCTTCTATCAGGTAGTGATAGGCGGTGAGAGCGATATAGGTCACAAGGAGGGTAGAGAGGGGATAGATAGTGCTCACCAGTAACCGCTGGTAGCTAAAGAGGGCGTTGACCATGAACACATAGGAGGCAAAGAGTGCAGCACTGAAAAGGATGCCTCCCCGCGCTTTCAGATGAGGAAGCAAAAGTCCGGCAAAAAGACCGATGGCGATGATGATCACAATATCTAAAAGTCTCACCCATTGCGAACGCAAGAGAAAATCACCCTGAAGTATAGTGTCGATCATATTGGCGTGGACTTCTACACCAGGGAAAACTTTTTCAAAGGGTGTTACCCGGATGTCATAGATGCCTGTGGCAGTTGCGCCCACCAACACTATCTTGTCGGTGAACTCATGGAGTGGTATCCGGTTGTGGATAATATCAGTAAAAGAATAGTGAGTGAAAGTCTTTTGCCCACCCCGATAGTTTATGAACATCCTGCCTTCAAAATTACAGGGGATATCGATTGTTCCCAATCTCACCTTTTCAACACCCGATTCATGAAATTTAAGCTCTATCTGGGGATAGTCGAGGTAGTGACGTAGTAGCTGTAGTGAGAGTGGTAGGAGGCAATGCCCTCTATAGCGAGTGACAAGGTCAATGGTGCGTACCGTTCCATCGCTATCAGGGATACTATTGAAGTAGCCTGAAAGTTTTGAGGCAGAAGTAAAGGGAGGGAGATTAACTTCTAGTGAAAGTGCTTCGGTCATCTTACAATCTTCTAATTTCTTTGATCGGCTAGGCAGCGTGGTGAAGGGATACTCGAATTTAGACAACTGTTGCTCAAAGGTAGTAAGATTACTGCTGAGAGAAGTTATTTCTTCTGGTCCTGTGTGGTAAAAGTAGCCGCACACCACGTTACCCGCTTCCTCAATGGCACGGGCCAAAGTGCCATCGGTATCTCCCTGAAGGGCTTTTGTGTCGAGCGCATCGTAGAATGCCTTGCTGGTGATAGTATGTTTCTCCGCCTCCTTTCTAATGGAGGTGATGGTCTGCAGTTCAGAGTGCTGGTCGGGTTCAGCAAGGACTATATCGAACCCGATGACCTTTGCCTTGCACCCTTTAAGCTTGTCTATAAGCTCTGCGAGCAGTGAGCGGGGCCATGGCCAACGTCCAAGCTCATCTAGGCTCTTCTCATCGATTACTATCAACGCTATCTCACCTCTCGGCTTCAGGGGGCCACGAGAGATGAAGCGGAGATCGTAGGTTTTAAGCTCCATAAATTCCAGGAAAGGAAGTTTTAAAAAATAGAGGGCAATGGTAATGGTGATTACGCCGGTGCTGATAAGAAGTGGTGTGAGGTTTTTTGAACTACGCTTCATGATAAAAGCTCACCACAGCAGAATAAATGAAAAAGAGCAGAGAAGACGACAAACCCGCTCTGCACTTGTGTACATACACTGCATGATCCTATTATAACAATCGTAGGTTAAGGTACGCGCTTAGTGAGGGTGATGGTAAAATGTCTTTCCCTGCCCAACAGAGAGAAGAACCAGTATTCACTTACTTCTCTCATATCTAGGGTGATTCCTGTTTCAGGGTCAGCGAATGCCAAGTGGTATTCTTGAGGTATGTGTACCGTATCTGACCAGTATAACCGCAAGAGGCTGACTATCCCGTTGCCAGGGTTTACCGTACATTCAAATACTTCATGTGAGGAATCAAGTGAGCGAAAGTCAGCAGTGTAGCGCTCTGATGTTCCTTCCCACTGGTGGGGGAAGTAGAGCGATATCTGGTCAGGGGAAATGGGAGGTGGTTCGTGCAAATCTTTGGAGTCGCGCTCGGCGAGCGAACCTTGAGCAACGCCGATGAAATTATAGGTATCC
>Ga0315294_10010317_pt1 | contig 10248 bp, 11 predicted proteins | sample YL17G13_40_MG_FD_203626 | JGI IMG/M metagenome (GOLD analysis project Ga0315294, IMG submission 203626) | Sediment microbial communities from Yellowstone Lake, YNP, Wyoming, USA - YL17G13_40 | ecosystem: Environmental > Aquatic > Freshwater > Lake > Sediment | place: USA: Wyoming | collected...
TTGATCTGGATATCGAAATCGAAGCCGGTGCCCAAGATATCCTGTCCGAGAAGACCGTAATCGCGGGCTTGCTTCAGAGCGATGCTCAGCCTCTCGACGGCCAAGGGGTATTCATTCCGAACGTAGATAAATCCGGCCGTCGCCCCGATCGCCTTGGCCCCGATGACCATGCCTTCGATGACCGAGTGGGGATCGGCCTCGAGGATGCTCCGGTCCATGAAAGCTCCTGGATCTCCTTCGTCGCCGTTGCAGACGATGTATTTCTGTCCGCCGTTTGAGCTCAGGGCGTTGCGGACGAGCTGCCATTTCAAGCCCGTCGGAAAGCCGGCGCCGCCGCGCCCGCGGAGGCCGGACAGCGTGATTTCGGCGATGATCTTCTCCGGTTTCATCTCGGACAGAGCCTTGACGATCGCCTTATAGCCGTCGCGGGCGATATACTCTTCGATTTTTTCAGGATCAATGAGGCCGCGGTTGCGCAGGGCGATGAGGACCTGTTTTTTGAAGAACGGGATGTCGTTAAGCACGGGCACGGGCTGCTTCGCTTCGGGAGGGGAATACATGAGCTTGACCACGGGTCGGCCTTTGAGAAAATGCTCTTGGACGAGATGGGGAACATCTTTGACGGCGAGTTGTTGGTAAAAAATATTGCCGGGCTGGACGACCAGGATGGGACCCCGTTCGCAGAATCCGTTGCACCCGGTCGGGACGACCGCCACCTCGTTCTCCAGGCCGTTCTTGCGGAGTTCCTTCTCCAAGGCTTCCTTGATTTCGAAGGAATGGTTGGAGACGCACCCCGTTCCGGCGCAGATCATCAAATGCATCCTGTAGGTTTTTTGAGTTGCTTTTTCGGCCACGGCATTCCTCCTCAGGTATCCGTCTTCTCGCTCCCGATTCCGAGAGCGTAGTCTTTCATGATCGCGCCGCCCAGGACATGCTTCTCGAAGATTTCGAGGATTTTCGCCTCGGTCAGGTTCACGTACTTGACGGGCGCCTGGCCGGCCAATTCCACGGTGATCATCGGTTCTTGGCTGCACAAGCCTGCGCATCCCGAGCTCGTCAGGAGAATGTCGTGGAGATCCCGGCGTTCAACTTCTTTCATGAGGGCGGTCATGATCGTCCGCGCCCCGGCCGCAATCCCGCACGTCCCCATGTGGACGTTGATTTTAGCCTTGAATATGCCGCCCTCTCGGATGACCAGGCCGCGGCGGGCCTGTTCTCGGATCTTTTCCAGGTCTTGGATGGTAAGTTTCGGCATGACGCTTCTCCTTTATTTCTTGTATTTCTTGAGAAGGCCCGGGATCTTTGTCTGGGTGACTTTTCCGTGAACGTCCTCGCCGATCATGACCACGGGAGCCAGCCCGCAGCAGCCGATGCAGCGGACGGCGTCCAGGCTGAACTCCCGGTCGGCCGATGTTTCTCCAGATTTGATGCCCAGATCACGCTCGAATTTTTCGATGATGCGCTGGGCGCCGCGGACGTGGCAAGCCGTCCCGAGGCAAACGTGAATCCGATGCTTGCCCTTGGGCTTCAAGCTGAAGGCTTTGTAGAAGGTCGCCAGACTCAGGATGCGGCTTAGAGGAATTCCGAGTTCGTGAGAGATTATCTTCAGAACCGGCGGGGGAAGATAGCTGAAATCCTCTTGAATGTCCTGAAGGATGGCGATGATCGAGCTGGAGTCTCCTTGATATCGGGTCAGGATTTCCGAGACGCGTTGCTCATTCATGATGTCCTCCTGATCTCGTGGATCCCCTCCTGGATGGCTTTTCTGATCACGGCGACAATCTGCGGCGTCGCCAGCGATAGACCGCCGAGTTGAGAACGGAGATCCTGGGTGTCGAAGACGTAGGTCCTTTCGTCGGCCTGATGGACGTAGTGAATGTCGAGGCCGGGGTGGGCCACGATCAACGTGGCCAGGGTCTGAGCGATGTCGCCCAGCGGTTTGCGATCGATGTGGCTGAGCTGGAATGTCGCGTGAACCCTCGTTCCCCGGCCCGGCCGGGAGCGGAGGGTCAGTTTTCCTGCCGCGGCTTTCGCGGCCTGGGCGAGCAAGGATAAGCCCAGCCCAATCCGACGCGCTGTCTTGGTGGTGACAAAAGGATCGAGCGCCTTGGCCCGCAATTCCTTGTCCATTCCTCGCCCGTCGTCGGAAATTTCAAGGATCATCCGGTCGAGTCGATGATTTTCCTCGATCCGGATGTCGATCCGCTTGGCCTGGGCTTCGATAGAGTTTTCCGCGATGTCGAGGATGTGGAGCGATAAGTCTTCCATGGTTCCGTCAGTGTATGATTTTCCGGTTTTTGATGCCCTTGAGGGCCATTTTGATTTCGTCGAACGTTCCCTCTTCCAATAGGAATTCAGTCGCGGCCTGGCCGATTTCGTCCAGGAAATGCGCGTCTGAGGCAGAGATCAGAGGGCGCCCCGGGCCGAACTGCCTTTGCCCTTTGTCCCAGGACATGTGAAGCGAGATCTCCAGCGCATCCAGGTCTAATCGAGGCGGGATGAAACCGAGCTGCCCGATGATGCCGAAGCCCATCCGGTCCACATGAGAGGCGACCGCCAGCCCCCGAAGGACGTGGATAAAACCGACGACCTGTTCCAGGCTCAACGTCGTCGCGCCGGCCAGAAACTTTGAGCTGAAGCCGAGGACTTCGTCCTCTGCGTTGGCGATGATCTGTTGGCCGAAGACGGACTCGCTGTTTTCCCCCGGCAAGGACGCATAAACTCTCTCCTGCATGGAGAGGGCCGCCTCGAGCTCACCGAACAGGGCCAGAATATGAACTTCTTCCTGAGACGTGATCTCTAAGCCGGGCAGGACGCAAAGTCCGAGCCGGCCCGCCGCTTCGATCAAGGCTTCGGCGTTTTCGGCGGAATTGTGATCGCAGATGCCGAGGATATCGAGTTCTTTCCGTTTGGCCTCGGCGACGATGTTCCGGGGCGACATGCGCAGATCGGCGCACGGAGAGAGGCAGGTGTGGATGTGGAGATCGGCTTTGAATTCCCTCAATGGCCTTATTTTTTTAGCAGGTTGTACAGGGCTCCCGTGACGGCGAAGGCGGGTTCCGATGTGCCCAGGATGACGACATTTTCCTCTCGAGCTTTCTGCATGGTGGCTTGGTCCGGTTTGCGGGAGTTGACGAGAATGATCCCCGCCAAGTTCTTGAGCTTGGCGATCGCAACAATGTTTTCATGAGTCTGGCAGGTGATCCAGACGTTTTTCTCCTTGCCGTAGGCCATGACGTCGCTCAGGAGGTCGCTGGTGTAGCCTCCGCTGACCGAGACGTCCAAATCGCCTTGGGCTTGGAGGATGTTCAGGGACAACTGGCCCGAAAGATCCCGGAGTTTCATGGTTTTCCTCCTTGATGAAACTTTATGTCGCTTTCCGGACCGGCGTCGAGCGGCCTCCGCCGGGCCGTTTTTACGATGCAATCTTCTCGCCCGGACTCCCCGCGAACCACGTCTTCGGCGAAAGCGAGGCAGGTCGGAGAACCGCAGACGCCGCAGTCGATTTTGGGAAGAGCCTCGAAGAGGGCTTCTTTTTCCTTGCGCTTGGCAATGGCTTTGGAAAGGTTCTCATCCAAGGGCCTGATCGGCCGGGGCTCGAATTTCTCTTCGCGGAAGAAATAGCGCTCCCGGTAAAGCTGGCGCACCGTCCGGATGTCCGGGCAGGCCTTGATTTTCTCGAATTCAAGCGTCTCGATGAGTTTGAGGATCTTGTTGTAGGAGACGTAAAGATTCTCCACGTTGAGCGAGCCGCCGACGCAGCCCTGGAGACAAGAATAGCCTTCGATGAAATCGATGTTATCGAGCTTCCCCCGTTCGATATCGTCGAAGACTTTGATGATTTCCGCCAGGCCGGACACGGCCAGGGAATTCCGCAGGCGCAAGGTCCGGCAGATGCCGCCGACCATGGCCCAGCCGATGCCCAGGATGCAGATGTTTTCCAGGCTTTGCCGGTAGTTCCCGTGGGGCACGTTTTCCATGGCCGATCGAAGAGGGCCGTAGATATCGGAAATGGCGATGGCCCCGTCAAGATGAGATCGCTTTTTGCCCGCGGGCTGTTTGATGGAGATCATTTTGGACGGACACGGCGTCAGGTAGAAGGTTCCGATTTCCTGTTCCTTGAGCTCGTATTGACGCGCTTTGACTTTTTTAATCTCCCGGGCGGCGATCTCACGGGGCATATCGATCGGAATGATATGGGCGAGAAGGTTGGGGTATTTCACCTGGATCAGGTGAACGATCACCGGGCAGGCATTGGAGATAACGGGCCTCGGCCCGGGATGGTCTCGGAGATACTCCTGGATCGAAAAACTGACGATGCCGCAGGTTTGGGCCAGATCAAAAGCGTCATCAAAGCCAAGGCATTTCAGGCCGCCGAGGATTTTGTCGGGCAGGATTTCCCGGCCGAACTGGGCGTAGAGGGCCGGCGAGGGAATGGCCACCGTATAGCGGAACTTGGTGAGCTCGCCAAAAGGATCGGTGAGGGGAATGATCGCCTGATGAGGGCAGGCCGGGATGCATTCGCCGCAGTCGATACATCGTTCTTGGATGATCCGGGCTTTTCCGTTTTTGACCCGAATCGCCTGGGTGGGGCAGGTCCGGAGGCATTTCATCCGGCCTTGACATTTCTGGGTATCGACGTAAACGGAGGAAACCAGAGGAGTCATGCGCTGCCTTCCTGCTTGGGGAGGAGGTCGAAATAGATATCGAGGTTCGTGCCTTTGCCGACTTCAGAGGAGATCTCGAATCGGTCGGCGTTTCTTCGGATATTGGGAAGGCCCATGCCCGCTCCGAATCCCATCTCTCTCATTTCCGGCGTCGCTGTCGAATACCCTTCCCGCATGGCCAGCTCGATATCAGGGATGCCGGGGCCTTTATCACGGAGTCGCAAATAGATCAGGTTCGGGGTCAAATAGAGTGTCATTTCTGCTCGCTCCGCATACATGACGACGTTCATCTCCGATTCATAGGCGGCGATCGCCACCCGCCGGATGACGGCCGGGCTGATGCCGATGTCCTCCAGAATGTCCTTCACGGTTGTCGAGGCATTCCCGGCCCGGCTGAAATTCCTTCCCGTGATCTCAAAAGAATGAGAAAAGGCGTCCTTCCCGTAGACATCGGCCTGCCGTTCGGTGTCTTGGAGCGGCGAGACTCCAGGGAGCCCGTGGCTGTAAAGGATTCCGCAGGCTTCGTACATCATCCGAGGCGTGGAGAGGACGGGAATGCCCTTGACGGCAGCCTGTTCCAAGCATTCTTGCTCGGGCCTTTTCCCCCGGACATAGACGAGCGCTTTCGCTCCGATGATATCGGCGGTCCGGACGGATTGAGCATTGGTCAATCCCGTCAGCAGGATTTGCCCCGGCCGGCCAAAAGCCAGGACGTCGCTCATCAGGTCCGAACCGCAGGCCGCTTCAATTTCTTTTTCAAGATGCTCCTCCGTTCCCCAGACCAGATCGGCTTGGAGAAGGCGCTGGATCTCTTTGAGTTTCATGCGAACGATGTCTCTTTATCCACCCGTTTGATGATCATTTTTCCTTTGCGGATGATCCGTTCCGAAGGCGTCACCGTCGTCGGGCAATTTTCCCAGCAGGCGCCGCAGCCGTTGCACTTGTCGATGTCGACATAGCGTGCTTTCTTCCGGATTTTCGCCTTGAAGTTTCCGATATATCCCGAGATCTCTTCGACCTCGCTCCAAGTCAGCAATTCGATGTTCGGATGCTTTCCCACTTCGCTCATTTTCGGGGTCAGGATGCAGGCCGAGCAATCGAGAGTCGGAAATGTCTTGTCGAGCTGGGACATATGGCCGCCGATGGACGGCTGCTGCTCGACCAGATAGACTTTTTTGCCGGATTTGGCGTAGGTCAAAGCGGCATGGATTCCGGCGATCCCTCCGCCGACGATCAAGACTTCGGGGCGGACGGGGACTTCTTTCTTGGTCAGAGGATCATGAAGAGCGACCCGGCGCACGGCGGCGGAAATCAGAGCTTTGGCTTTTTTAGTGGCGTCTGCTGGCTTCAAGGTGACCCAGGACACCTGCTCGCGGATATTCGACATCTGGAGGTAGAAAGGATTGAGTCCGCCTTCGGCCGTCGCGCCCCGGAATGTCGGCTCGTGCATCAGGGGAGAACAGGAGGCGACGACGATCCGGTTTAAGCCATAATCTTTGATGCACCGCTTGATCAGTTCCTGGCCGGGGTCCGAGCACATAAATTTGTATTCTTTGGCGACGGCGACGTCGTCCAGCTTCGCGGCAAAAGCAACGACATCGGCCACATCCACTTTGCCGGCGATGTTGGTGCCGCAATCGCAGACAAAAACACCGATTCGGGGCTGACCGTTTTGGCTCATTGGGCTCCTCCTTGGCCGAGTTTTTCCCAGAGGGATCGCAGGGGGATGATCGACCGCTTAAAGCCCAGCTCTTCTCGGGGAATTCCCAAGGCGAGTCCGAGGAGCTGGCTGAAATAGAGAATGGGCATCCGGACGTCCTCCCCAAAGCGCTTGACGATCTTGGTTTGGGTGATCTCCAGGTTGAACTGGCAGAGGGGGCAGATGGTGACCACGAGATCCGCGCCTTTTCTTTTTGCCTCCTTGAGGAGGATATAATTCAAACGTAGGCCGACCTCCTCGATTGTCCCCGAAAGAGAGCCTCCGCAGCATCGTGTTTTGGCCGCGAAATCCACCGCTTTGGCCCCCGCGGCTTCCATGAGGATATCCAGGCTTGTCGGATAATCTGGATCATCGAAGTCCGTATAGGGACGGACGAGTTGGCAGCCGTAGTAGCAAGCGACCTTCAATCCCGATAAGGAATTTCGAACCATGGCTTTGATGGCCTGGGGGCCGATGTCCTTATAAAGGACTTCCAGGGGATGTTTGACATCGATGGTCCCCTGATATTCGCAGCCTGCGTTTTTGAGGTCTTTCAAGATTTTGGCCGCCTTCGGCTGCCGGCTGTTCAAAAATTTATTCGACTTTTTCAGCGTCAGGTAGCAGCCGGCACAAGGAGCGATAATGTTTTTGCCCGTTTTTTCAGCGATCGATAGATTGCGCCCGCAGATGGCCGCCGCCATCGTGTCATCAACAGAGAAATAGGCCGTGGCGCCGCAGCAGTTCCAATCGTCCATCTCTTCAAGCGGCAGGCCGACTTCTTTGAAGAGCGGTAGGATGGATTCCTCATAAGGACGCGAGTTGCCCTTGAGAGAGCAGCCCGGATAGTAGATGTATCCGTTCATGGGGTCCCCTCCTTGAGAGCGTTCAAGAGAGATTTGAGCTGTTTTTTATTTTTAATGGATTCCCTGCGGAGCGACATCCGGCCCGTCTTCATCAGCTTGAGTCCGAGCGGGGCCATCTTGAGCATGCCGAAAGGATTGAGAGACTTGAGGTAGAGGCCGAGGATAAGCCACAGTTCGGAATTGCGGCCGTGTTTGGCGATGATGCGCGACATCTCCCTGTCCAAGACCGGGATGGAGAATCTCGAGGGATAGACCTTTTTTTCGATGGCCTTGCGTTTGAGGGCATACATCACGTCGGTGATCTTGATCTTGGCTGGACAGCGAACCTGGCACGTGTAACAGGACGGGCAGAGCCAGATGGTAAGACTCCGGAGAGCCTCGTCGGCAAAGCCGTTCTTCACCCAGGCGATGATTTTGCGGGGCGGATGATCCATATAAACGGACATCGGACAGGAACTGCTGCACGTGCCGCACTGAATACACGCGTCGATTTCCTGGCAATCCGACATCTTTTTAATCTCATCCAGGAAAGAAGGATCCAAATCTTCTTCGTATTTGACCTTTTTCGGAATCTTCATAAAGCCTCCTTTTAATCGACCTGGGGCATAATGCCCTGGAAAATCTACAGGCTATTTTTTTTCGATCCCGTCCCTGGGATAAAGAGAGGGGATTGAAGGCCTTTTCGATCCGATGGCGTCGAGGCAGTCCTGAAATGAAGCTTTGAACGTTTAAAAAAATCCGGCTTTTGCGGGGAATAAAAACAGCCCCGATGGGTAAGAATTGGTTACCTACCTTATTTAGCTCAATTTCTCTTTTATATATATGTCGGAGAAAACCAAATGTCAAGAGAAAAGTGTAAATATGCCTCGCTTTAAATGGGGCAGTTTGCCACGCATATGTTTCTTTATGCTACTTTTAAGAGCGGTCCGCTGTCAACCAGCGGGGCATACGACCGCTCGTCTAAGATAGGTATATGGCGGGGGGTTTTTATAAAACCTTTTTTCTGCGCCTGCCGGCATGAATGAATCTCAGGGGAAGGCTGGTTCGGATAAAGCCGCGGGAGATAAGCGGGTTGCTTTAGGCTCGCCTTTTCACAGGCTTTCGGATTCGAGAATCCTCTTCCGTTCTTCCAGGATCTTCTTGTATTCCAGGGGGTGAAGCGTCCGCAGCTCATGTCCCGTGATCTTTCCTTTGAGCCAGATCTTGCTCATCGGGAAGACCTCGGGGTTGAGGTGGACATTGTACATGTGCCAGATGATGACCGCCAGGAAGGCCAGCATAGCCTCGTAGCCGTGGATAATGACGAAGATGTCGTGGACCCAGAGCGGGAACAGCCTCAGCGAGAGCTCCAAATTCCACATGAAGAACCCGCTCAAGATCATGACGAACGACCCCCAGGCCACGGCCAGGTATTCGAATTTCTCGATGAAGTTGTAGCGGCCGAACTCCGGCTCTTTCTCGAACAGCCAGTAAGGATGCTTCTCGAAGAATGTCTTGAGGACGCCCTTCTTGTAGAGGAGCTGGGTCAGGCCGACGTTATGCCAGAAGAGATCCCAGGCGTCCCGGACGTCCTTGAACTTCGGGATCATCTCCTTGAAATTACTCCGGCCCCGCTTGGTGAAGATCGTGTAAAAAAAATGCCAGATGATATTGACGATCAAAATCATGGCCGCGATGCGATGAAGAACGCCGCGGATGTAGAAAGCCCTTTCGAACGACATGAGGGACTTGAAAATCTTCAATTCGTAGAAAATGAGCGGCAGTCCGGTCACGATCAGGATGGTGAAGGTGAGAATCAGGAGAAAATGCTGAATCCTTTCGGCAGGGTTCATCCGCAAGAAGATTTCGTCGTCGCGGATGAGGTCGGAGGAGTTTAGTGTTTCCATCGGATTCTCAGCCTGTGATAGAGATCGGCGGCGATGAAGATCAGGAAGACGGAGATCAGGACGGCGATGACAACGATGTAGAAGATCTTGGCGAAGTAGGCCCATTTGTTCTCGGTTTTCTCCGAAACGACATGAATTTTTCCCTTGGCAAAATTCTTCCCGGCTCCGGCGTGGCATTTCCCGCAAGTCTTGGCAAGATTATTCGGGTTAATCGGGGATTTTGGGTCGATCGAAACGCGGATATCGTGGAAGCCGTGGCAGCTGGCGCAGTTGGCGACGCGTGTCTCCCCGAACTTCGAGGCGGTCCCGTGGTAGGAACTCGAAAATGTTTTAAGCCGGGACGTGAGGAAGCCGTACTGCCGGGCCAGGCGTTCGTCATCATGGCATCTGGAACAAACCCCGGCGACTTTTGTGGCATAGACGGGAGAGCTCAGGTCTTCCGGGGACTGGATGTTGTGCTCACTGTGACAGTCCGTGCAGACGGGCACGTCCTGGCTGCCTTTGACGTAATCCTTGCCGTGGACGCCTTCCAGGTAGCCCATCCGGATGCCGACGTGACAGACGCCGCAGGTGCGGATGATATTTTTCCGGCTGACCAGGGATTGGGGGTCGCTGACGCTGCGGATGTTATGCCCGTCATGGCAGTTGGCGCAGTTGGCCGAGAGCGTCAGACCGGCCTTTTCCAAGGCTTTATAATGGGCGCTCTGGTTATACATCTCGATGAAGCTCCTGCCGCGTTTCGTTTTTACCCGTTCGAGATGGCAGGCTTCGCATGTGGTCGGCAGGTTGATCGGAAAAATCAGGGATTCCGGGTCGTCTTTTCCCCGGATCTCGTGCGTCCCATGGCAGTCCCCGCAGCTGACCGTGATGGGATTTTGCCCGTCTTGGGGCTGGCCGTGGATGCCGGCTTTGACCTGGGCCGCATCTTTTTCGTGGCAGGCGCCGCAGTTCACCGGCTGGAGCTTTTCCGGATGCGGGAAATCCTTGACTTTCTTGAGGTCGGCATGGCAGTCGATGCAGGCGATTTCGGCCTGGCCGTGAACCGAAGCCTTGAATTTATCCTGGTCTAAAAAAAGGGATTTTCCGGCGCTCGATTTCAAGCTCGAGTCGCTGTGACAGGCGAGGCAGTCGTC
>Ga0315294_10010320_pt1 | contig 10247 bp, 7 predicted proteins | sample YL17G13_40_MG_FD_203626 | JGI IMG/M metagenome (GOLD analysis project Ga0315294, IMG submission 203626) | Sediment microbial communities from Yellowstone Lake, YNP, Wyoming, USA - YL17G13_40 | ecosystem: Environmental > Aquatic > Freshwater > Lake > Sediment | place: USA: Wyoming | collected...
TACCTGCCCCTTCATAAACTCACGCCGGACGAATTTCGCTCTCTGGTTGGTACTTTCGCGTCGGTTTTTCCCCAAACCACGGTCTGGCTGGGCCACGCGCACGGGATCCTCCTGGGCTCAGACCGCAAGTTAAAGCTTGATTTCCAGGACCTGCGGGATTTCGTGGCCCAGACTGGTGACGATATCATCAACGATCCCTATTTACTGGCGACGTCCCTGATCCTGGACGAGAAAGCCGTGGCCGATCTCGTCCGGGGCGCTTCGCTCCACACCGATGACCGGCCGTTCCTAGAATTCTTCGATCCTTTGAGCCTGAAGGGGGAGAACTGGGAATTAAACCTCGCGCAACTCATGTCTTGGCAGTCGGACCCGGGGCTTACGATCGCGGGGATCCCGCCGGACACCCTGGAGCGTTACCGTATCGGGCAAAAGCGATTTATCGCCGGATTGATCGCCAAGAGCCGGGGCGATATCCGGGCCGCGATCACCGCTTACGAAAAGGGCTTGGCGGAGAATCCGGAGAACCGCGAAATAAGGCTTTTCCTGGAAGACGAGATCCGTCAATTGCGTTATTACCAGGGCAGGAAAAAATGAATCGTAATATAATGTTATTTTCCCTCTTGACAAAAGCTAAATAATATATAGAATTATTAAAATGACCAAAGGAGGAATGATGAAGAAAATTTTGGTGCTTTCGTTTGTTGCCCTGATGTTCGTCGCGTGCAATTTAGCCAAAGACTCCGTGAAATTGGCGCCGGATATAGAAATCACCTGGATCGATCCCCTGGGGTATTACCTGCCCGTTGATTCGGTTGCCGCGAGCATAACACAAGTCGATTTTGTTCCCATGAATTCGATCGACGCTTATTTAAAAGGCGTGGTTTTTACCTATACCGATGCGTATAATAATACAATTTACGGACCGACCGAGATGTTCCCGCTCTACGCGTCGATCAAAGGGATCGTTAGGCCGGATAGTATAGATAAAGTTTCCATCGTGAATGTATATATCCCTCGCACCGACAGCATTTACACATATCTGGTCAATACAAACCTTCACTCCGCTAATGCCAAGGTTGATTTCGTTTTCACCGACCAGTACGAAATGAATACGTTAGACACGGCTTCGGCCTGGTTCGGGTTCTACCTCGAATAGTCGTCGATTAAATATAAAGCCTCTTCCGGGTTTGTTGTGGGTGATTTTAAGCATCAGGGATGAAAGAAGTAAGGACTTTCAGGCGCAAATATTCCAGGTCTTTGATGCCATATGCCCGGTGTTGGATCAACCGGATTTTCGTATTAAGTCCTTCCATGAAGCCCAGCGATACTTTATGTTCAGGCCGGCAGTAGCTGACAATGCCGGCCCAATGTTTTTCCACCAGCGCCGCGAATTTCTCAAACGGTGCCAGCCGGCTCCAGCGTAACTGTTCCTGCCAACGGTCAAAGAACTTCCGCGCCCAGACCGGATTATTGTAGGACCACAGCTGACCGAAGGTTTCCTTGAGCAAATAAGCTTTATGCAACCGACGATTGGCTTTGAGCAGTAATCGTAACGCCCGTTTCCCGGCCAGTTCGAGATTGGCCCGGCGGGATAACAGGGTATACCGCTGGCCCTTGATGAATCTTCGCTCGCGCTCGCTGACCCGCCGGTATTCGCTGCGCCGGACCGCATCCAGGGCGTCCGATAGATGCCGCAGCACATGAAACTTATCATACACGATCTCGGCCTGGGGCGACTGCCGCCGGGTGGCATTGCGAAACGGCGGCCACATGTCCATGACCGCCACGCGGAGATGCTTCGCCGCCGGCCCAATTGCGTCGAAAAACCGGCTCACATCCGCCTCGGACCGACCCGTCCCGCCCATCCAGACCGGCCGTTGTTGGTCCAAATCCGCCACCACCACGGCATAGGTGTGACGCTTACGAATCGATACCTCGTCGATACCGATCGCCCGCAAACGCGTCGGCATCGGTTGCCGGACCAGCAAATCCCGCATATAATTCTTCTCGATCCGCCGCACCTGATCCCACCCGAGATTGTTCATCTCCGCCACCCGCTTGATCGACAGCTCCCGGCATTGCCGGCCGATCGCCCGCTCAAACCGCTTGGTAAAACGCCCGGACCCGGCCAGCCAGGGCATTAACTCCCGTTTCACGGCGCGGCACCGATGACACCAGACCCGGCGGTACTCAAAGTCCAGGTAGATCCGCATCCCCCCGGCATCCAGATCCCGAACCCGATGGCGCCGCCGGTCATAAAATCCACGGTGGTGCGCGCCGCACACCCCACAAACGATTTTTTTTGACGGCGCACCAAAGTAATAACCCGGGCAACCGGATCGCCCAAGACCCCGGTTAATCGGGAACCGGCCCGAAACCCAGGAAAACTATAGCACGCCGCTAAGGTCTTTTTGGTTTTCATAATCGTAGTATAAAGGGTTCAGTAAACAAGTCAAGTTTTTTAAACACTTAAATCGCGGCCAAACCGCTTCAAATCAAGCCACAAGCCTTACCGATAATCTGTTTTTACCCACTATAAAACCTGAAGAGCCAATATAAAAGGGGCCGTTTAAAACGGCCCCTTTTTTTATTTTTGTGTTAAGATGAGTTATAAAGCCTTGAAGGTTTTTTTCAAAGCCTTTTCAAAGATATCCAGACCCACCTGCAATTCTTCTTCGTTTACCACGAGGGGCGGGATCAGGCGGACCGTGGTCTCGCCCGCGCCCAGGATCAGGAGGCCGTTCTTGAAGGCTTCGTAGACCACCGCGTCGCGCTTGTCCTTGACTGGTTCCTTAGAAATCCGGTCCGCGACCAGCTCGATCCCGAGCATCAGGCCCTTACCGCGGATATCGCCGATGAATTCATAGTGGTTGGCCAGGTTGTTGAGCCGCTGCAGGGCGATCTCGCCGAGCTTGGCCGCGTTGTCGATGAGGCCGTGCTCGAGGAGTTGGATGGTCTTGACCGCGGCCGCGCAGCAGACCGGGTTGCCGCCGAAGGTCGAGGCGTGGGAACCGGGCGGCCAGTCCATGATACCGGAGCTCGAAACGCACGCGCCCAGGGGCAGGCCTGAGGCGATGCCCTTGGCAAGGCAATAGATGTCGGCCTTGGTCTCGTAATGTTCGATGGCGAACATCCGGCCGGTCCGACCCATGCCCGCTTGGACCTCGTCGTCGACGAGCAGGATATCGTGTCGGTCGCATAATTCCCGGAGCGCGGGCAGCCAGCCTTGGGGTGGCGTTATGTATCCGCCCTCGCCCTGGATCGGTTCCACGAAGATCGCGGCCACTTCTTCGGGCGGAGCGACCTTTTTCAGGATGAAATTATCGATATATTTGACGCATTCGATCCCGCAGCCCGGGTATTCAAGGTGGAACGGGCACCGGTAGCAGTACGCGTAGGGGACGTGGGTTACCTCGGGCAGGAGGGGCGCGAAAAATTTGCGTTGCGTGGCTTTGGAGCCGGTCAGGGACAGGGCGCCGAAGGTCCGGCCGTGGAAGGCGCCGAAGAATGCGATGAAGCGCGGCCGGCGCTTGTTGTAACGGCTAAGCTTCATGGCGCACTCGACGGCTTCGGCTCCGGAATTGCCGAAAAACACTTTCTTGTTCTGTGCGCCGGGCACGATCTCGGCCAGTTTTTCGGCGAGCTGGGTCTGGTTGGGGTAATAGAAGTCGGTGCCCGACATGTGGATTAGTTTCGACGCCTGGGTTTTAATCGCTTCCACCACTTCTGGGTGGCAATGGCCGGTGGCGACGACCCCGATCCCGGACGAGAAATCTAAAAAGACGTTGCCGTCGACGTCGTTCACCCAAACGCCTTTGGCGCTTTCGATGACCGCGGGATAGGACCGGGTATAGGAAGGGGAGATGTATTTCGCGTCTTTCCGGAGGATCTCCCGCGCCTTGGGCCCGGGTAGGGAGGTGATGATTTTTGGTTTTTTCATAGTGATCCTTTAAATTTTTTTATCCTGATATTCTGTTGATCTGGCTACCTGATATTCTGATCATCGGATCTCCTGATATCCTGATTATTTGTCACCCCAGGTATCGATCTGCGCCTTTTGCAAGGCGCCGGAGTAGTCGACATAAACCGTTTTAACCTCGGTGAAGATCTCGTAAACGGTCCAGCCGCCTTCACGATGGCCGTTGCCCGTGTTCTTCATGCCGCCGAAAGGCAGGTGGCATTCGGCGCCGATGGTCGGCGCGTTGATATAGACGATGCCGGTTTCGGCCCGGTCCATCGCCCGGTGCGCCGAGTTGAGGTCGTTGGTATAGACGCTCGAGGACAGGCCATATTCGGTCCCGTTGAGGATCTCGATCGCGTGGTCGAAATTCCGGGCCTTGAGCACGGAAAGGACCGGACCGAAGATCTCTTCCTGGGCGATCCGCATGTTCGGCGTCACGTCGCAGAATACGGTCGGTTTCATGAACCAGCCTTTGGCGCACTCGCCGGCCGTGAATATATCGCCGCCGGTAAGGAGCCGGGCGCCGTCTTTTTTGCCGATCTCGACGTAAGCCATGACCGAATCGCGCTGGGCCTTGCTGACCAGGGGGCCGACCTCGGACGACTCGTCAAGGCCGTTGCCGATCTTTAGTTTTTCGACCCGGAATTTGAGCATTTCCAGGAATTTATCGTAAACCGGTTCTTCGATGATGAGCCGGGAAGTGGCGGTGCAGCGCTGGCCCGTGGTGCCGAACGCGCCCCAGAGCACGCCTTCGAGCGCCAGTTCCAGGTTCGCGTCCCCCATCACGACCTGGCCGTTCTTGCCGCCCAGTTCGAGGGAGCAGCGTTTGAGCGTCTTACCGCAGACCTCGCCGATGCGCCGGCCGATGTCCGACGAACCGGTGAAAGAGATGCCGACAATGTCCGGACTGCTCATCAAAGATTCGCCGATCTCGCCGCCGCCGCCGTAGACGATGTTCAGGACGCCCGGCGGCAGGCCCGCGTCGTGCAGGATCTGGACGAGTTCGCCCGCCGAGGCCGGGGTATCGGTCGCGGGTTTGATGATCGCGGTGTTACCGCTCGTGATGCAGGGGAATATCTTCCAGGACGGGATGGCCATGGGAAAGTTCCAGGGGGATATCAGGCCCCAAACGCCGAGCGGGTCGCGCCGGGTCACGGCCGATTTGTTGGCTAGCTCCGAGGGTACCGAATAGCCGTAAAAATGCCGGCCCACGCTCGACGCGTAGATCGCGGTGTCGATCGCTTCCTGGACGTCGCCCCGGGTTTCTTTGATCACCTTGCCCATTTCCCGGGTCATGATCCGGGCCAGATCTTCCTTGCGCTGGATCATGATCTCCGCGGCCCGGCGCATGATCTCCGAACGCTTGGGCCACGGCATGGCGCGCCAAGCCGGGTATGCCAGTTGAGCGCAGTCAATGGCCAGTTTCAGGTCTTCGGCGTTCGATTTGGGAAATATGCCGACCAGGTCGTTTTGATCCGCCGGGTTACGGTCTTCAAAGGTCCGGCCCGATCTTGAATCCGCTAACTTGCCGTCAATTATGTTTTTATAGACCTTCATAAAGCCTCCTTTAATAAAATAGAAAAAGGATTAATAATAAGGTTAGGGTTGGGATGCTTGATTTTTTCCAGCTTCATAACCCAAACCAGAACCCAATTATATCCATTTTTCACCTCGAGTCAAGGAAAGTTGTATCGTTTTGAGACAGATTTATCGGCATGAAACAAATATCGCATGAAAATGCGATGGAATGTTTGGCACGGATATTGCATATTAGGACAGTATAAGCAGGAGGTAAAAAATGAAAATCCGTCTTTGTTTGAAATCAGTAATTCTGCCGCTCCTCATCGGCGGCCTGTATCTGACGGCGATCGCGGCCTACGATTTCAACTCCGCGTTCGATGGCCCAAAGTGTGATTTCCGTTCCGGCGAATTTCTCCTCGATTCCACGATCGTATATGTATCGGATTCCGGCACGCAGTTCTATCCGAATTTTGCGTTTGACGGAGTAAATTACATGATCGTCTGGTGGTCGGGAGTATATGAGGATTATAACTGCTATGGATTGGATCTATATGTCGCTCGGATCGATCAGTCCGGTGAGATACTCGACCGGGCAGGCATATTTTTATGTCATAAGATCTTCTACGGTGGGCCATGGGGTACAGAATCGCCGGCATATATCGCCTTTAACGGCACCAATTATCTGGTGGTTTACGGAGATGACCGGATCTATGGTCAGCGGATCGCGACCGATGGCACAGTTCTTGATCCGATAGGTATAAATATCTCTAATCCTGGTGGACGTATGCCATCCGTGGCTTCGGACGGATCCAACTTTTTTGTGGTTTGGTGTAGCGATACAAATATCGTTGGTACCCGGGTGACATCGAATGGGGTCGTCCTTGATACTTTGGGCATACCGATTTGCACTGCGAATGGTTACCAATTGTATCCGTCCATATGCTTTACCGGAACCCAGTATTTTGTCGTGTGGGCAGACCAACGAAACAATTACGATATCTACGGCTCCCGTATTAGTACCGATGGAACGGTTCTTGACTCGGCCGGAATTTATATCACCCGTGATACAACGGGTTTTTACCCTTTTATCGCTTCTGATGGCACGAATTGTCTGGCGATATGGACCGCGCCTCTAAATGTACATCAACGCACAGGGATCTTTGGAGCCCGGATATCTTCTTCGGGAGCGGTTATTGACACTAATGCGATAGCAATATCTCATACCACGAACATGTATATTTCATGGCAGAATAAAATTGCCTTCGATGGGACAAATTATTTTGTGTTATGGGGAAAAGAAGATCCGAACTTATCCTGCAGTATCTGCGGCGTCCGGGTATCGCCATCGGGCGTGATTCTGGATACGGCGGATGTAATCATCCGTCCATATCATTCTTTTTATCCGTCCATATCATTTGATGGAAATGATTATCTCATCGGCTGGGTTCAACCAGGCGGAATCCATGGGCTGTTGTCCTGGGAGCAGGATTTGGGAGACATATATTATGCGCGCATGACCCCCGCCGGAAGGCTAATCGATACGGCGGGTATAATTATTTCCGACGAAGGGAACAAACAGAAAATGCCCAGAGCGGCGTTTGACGGCTCGAATTTCCTGGCATGCTGGATGGAGTATCATCGGGATTATTATAATGAAATATATGCCACGCGCGTCTCGGGAACCGGTGCTTTACTGGATTCCAATTCATTTATCCTTACAACTGCCATTGACACAGTATGGTGGCCTAGAAAGGGGTATCCAGATGTCACCTTCGGCGGCAATTACTATCTCGCTTCATGGTCCGACTTTACGTATGACGGTCATAGCGATCGAGAGTTGACGAGGATCACGACCGGCGGTATTGTCGTTGATACTGCCGGGTATTTTCTATATGATGGCGGCCTGGATCCGCATATGTCGTCATCCGCGTTCGACGGTCAGAACTTCCTGCTCGTTTGGGATGACGGGAATTGTATATATGGAAACCGGGTAACCGGGGATGGCGTTATCATCGATACGATTCCATTTATCATCAACTCCGCCAGCGGTATTCAGGCTCGACCAGACATCTCTTTTGACGGAATAAACTACCTGGTGGTTTGGGAAGACACAAGAAACGGCAATTACGACATATACGGCTCTTTGGTCACTCCGCAAGGGGTCGTATTGAATCCCGGCGGAGCCCCGATCTCTTGTGTCGCATTGAACCAGCAAAACTGCACGGTCGCCTTCGATGGCACGAACTATCTGGCGGTCTGGGACGATGACCGTTCCGGATCGGGAAGAGATATTTATGCGAGCCGGGTCACGGTTCAGGGCCAGGTACTGGATTCCGCCGGTTTCTGCATCGCGGGCGGCCTTTCGGATCAGGCCGCGCCGGATGTGGCTTTTGACGGTGAAAATTACCTCGTAGTCTGGAGGGATTCAAGCGCGGCTGATTTAGGGGATATTTACTGCGCCCGGGTGACGCCCGGCGGTTTAGTGATCGGGAATTACCCCATCACCACCATGCCGGGTTTGCAGATCGAGCCGTCAATAGCCCGGGGAAGCAATGGCCGGATATTGATCCTTTGGTCCGGATATCTTGATTCGCTGGATCATAAACCGGTCAAGGCGATGCGCATCTGGGGTAAGATGTATCCTTTCACCGGGATCGATGAAACCACAAGCGCAACCTTACCGCGCGTAGAACCAATACTGCGGATCGTTCCTAATCCCACTCGGGGTAATACCACATTATATGCATTTTCCGGAAACGGATCGGCAATAAAAACCTTAAAGATTTACGACAACCTCGGTCGGTGCGTTAAATCTTTTCGGATTCAGGGCGGTTCCAAAGTCATATCCTGGGATGGACGCGACGATCTGGGTCGGGAACTCCCGCAAGGCGTGTACTTCTGTCAATTGGATGATGGAGTTACATCCATTATCCAAAAAATAATCAGACTGAAGTAATTCAACGGTCTAAAACCGGCATTGACAGGTTCTTATTTTTCAATATACTATTTAGTTATGAAATTCAAGCATTTGTTATTGATAATCCTAATATTTTGCGCTTGCGGCATGCCACCCAAGGAAAAGGCCCTGACCATACTGAGGGATGGTATCAAGGACAAATCCGTGATAATCCGTCTTAACGCGGCCCTGGGTTTGAAAGAGACGGGTGACGCCGAAGGAATTAAGGTCATATATGAAATATTGAAGGGCGGGGACAAGGACGCGGTCGGATCCGCCCTCGACGTCCTTTATGAGATCGGCGAAAAGGGCGTTTCGCCCAGTATCCTCGCGCTTTGCCGTAGCGAAAACCCTTTTATTCGGACCGAAGCCTTCAGGTTGGTCAGCCGGAGTACGGACCAATCCGGTCGGGAAGTTTTGATCAAAGGGATCGATGACAAGATCGGCAAAGTAAGGAAATACGCCTATTTGGGACTGGAGAATTTTAAGGAAAAGGACCTGATCCGGCGGGGTTTAAGAGATACAGACCAGTCAGTCCGCTTGAACTGCGCCATGGCTCTCGGGAAACTGGGTGAAAAAGGGATGGAAAATCTGATCAAGCTCGAATTGAACAAGAACATGTCGTCCGAATTCCTGATCGAAGGCTGCGAAGCGCTGGCCGGGCTCAGCGATACGACCATAATCCCGTTCTTCAAGGAACTGCTGGTCGACATGCCCTGGGATATCCGGATCGCCGCCGCCGACGCCTTGTTGAAGTTCAAGAAGCGCGACGGGGTCGCGGTGATAAAGGAAGGCTTGAAGTCCAACGATCCCTTTATCCGCGTCAAATGCGTGGACATCATCCGGCGTTACAACCTACCGGAATTTTACGACCTGCTGGGGCCCGCGCTCGACGATATGTATATCAATGTTTCCATCGCCGCGCTCCGAGCCATGGCGTCGTATAAGAAAAAGGAATCCGCGCCGTTATTCGAAAAAATGATGGGCGCGCCCAATCCCCTCGTCAAGATCGCGGCCGCAACCGCATACCTGCAGAGCCCGTGATCCAAATTTTCCGGAGACCATAAGAAATGATGATCCAGGCGACGCAATTGCGCAAGGGTATGGTCGTGAAGATCGACAATGTCCCGTATTCGATCCTGAGCGTGGACCACATCACACCCGGCAACTGGCGAGCCATGATCCAGTGCCGGCTGCGCAACCTGACCAATAATCTCTCCAAGGAGATTCGTTTCCGATCTTTCGACCGGCTCGAGGAAACCGAGATCATGGAATACGAGATGGAATACCTGTACTTCGCGGACGACGCTTACGTTTTCATGAACATCGAAAACTACGAGCAGATAGCGATTGCGAAGGATCTTGTCGGCGACGACGCGAAATTCCTGACGTCCAACATGCACGTCGGGGTCGAAATTTACGAGGGTAAACCCTTCGGGGTCGTTTTGCCCAAGACCGTGACGCTTAAGGTCGTGGAAACCTCGGCGCATATCAAGGACGCCACGGCCCAGGCCCAGTTGAAACCGGCGACGTTCGAGGGCGGGCATACCTGCGGTGTGCCGGCCTTCATCGAGGCCGGGGACCTGATCATTATCGACACTGCGACCGGCGAGTATTTGGAAAGGGCATGAAGAAGAGGATTTTATATCAAATCCCCGTTCCTCCCCCTCGATGGGGGAGGATAAAGGTGGGGGTGAAAAGGAGTTCACATGGCGGATGACCTGCAGGAAGAGATCAAAAGAGTAAGCGCGAAAATTCCGGGTTGTTCTTTCGTCAGTTTGGTGGGATATGACGGGATCTCCGTGGCCC
>Ga0315294_10010321_pt1 | contig 10246 bp, 9 predicted proteins | sample YL17G13_40_MG_FD_203626 | JGI IMG/M metagenome (GOLD analysis project Ga0315294, IMG submission 203626) | Sediment microbial communities from Yellowstone Lake, YNP, Wyoming, USA - YL17G13_40 | ecosystem: Environmental > Aquatic > Freshwater > Lake > Sediment | place: USA: Wyoming | collected...
GAGATGCACCCGATCTGGTTGCAGGCGAGGAGCAAGAAGCCAGAATACAAGAAAGCCAGGGATCATTGGAAGTGGTTGAAGAATAACCATACGATCCCGATCTATATGCTGGTGCAGCATCCAAGCGTCCCCATGGCAGTACGCTACCCGATTGAAGCAGCCCAGGAGCTGGTACCACCTGCCAGGCGCAAGGCAGTATTTACCAGCTCGTTTGATTTCCTGATGGCTATGGCGATCGTAGAAGGATTCGATAGGATAGAGCCCTATGGCTTTGACATGGGCAGCGATACAGAATATAGATACCAGCGAGAAGGAGCAGCCTATTGGATCGGCTACTGTGACGCACATGGGATCGACCTGGTTCTACCATCCAATACTCGCTTGCTATCCAAACGACTGTACGGCTATGAAGGAGGCAGCATGATCTATCGCCAGGACTTAGAGCGTATGAAGGGTGTGAGGGAGCAACAGAAAGTTGAAGCATTCGCCAGGCTGAACGGTATTGAAGGTAGGCTCAATAAGACGGTACAGGATGGCGAGCAAGGCAGCGATTATTTTAGGCAGCTGCAGGATGAGTGGAACGAGCAATATAAGATGGCTCTTATCATAACCGGTGCTCTGCAAGAGTGTGAATATTATCTCAAGGAAATTGACCTGGAGGAACCGGAGCTGGAGCTCGAAAATCCGACTAATTTCATAAAGGCATAAATGGCGACCAAGAAAACTATTTACACCCTGAATGTAAATGGATATAGTCATGAGATCACGGCACTGACCTATCCGCTGATTAGGAGATATGCGGACAAGATTTGTGCTGACTTTTATATAATTGAGGATCGCAAATATCCGGACTATGCGCCGGTTTACGAGAAGATGCAGATTTATGACCTTCAATACCAGAGGGGTGATGATTGGAGCATTTACATTGACAGTGATGCACTCGTTCATCCAGATATGTTTGATATAACAGAGTTTATTGGAAAGAATACGGTGTGCCATAATGGTGCAGATATGGCTAATAATCGCTGGAGGTATGATCGGTTCTTCCGCAGGGACGGCAGGCATATTGGATCATGCAACTGGCTGACCGTTGCATCGGATTGGTGCCGGGAATTATGGCAACCATTGGATGATATAACCTACCAGGATGCTCTTGATAATATCTTCCCGATCCAAGAAGAATTGAATACAGTCATCACAAGAGATCATCTTATAGACGATTACGTTCTCTCCAGAAATATCGCAAGGTATGGATTGCACTTCAAAACGGTCATGCAAATCATGACTGAATTTAACATACCTGGTTCTTATCTATGGCATCAATATACGATTACCATCGATGAGAAATTAAAGCAGATGGCAGAAGTAATCAGTAAATGGGGCGTGAATGCCTAATAACAATTACACCTCCACTGCTAATACTAGCTGGACAGTTCCTGCCGGGATAACCGAAGCAACCATCGAAGTATGGGGTGCTGGCGGTGGCGGTGGTGGATCCAATGTAAACTCAACGGCTGGTGGTTCGGGCGGTGGTGGTGGTGGAGCGTATGTAAGACTAGCAATAACTGGACTGGTTCCAGGTAATGTTCACGGGCTGAATGTTGGCGGTGGTGGTGCTGGCGGACCAGCAGGTAATAACAACGGTTCTCCTGGTGGAACTTCTAACTTTTATAATAACTCAGGTGGAAACACAGCCATAATCGTTGGCGCAAACGCCGGTGCTGGTGGTATTAATGCCGCCAATACAGGCAACAAAGCCGGTCTGGGTGGTGCTGCGAATGGCACAGTCGGCACATCGTATAAAGGCGGCAACGGAGCAAATAATGGGGGTTCCAGGATCGGAGGTGGAGCCGGAGCCGGAGCTGGGAATGCGAATGCCGGCGATGATACTGCAGTCCAGACCGGAGCCACCGGGGTAAATGGAGGGGGATCGGGTGGAAACGGTGGCGCTCGAAACGCAAACGGTAATAACTATCGAACCGACTCCGGAGCTGGTGGAGGCGGTGCTGGTCAATCAAACGGAACGGCTCGTGCTGGTGGCTATGGTGGGAATGGTCGCGTATATATCAGCTGGGCTGATGTTTTAGTAGTTCAGGATGCTTTCAGCACGAGCCAGACTGATGCGGTAACAATCACCCTGGCGTCTATTGATCTTGTGGTCCAGGATGCTTATTCGACCAGCCAGGTGGATCAGATTCAATATTTCCCCCAGGAATTATATCCGGCAAGTGATAAGACAGATGGTACCTGGACCAATGAATCAGGCAGCGCTGCAAATCTTTATGATTCAGTTAATGAAACTTTACCCAGCGATAGTGATTATATTCAAAGTGAATATGATCCGTCAACTTCACCCGTGGTATTAGGGTTAGAAACGGGGTTAGACCCGTTATCATCTTCAGGTCATATTTTTAGGTATAGGTTAGAGAAATACCCAGTTGGGGCTGGAACTCAGGAAGTGATCGTACAGATCAGACAAGATTATATAAGCGAAGTAAGCCAAGGCACTTTGATTGCTGAGTGGACTGATAGTGATTTGAGCTCTACCATGACGACTGTCGCACAGACCTTAACGGCCGGGCAAGCGAACAGCATTACCAGTTACTCAACGCTATTTGTCAGGATCGTAGCGAGCTAATCATGGCATGGACAGAGATCGTCAACAAGCGGGATAGAAATGAGAAGCATTATTATGATTCTGATACCGGCAAGTATCAGGCTGTCATTACTATACATGATCAGCACTACCACGATGGTTTATCTTGGCAGGATGTCGATGAGAATATTGCTGATGATAATGGGGGATTTGATAAAAAGTGTGATAAGACGCGGCACATCTTCCGGGTTGGAACTGGGGGGAACTACCGATGGCAACCAAGACGTAATGTAATAACAGAATATGTTGATATAACTCAAATTCAATATTGGAGAACATCGGGTGGTGGGAGTTGGCGTACCTTGAATTTGCCTGCGGCTGTTTGGAAAAATCAGGGTGCATCCTGGGATATGGCGAACCTATATGCCGAAATAAACAATACATGGCGAAGGGTGGAAACGACATTTATTCTGAAAGATGCGACGACCCCGACCAAGTTGCGATTTGCAATATCTTTGGTAGGACTAACATATAACCATATCACGGGAGAATTAACCAGTATTTCTGATGGTCTAGTTTGGGGATCGATTGATAATCCACTCGCTTGGTATGGAAATGAAGTACAGCAGTTGGGTATTTCTATTCCGGTTACAACGGTTTACGACGGCTCATATATTGAATGGTCAGTTGACACGACAGGAGCGGCATTCCCTATTTATATTGACCCAACATTTACAGATGGTTATGGCGGAGATGTAACCACTTATAAAGATACTTATACAAAACAGGATGCCGCCGATACGGTTGAGGGTGCGGTCAATATTCTTGAGATGAATGCATCGACAAGTTATCGTTGCTTCCCACTCTTATTCTTCACTTTGTCAAGTTTGAGCGGTAAGACAATCACTTCTTCAACTCTATACTTAAACGAAACAGGATATGGCGCTGGGGCTTATACGACCTATGTTCGTCGCATTAAATCTGTCAATGATGGATGGACGGAAGCGGGATCGACCTGGAATCATAAGATTGCCACTAGCGATCATTGGGGAGGTGATACAGGTTCTGATGGTGGAACTGATGCTGGATGTTCTGTTTCAGGTACAGATTATGAATCTACCTCGATGGCTACTTTTGCTGGCAATGGTGATAATGCGTTTGGGTATGCCTATACCATTGCGTTAGATACAACAGAGACAACATCGATGATCGCCGCGAACTATGGCATGATCATCACTTCTGCAACATCAAGTAATCAATCTGTTATGTCGAGTGATCATGCTACTACTGGCTATCGCCCAAAACTGGTAATTGTATATACAGATGCAATTGACCTCGTAGTCTCGGATTGTTATTCAACCAGCCAGGTCGATACAACTGCTGTAGCATTTTCTCCAAGAGTTCGTGTCACTTGGATTCAGTTAGAACTCCCTCCTGCTCCATCTGCCACGATTCTGGTTGTGGCTGATGCATATAGCACATCCCAGACGGATGCGGTTGCTCTAACACAGATACACAACTTGACGGTGCCAGATACCTACAGCACGAGCCAGGCGGACGCGGTTGTAACCACCAAAAACACATCTTTAGTTGTTAATGATGCGTACAGTACAAGCCAGACGGATGCGGTCACGACAACCAAGAACACATCATTGATTGTCCTTGATACCTATTCGACCAGCCAGTCCGATTCAATTCTACTAACACAGGTGCATAATCTGGTTGTGCCTGACAGTTACAGCACTTCTCAAGTTGATACGGTCGTAGTGACCTCCGGCGCAGTTAACCTGGTGGTGCAGGATGCTTATTCAACCAGCCAAACTGATGCGGTTACGACAACGAAAGAAACAAGCCTGGTAATTACAGATGCCTACAGCACATCGCAGGCCGATGCGCCAATTCTCACGCAAGTTCATATCCTAACAGTCCAGGATGCGTACAGCACAAGCCAGGTAGATATTCCGGTAGTAACCATCCCGATCCCGTTGTTTGTATATGATGCCTTTAGCACCAGCCAGGTGGATGCAGTCACCATCTCGACCGGTGGCTTCTCCCTGGTGGTACAGGATGCTTACAGCACTTCTCAAGTTGATGCGGTCACTACTACGAAAGAATCAACACTTTCTGTGGCTGATGCTTATTCAACCAGCCAATCGGACGCAGTCAGCACAACGAAAGAAAGCAGTCTGGTGGTGGCTGATGCTTATTCAACTTCACAGACAGATACATTCAAATTAACGCAAGCTCATAACCTGGTGGTTAATGATGCTTACAGCACTTCTCAAGTTGATACCGTTACCGTAACCAGCATCTTCTACAATTTGGCGGTCCAGGATGCTTATAGCGTTACTCAGGTAGATACTGTCACACTTACCAGCTCAACAACGCTTTCAGTTTCAGACGCATACAGCGTCAGCCAGGTGGATCATATTTACTGGGTGCCACCGGTGACCAAATGGGTAGAACTGAGTTTATGGGATCGGGATAGAATATTGATCCTGGATGAACGGGACCTGGATCTGGTACTGAATGAGCGAGATAGGATATTCAATATGGACGAGCGAGATCGTGAATTGACCTTGATAGAACGCTCAAGACAATTAACATTGGAGGATAAATAATGACAATCAGCAGAGAAGTTAAAGAGGGAGTACAACCTCAGGGGATCGGGGAGCAAATCGCATATAAACTTTCCTCGACACCATGGGCTAGTACACCAACCGTGACAGGTGTAAAGGCTTATGATGTTACAGAGCCTGATGTTCGGATAGATGTGACCTCGACGGTATTGTCTGGATCATCAGGGGTTGTTGGTGATCAGATCACCACACCGATTGTGAAAAGCCTGACGGTTGATAGGGTCTATTGGATTGAGATTACCTTCACGAGCGGGGGACTAACATTCGTTCCCTATTTCATGGTGAGAGGGGAATATTAACCTATGACAAAAACATCTATTGCGGTTGCCAGGCATAACCTAATAAGTGTTATAGCAGCGGTGATCCACGCACTCAAGCGTAGAGACCGGCGCGAGCCAGGCTGGCAGGAGAAGGAAGCGGCAGAGGCAAGATTGGCAGCTGCGATGAGCAGGGCTTTTGGGAAGCAAGCTAGAAAGGTAAGAGAATATCTTGGAACGGTCGAGCAGGTTCCGGCTGCAAAATATGATCCGGTTGCGACCTATATAGACCTGGCAAGTTTTGACGATGAAGATGTCACTGCGATCACAGCCAGACTAATCGAAGCTGCCCAGGGCGGCGTATATTTATTCGGTCAGGCCGCCGGTCTTGAAATCAATTATACTTTGGTGAATAAAGAAGCAGCCAGATGGATCCGCAATTATATCTTCCAGTTTCTCAAAGATCTGAGTACGACGACAATTGACAGTTTGAAATATAATATTGCCAGATTTATTGAAACACCTGGGATGACCATTGGTGAAGTAATGCAGTTCCTACCATTTGACGAGCAGAGGGCACAAACGATAGCAGTGACCGAGATCACACGGGCTTATGCCCAGGGCAACCAGCTAGCCGGGGAAGAGATGAAACGTGAGTTCCCTGGTGTGAAGGTAGTAAAAGTGTGGTTTACAAATAACGATGACCTGGTCTGTGATATATGCGCTCCACTGAATGGAGTTGAAGTCGAGATTGATGCCAGCTGGGAGGGTGGAATTGACAACCCTCCAGCCCATGTTAATTGTCGATGCTGGACAGATTCAAGCACGTCTATATTAGGATAATAATTATGGCAGATCCTATTCACATCAAGATTGAAGGGCTGGATAAGATCCACAAGGCACTGGCAGAGTTCCCCAGGCAGATCGGGAAGTATTTTGCACAGGCTGGAGCTGAATCCGCCCATGAGATACTGAAGGAGCAGGGGCTTAAGAGCTACCCACCAGCCACCGAAGCTAATGCACCGCCAACACCATACTACATCCGTGGGCGTGGAACCCAGACAGCCCATGGGAACCTGAATAACTCAGAACGGCTGGGGACCCAGTTCTATATTGATTCAAACGTGGGTGGGTTTAAGACAGAAATCGGAAACCGAGCCAGCTATGCTCAATATGTAATTGGCGAGGAGCAGGCTGGGAACATGGGGATTAAGGGCTGGCGCAAGTTGTGGGATGTGGCGATTGAGAAGCGAGACAAGATCACCGACATCTATCAGGCCTGGATCAATAAGCTGATCAGGGATTTGGGCTTGTAATGTTGTAAGATTAATCTTTTCGTGCTATACTTTAGGTACTGCTGATCAGCAGGATAAGCTCAGAGGCACCGAGGATCTGGGTGCGAGCGAAAAGGCTGATCGGTGGATGTGCATAGATCATGTATGATAGCGCAAACTGCGGATGCCGCAGGTTTGCGCTTTTTCGTTTATAAGGAGGTGACGATGCCAGATCCTGGAAGTTTTGATAACGAGCAAGAATTTATGAAAGTTTGTATCCCTAAGGTCCTGGAGGATGGAACAGCCGAGGACAATGACCAGGCTATAGCTGTCTGTATGCAGATGTGGAAAGATCAAGAAAAGTCAGTCCAGCTGAAGATCGGTGCCAGGAACGCCAGCAAAGACCTGGAGCGATTGCAACAGATCCATGACCTATCCACCCTAAATGGTGCCAATTGCCCGGATCCGTCCAAGTGGCCACAGCCCAAGGCGCTCATATTTGATGGATCTGAGGTCAAGGCATTGGGTGGGGGCAAGGTGGGTGGGTATCTAATTCGGTTTTCAACCGTGGATGCCCCAGACCTGGAAGGTGATTACTTTACCAAGGATACTGATTTCGGGGAGCATGATTACGCCCCGGTATATTACCAGCATGGCCTGGATGAAAAAATGGGCAAGCGCAAGATCGGTAAGGGCAAGATCAAGCCCGATGATATTGGGCAGTGGATCGAAGCCCAGCTTGACCTGAGAGATGAATACGAAAAATATATCTATAAGTTAGCAGAAGATGGGAAGTTGGGTTGGTCCAGTGGAACTGCATCTCACTTAGTTGAACGTGAGCAAAAAGGGAATGCAAGCTGGATAAAATCATGGCCGTTGGGTTTGGATGCCAGTCTGACACCAACACCCGCTGAGCCACGTAATACCGCCATACCAATCAAGTCATTACCGCTAGAGGTTGAGGCAGAGGACATGGAGAATGTCGCTGAAACGATGCCGGTAAAATCCACAATATTAGAAAACCCTGTAAAGGGTCAAGGAGATATAACAATGGAACAAGAGGAACTTATCAAAATACTGGATCTGCGCGATGCTGCCAAAGCCAAAGAAGCGGAAGAGACTGCGAAGCGCGATGCCGAGTTGAAGGCGGCAGAAGAAGCCGGCTACAAGAAGGCAATTGAGGAAAACAAGTTTGCCAAGCGGGCACGATTCACCACGCCCAAGGTCACCACGCTGGGCTTCAAAGACGATGATGTCAAGACGTTCTTATACTGGACGCAGACCGGTGATGAAATTGCTGCCAAAGCCGCACTATCAGAGGCGAATGATTCTGAGGGTGGCTTCTGGGTTCCAGAAGAATTTGCGAACTCGATCATCGCAAAGCGCAACGAAATATCTGTCACTGGACAGATAGGCGTTACCAGGGTAACTACCGGTTCGGATATTTACCACTTCCCGACCGAAGGGACCGCCGCGACCAAGTTCGTTGTGGCGAATGAAGAGGCAGCCTATGACGAGAACGAACCGACTGCCGCACAGACCGCAGTAACGATCCACAAGCTGACCAAGCTGATCAAGATCAGCGAGGAGTTTGAGGAAGATGCGATTGGTGGTTTCGGCGCATATCTGGCTTCTGTTTGGGCACGTGCCATGGCAGCGGCAGATAACTATTATCATGTTGCTACTGGTACGGGTGGTGGTGAGCCGCAGTCCATGATCGTGGGTGGCGCATTGTTATACACCACCGCAGCCGCAGGTGCGATCACAGCTGCAGAGTTCATCAAGGCACTATTCTCCTATCCGGATCAATATGCCGATGGTGCTGTGCTGATCTGCAAGCGTGACGTGCTGGGTTATCTGCGCGGATTGCTGGTTGCAACTCCCTTTGCTTTCTTACCGCAGAACTCCAACGAGATTGGATCCGGTAATGCAAAGTCGCATGGTTCGATCTTTGGCTTCCCGGTTTATTGCACCGCAGCCATGACGGGCTTAACCGGAGGCGTTCCTGTTACAGCATGCAAGCATGTCCTGATGGTCAACCCTGGATTTTATGGGATTGTAGAGCGTTCTGGCATGACTGTCAGCCGCAACCCATACCTGTATCAAGCCAGTGGACAGATCGGATTGTTCGCAAAGTATCGCCAGGGTGCTGCAGTCCTGCAATCAGAAGCCGTCACTTACTTACTGCAAGCATAAGAACAAGGAGCCAAAATAATGAATACCTTACTTTACCAAGTTGAACCAGTAATCGCAATAATCCCAGCCACGATGACCGCAGCTGCTCATAGCGGCCAGACGATTGATGGCACTGGCTATGATCGGGCGGCATTTGTGATGATGATCGGTTCTGGTGCTGGCGCATCCACGATGATCTTTCAGATCTCGAAATGCGCGACGTCAGCGGGTACTTTTACCATAGCAACTGGCGCATCGTTTGTCAGCTTTTCATCCACAGCGACAGTCACTGACCGCTGCGCGATCATGGACATCAATATCGATCCGGCAATGCCATGGATGAAGGTAGTTGATACCGTTGGTATTGCGACCCTGGATGGAGCATGCTTGTGCCTGCTCTATAAAGGATCAGACCAACTGCCGGTGTCACCAGTGAACACCCTCCAGGCACATGGAGCTATGATCCCTGCCAAGAACGTATTTCTACCATAACTAACTCCGGAGGGGAGGTGTAAAAGCCTCCCCTCCAGATAGGATCTGTAATGCGAAAATCAATAGATGAGCTGCTTAGCTTTTATGAGGCAATCCAGCTCGATATTGCTTGTGGAGAAAACAAGTCCCCAGGCTTCATTGGGATTGATGTACGAGACCTGCCTGGAGTGGACATCGTTTGGGATCTGGAAAAATATCCCTATCCATTACCCGACAGCTGTGTGAACCGGTCGATTGCCAGCCACTATGTTGAGCATATAAACCCGGCTGGTTTTGGCATGATCAAGTTCATGAACGAGATCTGGCGGGTGATGCAATACGATTGCCAGTTTGCGATACTCCTGCCTTATGGAGGCAGCCCCAGGTACTGGCAGGATCCAACCCACATCAATGGGTGCAATGAAAATACTTTCAGATACTTCGATCCAATCATAGACGGGCAGGCATCCGAGCTGTATTACATCTACAAGCCCAAGCCGTGGAAGATCACCAGCCTGCGCTATGATCCCCTGGGAGATATTGAAGTCTTAATGACCAAAAGAAGGGATGATGCGAGTTATGAGTAATCCAAACATAACTTATTCCATGTTGATCGATGACAGTGGTAATGCTGAATACATGAATCGGGTAATGATCGGAACTGCTGTCACAGGACTGGTCAGGGTCGAATGGGTCATGGGAAGATACAACCAGGCGATCCCTCCAAACTGGTCGGTCGTTACCTGGCAGTCCTGGCTGGCTTCCTATAATCCACTTCACTACCAGGTGGCAGATGCACAGAACCTGATCGTACAGCGCTGCATAACAGCCAAT
>Ga0315294_10010322_pt1 | contig 10246 bp, 5 predicted proteins | sample YL17G13_40_MG_FD_203626 | JGI IMG/M metagenome (GOLD analysis project Ga0315294, IMG submission 203626) | Sediment microbial communities from Yellowstone Lake, YNP, Wyoming, USA - YL17G13_40 | ecosystem: Environmental > Aquatic > Freshwater > Lake > Sediment | place: USA: Wyoming | collected...
TAATGGCAATCGGCTATGCCTGAGTAGGGGAGCGCGTATTCGGGATCGACCGCGATTGCTTTCTGGAAATACTCGAGTCCTCGCTGCATTCCTCCCTCGTGGCGCCGGTTCCAGAAATACCGGCCCTGGAGGTAGAGCCGGTATGCTTCCTCGTTCGCCGTGTGCCGCCTCGTGAGCTTCGATTCTTCACCTTTCAGGAGCTTCACCTTGAGCTTGTCGACGATGGCAAGCGAGATTTCGTCCTGGATGGCGAAGATGTCCTCCGCCGTCCGGTCGTACTTCTCGGAAAAGAGATGGTAACCGTCCTCGACATTGATGAGCTGCGCCGTGATCCGGAGACGATCTCCTGCCTTTCTCACGCTTCCTTCGAGGACGCTTTGAACACCGAGCTTTTTGCCTACGGCCCGCACGTCTGTGGCCTTGTCCTTGAACTGGTCACTCGAGGTTCGCGCGGCCACCCGCAGCCCTTCGATCTGGACGAGGGCGTTCAGAAGCTCCTCGGCGATTCCTTCGCAGAAGTACTCCTGGTCCCGCTGGGGGCTCATGTCCTTGAAGGGAAGTACGGCGATCGACGGAAGCCCTTCCGGCTCCACGCCGGTTGACGGCGTGGCACCCGCGGCGAGTGCTGGTACGCATGATTCGAGGGCCGCACGCATGTCGCTGGCGCTTCGATATCGCTCGACGGGCGATCTCGCCATTGCCTTCATGACAATGCTCTCGAGCGCCAGCGGCACCTCACCACGCACAGCAGACATTGGTCTAGCCGTGTCATTCAGTATGGAGTAGGTCAACGCAGGCTCGTACTCACCTCTAAAAGGCAATTGACCAGTAACCATCTCGTAAAGGATAATTCCTAGCGACCAGATATCAGTGCGATGATCAATTTGTTCACCACGCACCTGCTCGGGAGACATGTAGGTAGCTGTGCCGCTAGTGGCACCTGCTCTGGTCAGTCTGACCTGGCCTGCCAAGATAGCCAGGCCAAAGTCGACAATCTTCACCGTGCCCTCGCTCGTGACCATGATGTTGGCGGGCTTAATGTCCCGGTGGACAATACCCTTGCTGTGCGCCTTGGCCAAACCCGCGGCAACCTGGGCTGCAATACCGACCGTCTCTCCGAGATCCAACGGACCTTTCCTGATTCTGGCTCTGAGCGTCTCCCCCTCGACATACTCCATGGCAATGAATGATTGATCCTCTACTTCATCAATCTCGTAAATGACGCAGATGTTCGGATGGTTGAGCGCAGAAGCAGCTTGCGCTTCCTGGATGAAACGTCCCTTCGCTTCGGGGTCACGGGTCAATTCAGATGGGAGGAACTTGAGGGCAACGGTGCGCTTGAGCTTGATGTCCTCAGCCTTGTACACGACACCCATGCCGCCTTCGCCGAGTTTCTCAACAATGCGGAAATGGGAGACTGTTCTGCCTATCATGGGCGAGCCTGTCATTGACCTACTGTGATGACGCACGCACAGGAATAGCATGCGCGTAAGCGATTTGAGAACTGGGTCGATAATAGCACATGGCCTCGAGCGGCTCAACACAATGTTGGGGCTGCGTGTCGCATCAGCATTGGGGCTGCGATTTAGTGCCGGAGCAGGTGTGGGCAGGGCAGGGTGGACCCGGCAGGTCAGAGAGGGCGCAAGCGTAGGGACTAGCCCGGAAAAAGTGTGGCTGCCCTCGCTGGACGATGTTCGAACTTTTTATGCAGAGGTCCGCTCACGGCTCCAGGTTCATCTTCCGCAGCAGCGCCTGATAGGCCGGGTGAGATCGCAGGGGATCGTAGCTCGGCGAAATCTTGAGTGATGTCACAAGGGCTGGATCACGCTCTTCGATGCCCCTTGCGATCCACTCCAGGCTCCCGTCTCGTTCTCCCAGACCACCGTGGACGAATGCGAAAGCGGACGCGGGCACATAGGTCGACCGCCGTCGCGCCGTCAACTCATCTAGGAGTTGCCGCGCCTCGGCGGTCCGGCCGGCCCGACCGTAGACTCCGCCCACCACTCCCAGCGTCATCGCATTACCCCCGGAGAGCTCGTTCGCCTTTTTGGCGGCGGCGATGGCCTCGTCGAGCCGCCCATTCAGCCGGCAGGCGATCGCAAGGAACCAATAGGGGAAGAAGAAGGTCGGGTCCAGATCGATGGCGTGCCGCAGTTGCGCGATCGCCGGCTCGAATTGCCGCGTCAAGTAAAGGAGACACCCCAACAGGGAGTTGTAGAATGGATCGAGCGGATCCTGCTCCAGCGCCCGCCGCATCTCCGTCAAGGCCTGTTCCCCTCGCCCCAGCGGCAGAAGGAACCACATGGCGTGGCACCAGGCGTAGTCGTATCGGACAACCGCGGAGGACGGATTCAACTCCTGGGCGCGGCGGAATTCGCGCTCCGCTCCCGGCCAATCGAACTCGCCGCTGCCCAGGACGGTTCCCAACGCGCTGTGGGCGTCGGCGATCGTGTCATCGAGTCTGAGGGCTTCGAGCGCCGCCGACTTGGCCTTGGGGAACGCCTCCCGCGGATCCGCGGATCCCCAATAGGCGCTCCACAAGTAGGATTCGGACAGCACGACATGCGCCAGCGCGTAGTTCGGGTCGAGCGCGATGGCCTGCTCACAGTACCGCCGGCCCGCCTCGCGTCCTTCCTGTGTCAGTTTCAGAAGGTGATACCGGGCCTTCAAACAGAGGTCGTAGGCGGCGAGATTCTCGGTGTACCGCTTGACGAGCGGACGGTCCCCCGAGAGGCGCAGCCGCAGCTTCTCCACAATGGCCTGCGAGATCTCGTCCTGAATGGCGAAGACGTCCGTCATCTCCCGGTCGAAGCGCTGGCTCCACAGGTGGTACCCGTCGCTCGCTTTGACCAGCTGCGCCGTCACCCGGAGGCGGCTTCCCGCCCTGCGCACGCTTCCTTCCAGGATGTGCTCGACGTTAAGCCGCGCCCCGATCTCGCGCACGTCCGTTTCCTTGCCGCGGAATGCGAAGGCCGAGGTCCGCGCCATCACGCGCAGCCCCGGCACCTGTGTCAGGGCGTCGATGATGTCCTCGGTCAATCCGTCGCTGAAATACTCGTTCTCCGGATCGGGGCTCATATTGACGAATGGCAGCACGGCAATCGACGGCGACGCCCTTCCGGTTCCCGGTTGAAATCCTTCGCGTTTGGCTTCATGCTGTCTTCGTATGAAGCCCAGCGTGGACACAAACGCTTCCATGCTCTGGAAGCGTTCTCCGGGATCTTTTCGCAACGTCTTTGCCACCGCGTGCGCCAGCTCAATCGGAACGTCGGGTCTCAGGCTCTTGAGTGAGGCGGGTTCATCGTTCAGAATGGAGTAGACCAGCGCCTGATCGTATTCGCTCCTGAACGGAGACGTTGCAGTGAGCATTTCATACAGCACCACACCGAGAGACCAGATGTCCGTCCGGTGATCCACCGCTTCGCCCCGGGCCTGTTCGGGCGACATGTACGCCACCGTCCCCAGCGTCGTCCCTGTCCTCGTCACCTTCGTCTGACCAGCAAGCTTTGCCAAGCCAAAATCCAGGATTTTCGCGATTCCATCACCCGTAACCATGATGTTGGCAGGCTTGACGTCGCGGTGGACCATTCCAGCCCCGTGTGCCTTAGCTAGACCCTCTGCTACCTGGACTGCCAGATCCAGGGCCTCCTCGAGAGGCAGGGGGCCTGACGCAATCTTCTGCTTCAATGTCTGGCCGTCGTAGCAGTCCATGCTGATGAACAACTGCTCTTCCGGAGTCTCGCCGATCTCGTGGATTGTGCAGATGTTATGGTGCTGGAGAGCAGAGGCGGCCCGAGCCTCATGAAGGAAGCGAGTCTTCGCCGCTTCGTCGCGGGTCAGCTCCGGGGGGAGGAACTTGAGCGCGACGGTACGTCCCAGCTTCGTATCCTCTGCCTTGTAGACAACACCCATGCCGCCTTCGCCAAGCTTCGAGAGGATCTTGTAGTGGGAGACCGTTCTGCCTATCATGGGAGAACCTGGTACCTATCCAGTGTGACGCTGTGACGCGCTGGCGTGCTATGCGCGTAAGCGATTTGAGAACCGGTTCAATAGTAGCACACGGGCTGAAGTGGCTCAATACAACGTTGGGGCTACTTGCCGTGACGCCGTTGGGGCCGTGCGCTTGTCCTTGAGCAGGTAGGGCAGGGTGGCTCTGCAGAAACTGGCCCGGAAAAGACGGCGGCTGCCCTCGCTGGACGACGTTAGAACTTCTTGTGTGGAGAACTGGCCTGGTTCGGGTGCCGAGGGTTCGGCAATTTGACGGGCAGGCAATTCACAGCTATACTCGCCGGGGCTGATTGAGCAGAGAGCGCTGTTATGCGGAAACCTACGGAGCCCGATAGTCCCAACACTAGCAACTTGCCATCGGATTTGATCTTATCAACCGTGAGCCCGGAATGAGGCTGACGTGAAAGTTGTGTACAGCCGACTTGCTAGAGGACTGAGTGCCGATAGTCCCAGCTACTGGGAGTATTTTGGGATACGGTTGGCTGATCTGGCGGCGATCCCTCAAGGGTCTACAGTGCTGGACGTGGGAACCGGTCCCGGTTCGGTGCTATTTCCGGCAGCAGAGTGTGCGGGCGAATACGGTCGGGCCATTGGGATTGATATTGATTCTGGGCCGTTTAGGCACATCCTTTCCGGAATCCAACGGCGCGGGTCGAAGAATATCTTCCTGGCGCAGATGGATGCCGCGAACCTTGGTTTTGCGAATGGCCTGTTTGACCGAGTACTGTGTGGTTTTGTGGGATGGGACAATTGCTTCGATTTTGTGAGGCAAGAGTTCATCGGCCCGGATCTTAGGCTGGCGGAAATCTCACGGGTGTTGAGAGCCGGGGGTCGTGTCGGGATCAGTGCCTGGGCGAGGCAAGAGGATCTCGATTGGCTTGGTGAACGGTTCCGAAGATACTTGCCGGAGTATGTCGCGGATGAAGAGAAAGAGATGGGAGGCGTCAAGACGGCCTACAGCAAAGAGAACGCAAGAGGCCTTGAGAGGATATTGCGTGAGGGAGGTCTTCAAGACATCGACATCGCCACTGAAACGGCAGAGTTTATTTCAAGGAACGAGGAAGAGTGGTGGTGGCAAGTGTGGGGTGCTGGTTGGCGGGAGCATATTGATAGAGTGGCTCGCGCGGATGCGGATAGGTTAAAGCAGTTCAAAGAGCGAATCGTTGAAGGTTTGCAGCAGCAAAAACATAACGATGGCATCCGCTTCTCCAAGACTGTGCTCTTTGGCTTCGGTACGAAACGGAAAGACTGCAGTTTAACCGCGGCGTAGAGCTGACGCGGCTATCGGGGTTGTTTGTGGGGTTGGTTGGGTCTGTGACCGGGATAGCTCTCGGAGGCCCTTCGCCAGCACGCTCTGTGATATCGGAGTGGCTGCCCTCGCTGGACGATGTTCGAACTTTTTGTTTAGGCATCTAGCCTGGTTCGAGCTGGGAGCGACGTAGAGACGGTTCCAGTGCAAACTAGCCAGTAACTCAAGCCTTGTCTTGCTGTTGACCGTCAATGGGATGTGGGAGGCTGCTCAATCCTAAAGCGCGCCCCAAGGGATGATTCTCGAACTTGAGTTATTACGGTGTAGGATCCTATTCGCTCTGGCCTCATTCATGAAGCAAGCGGTCGCCTGCTTGTCGGAACTCAGATGGGGTCCGAGAACTTTATCTTCGACGAGGTAGTCGAGTTTGATGCTCTGGGCGTCATAGACAATCCTCATCCCACCTTCGCGGAGCTTCTCAACGATCCAGTAATGGAAGACTGTTTTCCCGATCACTTATCGAGCCCGACCTTTTTCATGAGATCATGGTAGCGGGGATCTGATTTGATGAAATCGCACCAGGGGGATGCCAGCGCGGGCATGACCAGGACGATGTCGCGTTCCCGGTATGCTTTTTCGAGGTATTCAAAGACCCTTTCACGGTCGCCGAGGGCGCAATATATTCTGGCTATCGCCATGGGTGAATAGTAGCCGTCGCCTATCCGCTCGAAGAGCTTCGAAAGGGACTCTCGCGCCTTACCGGTTTGCCCCGACAACGCATATGCGACGGCGAGATCCTCCAAACAGGGGGTGATGCCGCGCGAAACCCCCTTCTGAGCCACCTCGATTGCCTCTGCATACTTGCCTTGCCGCAGATAGAGGGAACCTCTTGTCCAGTAGATCGAAGCGTCGCTGCTGTCGATTTCTGCCGCACGCTCCAAGTATACAGAAGCGCTGTCGTACTCCCCGGCCAATCCGTACGCGAAAGCCACCCAATTCATCATGGCAGCGGCAAGAGGGTCGAGATGTGCCGCACGCTTTATCTCCGCAATGCCCTCGTCGAATCTTCCCTGGCTGGTGAGATAAAACCCGTACCAGAAGTGAGCCAGGGCGAGGTTCGGATCGAGCTCGAGCGCGCGCTTGTAGTATTCTTCGGCACCCTTGGCGTCCCAGTCGTAGCCGAACTTCACTTCCGCGATGAGCAAGATACCTTCGGCCAATGCGGGGTCGAGAGTGAGCGCCTTTTCGGTGTAGGCTTTCACCTTGGGCCATGCCTCCCGAGGAGGCAGTATGCCCATGCTGCCCAGATTGTCATACGCTTCCGCCATCCCGGCGTACGCCAGCGCAAACGTTGAGTCTTTGTCGATCGCCTGCTGGAAATACTCGACGCTCCTGTTCCAATCACGCGCCATCGACTTACCGAGAAAGTACTTGCCTTTGAGATACGCCTCGTGGGCCTCTGGATCAACCACCCTGGCGCGGGCCATCCGCTCCCGCTCGCCCGGCGTCACCGCAACCTTGATCTCCCGAGCGATGGCCTGGGCAACTTCGCTCTGGAGCAAGAGCACGTTCTCGAGGGTGCGCGTGAAGTCGTCCGCCCAGAGGTGCTTCTCGGGATGAGCCGCTATGAGCTGCGCCGTGATTCGGACGTCTTGGCCGGCCCTCAAGACCGAGCCTTCGACCACGGCGTCCACCCCGAGCTCGCGGGCGATCTCCGGCACCATCTTCTCCGTGTTCTTGTACCGCATCACCGACGTCCTCGAGATCACACGGAGTGCCCTGATCTGCGAGAGCTCCTTGATGATCGCTTCGGTCATGCCGTCGGAGAAATACTCCTGTTCTGAATCGGCGGAAAGATTCCGGAATGGAAGGACGGCGAGCGAAGTGATCGGTTTTTCGCGGGGAGTATAGATTCTCCACCAGATAACCAGAGCTACGAGCACGACGAGCACGCCACAGCCAGCAACCAGATACGGCAAGAACTTCCTCAGTCGCCTGCGCTGAGCCGCCTCCGGCGTCGCCTTGACCGCTTCGAGCTTCTTCTCGCACGACTTGAGATCCGCGACCATCTCATTGATGTGCTGATAGCGTTCTTCACGTGCCTTCGCAAGCGCTTTCCCGAAAACGCTCTGGATATCCTTTGATAGGTCGGGGCGAAGAGAAGAAAGCGGCAGTGGTTCCTCATTCAGGATCGAGTACATCATAGCCTGCTCGTGCTCACCCTTGAACGGCAGCCGTCCGGCAATCATCTCATACAGCACTACGCCAAGCGACCAAATGTCAGTCCGGCTGTCGACTTCGTCTCCCCGAGCCTGCTCGGGAGACATATAGGCAACTGTCCCAAGCGTTGAGGAAGTCTTCGTAAGTCTCACCTGTCCCACCAGCTTGGCCAAACCGAAGTCGAGGACCTTGGCCACACCATCATCCGTAGCAATGATGTTCGCTGGCTTAATGTCGCGATGCACGATTCCTTGCGCGTGAGCCTTGGCCAGGCCCTCACCCACCTGGATTGCAACTCGAATCGCCTCATTGAGATCCATGGGGCCGCGCTTGATCTTGTTCTTGAGCGTTTCTCCCTCGTAGCATGCCATAGCGATGAAAATCTGCCCGTCATCCGTCTCACTGATCTCGTGGACTGTGCAGATGCTGTTATGGTCGAGGGATGATGCAGCTTGTGCCTCTTGGATGAAGCGTTCTTTTGCTTCTGGGTCTCGGATCAATTCGGATGGTAGAAACTTGAGGGCAACTGTGCGCTTGAGCTTGGTGTCCTCAGCCTTGTAGACCACGCCCATGCCGCCTTCGCCAAGCTTTTCGAGGATGCGGTAGTGGGAGATCGTTTTACCGATCATGAGGAGTGAGCGCCTCCTCTCAACGTAGCGAGCCAGTTTCTTTGGAATTGAAGGGGGTTAGGCTATCACAGGCATTCTAATGTGTGAGGGGTGGCAATGCAAGACAAGCTTGGCAGGGTCCAGGAAGGGTAGGCTGCAACCGCAGGAACTCCTTGAAAAAGACTTGGCTGCCCTCGCTGGACGATGTTAGAACTTTTTGCGTGGCACACGCGGCCTGACTTGAGGGGGAGCGGGTCCCCTGCCAGCGGCTTTCCGGCGGGCGGCGTTAGGGCCGCTTACTCGGCGGCAAGAGCCGAGGGTTCGAGCCGACGCAGGGTGAGAGGGCTCAGAATGTGACGTGTTTTCTCTTGCTTTGGCGGTAAGTTACTGATATAATCACAGGTTGCGTCTACACAAGCAGCCGGATACGCTCGCTCTCTGAATCAAATAACGTCGGAGACACGAATGCAACGTGGGCCCTGGACGCTTCGTGTGTCTTCAGATAGAAGCTCAAGCCTCGTCCATTCTGGATGAGGCTTTTTTGTACTTTATAGGACACGTTTCCTTCAACGGTTCGAGGAGGTCGCCATGAGGAATTGCGTTTTGATTCCACTCGTCGTCATCTGGGCTCTACTCCCTGCCGCGGGATGGAGTTGGTCTCCGCCTGTCTACTGCACTCAGTGGGGCAGCTATGGCACCGGGCCAGGGCAGTTCGACCACCCCGGCGCTGTAGTGGTGAATGCCGGTGGGGGCATGTACGTCGCGGATACATACAATAACCGGATTCAGAAGTTCACTACTAGCGGCGGCTACCTCACCGAGTGGGGCAACCTTGGCACGGGACCGGGGCAGTTCAACATGCCCAAGGGTCTCGCGGTAGATGCCGACAGCAACGTCTATGTGGTGGAAGAAGGCAACAATCGCATCCAGGTGTTTACGAGCAGCGGTGGGTACATCACCCAGTGGGGTAGCTATGGCACAGGGGTGGGGAAGCTCCACGCCCCCGAAGGTGACGCGGTTGGTGCCAACGACAAGGTCTATGTCGCAGACACCCAAAACCACCGCATCCAGGTGTTTACGAAGGGCGGTGGGTACATCACCCAGTGGGGCGGCCTCGGCACGGGACCGGGGCAGTTCGACAATTGCCGAGGCCTGGCGGTAGATGCCGATAGCAACGTCTATGTCGCGCTCGCCTTCGACAACCTCATCCAGGTATACACAAGCAGTGGAGGGTACATCACCCAGTGGGGAAGCTCTGGCACGGGGGAGGGGCAGTTCAACCGTCCCTTCGGGCTGGCGGCAGATGCCAGTGGCAACGTTTACGTCGGGGACACCTTCAACAATCGCATCCAGGTGTTCTGCAACGGGCCGTCAGTTGTTCCGATGTTCTCACCCCTTGGCGTTCTGTTCTTACTTCTCGCAGTCGTAGCAGTTGCCCTCGTTCTCATGACAGGGAAGCTGAGAACTAAGATTGTCTGAGCTCCTTCGTGGAGCGAAAGCTCTTGAGGAGATTTCCAGATTCGAGGGGCGGCCAAGCACGGGCCCCTCTCGCGTTGCAGTACGAAGCGAGATTGACGAGGCCCCTGAGGGGAGCGCCGAAAAGACGTGGCTGCCCTCGCTGGACGACGTTCGAACTTTTTGTGTAGGTACCCAGCCAGGTGCGAGCGGGGGGATGGCTTCCCGGTGGACAGGCCGGGCGACTTCAGGTCGCCTCGTCGAGCGAGACGGGGTTTCGGCTCCTTCTAGATGAGTTGCCTCAGTGACAGCGTGAAATCAAGACGCTGCGAGTCCCTCTCTACGGTCAGCTTCACTTTCTTGCCCTGCTGGACGAACAGGTTACAAAGCTCATCAGCACTGATGCTGTCAATGTCCCTATCGTTGATGGCAACGATCAAATCACCGCTCTTCAGGCCTTGCTGTGAAGCAGGCGAATTCGTCACCACATCAAATACGGCAATTGTGCCGTCCCGCTTCGTCTTCAATACCAGGCCGGCCATATTGAAGTCGAAGTCTGTCCCGTATCGTGTGTTGGGCCTCAGGAACATGTGTGCTTTAGAGTAGTCAAAGACTACTCTAAACAGTTGCAGCGTCTCGTGACCCAAGAATCCGTTCTGGCCCAGAATGACTGCTGAGCCCATCGCCTTCTCGTCCAGAAAAGCCG
>Ga0315294_10010323_pt1 | contig 10246 bp, 10 predicted proteins | sample YL17G13_40_MG_FD_203626 | JGI IMG/M metagenome (GOLD analysis project Ga0315294, IMG submission 203626) | Sediment microbial communities from Yellowstone Lake, YNP, Wyoming, USA - YL17G13_40 | ecosystem: Environmental > Aquatic > Freshwater > Lake > Sediment | place: USA: Wyoming | collected...
ATTGAAAACAGATACCAACTTCAAAGTGATGGTAAAGCAGAGTATTATGCATTCGACCGAGCATTGTCAATTAAAAGAAAAATAGATTTTGGAATGAGTATCGAAGATCAATTAAAAGACGATCCTGTTTTTGCAGGATTGGACGACAAAAGATTTAAGAAAGCTGTAAAAGATCATTACGATGAATATCTTAAGCCGTTGGAATGCATAGACAGATATTTAGCATTGCTAGATAGAGAAGATTTATACGGGACAGTATCAACAGGAATAGGAGATAGAGAAGGAAGATGGCAAGCTTTTCTAGATTATTATAATTTTGTCTATAAGAAACTTGAAGATGCAAAACAAAGAACGGAACTGGGACTTGAAGAAAAAGAAATAGGGAAGATTGAGTCCATAGCTTTTAAAATAATTCGATTGAGAGAAATCGAAGAAATTCCTGATATGTCGAAGGTTCATCAGGTAATGAGAAAACTTGCCTATTGGCTTAAGAATAAGGATGCAAAAAAAGAGTTATTGGCTCTTGCTAACATTAGCCTTGAAATGCCAAGAAGTGAATGTTGCGATAAGGAGGGTAATGAGTACAATCTGGATCAAATTGACAGATTATGGCGCAATAAAAATAGAAACGAAATTATAAGGCGAATTAAAAAAGCTAAATTTCTAAAAGATAACGATGATGATAGGGCGGTTACGATTATACTGCTCGAAAAAGCGTTAGAAATATTAAATGATGAATCTATTGACCCCGAGACCGTTCCTTGTGATAGATACTTAACCGCTATGAAGTCAGCTAGAGACATCGGAGCGAGAGCTAAAGAAATTGAATCGGAATTTTATCATTTGCAAAAACAAAATAGTGAGTTTTTAAAGAATAAAAAATCAAGATGATCTATATTTCCTTAAAAGAAAATGCATTAATTATACCTGATGTTAAACAAAATCTAAGTGCTGAGCAAATAAGTCAGCTTGTTTTCTTTGGTTTAAAACGTCATCCGGATGACAGCTCAATCTTATTTAATCCAGTTTCAGAAGATACCTTTCTCAAGATAATAAATTACTTAAAAGATGAAAAGGTTAAAATTGCTTTATCGATTAATGCAAAAAGTCTTTTAGAACGACTTAAAAGAGGTGAAAATAATTTTATTGAGAGAATGAAATTAGGTCAAGATTTTAAAGATGGAAGATTTAAAAATGAAGAAATTAGACAATTTTGTCAATTTGTATCTAAACTCCCTCGTAAATTTAAGATCCATCAAATTAAGGCCGCGTGCCATTTGTATCTATTAAAAGATGGAGCAAACTTTTCTGTGCCTGGTAGCGGAAAAACGTCCGTGGTTTTATCAGTTTATGAAAAATTACGGGAAGAGAAGAGCGTTAATGTTTTATTTGTAGTTGGGCCTCCTTCTTGTTTTGGACCTTGGAGAAAAGAGTTCGAAGCTACACTTGGAAGGAAGCCCAAAGTTAAAATACTATCGGGCATAGCCCAGAAACATCGAATGAATATTTATTTCGATTATCCAGAGAATACAGAACTATGCTTAACAACCTTTCAAACGCTGTTGAATGACAAGTCTGTAGTTAAAGAATTTTTTAAACGAAAGAACATAAACATATTTCTAGTGATAGATGAAGCGCATTATATAAAACAAGTCGGAGGCAATTGGGCAAAAGCAGTTCTAGGTATCTCATCATTAGCTAGATATAAATGCGTACTTACGGGAACACCAATGCCTAGAAGTTACACTGATATTTTTAATATGTTTGATTTCCTATATGGTAAATATTCGCCTTTTTCATTACAAGAAAAAATAAGCGTTGAACGGTTAGAAAAGAAAAAAGACGAGGAAAAAATAAAAAATATTTTGGATCAAAAAATTGGTCCGTTGTTCTATAGAGTACGAAAAAAAGATCTAGGTCTATTACCGCAAATTTTCCATCCGGTAAAATCAATTAAGATGAATAAATACGAAGAGATGATTTATAAAGCAATTGAAAAGAAAATTGTCAACTATTCAGAAACCGCCTTTCTTAATAATGTGGATATTATCATGCAATTAAGGAAGGGTAGAATGATGCGTTTACGGCAATGCGTTTCTTACGCGGGATTACTCGCGAAACCTGTCGAAGATTATGGCGAGAATTTAATGAAAGGAGAGGTCGACCTAAGGAAAATTATTCTTAAATATGACACCCTTGAAAAACCCGCTAAACTTGAATTATTGCTTGATATGATGAAAAAATTTAATTCAGATGGAGAAAAAGTAATTGTCTGGGCAAATTTTATTGGCACATTGGAATTGTTAAAGAAAACATTGCTTAAGTCAGGAATTAATTGTGAAAAAGTCTACGGGGCAACTCCGATAGAAAACGAAAAATTAGAGAACGTAATTACAAGAGAAAAGATTATAGATAAATTCAAGAAACAAAATAGCGGTCTCGATGTTTTGTTGTTGAATCCTGCGGCTTGCGCTGAATCAATTTCACTTCATCAAACATGTTTTAAAGCTATTTACTATGATCTATCCTATAATTGTGCGCAATATCTTCAGTCATTAGACAGAATTCACCGTGTTGGAGGCTCTGAGCATAAGAGAGCGCATTATTATTTTCTGCAATATAAGAATACGATTGACGAAGATATAAAAGATAATTTGGACAAGAAAGTTGTTCGAATGAATAGAATTTTCGAAGAAGAATATTGTATTTATTCTCTTAATATGTTTGAGGAAGATGGAGATTTGGCGGCATATGAAAGACTTTTTGGTCAGAAAAAGCAAGCAATTAGAAAGAATTAAATTTCCTCAAATCGCAATATTTATTAACATTCTGCTTGAAAATCTTGCGTTAGAAGAAGAATTTATCCGAAGGAATTATTCTAGATACTCTCATAATTATGAAAGTACTAAAAATTTTCTGATTGATATCGGCTTGATCAAAATTGATAAGAAAAATATTATTCCCTTAGATAAACTGAGAAATATAGATGTTGCGGATGGAAAAGAAGAAAATGCATTTAAAAAATATATTATAGTTAAGATTACAAATTCTAGTTCTTTATACAAAACTGTCCTGATAAGCTTTCTTGGAAAATTTAGACAAGAAGGTACATGTTTAATCTTTAAACCATCCTTAAAACAAAGATTGGATTTAAGTGGCGTTAGAAATTTTTTAATAGATTTTGGAGTAATTCGATTCGATGAGGAGAGTAAGGCTTATATAATAGAAGAAGATTTTAAGGATTTATGGTCAGGAAGGCTAGAATCCAAGGTCGCTTTAGACACTTTTTTACACAACAAAAAAGAAGAAGAGCAATTAGGGGAAAGGGCGGAACTTAAGATTCTAGAATTTGAGAAAAAGAGATTGGTAAAGTTTCCTTCTTTATTAAGAAGAATTAAACGAATTTCCGATGTAGATGTTTTTGCAGGGTACGATATTCTTAGTTTTGAAGAAATACGAGAAAAAGAAGATTTTTCCAGAAGATTTATTGAAGTAAAAGCGGTTTCCGAAAAGAATTTTCATTTTTATTGGTCAAAGAATGAAATCGAAATGGCTGCTACCCAAAAAGAAAAATATTATTTATATTTATTACCAGTTGTTGGGGAGAACAAGTTCAATTTAGATAAATTATTGATTATAAGCAATCCATATAAAGAAATCTTTGGAAATAAGCGTGATTGGCTGAGAGATGTTGAAATATATAGCTTTCAAAAATGTGCTGGACCGCAACAACCTGTTTTGTTATAATTATTTTATTAAGCAAAATATAGTAATTACCGGAGATTGTTTAGGGCTTGTAAAGTAATTTTAAATAATTAACCAATAATATGACAAGGATAAAATGAAACCAGAATTAAAAAAGAATAGACATGCTAGGATTGCAAGAAGTCCATTTGGGTATTTTGGGTCTAAACATAGAATAGCGTTACCGCTTATTAAGTATATACCCCCGCATAATGCATGGGTTGATGCGTTTTGCGGTTCTGCAGCTGTAACTTTTGCTAAATCGCCAGCCCAGATAGAAATAATTAATGATATTAATGGAGAAATTGTAAATTTTTTTCGTCAATTGAGAAGAAATGGTTCTGAGCTTTGCCGTGAGATTGCTATGACTCCTTATGCTAGGGAAGAATTGTTTTCTGCACGTTTACACAAAAAGAATCTTTCTTCTTTAGAACGAGCTAGGAGATTTTTGGTTTCCTCAATGATGGCTATTAATGGGATATTTGGGGATGAGAAAGGGGGATTCTCTTATTCTAATTCTTATGCAAGAAATGGGAAAGAGGCAAGGGTCAGTCGATGGTATAATTTACCAGTTCGTTTAGAGGCAATCATTGAACGATTGAGAAATATAAGGATTGAGCATAAAGATGCCAGAGAGTTGATTAAATGTTTTCTTAAGCGGCCTGCTACACTTTTATATCTTGATCCACCATATCTTGCAGAAAGAACCCAAGGCTACGAATTTGATCAGAATAATGATAAATTTCATAAAGAACTTCTTAAATTAGTTTGTAAAGCTAAGTGTATGGTAATGATAAGTAGCTATAATAGCGAATTATATGAATCTATGCTTACAAGCAAACTTGGATGGAAACAGATAAAAATCGCAACACATACCCAGGGTTCAAATGGCAAGCGCATGACTAGAACGGAAATCTTGTGGTTGAATAAAAATTGTATTGATGCTAAGCGATCACAAGTTGTCCCTGTGGTATTATCCAAGAAAGAAAAGAAGATGGGGAAAGTAAACCCTATCAAATAATGGGAGAAAGGATATGAAAACTAGAAATGATTTATGCGATTGGCTAATAGCTGCACTAAAGGCACAAAATGGTTCGGCTTCGATAATTAATATATGTAAATATGTGTGGGATACTCATGAAGATGATCTCAGAAATGCTGGGGATCTTTTTTATTCATGGCAGTACGATATTAGATGGGCAGCTGATCAGTTACGAAGAACAGGCATTATTCGCGCAACAGAATTAAGTCCAAAAGGTATTTGGGAGCTGGTTGGGAAATAAGATGAATTACTGGGTTTTTGTTATTGGAGGAAGAGAAGCCAATGAGGTATTTCAGCGTTTGCTTAAGATGAAAAATTGGGGTTTTTGGGTTAATAGTACTGTAATAAAGAAAGTAGAGTCCTTAAGAAAGGGAGATGCTGTAATATTTTATGTAGGCGGTCCAAACGCTAAATATTTGGCAGGAGAAGCGAGATTAACTTCAGATATTTGTAAGCCAAATAGAGCATCGATTAATATGCCGGAAAGAGGTCCATTGGGCGGGATGGTCTATTTTAATAATATAGATTTATGGAATAATAAGAAAATTTATTTAACCGATATCGTGCGGGAGCAATTAAGTTTTATTAAAAATAAAAGGAATTGGGGAACTACTTTTAGGCAATCTATAGTCTCTATTACAAAGATAGCCTATAATGATATTAAGAATTTAATTAAGGTTTAATGAGAATGGTATCTTTGGGGATATTCTAGTTGTCCATAATACTCGGTTTCTTCTTAAAAATCTACTTGTAAAACATTTAGTATATTGATAAAATTGTTATCGAGAGTTATCATTTAGAACTATGTCTGATAATAAAATCACTAAGATAGAACAAAAAATTGAATTTGCAAGAAAAAGGTTTTATAATTTTGAGAATTCTTCTTTTGTGTTTGATTCAATTTCTCCATTTTGGTTTCTAGGCAGAGAAACGAGTAGAAACCTTACCCAATTATCAACGCTTAAGATATTTTCAGATTTTGTTTTTTCTTATCTACAATTCTTATCGGAAATAATTGAAAAAAAATTAAATATAAAAAATATATCCAGCGGTGATTTATTTCATGAAGAAAAATTAAACAATTTTAAAGAAGTGGTCGCCTCTGTTTTTTACGATGACTTAATAGTGTGGATAAATAATGTATGTATCCCAAATTTTACGGAGCTAGTAAAACGGCTAAATGTTACTTCCTATGGAGAATTAGCTAGATTAGCTAATTTATTACAGGGAGAAATAAGGTTCCTAAAGAATGCTTTAAACGAAGAGAGTGATAATGAGCTTCTAGCCTACGATGTTTTTTATAAAATAGTAGACAAGATAACCTCTTATGGATTTTTATCTATACTTGATAGAACACTTTTCAGCCAAAATATAAAATTCGAAACTAATGGTGAGCAAATCTTTCGTTCTGTTACATATTCATGGTATAAAAGAGAAGATGAAGAGACGACGATTCACTTAGCGCTATTATTAGCCGAAGTCAAAATAAAACAAACCGAGAAACAAACTTTGCAATTAGAAGCCAATGGTGGAGGATAAGATGCCTGAAGAACCCAAAAAAATACAGCGCCTTAATACTTTAGTAAAAGAGTGTGTTTTTACTCTAACTAAACTAGAGGTCACCAAACTCGAAACAGATGGTGACTTTAATGCTAAAGATATTCGCGGTGCATATGTTATAAATAATGCCAATAAGATTGATTCAAAGAATATCAAAGCAGATATATGTCTGCATTTATTTTATGGCGAACAAACAAAGAAATTCTTCGAATTGGAATGCGAATACACAATGACGGTTACGCTAACACAAGATTTAGACAGGGAAGTTTCAAATAAAGACGATGATGCAGTTGATTTATTTAATGCTAGCATTGCATTTGTAGATGCAGCTGTAGGTCCTATTTTGAAAACAATGGGGTATACAGTAAAATTAGGGTAGTATGTCTGTAGATTTCGATATTTCTTTTATAGCCGCTCCGGATAAACAAGCCAGAGCGGTTTTTTTTGATGATGACAGAGTGAAATCTTTGGTTAGTATAATTAATGATAGATCAGTAGAGTACATTGCTGAGGTAATTTTTAGGTTTACTACAAAAAAACATTTTGATGCAGAATTTGATGGTTTTGAAATTGACGCATATAATCAAAACTCTGATGATTCAATTTTTGATTATTCGAACTATTTAAAAAGAATTTATGAAGAAGTAGATATTAGTACGCTCGGAAATTTGAGAGGGGCCATACTGGAAAGACTGGTTTTTGAATTTAAAAAGCCTCTCTATGATGATCACCTATCATGGATAGAAACTTTTGGATATATAGCGAATAAGAGTATCCAAAGTAATAAAAGTATAGATGTAGCAGCTTGGAGTCAGGGTAGGGAGAGGGGAGAATGCGCTGAATGCGCTATAAGTGTAACTTTCGTTAAAGAAGACACTAAAAAGGAAGAGTTTAGAGAATTACAGAGAATAATAAAGTTGATTTCGAATAAATTAAATAGTTATTTTGTAAGTTTCGCAAACACAGCATCTCTTCAGCAAACCGTTGGAAAATTTTCAGATGTTGAATTAATAGGGCGAGATAGACTAATAAATTTTTTGGGTACTAAATTGTAGAAAACCTTTTGAAGCTATAAAAAAGATATTTAGTAATAAATCCCCCTATATTCTTTGAAAATTTTCTTTTTTGTTCTTTGAAGCGGCAAAATTTGCCCGCACCAAATTTTGCCGGAGCCAAGCGTAGTTGTGGGGCGGGCGTGCCCGCACCACGCCCGCCCCAAGCGGGTCATTCTCAAGTGTTATGCGCGAGAGGCTCGGCATAGTGCCGTCCAGAAGATTTTTTTGATGTGGCACAGGCACTAAGCGGACAACCGTTCTTACAAACAAAGTTGATTTGGACGCAAGCGGCTGGCGGCTGCCCGCACCCAGCCGCCAGCCGCAGACGAGCCGAACACGCACAAAAATTAGCAAGAAGTCCGCCGTCCAAGGCGGACGCCAAGTGAGGCTTTGCCCCAGCAAAGCCGAACGATGCTCGGGAGATACGGAAGCCGCCCAAGCGGCGGGACAATTAAATCATCATCAACGACTTAAAATATATTCTGATTTTGTCGCATGAACGCCGCCATCCTTCATTTGTATCTGCTTGAAACATCATACAAAATCTGTATTTATTTAGGCACAACCTAATTATTAGGTTTTAATTGTCAATTCCCGCCTATCTGTTATAATTGTTATCAGCCCGTTTTATAAACTTCTTTATTTTAAATAAATTAATTTAAAATGTTGAGGAGATTATCAATATTTTTAATAGGAATATTTTTTATAAACGGAATATGTTATGGCGCCTGTCTATTAGAAACCGAAAATTTTATTTTATCCATGGATGCTTATTTAAGAGCAGATGTAGTAAGTTTTAAAAACGCATTGGATTTAGATAGCCATAACAGAGACGACCATAGTACTTATTTAGGCATTGATTATAGCCTTGGCTTTAACCTCAATTTAAAGAAAGAGGGTCAGCAATACTACCTTAAATTGGAGCGAAACGGTCCTTACGATTATGATGCGCCTTTATTCATACACAATACGCTTATGGTCTCAAGGGCAAGTCGCATTGAGGCTTATAGAAGCGATGAGCTTTTCCCTCAGGTTGAAGAATTCTGGTTTGACCTGCCGATAGCAAATTTGCCTTTGAGGTTTAAGGCAGGGTTGTTTTCTTATGAAATAGGCAGAGGTTTTGCTCAGGGCACAGGCACCTGTGAAAACTACGGATTCAGCTTCAGCCAACCAGGAGAGCATTTCAGCTGGAGATTTCATTATTTCCGACCGGATTTAGTATATAAGACGCGCCTCGGCCCAAGGATAGAACAGGAAAAAGAAGAAGGGATAAGCTATGAACCGAATGCAGCCAATTATTTTGCTTTTGATACAACAATTTTAACCGGCTGTAATAAATTTCAGCCCTTTATCGGGCTGCTGTTAGACCAAACCTCTGAAGGCAAAAGAACAAATAAATTTGCTACCCCTACGCATAAAGAGGTCCTTGGAACATTGGGGCTGGACTATGATTTAAATATCAATGATTTCTCAATCGGCCTGGAGATAGCCAGGAATTTTGGCAAGGCAGAATCAGAATCACCGGATTTTAAGGATGTGGAGCACAAAGGATATCTGGCTTATGCAACAGCCGCATATAATATCGGTAAATTTTCTCCTCACTGCCAATTCCTTTTGAGTTCTGGTAACGAAGTTACCACAGAAATGGTTGATAACTGGGATGAGCGGTTTGTAAGTGGGGCAAATAAGGCATTCAGTATATATTCTCCTTTAAATACCAATCTTTTGGATTCTCATTGTCCCTCGCCTGATTCGCTTCCCCTTGTCTTCTTTGGCTGGGGGTATGGCCTGAATTACGGTGTAGGCATAAACCGGCCAAGCACCCTGGCAGATGTGGCAATAGTAGAAAACCTGATTATGCCATCAATAGGGTTTGATTATAATTTTACGGATAAATTCCGCGTTACTTTAGATTGGTGGTATCTATTGGCAAATGAAAAAGGCGTAGGCATGTTTGAAGGCCAGGCAAAAGAGCTTTCGCGCAATTTAGGCCAGGAAATAGACCTGTCTTTCTATTATGATATAAATAAAAATGTCAACATAAGCCTTTGTACTGGCTATTTCTTCCCGGGAAAATACTTTAAGGAAGAAAGGGAAGATACAGAAGGCAGCCTGTTTACCCCTTTTGTGCGGGGAGACGGGAAGGCAGACCATGCTTATCAGATTGAATTATCAGTAGAGTTTCAGTTTTAAATGAAGCCATAACTTATGGAGCACGAAGCGCAACATAAGTTATCTGGCTGAATTTACCCTTGACACGTAAGATTCAAATTTAGATATCATCGTATTCGTGTCAAGGGTTTAATTCGCAAGACCGGCTATAGCCTACAACTTACGTCGTTTTATTAACTCCGTAAATTGTCTGCTCATTAAAGGAGGAGAGCATGCAGGTAGGGGATTTGACAGGTAAATTAGTTCTTTTTAAGTTTACAGAAGAAATAAGGCCGGATCTTTCTCTTTTTCAAATTTATAAAGACGAAGTATGGGCAGTGGTAACGGGAGTCGATAATGAAGGAATCTGGATAGAAAATTCCGCATATGAACTCGGAATCTGGTGGGATGAAAAAGGCAATTTGATACCACTGGATAAGCAAGTAAAAGAAAAAGTCAAGGCCGACATACTCATCCCCTGGCGCTATATAAAAGGGCTGATGAGCGTTGTAGATGAGCGATTCCAGAAAGTAAGGAGCGAAAGACTCCCCGGCTTTAAAGCTTATAGATAATCTTTAAATAGAGGCCTTGAAGTAGTTTTAGCGGATAGAAAAAAGTTCGTCGTGCGGTAAATTAACCATTGAAGAAATTTTCCTTCGGCAGTAAAATACGGGTAGGTATTTTTGTTAAGTAG
>Ga0315294_10010324_pt1 | contig 10246 bp, 6 predicted proteins | sample YL17G13_40_MG_FD_203626 | JGI IMG/M metagenome (GOLD analysis project Ga0315294, IMG submission 203626) | Sediment microbial communities from Yellowstone Lake, YNP, Wyoming, USA - YL17G13_40 | ecosystem: Environmental > Aquatic > Freshwater > Lake > Sediment | place: USA: Wyoming | collected...
CTACCTGCCGGCGTTCTGCATCTCCGTGGCCGACCCGGGACTCAAGGTGCTCCCCACGCACCGGCGCGCGAGGGCCCCCTCCGGCTTCATCGAGGAGCAGTCGTTGCGGGCGCTCAAGAAGGAGTTCGACCTGCACACCGTGGCCGTCCGCGGGGCCGAACTGCTCCAGCAGGACTTCGACGCCGCCCGCGCGGGCCGGCCGTGCATCGGGATCTACCTGAAGAACCATCGGCTCGTGCTCCTGCATCCCGAGGACCACGCCATGCTGCGCCGCCGCTTTCCGGCATCCGCCGAGCCCTGGTGGGACCTGCCCGTTAGCCTCCTGCACCATGCCGTCCTGCCGGAGGCGCTGCACATCCTCCCGGGCACGCCAGAGGAGATCACCCACGTGGACTACCGGCGGGACGCGCTCCAGATATTCTGGGGCGTGGAGAGCGGACAGTTTGACGTCGGCTTCCTCCTTCCCCCGCTGGATCCCGCCACCGTGGAGCGGGTGGCATCGCAGGGGGAAAGGCTCCCGCAGAAATCCACCTATTTCCACCCCAAGATTCCGGCCGGCTTGGTAATGTACGCCCACTCGCCGGGCACGCTCCCATAGCCCCGGCGGGTGGCGGGGCATTACTGGAGTGGCTCCAGCCAGCGTGTCCACGTGGGCGGGCGAGCATGTAGCAGCTTGTATAGTGGTGTTCCCTCCGCGGGCCCTCGCTGGTCGCCCATCTGGCCGCCGGCCCGCGCACCACGGTGTCGTCCTGCCGAACCCCACGAGCGCTCCACGGGCAAGCACACATCCGGGACGCGCGTGTCCGGGGGAAGCGTGGCCCCGGCTCCTCGGCAGCCACTGGCGAGTCTGCGCCGCCGCAAGTCGTTGGCGGCCCATGGGTTACTGGCGCGACGCGAGTGGCCGCGGGCGGGACGAGGGGGACCGTCTCGGCACGATGTCCCCGGGAGCACCCCTGGCGACTGCCGGTTGCGGGGCCTGTCGGAACCCGCTTCTTGCGCGCCCGCAAAGTGCGCTGTGCATCCCACAGGAAAAGCCCCGCAGACAACGTGATTTCGCTTGACGTTGCGCGCGGACATATAGTATCATATGCCTATGTGGACGGCGCTACGAGGATGGCCTTGCCCCGGATGCTTGCAGAGCACTTGTTGTGCTTGTCTCTGCGCAGCGAACAACCCGCTGATTCTGTGTTGATAACCAGTCTGCAACGTGTCACTTACTTGGCGATTGCGCGTTGAGTATTTGCCTGTTTTCCGCGTCTCCTTTTCGAGGCTTCACATGCCCTCCGGCTGGCTATGCTGCCGCGACTGTCGCTGCTCGCGCTGGGCCGCCCCGGTACCTCGTAGCATGCGCCGTGTCGATCACAGCTTACGTGGTGGCCCCCTTTTTGTTCCCGCTTGTTCGCAGACATTGTTGATGTTGATCTAGTCTAGATAGAGTAAAAGAACATAACCCCGCCTCACCATAACCGTGGAGATGCGCCCATGAAGCTCGTAGCGGATAGACAGGCCTTACACAGTGCGCTTCAGCACGTAGGCAGTGTGATCTCATCAACAATAACCAGCCCGATCTTCCGGAACGTGAAGATGGAGGCAACAAAGGACAGTGTCTATCTCTCTGCAACGGATTTGGAGGTAGGGCTGCGCATCAAGGTCGACAAGGTAGAGGTTAAGAAGCCAGGGTGTGTCCTTGTGCCAGAGCTTCGTCTCTCGCCAATTTTGCGGGCAACCGCGGACGAGCAGGTATCCATTGAGAGCGAAGGAAGCGCCGTTACCATCAAGTCCGAGGATGGCCGCTTCCGCCTGGTTGGTGAAGACCCGGCGGACTTCAATGACATCCCGGAAATGCCATCTGGCGCAGTGGTGGAGGTAGACCCGGACGTGCTGCAGTACATGGTGCGGCGCACGCTCTTTGCCACTGCGGACGAGCGTGGGCGCTATGCCCTTAACGGCCTGCTGGTGCTGGTGGACGCACACGGGACATTTGAAATGGTCGCAGCGGACGGAGCCCGGCTGGCCGACGTCCGGAAGAAGGCCAGCAACCCGAAGAAGCTCACCATGGACTGCATCGTGATGAAGAAGGGGATTGACCAGGCCGCGAAACTGTCAAGCCTGAGCGAGGAGCCGCTGCGAATGGTCGCCACGGAGCGCCAGTTCCTGGTGGAAAACAACATCGGGAGGATGTGCTGTCAGCTTGTCGAGGGGCAGTTCCCGAACTACCAGGAGGTGGTTCCGCGCGACTGCAAGATAAAGGTCGAATTGCCAGTGAAGGCCCTGCTGAATGGCGTGGAAAGAGCAGCTCTCCTGACATCCGAGCAGAGCAAGGCCGTGGATTTCGCGTTCTCGAAGGGCCAACTGGTCCTGAGCTCTAAGGCACCGGACCTGGGGGAGGCAGAGGTGCGGATGCCGGCCGATTACGACGGGGACGAACTGACAATATCGTTCAACCCGGACTACATCCGCGAGGTGCTCCAGGTGGTGGAGCGCGAGACCGTGAAGATGGAATTTGATGGGCCCCACGCACCCGCGGTATTCCGCGCCGGTGTGGACTACCAGTACGTCGTCAGCCCCGTCGTGCGGGGAGAGGGGTAGCGCGTGAGCCGTGACACCCCCGAGCGCGGCGGCCCGAGGCGGTTCGGGGATGTCCTCGGCCAGCTCCTGAGGGCGAAGAAGTTCTACCAGAAGGGGAAATACGGCGCCCTTGTGGATGCCTGGCGGGAGGTGGTCGGGGAGGAGATAGGCGCCCGCACAAGGATCGTCTCGTTTGAGCACGGCCGCATCACCGTGGAGGTCACCGACGCGGCGTTGCACCAGGAGCTCAGTGGGTTCATGCGAGCGGCGCTGGTGCAGCAGCTCCAGCAGGCGGCGGGCGGGGAGGACGTTGTGGAACTCAGGTTCCGCTTGGGCGCGGAGCCGTAGCGGCATGGCGGAAGAGGGAGACGCATGGCGCGGAAGCAGGAAAAGGGCGCGGCCGGACAATACAGCGCGGACTCGATAAAGGTGCTCGGCGGCATTGACCACGTGCGGCTGCGGCCCGCCATGTACATCGGCGACACGGGCGAGCGCGGGCTGCACCACCTGTTTGAGGAGGTCGTCGCCAATAGCATTGACGAGGCGATGGTGGGCGAGTGTGACGAGATAAGCGTGCGCGTCTACGGCGACGGGAGCATGTCTGTCACGGACAACGGGCGCGGGATACCGGTTGACATACACAAGGAGACGGGAAAGCCGGCGCTCGAGGTGGTCATGTGCACGCTGAACGCCGGCGGCAAGTTCGACCACAACGCCTACAAGGTGTCGGCGGGCCTGCACGGAGTCGGCGTCTCGTGCGTCAACGCGCTGAGCGAATGGCTTGAGGTGGAGGTGTGGCGCGACGGCGGGCTGTACTACCAGCGTTACGAGCGAGGCGTGCCTAAGACGCCGGTGGAAAAACGGGGCAAGGCGCAGCGCCGGGGCACGAAGGTCACCTTCAAGGCCGACCCGGAGCTTTTCGGGGACATCAGGTTCCACCCGGACGTCATCGAGCAGCGCCTCCGTGAGCTGGCCTTCCTGAACAGCGGCGTGAAGATAAAGCTCTCGCGCGAAAGCGACGGCCACGAAGAGACGTTCCACTACCAGCGAGGCATCGAGGAGTTTGTCGAGTTCCTTAACCAGAACAAGGAGCTCCTCCACAAGGACGTCATCATGGTGAAGTCGGAGGGGGAGAACCTTGTCTGCGAGATCGGACTCCAGTACAACGACGGCTACAACGAGGTATGCCTGTCCTTCGCGAATAACATGAACACGGTGGATGGCGGCACGCACCTGAGCGGCTTCCGTAGCGCGCTCACCCGCACACTGAACAACTGGGGCCGGGCCCACGGCCTCCTGAAGGATGATGCGCCCACCGGCGAGGACTACCGGGAGGGGCTGACGGCGGTGGTGAGCGTCAAGCTGCCGAATCCGCAGTTTGAAGGGCAGACGAAGGCGCGCCTCGGCAACCGCGAGCTGCAGGGGCAGGTGGAGCAGGTGTTCGGCGAGCAGCTCGCCACATTCTGCGAGGAGCACCCGCGCATCGCGGGCGCGATCGTGGGGAAGGCGGTGGAGGCCGCGAGCGCCCGAGAGGCGGCCAAGAAGGCGCGTGACCTGACCCGCCGCAAGGGCGCCCTGAGCGGCGCCGGCCTGCCAAGCAAGCTTCGCGACTGCTCGCGGCGCGAACGCGAAGGCACGGAGCTGTTTATCGTCGAGGGCCAGAGTGCAGGCGGCACGGCGAGCATGGGCCGCGATCGCGAGTTCCAGGCTATCCTTCCGCTCCGGGGCGTAATCCTCAACGTGGAGAAGGCTCGCGTTGACAAGATGCTCCGCAACGAGGAGATCACTACCCTCATCGCGGCGCTCGGCACGGGAATCGGCGCAGAAGACTTCGACCTGGAGAAGCTTCGCTATGGCAAGATCATCATCATGACGGATGCTGACATTGATGGCGCGCACATCCGCACCCTGCTCCTGACGTTCTTCTTCCGCCAGATGCCGGCGATCATCGAGAAGGGGCACCTGTTCATCGCTCAGCCGCCGCTCTACCGCGTGGTGCGCAAAGGGCAGAAGCAATACGTCTACAACGACAGGGCGTTCCAGCAGGTGCTGCTCGACCTGGGCGTGGCGGACGCCTGCCTGGAATACAAGGTGAACGGCGAGGCCGGCCCCAAGCGGCTGGAGAACGGCGAGTTCAAGAAGCTGCTCAAGGTGCTCGCCTCTCTGGAGGGTCTGATGCGCATGGTGGAGCAGCGTGGCGTGGCGTTTGGCGATTATCTGCGCCTGCGCGACCCCGAGAAGGGGCATGAGTTCCCGCTCTACCGCGTGGTTCACACCGATGGCGAAGGGAACGCCCTCGAGCGCTACTTCTACAACGAGGAGGAGTACGACCGCTTCGTGCTGGCCCTCCAGAAGAGCCTGCAGGCGAGCGGCCACGAGCTGGAGATTGTTGAGGAGGATGACTACGGGAGCATGGCACGGGCGAAGGCCGCGCCCGACACGGTGCGGCCGCGGAAGTTCAGCGAGGCCCCGCAGATAGCTCGCATAGTGGCGGAGATCGAGGCCAGGGGGATACCAATCACCTGCCTGCTCCCTCCCGTCGGCGCGCAGAAGGACGCACTGGAGGGAGGACGGTTCACCATCCAGTCCGATGGGGCCACGACCACGGTCTCATCGCTCGTGGAGGTCATCCCTGCGGTCAAAGAGATGGGCCGCAAGGGTCTGGACATCGAGCGCTTCAAGGGCCTCGGAGAGATGAACGCCACGGAGCTTGCGGACACCACGCTGCGCCCGGACAGCCGCACGGTGCTCCAGGTGTCCGTCGGCGACGCGATAAAGGCGGAGAGGTACTTCAGCATCCTGGCAGGCGCCGACGTGAAGCAGCGACGTGAGTTCATCGAGACGCACGCGCTGGAGGTGCACAACCTGGATGTCTGAGAGCCACGAGGGCGGCGGGGGCGCGGGCGGCGCCGGTTTCGACGTCGAGGTCGAGTGTCCCGCGTGCGGCGCAAAGTTCGCCGTCTCCCGCATCCGGCGCGGCGCCACGGAACCCTGTCCGGTCTGCCGCTTCAAGGTCCTGATTCCCGACAGCGTGGCGCAGGAAGAAGAGGTCGCCGTCCCTGGGCCAGCGGAGCAGGAGGAGACACCAGCGCAGGAGGCCTCACGGGCCCCACGGGCCCCGGCGGTTGCGGCGGCTCCTGGAGCCGCCACCGGGTCCAGCTTCGTGTGCCTGCGGGACGAGGTGCGCATCAACCCGATGCAGACCGCGGGTATCGTGGGCGGCATCACGGGACGAAGCGACATGGAAGTGAAAATGCAGGTTGCCAAGGGCCAGGGCGTCTTGGCTGAGGACGTGCCGACGGACGTCGCGCGGGAGGTGGTGAACGTGCTGTGTCAGGGCGGGGTGCAGGTCTTCGCGGTGGACGCCGGCTGTGTGCCGCAGGTTGAGCGCGAGCTGCGCATCATACGCGTGCACGACCTGGCGCCGGACGCGATGCAGTTCCAGACTGGTCCTTACCCGGAGGTTCAGACCATTCCGTGGGACGCGTTGGCGGCGGGCTTCTGCGCGCAGGAGTTGGTCACTCCGGTGGGCCACACCGAGGCCTCCCCCGGGGCGGAAGAGGGCCTGGCTGCGGCGGCCCGCGAGGCGAGGAGGGGCATCCGCGCAGCGCCGCGCCAGCCTGAGGCGAAGCTCTTCTGCACGCTGCTGGTGCGGGGCCGGTCCGGCCACGTCTACAGCATCCGCTTCGAAGAGACCCAGGTGCGCTACGCTTACATGGGCGACAGGATGACGACGAGCAAGTCGCAGAATTTCGCGCACATGCTGGGCGACTTCATTGCGCGCGGCCGTGATGCATTCTTTCCCGGTCGGACTCGCGAGGTGGCCACAGGGCACCGGCTCAAGGCTGCCCTGATGAAACAGGCGTTCGACTACCAGAAGTACCTTCAGTGGGTGCTCTGCTGCATTGGATACCGGCAGTATGCGGCAGCCGGCGCGTGAGGGTGGATGCGTGCGAACGGTTGAACCTGACGTTGGCTCGGAAGCGGGAAGCAGATGGCGAAAGAGAACGGCAAACCGGCAGGGCGCATACTCATCGAAGAGGAGATGCGCGAGTCGTACCTGACGTATGCGATGAGCGTCATCGTCAGCCGCGCGCTGCCGGACGTGCGTGACGGGCTGAAACCCGTGCAGCGGCGCATCATGATGGCGATGCACGAGCTGGGGCTCGGCCCCCGCGCCAAACACCGCAAGTGCGGCAAGATCGTCGGCGACGCACACGGCAACTACCACCCGCACGGCGACGTGGCCATCTATGACTCGCTCGTGCGCATGGGCCAGAGCTTCAGCTTCCGGTACCCGCTCGTGGACAGCCAGGGGAACTTCGGCTCGCTCGACGGCGACCCGCCCGCGGCCATGCGCTACACCGCCGCGCGCTTCAGCGAGGTCGGCGCCGCCATGCTGGAAGACCTCGACCTGGACACGGTGGACTTCGTTGACAACTACGAGGGCACGCGCCAGGAGCCGACCGTCCTGCCGGGCAAGTTCCCCAACTTGCTTGCCAACGGCGCGAGCGGCATCGCCGTCGGCATGGCCACCAGCATACCGCCTCACAACGTCCGCGAGCTCTGCGACGCAATCATCAAAGTAATTGACAACCCGGACATCAGCGTGCCCGAAATCCTGGAGGTGATGCCCGGACCCGACTTCCCCACGGGCGGCATCATCTGCGGCCGGGAAGGCATCCTGGAAGGTTACACCACCGGCCGCGGCAACGTCGTCCTGCGCGCACGCGCGCGAGTCGAAGAGCTCGACAAGGGCGGCCGGCAGCGCATTGTCATCACGGAGACCCCCTACCACGTCAATCGCGACACGATCGTCGAGAAGATCGCCGAAGCCGTGGAGGGCGGGGCCGTCCAGGACGTGGCCGACATCCGCAATGAGAGCGACAGGTCTGGCACCCGCATCGCCATCGAGCTGAAGCGCGGGGCCGACGCCGATGTGGTCCTGAACCAACTCTACCAGCGCACGCCGCTCCAGGGGACGTTCAGCATCATGCTGATTGTCATCGCAGACGGGCGGCCTGAGACCTACAGCATCAAGCGGCTCATCGAGCACTACGTGGCGCACAGGGAGGAGGTCATACGGCGGCGCACGGCGCACCTGCTGGCGAAGGCCGAGGACCGCGCGCACGTGCTCGAAGGCCTGCGCATAGCCCTTATCAATCTCGATGAAGTCATCAAGATAATCCGCTCGAGCAAGGAGACGGCCGAGGCCAGGAAGCGGCTCATGGAGAGCTTCTCGCTGAGCGAGCGCCAGGCGGACGCCATCCTCGCGATGCGCCTGCAGAGCCTCGTAGGCCTCGAGCAGCTCAAGGTCGAGCAGGAATACAAGGAGCTTGAGGAGAAGATTCAGGACTACCGGCGCATCCTGGCCGACCGCAACCTTGTGCTGGACATCATCCGCGAGGACCTCTACGAGATACGCGAGAAGTTCGGCGACGAACGGCGCACCGACATCTCCGGGGCCGTGCAGGAGATTTCGAGGGCTGACCTTATCACCGAGGAAGAGGTGGTCGTCACCATCAGCCACAGCGGCTACGTGAAGAGGCTCCCCGTGGCCCAGTTCCGCTCGCAGGGGCGCGGCGGAAAGGGCGTCATCGGCACGGACCTGAAAGAGGAGGACCTGGCCGGGCACGTCTTTGTCTCGTCCACCCACGACTACATCATGCTCTTCACGAACCAGGGTATGGTGTACTGGCTGAAGGTGTTCGAGATACCCGAGATGAGCCGGACCTCGAAGGGGCGGGCGCTCGTCAACATCCTCCCCCTGGGCAAGGAACAGAGCATCACCGGCCTGGTGCCCGTCAAGGAATTCGAGGAAGGCTACTTCCTCATGATGGCCACCGCGAACGGGACGGTGAAGAAGACCACGCTCGACGCCTTCGGCAAGCGCGGCTCGGGGGGAATCCGGGCAATCAATCTGGACTCCGGCGACAGGCTGGTGAGCGTGCTGAAGAGCGCCGGGGAGGACGAGGTCCTTATCACCACGCGCAAGGGCAAGGCTGTGCGGTTCCGCGAGTCCGACGTGCGGCCGATGGGGCGCACCGCTGGGGGCGTCCGCGGCATAAGGCTCGCGAAGGGGGACGGCGTCGTGGACATGGCGCTGGTGCGGGAGGGCGCGTCCATCCTGACGGTGTGTGAGAACGGCCACGGAAAGCGCACGGAGTTCCCGGAATACCCCACGCACAAGCGGGGCGGCCAGGGGGTCATCAGCATCAAGACGACTGAGCGCAACGGGGCGGTGGTCGCGGCGTGCAGCGTCACCGAGGACGACGAGGTCCTTGTCATGAGCGCCAGCGGCAAGATGGTCCGCATCCCCGCGTCCACCATAAGCTCCATCGGGCGCAACACCCAGGGCGTGCGCGTCGTCTCCCTCGACGAGGGCGACAAGGTCATGGACGTCGCCAAGGTTCTCCGCGAGGAGGGCGAGGAGGACGCAAAGGCCCGGCCTGCCAGGCCCGGGAAGAAAGGGGCCGCGGAGGAACCGGAGCCTGAAGGCGAGGCCGTGGAGCCTGAGGCCGATGAGACGGAATCAGAGGGCGAGGGGGCAGACTCCGAGGGTGAGGAGTGACCCATCTCGGCCCGCCAGCCCTGCTTTCCGTGCGGCGAGACTACCTGCTCAATTCCGCGTAGACCGCCTCTGCAATCGCCAGGTGCCCCGTGAGGTTCGGGTGGACCGGCTCCCCGCAGAAGTCATCCGGTTCGTAGTGCTTCAGCAGCCGCTGGAACATCTCGTGCGTCCTCACGAGCCGCGTCCTGTACCTGCGGCTCATCTTGTGCACCACGGCGACGTAGCTCGGCAGGGTCTTGAGCACGGTGTAGCGCCACGAGTTCGCAGAGGCCTCGCGGCTGATGTAGAACGGGTCTATCAGCAGGATGCGGCAGCGGGGCAGCGCCTTCTTCGTGCGCGACAGGATGTCGTCATAGCAGCTCTCATACTGTTTCAACGACACGCCGGCTTTGGGGTCTGCCATGTAGCTGTGCATGTCGTTGATGCCGATCTTCACTGAGAGCCAGTCGGGCCTGTGGCGCAGCACGTCGTCCGTCCACCGGGCCTGAAGCCCGGTGACCCGGTCGCCGCCGATGCCCTTGTTAATGATGGTGATGGACTTCGCCGGCTCGCGGATTGCGAGCAGGTCAGCGAAGAACTTCACGTAGCCGTTGCCCAGCGGGCGCTCGGTCCCGCGCCTGCCGCAGTCCGTAATGCTGTCGCCGATAAACAGAATCTTCTCACCACTTCTCAGCTTAAGCGCCATCTCCTGACCCTTTCTGATGCGTTGGCGTGCGCCGCCTTCCTCGCCTCATCTTGGCGTCCTTGGCGGTTTCTCTTGCCTTAGCCGTTCGCGAACACCTTCCGTGTGCGATTCTTGTTCGGCAGCTCGATCCTTCGTCCCGATATCATGCTCTCGATGCCGCCGAAGCCTATCTCGTGCACGGCCTCCCAGTCCGCGTCCGTGCAGTGCGGCAGCGGCCCGCCGTCAAGGTGGTCCGCTATCTGCTCGTATGCGACAGTGAAGACGCTCTTGTTCTCCGGCATGCCGTGCTGCTTGAGGTCAATCGCGTTCCCCTTGGCGTCGGCGGCGAAGGGCGGCGTGTAGATGCCGGCGCGCACTCGCCCCTCGGTGCCGAACACGCTCGCGTAGAACCCGCCCTGGTCGCCGGTGGCGCCGATGTGGAC
>Ga0315294_10010325_pt1 | contig 10245 bp, 11 predicted proteins | sample YL17G13_40_MG_FD_203626 | JGI IMG/M metagenome (GOLD analysis project Ga0315294, IMG submission 203626) | Sediment microbial communities from Yellowstone Lake, YNP, Wyoming, USA - YL17G13_40 | ecosystem: Environmental > Aquatic > Freshwater > Lake > Sediment | place: USA: Wyoming | collected...
CTTGATCCCGTTCTCCTTGAGCCAGCGCTTGCCCTCGCGGTCGTCCTTGAATTGCAGCGCAGCAGAACCGAGATTGATCAGGTCCTGCTCGTCTACCTCGCTCAGCAAGGCGAAGAGCAAAGTCCGGCGGCCGGGGCTTTTCATCACCCTGGTCGCGGCTTCCTCGGCCCTCATCGCCACCTTGCCGATGACCTTGAGGATGCGCAACGTGATCTCCACGCTTGGTTCCTCGATGTGGAATTCGCGCCCATTCAGCACGACGGTGTTTTCTTGCTCAGTCACAGTAGCCTCCCCGCTTATCTAGGTCAATCCTCCTCGAATATCTTGCCGAACTGGCCGTCTCCCTGTGAGACCGTCTCGTCGGCGTTCAGTTTGAACTTGAGTGGCAGGTTCGATGCCTCGCCGCTCTGGACCACCACTTCGCTGCCGTCTACCTGGGGAATGGCACTGCGGAAAGCGAAGATGCGTAGGCCACCGGACTTGGGATCTTCCTGCGCCACGGCCAGCAGTCGTTCGGTGAAGGTAAAAGGGGCGTCCAGGTCGAGTGCGTGCTGGGCGACATTGCTACCGCTGCCGGCGACAGTACGCTTGTTGCCGCCTTCCCACGCGATCTGGAACGTATCCAGGTCGGTGTGCAGGAGTGCCGTCTCCAGTTCCATCGTCCACTTTTCCGGTTCGCCTTCATCCAAGTTCGTTTGGCGCTGGTCTACCGGGATGCCGTCCGACAGGTCGGTGGAGCGTCGGATCGTCACGCCGTCCTCGGTTGTGGGGCCGAGGTCGTGCCAGTCGGCGTCTAGGGCGTAGGCTACCCCGGCGGCGGGCACGGCCGGATTCATGATGTGTTCCAGGATGCCGGGGAACGATGTGCCTTCTTCGGCGTACATCAACCGGGACGCGCCCTTGAAGACCTTCGTGCGGGTTACGGTGATGGAATCTATCATCTGAGCCATAGTATTGCCTCCCTATGCTAACCATGCGACCCGGCGCGCAGTCTGCGCCAGGCCATACTCGAATTGAGGCGTCATCGCCTCGATTGCGTCTGGAATGAACGGGTGGGGAATCATTGGCGGGTGCCAGACAGACCAGGCACGGATGTGTGCCCCACTCTGATCAATCCAATGCAATGGGTATCCTTTTGCTAATTGAGTTTCCCTGCCCCCCTTGGGTATTTCGTACCAGCGCGTGCCACCCATTGATAAGATGGGTAGCAGGAACGCGTGCTTGCCCCGGACGTAGAACGTGGCCGTCGTTCTGCTACCCCGTTCGTCCGTGCGGAAGCCGATCCCGGCGGCAAACTCTCCTGTGCGTTTAGGAGCATAATGCCGTAGGGTGGACACCATCGAGCGGGCCAGATCGCGCATCATGTCACGCCGGGCAGTCACCAGGGCAGGCGTGCGCTTGGCGAGCCTCCCCTTGGCGTCTCGGTAGCCCATGATCTCCATCTTGAGCAGCGGCCCGGCCATTACGATCCCTCCAACTTCACGATGACACGCCCGCCCTGGATGAAGTCGACGTCGTCGTCGTCGAACATGTCGGCACGGGCTTGCCTGGCAGCGTGGCGGGATGCTTCGCTCAGGTGCACCTCTGGCTCCCAGTCGGCTTGCATGTAGGCGTTGATGTATTGCTCCTCTTGCAGTACGGCGCAGATCGCCTCGGCGTACCGGCAGGCTACCTTGTTGACCGTCGTCTCGTCTACTGCCACGACGAAGAAGTCCACGAACAGATTGAGGTCTTGCTCCTGGTAGCCCCACCTGGCCGGGCTAGCCTGTGGCGTGCGCTCCGCCACGACTACGGCCACGAACGGGAAGGCAACCGAGTCCATCTCCAGGACTGTGGGTTTATGACCGAAAAACCATGTGACTGGATCGGCCAGCGCGAGGGGGTCTCCCTCTGTTACCCAGGTCGCCTCCACGACGTCGAGCGCGCCAGAGAGCCGCGCCTGGAGCCGGGCCTGTAATGCCCTTCCCGTCTTTTCCGCGTCGAATGCCATGCCCTACCTCATAGGTTCGCGTGCACGTCGAACCGGTGCACGTCGGTGTACCAGGTCCCGGATGGGAGAATCACTTTCCCCTGCAGCCTCCAGCCGCCGACCTGGTCTATGTCACCATCCACGGCCGTGTACTGCATCTTGCCGTCGGTGCCACTCGTCGTGAACGTAGCGGCCTTCGTGACCTTGCTTCCGTCCGGTTTCTTGAACGTGATTTGTTTCGTCGTCGCGCCGGAGATGTCTACTACGTGCCCGGTGTCGTCCGTCACCGTCCCGACGAACACCGTCCCGACGTCTCCGAGATGTATTTCGTTTGCTGGCATCTATATCCCCAGTACCTCGTCCTGTTCCTGCTCTGTACGTAGTACCCCGGCCCACTCTCGATCTACGTGCAGCGTCCCTGCCCATTCCCGGTCTACGTCCAGCGTTCCCGTCCACTCCTGGTCCACGTACAATGCCCCTGCCCATTCCCGATCTATGTACAGAGTGGCCACCCAGGCGACTACCAAGATGACTATCGGCCCGACGGTCGCGCTGACCGTATAGCCGGCCGTCGGCGTGACCGCGATGCTTCCCAGTCTCACGGCGGGGCCGACCGTGGTTGCTGTCGCCGTGACCGCGCCGGGCGTTATGAGTACGGCGGCGATGACGGTCGGGTCTATCCCTGCTGCTATCGCCGTGCCCGCATCGGGGGCCAATATCACGTTGTTAACGACGACTGGTCCTGCTACAGTCGCCACTGCCGTGAGCGCAACCGGCGTTACACTCACTGAGCCCAATACTATGCCGGGGGCCGTAACCGTCGCCACTACTGTCAGTGCGGCGGGCGTTACGTTGACCGATCCCAGCACCGTGCCGGGGCCTGCCCCGGTCGCCACCGCCGTCCCGATTGCCGGGCTCAGTGCCAGCGATCCGAGTACTATGCCAGGCCCTGCCGTGGTCACTGCCGCCACGATTGCGCCGGGCGTTATGAATATGTCCCCGCCAGCGATGACGGTTGGGCCTGTCCCGGTCGCGATTGTCGTTGAGGCGGTGGGTGTTACACTCACCGACCCCAGTATCGCTACCGGCCCATCGGTCGTCGCAATGACTTCTACCTGGAAAGGTTCAACCGAGAGCGAGCCCAATATCACGTCGGGGGCCGTGGCCGCCACGATCGCCGTCGGCGCGGTTGGCGTCACGCTCACTGAGCCCAGGATGGTCGCCGGTCCGGCGGTCGCTGTAATCGCTTCCGCCTGGAAAGGCTCTACCGTGAGCGATCCCAGCACGATGCTGGGGCCTGCGCCTGCCGTTACTACCCAGGCCGCTGACGGCCCTACGACGACGCCTCCCAGTGCGACAACCGGGCCGGTCGTGGTCACTACGGCTGTCGAAGCGGCAGGCATCACGTTGACTGTCCCCTGTACGACTACGGGGCCAGTCGTTGCGGTGATTGCCTCTGCTTGTAAAGGTTCTACCGCGATGCTCCCCAGCGCCACGCCGGGAGCCACGGTTGCCACTACCACCGTCGAGGCGGTGGGCGTCATGCTCACTGAGCCCAGGATGACCGAGGGTCCATCCGTCGCCGCGATTGCGCTCGCCTGGGCAGGTTCCACTGTGAGCGAACTCAATACGACGCTGGGGGCTGTGACCGTCGCTACTGCCCAGGCCGCCGGCGGCTCCACGACGCTGCCCCCCAGCGAGACTATGGGGCCAGTCGTGTCCGCTATCACTGACAGCGCGGCGGGCGTTATGCTGACCGCCCCCAGGACAACTGCGGGGCCAGCCGTTGCCGTGATTGCGCTTGCTTGTGAAGGTTCTACCGAGATCGAACTCAGGACGATTGCCGGGCCGCCCGTCGCTGCGACTGCCCCTGTCGCCGCCGGTGTGAGGGTGATCGTTCCTAGCACCGTGGTCGGGCCGCTGGTAGCCGTGACCGCCTCTGCCTGGTAAGGTTCGATCGTGAGCGAGCCGAGTACCACTGTTGGCGCAGTCGTCGCCGTCACCGCGCTGGATGCAGGAGGCCCGACCGTTACACTTCCCAGGATTACGCCCGGCCCGCTCGAGGCCGTTACCGCGTTTGCGGCTGCAGGCCCCAGCGCCAGGCTCCCCAGTATCACATCGGGAGCCGTGACCATTGCCACCGCTGTCGAGGCGGCGGGTGTCACGTTCATCGAACTCAGCACGACCGCGGGGCCGGCGGTTGCCGCAACCGCTTCTGCTTGTGAAGGTTCTATCGTGAGCGAGCTCAGGACGATTACGGGACCGCTCGTCGCGGCAACCGCACCAGTCGTCACCGGTGCGACCGCAACGCTTCCCAGTATCACGGTTGGCCCGGCGGCCGCTATAATCGCTCCTATCGCTGCGGGAGTGAGGGAGAGCGAACTCAGGACGACCGTCGGCCCACCGACCGCCGCGACTGTGGCGGTTGCCGCCGGCGCGACGACGATTGCCCCCAATACTACGGCGGGGCCGGTAGTCGCCGTGACCGCATCGGCCGTTACTGGCGCGACGACAAGCGACCCCAAAATCACGGTTGGCCCATTCGTAGCCGCGACCACATTCGCTTGGGAAGGTTCTATGGAAATCGAACCTAAGACGATAGCGGGACTGCCGGTTGTCGCGATTGCCCCTGCTGCCACCGGTGTAATGGTGACTGCCCCTAATACTACGGCCGGCCCGATTGTTACCGTGACCGCTTCTGCCTGGGGAGGTGCTACCGAAAGCGAGCCCAGCGCCACACTGGGAGCCGTGACTGTCGCCACCGCCGATAGCGCAGCAGGTGTCACGCTTACCGATCCCGCAATGACTACCGGCCCCGAGGTCGTCGCGATTGCTTCCGCCTGGAGAGGCTCTGTGGAAATCGAACCTAAGACGACAGTCGGGCCACTGGTTGCAGTGATCGCTCCAGTCGCCGCTGGCGTGACGATGACTGCTCCTGCTATTACGGTTGGCCCCATGGCTACCGCTATTGCGCTCGCCTGGGGAGGTCCTATCGTCAATGAGCCGAGAACGACTGCGGGGCCGACGGTTGCCGTGATTGCGTCCGTCGCCGCTGGAGCGACCGTGAGCGCCCCCAGCACGACCACCGGTCCAGTGGCTGCTGCTACCGCGCTCGCCTGGGGAGGCTCTACCAAAAGTGAACTCAGCGCCACACTGGGGGCTGTGACCGTCGCTACTGCCGATAGCGCAACAGGTGTCACGCTGACCGATCCTAGAACGACCGCAGGGGCACCGGTTGCCGCGATTGCGCTCGATTGTAAAGGTTCGACTACGAGTGACCCCAGTATTGGCGTGGGGTCTACCCCGGCGGCTACTGCCGTCGCTGCCGCCGGCATTATCGTCGAATCAGGCCAGTAGTCCTCGTGCCAGTACCGGGCCGGCCAATACCCGCTGAAATGATACTGTGGAGCGGCCATTATGCTCCGTCTAGCGTCACCGCCGTTCGGTTGCCGCTGGCATCCACTGTTGCAGTTACACGCGGCTTGAGGTCTGCGTTATCCTGGAAAACGGCCGTGCTCGTCCCGCCGCCGCTCGACTTGCCGGCGCATACCGCCAAGAGGACCTTTAGCACGTGGCGCAATGTCAACGTCCCCTCGACCACCTCGTCCAGGATCTCGTCTACCGCATCCGCCGCCAGCGCTCCAGCGTCGATCGCTCCAGCCGCGAACGTCGCCGCATCTATGGCACCATTGGCGATGGCCGCCGCAGTGATGATATTTGCCCCAATCTCCTCCACGTCCACACTGAGCCTGTCCGCCCCAAACATCGAGTCCCACACATTGGCCGGCACGACCATAAAGTCCTGCCAGACGGGTAGACAGGAGGCGGCTGCCGCAAACTGCATCCGCAAGGTCCCCAGGGTATTCGTGTCCGTCGTATCCAACGTCACACAGTAGTTCCCGTATGCATCGTAGGTCGAGGCAGTCACGTTGGCGTGGCGGATCGTGAGAGCACCGCCGTTCTTGGACAGGAGGATACCCGTCGAGGCGTGGTCCAATGCCGAGACCAGGCCAGTTTCCAGTGCGACCCCATCCGCCTGGTCCACGAACGGGCCGAACGAGACGACTACTGCCGTTGATTGCTTCAACCACATCGTCATCGACTAGGTCCTCATCCGGCGATAGTAGTCGGCGAGACGGGGTATACCACCAGCAGGCGGGTTGTATTCGATATCGAGCCTCGCCGCATTTGCTGCCGAGCCATCGTAATGCACGATCGCCCCTACTGAGTTGCCCGTCGGGTCGCGCACCCACAGGACGACAGCCTGGATTGCGTATGCAGTAGCCAGTTCCTGAATGATGGTCGCCACATCATATGCTACCCAGTCAGTACCAGCATCCGTAACCGTCGCCGATATTTTTGTACTGGTTTCCGACCTGCTACTAATATCGTTGCTGGCCGTCGTAAACTGCGCTGGATTCGCCCCATTCTCACCAGCGATGTACGTGTCCGCATCCAGCGAATCGTAATCCGTCGAATAGAACTTGACCGAGAGCGTCGCCGAAACAATCGTAGATCCCTTCGGGATCGTACTACCCGGCACCCAACGGTGCCCGCTGTAGGCGTTGCTGCCCTGGTACAACCGCCCGCGAGACGCAGTCACCAGAACTGTGCTATCGCCTTGCTCAGCGTCGTCGGCAGATGCAACTACCTTCAGGATCTCGGTAGTCATTGTGCTACGACTCGTTCAAGTCCAATTCCAGGTTCTGCAACGTCAACGTCTGCCCATCGCTCACCGTCCGTGGCGATACCAGATCCCAGTAGGCGATGACTTCGCGGTTCCCTACCGTCCCATTGTCGTCCGTGAGAACCGCGTACCTGGCCCCGGCCCCGCTGTCAGGAATGTCCCCGCCGCCGGCCGTCCAGACGACGTCCTTGACCTGGACGCTGGCGTGGTCGGTGAGATCCTCTTCCGTCAGGGTATCGAAGTCCGTGCCGTCCCGGTTGAGCTGGTAACCGCCTTCTGTGTACCCGTTGCCGTCGGCAATTTCGGTCAGTTCGCCCAACGTGTTTATGTCCGCTGCGGGTGCCACTGCCGCCGTCACCAACGCTACGTAGAAACTGGATGGCGCCCCGCTCGCCAGGAAATAGGCATCGAGAAGCCTCATCTTGCCTTTATTCGTCACACCGGCCATAACTTTATCCTCCTAAAATCATAGCGGTCCTCGTGCCATCGCGCGTTCCAGCGGGTCTATCATCAGCCCGGCTACGCTGACCATGGGCACGCTGTCCACGACTTCGGCGCTGGAGATGGCCTCCAGCACGCTTTCCTTGTTCTCCGCCAGTGACGCCTTGAGTTCCGCCTCCAACTTACTGAGCGTATCCACCTTGTTGTAGTAGGAGATAGTCGTGCCCTCTTTGGCGTCGCTCAGGCGCTGCTTGGACATGTACCAGTCGCGCGCGAGTGGGATCAGCAACGCGGTGGCCTGGTCTGCGATCCAGTAAGCTGCCAGTTCTGGGATGTCCGGCTCGTCGGGCACCGTGGCCGCGCCGTAGAGGACGCGCTTGGCACGCGCGATAGCGCGCGCCTTCTGGTCGGCGTAATCCACAGTGGTATCTGCCGTCAGCGCGGCCTCGGTCGTCGGCCAGATGCGCGAAACTTCGGCGAAGATGTCTATCGCCATACGTCCTCCCCCGTCTGGCCAGGGCCAGGGCAGGATTGCTCTCTACCCTGGCCCTGGTATGCCTAATACACGCGGCAGTACACGATCCCGGCCGGGAAGTTGACCACCGGCATGCGCGCGGTCTGGACGCGCACGTTCTTGGCGACCTGCTCCTCGTTGACGTAGATCTCGGCCACCATGCCGGGGTTGCGCTCTATCACGATGTCACCGCCACGCACGACAGCGACCAAGCCATCGTACATCTCGACGATGGGAACGCCGTTGTAGGTGTAGCCTCGCGGCATGAAGAGCGCGTACCCGTCTGGGAGGAACTTGACCTTGGCGCCGGCCGCATCGAAGTAGAAGTCGTTGCGGACCTCGATCCCAGCGATCTCCAGGACCTCGATGGCCTCCGTCCGTTGGGGGGTGATGATGCGCGGGTTCTGGCTGGACAGTTCGCCGCGCAGTTTCTCGTTTTTCTTGACGATGTGCCAGGTAGTCGAGTTGACCATCATGACGACTTCGCTCTCGTCGATCCCCAGGTCGCTGGCGATCAGTCCCGAGATGTCGTACACGTCCTCCAGGATGTCGGCATCGTAGTTGCCGCTGCCATCGGTGTGGCTCCAGGCCACTGCGCCGAAGGCGCCGCCAGGGATGGAGGGCAGGTGGGAGGTGCTGAAGCGGCCGGCATTTTGATCAGTGCCGTCCAAGTCGTAGTCCACGGCCACCGTCACGCCGCCGTAGTCGATGACCAGGGCGTCCTTGACGGCCTGCCAGGCCATCCACCGGGTGCGGTTGACGTTGCGCTGCTGGAGGATGAGGGTCTTGGCCAGGATGTCCTCCGCGGCCAACTGCGCGATGCGGTCGTCCAGGCTCTCCAGTTCGATCAAGGTCGAAGCCTCCATGACTTCCTTCTCCGCGATCAGGGCGAGCTCCAGGTAGACTTCCTGGAGTTGGCCCGCGGTAGGGACTACCAACGTTCCGGCGTTGTCCGCCTTGAAGGGAGCCAGGCCCGCGCCAGTGTGCATCTTGACGGCGAGTTTGACCTTGCGGCCGTTGAACGGGAATAGCGGCGCGAACGGGACGTCGTAGACGCTCGATTCGGGCCGCTTCTCGTTCAGGACGCGGGTCAGGATGTGCGAATCCTTGATATCGCTTGGGTGTAGATATTGTTCGGTCATCTCTCATCCTCCTCAGTCGTCAAAGGTGCACTGCGGGAAAGCCGCTTCCAGGGCCGTCGAGTGCGCGCTGATGCCGTCGAGGGTCATCTCAGACAGATCGAACACGCAATCGGCGAACAGGCCGGCGATGGGCCGGTCGCCCAGGGTGACATCGAGGCCATTTTGCGCCACGACGACCATTTTGTTGGTGAGGTTCTGCCGGCCATCGGTGGCGGTGCCGGAATAAGGTCCGTACTTGCCGTCGCCAGTACCGGAGGTGATCTCGCACAGTACCTCCCCCCGATTCACCAGCCGCCGCGAGTCGTTGTCCAGCGTCACGACGCTGGCGTAGACGACGATGCTCTTGCTCTTTTCGTCGCCGTAGCGGTACTTGAGCGGTTGGTGGCGGTCGTAATCCATATTGTAGTAAGTTTGGAATCCCATGATGTTCCTCCTACTTCACCGCGACCGTCGCGCCGCGCTGCGGATGCAGCCGGGTAGCGAACTCTTTGACCTGTTCGCCCGTCGGTTCTGTGGCGTTAGGTTCTGAAAGCGATGGGTCTACGGGTGCCTTGGAACTGGCCGGTTGGACGGCCAGAGCCATGCGGCCTTCCTGCGGGATCGCATTGGCGACGGCCAGCACGATGGCGTCCAGGCCGGTTTGACCATCGTCGTTGGCGGCCAGAGCCAGGGCGGCGGGATGCTCGCGCAGGGCCTTCTCGACCGCTGCGATGACGACCGGCCAGTGGCGGTAGCCCTCAATGCGCACGACGCCGGGGTGGGCCTCCGTGGCCTCCATCGCCCGGACGACGCGCGTGATCTCCAGGTCACGCGCCTTCTGGCATACCTTCGCACGCTCGGCGACCATCTTCTGGATGTCGCCGATGCTCAGCTTCAGGCCCTTGTATTGCCCATATAGCGCAAAGTCCTCTGCGCTAAGGGTAATGGGGGTCGGTGGCTGCTGAGTCTGTTGGGTCTGAGGTTCATTCGGCATAGTCGGTACCTCCTGTGCCTGTACGGGATGATACGATTGCACGACGAAACGACCGTCGGTGCTGCTCGCGGGAACGGCCCCGAACGGTGAGAGGTCCTGCACCAGCGGATCGTTGGTCAGCAGGACGTGTTGGAGAATCCAATCGAACTTTTCACCCGTAGTCGGGTGGATGACGTCGGGTTGCAGATACACGGAGCAGTCGGCGATGTTGCCGTGCTCGACGCCGAAGGCGATTTCGGGGTCCGTGAAGCGGAAACCGGCAAACAGTTTGTCGCCGATCATCTTGAGTTTTTCGACGAAACCCCGGTTGTGTTCGACCGGGACGAGGCCTGCGGTGTCGTCGTGGTGGTAGTCGGCGGGGACGGAGATGTGACGGGGCAGGCCGGCTTTCCATGCCTTGAACGCGCTCCTGATCATCTTGGCGGTGATCTCGACCAGGTTGCCAGAATCCCCCTTGAACCACTGGCCGGGGTGGATGATCTCTTTCCACACCAGGCCGTCGTCGGTTTCCATCGCATC
>Ga0315294_10010328_pt1 | contig 10244 bp, 8 predicted proteins | sample YL17G13_40_MG_FD_203626 | JGI IMG/M metagenome (GOLD analysis project Ga0315294, IMG submission 203626) | Sediment microbial communities from Yellowstone Lake, YNP, Wyoming, USA - YL17G13_40 | ecosystem: Environmental > Aquatic > Freshwater > Lake > Sediment | place: USA: Wyoming | collected...
CGTGCGCCAGCCTGTAAGCGGTCGCAGTACGGCGTAGGCCGTATACATGAGGAGAGGAGATACGACCACGAGTAACAGCGCAGAGACGAACAGGAAAAGCACAAGGTCGCGCGGGCTCCACGCCTTCGGCACGGGCGGTGGGACAGGGCGGAGCGGCACTTCAGCAGGCGCGGCGTTTTCGGGAGCGAATTGACCGTCAGGCGTTTCGGCAGGCACTAGCGGGCACGCCCCCTTTCCACCAGCGCGGTGAGCAGGCGGGAGTCACGATGACCGGCCGCTCCCCGCGCGCCCTCTAGCACTGCCACCATGGCCCAAAAGTCCTTTCCCACCGTATCCCTGTTGGGGCGGGAGCGGAGCGGGCACGTGCCAACCCGGTCGAGTTCGAGTGGGCCAGCGCGACAGATGTTCATGGAAGAATGGAAGAAACGAGGAACAATGAATCCGCAATCCCAGCCCCTAGCTTCATCGTTTTGCATCCACCATTCTGCACTCTTCAAGACGTCCGTTACCGAGGACCGCTGCCAGCGCCTGTCCCGTATACGACTTCTTGACTCGCGCCACCTCTTCCGGCTGGCCCTGGGCGACGATGCGCCCTCCCGCCTCACCGCCTTCGGGCCCCAGGTCGATGATCCAATCCGCTTGTTTGGCGACGTCGAGGTGGTGCTCGATGATGATGACGGTGTTGCCCAAGTCCGTCAAGCGATTGAGCACGGCCAGGAGCTGCTTCACGTCGTCAAAGTGCAAGCCGGTGGTCGGCTCATCCAGGATGTAGAGCGTTCGACCGGTCTGCCGGCGGCTGAGTTCCTTGGCGAGCTTGATGCGCTGAGCCTCGCCGCCCGAAAGCGTCGTGGCCGGCTGCCCCAGGTGAATGTAACCGAGGCCCACATCCACGAGTGTCTGGAGCTTCTGCTTAATGGCGGGGATATTTTCCAGAACGGGAAGCGCATCCTGCACCGTGGTGTCGAGAAAATCGGCGATGGAATTTCCCTTGTACTTTACGGCCAGAGTCTCGGAATTGTAGCGGCGCCCGCGACAGACCTCGCAGGTCACGAAAACATCGGGGAGGAAATTCATCTCGATGCGCCGCAGACCCTCCCCCTGGCAAGCCTCGCAGCGGCCGCCCTTGACGTTGAAGCTGAACCGGCCCGCGTGGTAACCACGCTCGCGCGATTCCGGCAGCATGGCGAAAAGTTCCCGCATGGGCGTGAAGACCCCGGTGTACGTGGCGGGATTCGAGCGCGGTGTGCGCCCGATGGGTGACTGGTCGATGACGATGACTTTGTCGATGTGTTCCGTGCCCTGGATGGCGCGATGCGGCCCCGGCTCCTCGAGAGCGCGGTAAAGCTTCTTCGCCAGGGCCCGATAGAGAATGTCATTCACCAGCGTAGACTTGCCCGAGCCGGAGACGCCTGTCACCACGGTCAGCATGCCCAGCGGAAAGTGGACGTCGATGTTCTTCAGGTTGTGGGCGCGCGCACCGAGCACAGCAACGGTTTTCCCATTGGGCGTGCGACGGGTGGCCGGGATGCCAATGCGTCGCTGCCCCGAGAGGTATTGGCCGGTAAGCGAGTTCGGCAGCGCGGCAATCTTCTCCGGCGGGCCGCACGCCACGAGATACCCGCCCTGCTTGCCCGCGCCCGGCCCGAGGTCGATAACGTAGTCAGCCCGGCGAATGGTCTCTTCGTCGTGCTCAACCACGAGGACTGTGTTTCCCATGTCCCGCAACCGTTCAAGCGTCGCCAGCAGCCGCTGGTTGTCGCGCGGGTGCAGGCCGATGCTCGGCTCGTCGAGCACGTACAGGACGCCGCGCAACCTCGACCCAATCTGTGTGGCCAGGCGGACGCGCTGGCTTTCCCCGGCGGAGAGTGTCGCGGCGGAGCGGTCGAGGCTCAGATATCCCAGGCCCACGGCGCGGAGGAACTCCAGGCGCTCGGAAATCTCGTTCAGGATGCGTCGCGCCAGGAGTTCTTCCCGCGGACTGAGCTCAATCTTCCCCACCACTCCCACCGTCCGGCTCACGGGCAGGGCGGTGAAATCAGCGATCGAGTGGCCGGCCACGGTCACTGCCAGGCTTTCAGGCCTCAGGCGCTTGCCCTCGCACTTCGGGCAGGGAACCGCAGACATGTACTGACTGAACCATTCCCGGTTACTTTCGGAGGTGGTCTCCGCATACCAGCGCTCGAGCAGCGGGATCACGCCGACAAAGCCGGTCTCCGTGCGGCCATTCCCCGGGTGCTTACCGTACAGGATGAGGTTCTGGATTCGTCGCGGCAGCTGGTTGAAGGGCGTTTTCAAATCGAAGTGGAAATGCTCGGCGGCCCGTGCCAGGCTGCGATGCAGGAATGATGACCCGGCGCCTGGTCCCAGCCCGCCTTCGAGCAGTGGGCGCGACCAATCCACGATGACCTTGGCAGGGTCAAAAGAAAACTGGCTGCCGAGGCCCCGGCAGGCAGCGCAGGCCCCGTAAACGCTGTTGAAGGAGAAGGAGCGCGGCTCGAGCGCAGGAACATTGATGCTGCAATGCACGCAGGCCCACTCTTGCGAATAGAGATGCTCCTCCCCGTTGACGACCGCCACCTGGACAATGCCCTTGGCCAGCTTCATCGCCGTCTCGATGGAGGCGCTCAAGCGGCTCTCGATGCCGGGCTTCAGGAGCAGCCGGTCCACGACCGCCTCGATGGTGTGGTTGCGGCGGCGGTCGAGCCTGATCTCTTCATCGAGCTGGCGCAGCACCCCATCCACGCGTACGCGCACGAAGCCTTCGCGCGTCAATTGCTCGAACTGTTTTCGGAATTCGCCTTTCCGGCCGCGCACGATGGGTGCCAGGATCATGATGCGGTCGGCGTTCCCACCATCTTCCGTGCGGCCGTTTCCGACCAGCGCCATGATGGACGAGACAATCTGCTCGGTGGTCTGGCGCGCGATCGGCCGACCGCATTGGTGGCAGTGCGGAACGCCGACGGAGGCGTACAGCAGACGCAGGTAGTCGTAGATTTCCGTGATGGTGCCGACGGTCGACCGCGGGCTGCGACTGGTGGTCTTCTGATCGATGGAAATGGCGGGACTCAGGCCTTCAATTGAGTCCACCTCCGGCCGCTCCATCTGGTCGAGGAACTGGCGGGCGTAAGCGGAAAGCGTCTGGACGTAGCGGCGCTGCCCCTCGGCGTAAATGATGTCGAAGGCCAGGCTGGACTTGCCCGAACCGCTCAAACCCGTCACCACCGTAAGGGTGTGGCGCGGGATCTCCACGTCAATGTTCTTGAGGTTGTGCTGCCGAGCACCCCGAACCGTAATCCGGTCGATCATCCGCCCTGCGCCCTACAGTGAGGAATTTCGAGACGAGGCCAACCTACCATGCTAGCGAGCGCCTTCCGGCCCGTCAAGCGGATTTGGGGATTTGACTCTTGGGATCGAGGATTTGCGATTTGGGACCGTGAGGCTTGCGTGTCTTCAACCTAGAATTTCACAACCAAGACGGCAAGCGTGCGGGCAGGGGACCTCGGCTAGGAGCGCCGCAGCATTGAAAAGCGACTGCGGCGTTACGATTTGTGGATGCGGCGGGAGATGAGAAATGCAGCAATACCGACCAGTACGCCGGCCAGCGCGTCGGCGGCGTAATGGTAGCGACCATAGACGGTAGCCAGTGCGATGCTCCCCGCCAAGATCAAGAACATCACACCCACGCGTGGCAGGTAGGCGCGGATCACCAGCGCCATTGCCGTCACGGTCGCGACGTGGGCGCTGGGGAAGAGACTCGCGCCGACGGCATAACGTCCCAAGATCCAGTGATTCAGCCCTCGGAGCAGCGGCGCGACTTGCGGGCCAGGCAGGTCGTGGAACAACTCGCGGGGCGGGGTCAGAGGGAAGAAGGGGAAGAGCACGAAGCAAGAGAACGCAGCCAAGAGGGCTGCGGTCCAGAATTGGTTGATGGCTAGCCAGTAGCGGCGCTCCGTAGCGCTGCCGTCCAGGGCGGAATTTGCTGGGCGGACGCCCGGCGCTACCCGCCGCGCCAGATACAGGCTCCCCAAGGCAAGAGGCACGGAGGGATAACAGAAGAGGTAGGCAAGTTCGAGGCCACGTTGCAGCCAGGGTGAACAGTAGGTGAGCAGGCTCAGCACCCACGGATTCTTCAGCAGCGCATCATCCCAGTGCACGAACAATTGGTCGAGGCGGTTAGCGGGATCGGGCCTGAAGAACAGCCCTGACTCACGGTAGGCGACCAGGATGAGGACGCAGGGGAGCCAGTCGCGCACAATAGCGAGGAACGGGCTGCGTTCCTTCATGCCCCAGCGGCTCAGAAGAAAGACGACCGCGCAGGCGAGAAGATTCAGGGCCACGAGTGCGAGGCGTTGTCGAAGCGCGAGGGGAAACACGAAAGCCGCAATCGTCGTGTACGTGAAGAAGCCGATCGCCAACTTCTCGGCAACGCGCAGGCCCGCTGCCAGTCTAGCGGTTCGAGATTCTTCTGTTACGCTGGTCATGAGGGTCGCGGACTGGGTCAAGTGCGGCCTCCTGGCGCGAGATCGAGTACAGAGGGTGCGGACTCCTCCACCTGCACCTACCCAGTCCTCTAGCGCTTGGACTGCCAAAACACCGCCAGAGAAGCCTAATGTTTACAGCAAAGTACGAGCACTGTCCAGACCGGTATGGTCCGAGCCCGCCACCTCCGGCTGGCTTGTGTCCGGGAATCCCAGCAGCTCCTGAGGGCTTAGGGTGACCTGATGCTCGCCCCGATGAAGCCGGAGCTCGCGGCACGGGCTCTGTAGTTGACGAGGTTGCGCTCTTGAAGGAGCAGATGGCCCTCCAGCAGGAGCAGGTCGAGCAGGCACGCATAACTTTGCAGGCGTCTCTAATTCAGACCCCAACCTTGGCTAGCTAGCCGGTCTCGGGTCGGTACCCGCCCAGGGAAACTGCGCTATACTACGCTCCTGAGAGAGATTGTTACCTGGACGAACTGCCCGGCTTGAATTGATCCGAGCGCCGCAGCATTGCGAAGTCGGGCGCGATGGTCAAGTCTTGATCTGATGGGGTGCAACCGCACGTCGGTTGCAAAGGAGGTAACATGCGACGCTATTTGTTGACCCTGGTAACGGGCTTGATGTTCGTAATCCTGGCGGCTGCTCCAGCCGCCGAAGCAGTGCAGAAGCGGCAAAGCACATCTCTTCCCGCCGGGGCGCAGCTTCAGGTGCGCTTGGGTGACCAGTTACATACTGGTGAGACCCAGATTGGCCAGACGTTTTCGGGTACCATCGCCCAATCGGTGGTCGTGGGCGGCAAGACGGTTCTTGCCCGAGGCACGGCAGTGAAAGGGCGCGTGACCGACGTGGTCAGCTCGGGCCGGCTGAAGCGCTCGGCCTCCATCACGCTGGAGCTAAGCATGGTGAACACGGAGGCGCTACGGATTGACGGAAAATCGCATCTTCTGCGCAACGCAGCGCTGATTGGCGGCGGGGCTGCGACCGGAGCGCTCATCGGCGGGGCGGTCGGAGGGAAGAAGGGTGCGGCGGCGGGAGCTGCGATCGGCGCCGGAGCCGGGACGGCCACCGCCTACATGACGGGCAAGAAGGAAATCGTGCTGCCTGCCGAGACGGTCCTCACGTTCGTGGTGGGTGGTGGTGCAGGGAAGGTGGGCACTACTGCGACCGCCTCTCGTGCCGAGCCCGAGAGCCCCAAGGCGCCGGAGTCGGCCGAGTCCTATCGAGAGCAAGAGCGGAAGGGCAGCGTGGGCCGCGCTCGCGAGGTCGCTGAGGCCGTGGTGTTCTCGGACCGCGACCAGCAGGTGATCCGCAGCTACTACAGTGGCGGCCGCGGTCTCCCGCCGGGATTGGCCAAGAAAGGGAGGCTCCCACCCGGCCTCGCCAAGCAGTTGCGTCGCAACGGATCGCTGCCCCCGGGCTTGCAGAAGCGCTATGGCGCCGAGCCGTTTCCGGTGGACCTCAGCCAGCAACTGCCCAGATTACCGTCGGGCTGTTCGCGAATCATGATTGCGGGCCGTGCCGTTCTGCTGGACCGCAATCATAACGTTCTCGACATCATCGCCCTGGTGCGATAGTGGCGATCTTTGGCGGCGCTGCGGACACAACCGCTACAGAAGGCCAACTTTGCGCATGGCTCTGCATCGAACCAGAAGGGCCAGTGGTCGTTCTCGTCTGCGATTTTCTTTTTGACGCGTCGTGAGGATTGATGGTCAAATGGAGAGTCTTTTGTATCGAGTGAATCTGTTCTTGGAGGTCAGCGCGGGCATGGGGCGATTGGAGAGGAAGCGACAGTTTATTGCCGTGGTGCTGGCATGCCTGTTGGTGGTGGGGATGGTGCCCACGCTGCGGGCGCAACAGGATGTGGCGAGCGAGACCGAAGAGTGGACCGTCCCGGAGGGCACCGAATTCAAGCTCCAGCTCCACACCACGGTCAACTCCAAGACTTCCAAGGCTGGCGACCGGGTCATGGCGACGCTGATCGACCCGGTTGCCGTCGAGGATCGTGAGGTCCTGCCTAAGAGTGTGCGCGTCGATGGGCACATTGGCGAGATCAAGGCCGCGGGACGTAAGGGCAAGGGCGGGTACTTGTACATCGTCTTCGACACCGTGGAATTGCCGAACGGCGAAAAGGTAGCCATCGTGGGCTCGCTGACGGAAATCTTCTCCAGCGAAGGTGACGATGATGCCAGCGTCGGGGTGGAAGGCGAACTCAAGGGCCGTGGACCTTCCCGCAAGAAGCAAGTGGCAATTGCCGGGGTCGCCACCGCGGCGGGCGCGGCGGGCGGAATCGGAACCGGAATCGCCGCCGGTGTCGGGGGAATACTGATCGCTGTCCTGATACCCCGAGGCAAGCAGGCGTCCCTAGCGGCTGGGTCTCTGATCGGCATGCGCTTGGACCGCGACGTGACCTTCAGCATTCCTGCCAGTAGCCAGTAGAGGCCGCCTTCCCGACAAATAGGGACAGGTCAGGCGATTAGATTGCGACAACAAAGTGTCGGCCTATAGGCCCGCCGCTACAGATCAATCATCGCAAACTGGCGCGAGCCGGCCCCGTTCTAGGGATTTGTGGGGCGGGGTGGCGTGACGTGTGCCACCTCCGGCAACTGGAGAAGCTGCGAGGCGGGGACCAACTGAATATCGTCCTTTTCGAGTTCGGGCAGGAACCGCGCCAGGGCGGTGAGGGTGGTCGGATAAGGGTGACCGATGGCCAAGGCAGCCCCTTGCCCCTCAATGGCGCGACGAAATTCGCGAAGTTGTCGCGACGTGTAGGTGACCGTTTCCGTATCGTCCAAGAAGACTGAGCGGTAGAAGGTGGGAAGTCCCTTCCGCCGCGCCGCGTCGAAGGCGACGCTTGCCGCTGTAGTGCGACTATCCACGAAGTACAGCCGACGTTCGGCGAGGACTGCCATTACCTCCCCCATCAGCGCCACCTGAGTCGTGGCGCGCGACCCCATGTGATTGTTGACGCCCACCGCGTAGGGAACGGAGGCCAAGTCGGCCGCGATGATGCGCTCCACCTCGCTGGCCCGCATGCCGATTCTGATCTCTCCTTTCCCGGGCTGGGCTGAGGAATCCGGTTCCATGGGCAGGTGAAGCATCACTTCGCGCCCGGAGCGATGAACTTCCTCCGCCGTGACGGCGGAGTAAAGCAAGTGGGGCAGGACCGAGAAGGTGATGGGATAAGGGAGGGCGAGCAGCTTGCGTGCGGCTTCCAGGTCCTGTCCCAGGTCATCGATGATGACCGCGGCGCGGCGCAGTTGACCAACTTCGCGCAGCCGCCAGCGGCCTGCCGGCTCGCGTCCCCGCGCCAGATGGACGTCGACCAAGCGCCATCGCCCTTTCGCCTGGGTGATCTTGATGCTGATTCGCAGGTCTTCTCCTTCGGCCCGGCGCTTCACTGCGGTGAGCACCGTATCAAAGGTTGCTGGCATGACCAGCACTTCGGCGGCCGAGTCAACTCGCGCCGGCGGGAAAGCTGCGTACGGCGGTGCCTTGACCCAAACCTGGGTCCCTCCGACCCTTTCAATGGTCTCCCTGAAGCGGCCAGCGATGGCGCGGCGCTCGACTTCGCTCAAGTGTCGAGGGCCGAGCCTCAGGTAAAGTGCGAGGAGGATTACGCCCACTACCAGGGGAAGGAAAACGGCCGTCGCGAGGAGGATCTTCTTCTTGCGCCTGTGGAGACGACGGCTGGGCACCGGTCAGGCGGCTTTCGCCAGAGATGATTTCTGCTTTAGGATTTCGATGGCCTTGCGCAACTGCTGGTCGTCCTTGTCGCCGAAGTGCTCGGGTTCAGCCGGCCCAGTCTCATCCTCAACGCTGGCGGTCTCTTCCCCGGGCGCTTCGACGACGCTGGGTGTTACCCCGTTGTCCTGGATGGCCTTGCCATCCGGCCCGTAGTACTTGGCAACTGAAAGCAGCAAGGCAGACCCGTCATCGAGTGGAATGAGTTTCTGGAAAACGCCAATCCCGAAACTGCGCACTCCCACCGCATCCCCGCGCTTGTTCCCCAGGATGGCAGAGGCGACCAGTTCCGCAGGTCCCGCCGTGGACTGGTTGATCAGCACAGCCACCGGGAGTTTGCACACCTCGTGCGGAGGCTTGATGGGCAAGTCCTGGCGAGGGAAGCGCTGGCCCTGCAGGTACGCCACCACACCCTTCTCCAGGAACAGGCTGGCCGTGTCCACGGCCTCCTGCGGCTCGCCTCCAGCACAGTTCCTCAAGTCGAGGACGATCTTGTCGGCCCCGCTGGCGGTGAGCTCCCTGAGCTTGGCAGAGATTTCCGAGGCTTTACCTTTGTTAAAGCTGGCGACGCGGATGTAGCCTGCGGTGTCCTCCACCATCTTCGCCACGACGGGAGGATAGTTCAGCACGGCGCGTGTGATGGGCACCTTCTGGGGGTCGCCCCGGGCCTCCCGCACCAGCGTGAGCGCGACGGTGCTCCCGGCCGGACCGGCCAGTAAGCGTTGAAGCTGGACCACGGAAAGCTCCCGGGTGGCGGTGTTCTCCACCCGATCAATCAGGTCGCCTGCCTTAACCCCGGCCTTCTCCGCCGGGCTCCCCGGAAGCACCGAGACCACCGTGGCAAATCCCATCCGTTTGGCCAGGAAGATGCCTGCATTAGCCGGTCCTGGGTCCGGCTGACGGAGGTAGTCCTGGTACTCTTGCGGGGTGAAATAGGTGCTGTAAGGGTCGAGCGCTTCCAGCAAGCCGCGAATTGCTCCGCCGGTCGCCTTCTTCAGGTCTGGCTCCGTGACGTAGTCACTCTTGATGCGGGAAAGGACCTCGCTGTAAACCCCCAGGTTCCGATAGGTTTTTTCGCTGGAAGAGTCGTTCTTGCCGAGCAGCCCGCCCAGGACAATGTAAAGAACCAGAAAACACGAGACCGCAATCAACAGAAGACGAATTCGCTTGCTCATCCGAACGCCAACTCCTTCAGTAGCGGACTGCTGCCCTGACCTCCTTCAGTATAGCACGCCGGCGGGTAACCTCCAACCCGCTGCCGGGGCTCTCGCGCTGCGGGGGAGGATCAGGCGAGCCGGTCGAAGCGCCAGCCACGTGCGTGTGTTCGCTGTCGGTCTTGGATATCACTGCAGAGCCGGCCCCGAACGGTCGCGGCATCCACCCAGCGACCGCTACTTGATGACCTCAAGGGTGAATTCCATTTGCTTGCCACGGATGAGGAAGCACAGGTACATCTCCCAGAAGCGCCGAAACCATAGGCAGTGGTTGACCAGCCACTGAAAGCCTAACCACTTCCAGAGGCGCGCCAGCTCCACGTGCAGGGACCGCGGTCGCAACTGCAAGGAGGTGTACCAGTGACGCTCCCCATGGATGGGACCGAAGTAACGAAACGAGAAGCTGTTCAAGTGCCAGCGGTGGGTCGGGTCGCACCAGGAGATGAAGTCAGTGTAGTGCGGGGTGACGATATAGAGCGTGCCGCCGGGTTTGGCTACGCGATGCATTTCGGCCACGGCCTTCATTACGTCAGTCAGATGTTCGATCACGTGTACGGCGCGAATTAGCTCAAAAGTTCCGTCGGCAAAGGGCAAAGGGCAGTTCAGGTCGGCAATGACGTCGGCCGCGGTCGCCGCCAGATTTGAGTCCACGCCAATGGAGCCGGGTACTTTGACCCGCCCGCAACCAAGGTCAAGAATACGTACCTTCGCCGTCCCTGTCGTCATTGCCCTATGCCACCAGGAAGTCGTCTCTCACTTGGACCGCCGCTGGGAGCTCGCCTGACGCGATTCGCCTTTCTTGGGGGTTCGC
>Ga0315294_10010332_pt1 | contig 10243 bp, 8 predicted proteins | sample YL17G13_40_MG_FD_203626 | JGI IMG/M metagenome (GOLD analysis project Ga0315294, IMG submission 203626) | Sediment microbial communities from Yellowstone Lake, YNP, Wyoming, USA - YL17G13_40 | ecosystem: Environmental > Aquatic > Freshwater > Lake > Sediment | place: USA: Wyoming | collected...
TTCATCAGCGGTGGCGTCCAGTCTGGCCTGGGTTTGCCGGCAGCGGTAATGGCAATCTCGCCGCAGATCAGGTCAAGCTGACCATCGCCGTCGAGATCAATGATCGGAAAGCTGGACCAGACCTCGCCCCCGGGCAGGCCCTTTGGAAAGAGGCGGCGCGATCCGTCGCCGTTAATCACAAAGGTGTGGGTAGGCGGCGCCGTGATGACGATTTCGTCGCGGCCATCGCCATCGAGGTCGGCGACCGACGGGCTGGCAGCCCAGTTGTCCGCATAGCCGGGACGCTGCTCGCGGTCGATAGCGCGCCCCCGCTCGTCAAGGAGCACGACAGGCCAGCCCTTCATAGGTGTCCCGTCGGCGCGGAATGCGAAGAGTACAGCCGCGGTAGTCGGATTGGGGTGCGCAAGCTGCCCGCCGGGCCGATGCATGGCCGGGACCACAATCTCAAGCTTCCCATCCCCGTCCAGATCGGCCACCGCGGGCGTCCCGGTGACCACGCCGGGCAATGCCACAGGCCAGCCGCGGGCAATCGGGATGCCGTTCCATTCCGGGCCCCAGTTCCTGCGAAGATCGGCAGCCGGCAGGGCCGACGGAGCGACGGGTGCGGAAAAACGCGATTGAGCGATGATGACGGCCACTGCCCCGACGCCGATGATCGAACTGAAGATGGTCGCCACGACCTTCGCTTTGGCCAGGTACATGGCGCGGATCACGTGGGAAGAAGCGGTCGCCAGGTGGGCGGCGACGGCGGTGCCCGTGGTTGCGGCGATGGCCGTATTGCTCACGGACGCGACCAGCCCGGCGGGAGCGGCCTCGACAGCGCGAGCGGCGACGGTGCTGGCAATCGCAATCGCCGGGATCGCAATCCCCCTGCTGCCGAAGAACGCTCGCAGGCGTTCCAGGGCGCGGGAAACGCGTTTGGCGGCAGCATCTTCGGTGATCCCAAGAACAGCCGCCGTTTCTCGCATTGATTTGCCCTGGAAGTAGCGCAGGAGAACCGCGTCTCGTTCGCCGCCCGCCAGGTGCGTCAGACCGTTCTCCAAGTGCGGGGCAAGCTGCTCCCAGTCTGTGCCTGAATCATGAAGAGCTTCAGCCATCTGCGCACCCTCCCGTTCGTAACGTCGGCGACGCCGATCCGATCGGAGCGCATCGGCCGCCGCATAGCGAGTGACGGTGAAGAGCCAACCTGCCAGGGCCACATTAGCCGGAATCGTTGAGGCCTTCTTCGCCAAGACCATGAAGACCGTTTGCACCACGTCTTCGGCCAAATGCGAGTTGTGTACCCGGCGTTTGGCCGAAGAGTAAACAAAGTCGATGTGTGCGGTCACAAGTCGGCGAAACGCCTCCTCGTCGCCGGTCTGCACATACTGCGCCAGCAACTCTCGCTTCGTCATGTGATTTGCCGATCCAGCAGTATAACCGCCGGTCGCCAGGAAACCTGACCGAAAAGTCGGCTTAGAGCGGTCCGCGGCTCACGGTAGCGGTCGCTTCAGCCGCCGTTCGCGAGCATCCGGAAGCCGGCGGGTGAGCAGCCGATGCGGCATTTCAACTCAGATACGCCGATTACACCAGGCTTCTGGCGGTGCGTTCCGTTCAATGATGGACGCCGGCCGCTGCAGGATCCGGATCATCAGCGGAGGAACGAGCCATAACCGAAAGCTGTGGATTGGCTGCTGAGAGAAAAGCGGCGTACCCTTGGTGTTCGTTGATTCGAGGAGACCGTTTCCAACAAGGAAAGGATACGCCACATGGAACAGGCTACAGCAACGGACGGGATTCTGGCAATCGGGCCGCGTGACGCATTGGGCGAGATTCTCCGCAAAGGAGCCCAGGACGTTCTGGCCCCGAGCATCGAACGGGCGTCGTCGCCCGGTCGATCGACAATCGAAGGGAGCCAAACCAGCCGGCCCGGAAGGGCCCAACTGATCGTCTGCGCCGGGGTCTCGTGCAAAGTAGCTGTCCCCCAATGCAAAGTATCGTGTCCCGCTACAGCTACAATCGTTCTGCTCTTGGCGTTCTCGCCGAGGTGGATGCCTGTGTTATAATCAAGTTATCTATGGCATCGCCAGTTTCGCAAGCGGCTGGGTCTTACAGTGACCATGAAATGGCCATTCTGACGGAGATTGGCCAGGTTCTGTCATCGACGCTCGATCTGCGGCAGACGTTCGAGCGGATCATGCAAGTTATTATAGCAAAACTGGATATGCTCAGGGGGTCGCTTGTGCTGCTCGACGAGTCGTCCGGACGGATGCGCATAGAGGCGGCGGTGGGGTTCACGCACGAGGAGATGGAGCGCGGCGTTTACGAACTGGGTGAGGGGATAACCGGGACGGTCGTGGCGACAGGGCACGCGCGAATCATTGCGGACATACGCAAGGAGCCGGACTTCCTGAATCGGACGGCGGCGCGCGACCTGGGCGAGATGCAGGCGGCGATCAGCTTCCTGTGCATTCCGATCAAGATTGAGGGGCGAACGGTGGGATCGATCTGCGTGGACAAGGGGTTCGTGAGCGAGCAGCAGTTGGCCAGCGACCAGACGTTCCTGACGATCGTGGCGGCGTTTCTGTCGCAGGCCATCCAGATCAACCGGATGGTGATGCGACAGAAAGAGGAGCTTCTGGAGGAGAACCGCCAGCTGCGCGCGCAGGTGCGTGACCGGTACAAGTTCGAGAACATCATCGGGGACTCGCCGGCGATGCACGAGGTCTTTGCGACGGTGGGTCTGGTGGCCAGTTCGCGCGCGACCGTGCTGCTGCTGGGCGAGACGGGGACGGGCAAGGAGATGATCGCCAAGGCGATTCACTACAACTCGCCGCGGAGGGAGAAGCCGTTCGTCCGGGTGAATTGCGGGGCGCTGAGCGGGGCGCTGCTGGAGTCGGAGCTGTTCGGCCACGTGAAGGGGTCGTTCACGGGTGCGATTCGCGACAAGATCGGGCGGTTCGAGGCGTCGGACGGTGGCACGATTTTTCTGGACGAGATCAGCACGCTGGAGCCGCAGTTTCAGGTCAAGCTGCTGTGTGTGCTGCAGGAGCGGGAGTTCGAGCGTGTGGGGGACAACCAGACGGTGAGGATCGATGTCCGGGTGATTGCGGCGACGCATGTCGATCTTCAGGAGCAGGTGGCGAAGGACAGATTCCGCGAGGACCTCTTTTACCGGTTGAACGTGGTGAGCATTTACCTCCCGCCGCTGCGGAACCGGCGAGAAGACATACCGGGGCTGATCGACTATTTTCTGGACAAGTACAACGCCATGAACGGGCGGCGGCTGAAACGCATCAGCCGGGAGATGGTCAGCATTCTGCTGCGGTATCCCTGGCCGGGGAACGTGCGGGAACTGGAGAACGCGGTCGAGCGTGCGGTGGTGCTGAGCAGCGGGGAGGATTTCACGGAGGATCTGTTGCCGCTGAGCGTGCGGATGTTCGCGGCGCAGCGGCGGTCGGACCCGCCGAGCGAGTCGATCGAGACGCTGTCGCGCCGGCTGGCGGAGCAGGCGATTGCCGACTATGAGCTGCGCGAGGGGCAGATCTACGAGTTGTTGGTGGGGCAGGTGGAGAAGGCTCTGATCGATCGTACGCTGGCCAGATGCGAGGGAGTCAAGACGAAGGCAGCGGATTTTCTGGGGATTAATCGGAACACGTTGAATAAGAAAATGAAGGATCTTGGGATTGAGGCTGGGGAGTAGGGCGGGCTTTGCGTTGGGATTGAGGTCAGGGGGTGTCGGGGGCGCCGCCTGTGGACTTGAGCATTCCCGCGATGGCTGCGCGGAGGGGCGGCAGGTCCCGTTCAACGATGTCCCAGATGGTTCTGATGTCCACGCCGAGGTAGTCGTGCACAACAACGTTGCGGAAGCCTCGGATGCCGCGCCAGTCGATCTCGGGGTGGGCCTGCCTGAGCTGTTCGCTGAGCATCGGGGCTGACTCGGCGAGAATCTGGAGATTGCGGATGACGGCGTCCTGGGTCTTGGTGTCGGCGAGGAAAGCGTCGCGGCCATCGGCGGTGTATTGCGCGATGCGGCCCATGCACTCATGGACGTGAATGAGGAAGAGCCGGTCGTCTTTCACAGGGGAACCGCTTCCTTGAGGACACGTTCGCGAAGGAACCAGTGGAGGCCTTGCTCAGTCACAATGTCGACGTTGCGCCCGAGGAGCTGCTTGAGATCCTCGATCAAGCCGCCGGGGAAAAAGGCTGAACGATTGGGCCCGACATCAACGAGGAAGTCGACGTCGCTGTCAGCGGTTGCCTCTCCGCGCGCAACGGAGCCGAAGACACGCACGTTCGAGGCGCCGTGCCTGGCCGCGACCCGCAGAATCTCCTGTCGCTTCTGCCTGATGACCTCGTCAACTCCCATCACGTCACCACAGGCATCCTATCATCGCGTTGCGGGATCAGGCAAGCAGAGAAGGGGCGAGCGGATTCTGGCATGATGCGGATGTTCGCGCTTTTGGGTGGACGGGGTATGCTCGTGGCATGTGCGGGCGATTCACGTTGATTCGGCTGGCGGATTTCACGGATCTGTTTCCGTGGATCGTGGCGCCGCAGGCGCCGCCGGGGGCGCGGTATAACATCGCTCCGGCGCAGGCGGTGGCGGCGGTGGCGAACCATAAGCGGCCGAAGGTGGAGTTCTACCAGTGGGGCCTGATTCCCTCCTGGGCCAAGGACCCCAGCATCGGCCAGCGCATGATCAACGCGCGGGCGGAGACGCTGGCCCAGAAGCCGGCGTTCAGGACGGCGCTGCGCCGGCGGAGATGCCTGATCCCGGCGGATGGGTTCTATGAGTGGAGGCGGAACCGGGATGGAAGCAAGACGCCAGTGTACATTCGGATGGCGTCGGGGAGGCCCTTTGCGTTCGCGGGGTTGTGGGACGAGTGGCATGGTCCGGATGGGTCGGTGGCGCCGTCATGCACGATCATCACGACGACGCCGAATGAGCTGGTCCGGGGGATTCATGACCGGATGCCGGTGATTCTGATGGAGGATGTGTACAGGCAGTGGCTGGAGCCTGGGGAGAAGGCGGCCGAGGAGATAGCGGGGCTGCTGTTGCCGTACCCGGCGGGCCAGATGACAGCGGTCGAGGTGTCGCGGGCGGTGAACAATCCGAAGAACGATTCGGCGGAGTGCATCAAGGAGGTGGGGAGCGGGGGGAAGACGGGGATGCTGTTTCCGCAGGAGGGGTGAGCAGTGGTAGCATGGTGGCGGCGAGTTTGGGATTGCCCCTTGAGAACGGCGGGCTGGTGTATGTGGCGGATCATGCTGACGGGATTGACTATGGGCGCGATGGCGACCGCGGCATTGGCCGGGGAGTTCAGGGGTTTTGCGGCGGCGAAGGCGGTGTGGGCGTCGGGGCGTGAGAAGGAGATGAACCTGCAGGTGGGGTTTGTCGCGGCGTTCGAGGCTTCGGAGGGGCAGAAAGTGACTGTGCGGGTCGGTGCTTCGACGATGTACCGGTTCTGGGTGAACGGTGAGTTTGCGGGGTATGGGCCGGCGCGCGGGTCCCATGGGTATTACCGCGTGGACGAGTGGGACATCAGCGACAAGCTGATCGCGGGCAGGAATCACGTGGCGATCGAGGTCGCGGGATACAACGTGAACAGCTTTGCGACGCTGGATCAGCCGTCGTTCCTGCAAGCCGAGGTGGTAAGCGGCCAGAAGGTGCTGGCGTCGACGGGAAGCGAGGGTGCGAGCTTTCGCGCAGGGGTATTGCCGTATCGCGTGCAGAAGGTTCAGCGATACAGCTTCCAGCGGGCGTTCACGGAGGTGTATCGGCTGAGGGGCGGCTATGACGGTTGGCGGCGCGGCGTGGCGGGGGCGCTGACACCTGCGGAATTGGCGGTGGTGGGGGAGAAGAAGCTGCTTGCGCGTGGCGTGCCGCTGCCGGAGTACGGTGTGATGAAGAGGCCGGTCCGGCTCGTGAGCGAGGGGCGCGTCGAGCCGCGGGGCGACCTGAAGGATCTGTGGAAGGACCGGTCGCTGACGGGCGTGGGGCCGCGGTTCAAGGGGTATCCGGAGAAGGAACTGGAGGTGAGCCCGTCGATCGAGGCACAGAAGCTGGCGACCCAAGAGACGGCGAAGATCGATCGGCCATATCCGCAGGCGCAGAGTCTGAAACTGGGCGAGAAGAGCTGCCGGATTGTGGACTTCGGGGCCAACTGCACGGGGTTCATCCGCGCGAGGATCAGGTGCGACGCCAAGAGCCGGGTGTGGCTGGTGTTTGACGAGATCCTGTCGGGGGATGACGTGGATTTCAAGCGGCTGTCGTGCGTGAACATCGTTGACTGGCAACTGGAGCCGGGGACGTACGAGGTGGAGACGTTCGAGCCGTACACGCTGCGGTATCTGAAGATCATCAGCGTGGAAGGGGAGTGCGAGGTGTCGGGGATCGGCCTGCGGGAGTGTGCGTATCCGGCGGTGCCGGAGGCGAAGTTTGCGGCGAGCGACGAGCGGCTGAACAAGCTGTTCGCCGCGGGCGTGGAGACGTTTCGGCAGAACTCGCTGGATATCTTCATGGACTGCCCGTCGCGCGAGAGGGCGGGGTGGCTGTGCGACAGCTTCTTCACGGCGCGGGCGGCCTGTGACCTGGTCGGCTTGCCGGTCGTGGAGCGTAACTTCTTCGAGAACTACCTGCTGCCGCAGCGGTTCGAGTTTCTGCCGGAGGGGATGCTGCCGATGTGCTATCCGTCGGACCACAACGACGGCGTGTTCATCCCCAACTGGGCGATGTGGTTTGTGGTGGAGTTGGAGGAGTATGCGGCCAGGAGCGGGGACAAGGAGATGGTCGAGCGGCTGCGGCCGAGGGTGGCGAAACTGCTGGAGTACTTCAAGCGGTTCGAGAACGAGGATGGACTCCTGGAGAAGCTGCAGAGCTGGGTGTTCATCGAGTGGTCGAAGGCCAATGAGTTCGTGCAGGATGTGAATTACCCGAGCAATATGTTGTATGCGGGGATGCTGGCGGCGGCGGGGCAGATGTATGCAATGCCGGAACTGATCGCGAAGGGGCAGAAGATACGTGAGACGATTCAAAAGCAGTCGTGGGACGGGCAGTTTTTCGTTGACAACGCCCTTCGGAAAGACGGCCGGCTGGAGGTGACGCTCAACAGGAGCGAGGTGTGCCAGTACTTCGCGTTTTACTTCGATGTGGCCAGTCCCAAGACGCACCCGGCGCTTTGGGCGGCGTTGCGGGACCAGTTCGGTCCGGAGCGGGCCAAGACGAAGGCGTTTGCTGATGTGCACCCGGCGAATTCATTCATCGGGAACGTGCTGCGGATGGAGATTCTGTCCGGCAACGGGCGGGGCCAGCAGATTCTGGACGAGTCGATCGCGTACCTGCTGTACATGGCGGATCGGACGGGGACGCTGTGGGAAAACACGGGAGCGTATGCGAGCTGCAACCACGGGTTTGCCTCGCACGTGGTCCACACGCTGTACCGCGACGTGCTGGGGCTGTACGAAGTGGATCGGGTAAAGAAGCGGCTGCGCGTGCGGTTCAATGACCTGAAGATGGAGTGGTGCGAGGGGCGCATGCCGGTGGGTGATGGAACGATTGGGCTGCGGTGGTGGAAGGAGGGCGGCAGGCTGGCGTATCGGCTGTCGTCGCCGGCGGGGTACCAGGTGGAGATCGAGAACCGCACCGGGCGGGAGCTGGATAAGCGGTAGAGGAACAGGCCGGCGACGTATGGATCGTCGTCCTACTAACGCGGCGGCGCGGGAGAGGTATATGCTACAAACGGGCATCGTGCGGGGGTCGGCGCGAACAAGCCAGGCGGCGATCGCCTGGAAGTGATGGTGGCATGGGACTGGATGTTCGTGGGCTGGAGTCGTCACGGGCGACGGAGTTGTTCATCACCGCAACGCCAGGCGGGCGGCTCAGTGTCCGGGAGGAAGGGCGGGACATCTTCGGAGCGATTGCGTCTGTCCTACGCGAGCGTGGGGCCTGGATCTGCCAGGAGCGCGTGTTTGCGCCGGCCGAGACTATCGACGACTTGAGGCAGACCCGCAGCGCGGCGTATGGTGACCTGGATGACTCGGTTGAGCCGGCGTGGCTTGAGGCGGTTGGCCATGGACGGGGGCTTGGGGGCGTGCAGGTGCACGCGGTCCGTGCGCCGCAGAAGCCGCGGCCGCTGAGCGTTCAGGGCAGGCCGCTGGGGCGGACGTTCGAGCAGAATGGCTGCCGGTGGGTGGTCGCCAGCGGGTTGAGTGCGCCGCGGACGGGGGATGGGCCGGCCGAAGCGCGGGCGACGTTCGAGCAGGCCGAGGCCTTGCTGAAACAGGCTGGCGCCGACATGCGTTCGGTGGCGCGAACGTGGATATTCATTGACGACATCCTGAGCTGGTATGGGCCCTTCAATGAGGCCAGGACGAGCTTCTTCGTGGAACGCGGAGTGATCGTGCCGGGGGGGACGGATGAGTGCTTGCCGGCCAGCACCGGGATCGGCGTGAAGCCGGCCGGAGAGGCGAAGTGCTGCATGGACCTTGTCGCGGTGGTGGGGCCGAAGGGCTGCGTTCAGAGGCACCATGCGGCCGGGAAGCAGCGCTCGGCCTACGAATACGGGTCGGCCTTTGCGCGGGCCACGCAGGCCAAGACGCCGGCGGGGCATACGATCTACGTATCAGGCACGGCGGCGATTGATGCGGGGGGGTTGACCTGTCACGCGGGCGACGCCGGGGCGCAGATTCAGATGACGATTGGGAACGTGACGGCGGTGCTGCGCGAGGTGAACTGCGGCGTGTGCGATGTGGTGCACGCGATCGCGTACTGTGCCAATGAGAAGGTCAGGGGGGTTTTCGAGAAGCGGTGGGCGGCGGAGGTTCCCTGGCCCTGGATTACGGTCATCGGTGACATCTGCCGGGCGGATCTGCTCTTTGAGGTTGAGGTGACCGCGTGCCCGGGGTCGAGGAAAATGTGAGGGCCGGCCGCCAAAGCCGCTGGCCTGGTGGCGGCGGCGTGCGACTCCTCGTCCCCCGTCGGCCGCGAGGATTGGCCGAGGCGCATGCCCAAACTCCTGCCCCTGGAGGCAAAGAAAGCATCCGCAAGGACGAGCACGAAAGAACGTCAGTGCAATAGCAGGAACAGGAGAGGCGGGGGAATCGAATCGCGTCGTGTTTTCTGGGCGCATCGTACCCCCCGTGCTGGCTTTGGGACTTTACTTCCGCTTGGGTTCACTGCCGCTTCCCGCAGCTATCTGCCCGGCCTTTCCGGTTGCTGCCGGTCTCTGTGTTTCCCGCTCCCGGTAGGTTTCCAGCCAGCCCTTGACGATGGTGGGCATACGCTCGACGACCTCATAACCGAACAGGGCCTCATCCACAAGGCCCATGTGGAGTATGTCAATGATGCGGCAAAGATAAGACCGCCCCATTTCCCACCACGTCATGTATGCATCGACCATCAGGTAATGCCTTACGTCGATGTTCTCATGGTCCCGAAGTTCCTCAAGCTCCATGCCGTCCAGAAGCGTTTCGTAAACTGCACCGGAAACACGGCTGCCGAAGCTGGTGGTGTGGTAATGCTCTTTGACTTCCCATACGGCAATCGGATTCACCGTATCCGGAAAAGCTCCATCAAGCCAACGGGCAAGGGTCCGCAACGGCTTACCATCTCGTGTCACCGTAGTGAGGGAACGTGGCGTGAGGTTGCATTTCAACCCGTCTGCGTTTGCCCGGACCAGAATGTTGATGATGGCTTGCAGGAAGTTCGGCGTTTTCTTCTCCCCGCTCTGCTTGTTCATCGGAATGTCATCGGCGTTCGGATTGTGTTTATTGCACAACTCCAGAAAAACGGCCTTGGCTCGCTCCGTGTCCATCAGCCTTGGCTTTACGCACTCGTTCAAGACCTTTGCCCGGTGTGCAAAGTAGTCGAGTAGGAGCTGTCCCTCACGTGTTGCCTTGTCGTGTGCCCCAGGGAGATGGTCGGTCCTCAGATCGAGCGAATTCAGGACTTTCACGATCTCAGGCATGGTTGGAACCTTGACGGTGCCCTGGCCTCTGACCGTGTAGTGTACGGCCTCGCTGATCGACCGGACGTGTGCCCAAAACGACTTCGGCTGACGCAGAAAACGTTTGTCAGCAATCATGTGTTCCGCTCAAACCTTCCCACGAACTCGGTCAGAGAGACCCCGAGTGCTTGGCAGATACTGTGAACCTCGATCATGTCAAGCCGCTGCTCCCCCGACTCGTATTTGCTGACGTAAGACTGCGGCTCGCCCAGTTTTTCCGCCAAATCCGTTTGGCGCAAGCCGGCCTCTGTGCGAAG
>Ga0315294_10010333_pt1 | contig 10242 bp, 9 predicted proteins | sample YL17G13_40_MG_FD_203626 | JGI IMG/M metagenome (GOLD analysis project Ga0315294, IMG submission 203626) | Sediment microbial communities from Yellowstone Lake, YNP, Wyoming, USA - YL17G13_40 | ecosystem: Environmental > Aquatic > Freshwater > Lake > Sediment | place: USA: Wyoming | collected...
TTTATGTATTTTGTGCCGCTCATATCCCCCATACTCATCGAGAGAGAAACCAGCGCCGATAACCAGCAGCAGGTAGGTATCATTTCTTATGAGAGAAAGGTTGATTCGAAATCTTTTTATGTGTCCTGCGAGTTTAAGATTTCAGGTAAAGGCTTTCACAGGAACATATTTGACCCTTCAGGGATGATAGCGAGAAATATCCCCGATGTGAAAGAAGGAGAGCCGCTGACGGATATGCTTGATTACATCAAATTTGAAGGAGACGGTCTCGGCCGGATAGTTGTTAAAGGAACGATAACCGGCTCTGCCGAAACCGTTACCGAAATAGATATGGACTTTAGCGCGATAGACCAAAAAAGCCCTGTAACCATTGGCCTTTATAGTGTTAGTCCCCGGAACGGACAATATAAGTATGAAAATAGATATGATGAGCTGGTTGTCAGGGTCAGCAAGCTTGCATTCAAAAAAAGCGAAAGTAGCCCACGGATGGGAATAAAAGTCGCTTCTGTCAACAGGAAGACTCGGCCTGATACCTGGTGGGGCGATATCAAGGGGATAATAGCCAATTTCTTTATAAAGCCGGTCGAGGTGGATAAGCACGGCAACGATACGATGCTGAAGTTCGGCTATGCCCTGCTGAAGGAAAAACCCACCTTTACCTTTCCGAGAGCCAAAAATATAAGGGAAACCGGAACAGTAGCAACAAACGATAAGCAAAGGTAACAAAAAAAGTAACTATTCCGCCCTTCGGTAAACGTCCCTGACAATAAAAATCAAAATAAAGTAAGGTTAGCGCTTCCCTTTTTTGCGCATCAGCAAAATATCACACCTTTATGTTCCTATCGATGTATTAACCTGTCAGGCTCTATTACTTTGGAGCCGGGGCAGTCGCAGCCGGTTTGTTGGTTTCAGCAGGCGCTGTCGGTGCAGCAGGCTCAGACTTCTTGCAGCCGACCATACCAATCAGGCCGGCTGCCATCATCCCGACCAGAACAACAATCATCCAGAATTTTCCATTTTTTACTCTCATTTTCAAATCCTCTCAAAAAAGATTGTTAATCGCTAACCTGGCCCGACCAATCGAAACTGTTAATTCGCCATCCACTGCTATTATAAGATGCTGCCCTCTGTTTGCAATAATATTTATCCCAGTAAGGCAGGGTGAGGTCATCCGGCCTTCGTAGCCGTAGGCTACTACGGCGGAGTAGGCTAACCCCACCAATATGGTTCTTTCTCTTTTTTCCCTTCACCTTTTGCCCTTTCCCTTTCCTTTTCCCCTTTGCGCGCCATTTTTTGATATTTTTCTATTCTCTAATTCACTAATTCTCTGACACCCTGTTTTCCTGATACCCACTTCCTGCTTGCCCTCAACTCAAGCTTCACGAGGTTTTCTGTTGGGGGATTTTCTGATACTCTGATTTCCTATTTTCCCCTTCAATCGACAGTCGACATTCGGCAATTGACATTCAACAATCTGTGGTGAGCCTTTTCATCTTTTTACTTCAGCATTCGAAATTCGACATTTATTCGCTTCAGGTGGATTTATGTGCCGTAGACATCATTCAATTCTGTTTTACCGTGGTTTTACCAGCCACCCCGTCTTGCAGACAATAATCTGCCCGGAAACCTATTTTCATTTTTTTGAATTACGCCGAGCCCAGTTTGTCCGCCTGCGGCGGATTAAGGATAGAAAAACAAGGGTTTTTGATGGGCTAAAGCCGACCTTACAATTACTTATCTTTATAACGAATAGCTACGCCACTTGCCCAAAAATACCCTTGATTATCTATGCCAGAAGAACCCAAAATCACCGCATTGGCTCCCAATGGTGCGCATTTTGCCCTTAAAGAATTGTGCATTTTTGCGGTATCCGCTGTTGACCAATGTTGAGTAGTTACAGTAGCAAGTTCAGTATAAGCACGCTGCTGGGGGATAGTAACCAGTATCTCAATTTCATCAGGGGTTGTAGGTTCAAAGTATCCCTTAGCGGTTTTCGTTACATTTACCTCAGCGCAACCGCATATTATTAACAACATACACGATACACCCAAGAAACATACTTTTTGCATAAACACCTCCCTTCAATTATTTAGTTATTCTGTTTTATATTTTATCGCAGTGCCGACTAATCTATTATAACTGTTGGAATGCGTGTCCTTTCCTGCCCATACTTCGTCTCTTGAATACCAACCTCCAAGAGGAACGATAATCACAGCATCAGCACCAATTTCCGCAGCCCTTTTTCGCATATACTCGAAAGAAGCGTTCTTTGCTTGAAAATCTGCGACTACAATATAAGGCCGCTGAGGTTTTTCTCGCAAAATCTCAACATCATTGATATTTTTAGCAGGAAGTGTTTCTTTCAAATAATATCTGTTTGCCTCATCTGATACGCACCCAATTTCACAAAGCAAAAAAACAGAAATGCCTATTATTTGTAATTTTTTCGAGTATCCCATTGGAATCTCCTCATTAACTCCTTTCTGTCTTTGAACCTAATTGATTTATAACTTCTATCGTTTTCTGTAATGATAGTCAAGAAAAAACGAGGCAAAATATTGCTTTTTAGCCCGTTTCCCGCTATTATGCCAGCTATAGATTAAAATCAGACCGACCGGCTTGCAACCGGTTAAGCGGTTTGAGCAGTGGTAAGATTTTTCATTCGCCTGTCTAACCTGCCGCCGCAAAGGTTGATAGGGATCTTGAACTTGAATTGGTACATAGAAAGAGAAAAGCAAGCAAAAGGAGCACAGGAAAAAATGAACGATGAAAAACTATTAAATGGAGCAATCAAAAATGCAACAGAACACCTAAAAAATGCCAAACTTACCCCCATCGGCATAGAAAAAAGGAAATGTGACATAAAGAAGTGGTTAAAAATATCTGTAGGTTGTCTTGTTGTTGCTGTTTTCTTGTTCCTCTTACTTCTTGAGACAAAGGTTCACGACAGCTTTTATTCGCTTGGTAAACTGGCGGCAATTTTTCTGGGTTGTATTGATTTGATTTGTTTCATTTTTGGAATTTGCGGGCTTTTTCTGATATGGCAAGATTGGCGTCTCATTCGCCGGTCGGAAAAACAATCTGACCAGCTTTGTGATTAGATTATTTGAGAAAAAAGGAAAAGCAGTAAAAACCGTTAATTTGATAGGATTTACTTTATGACAAAAATAAGAATCTATCGTGTGTTGGGCTTAATCCTTATAGCCTATGGTATAGTTGGTTTTCTTTGTTATTTTGTAAAACAAGTATCAGAAGCAGGAATGAACGCTTTGTCCTATGGTTTCTTTCTGGGGAAATTGTCTATGTATGCTATAAATCCGTTCTTCTGGGCAGGGTGGATTCTTCTTAAAAAGGCGATGAAAAATGACCCTACGATTAAAAGGCCAACGTGGTTATCGTGGTTATTGACCATTTATATTATTTGCGGTTTTATTCTTGCAACGCTATCGGCAATTGTTGTTATAGGCACTTTTATTGTTGGTTAAGGTAACAGTAAAGAAAAAGGCAGGTGATTAAATGACAAACGAAGAAATCAAAGCTACCAAAGCTACGCTAAAAAAAATAAGTGAGTTACCTAAAGAGAATCGGTTTCCGGAGTTGCACAAAATTGCCAAAACAATAGGCTGTTTCTATTTGACGGACAGCGGTACTGATTCACAGACACTTTTCTTAAATATACACACTTATTTACAATCAGAAATGATGTTCAATGCTTGTGTCTTTGCAAAGTGGTCTTGTTTTTGGGCAGCGGTAGCTGCAATAGTGGCTTGCATCGGTGTCATTTTAACCATGTGCTTAAACTAAAAAAGACAGGTGAGTTGTGAGAACAGTGAGTGCATTTAAAGCCCTTTGGGATGGAGACAAACAATTCCTTTCAGCCATAGCGAAAGAGGTAGCTATACTGGTTGCTGTATCTGAAAATATGAACTATTTCCGAAAGCAGCTAACCGAATTTGCAGATAAATGGGGGGCTTATAAAACCGCGTATGAAGCTGACCGCAAAAGAAAATGGCAACCTTCGATGGGCAAGCCAGACAATCCACTCGAAACGATTTGGCCGCGCTCTGCCGGAGCAGGGCGGTTTCCTTACTGTGGTGGGGATATTCCAAGTGTGCTTGGCGGTTATGCGCTTTTAGCAGTTATTCACGATAACATCTTGCCACACTGTCCTCCAATAGCCAAAGACGTTCTTCCTAAAAAACTCAGCCAAGAGATGTGGCGAAATCTTGTGACTGGTATAGACATCGAACACCAGTTAGGACAGCCCAAGAGTATAATTCGGAGGCATGTGATTGCAAGTTTCTTAATAGATGTGAGGGCAGACATTGGACAGGATGCTACGGCACTCTCAGGAATAGAAAAAATCTACTTTAATAAATACTCCTCAGCATATAAGGAGCTATGGAGTCGCACAAAGAAAAATGGCGACAGGGAAAAATCTGAGCTGACAAAAGTCGCAGATACAAACGCAGAACAAAAGCCACCAACCAGCGGCGGAAAAACCGGCCAGACGGGGGATAATATACAAGCAACGTCGGAAACTACGAAACTGAATGCCGAGCCTGTGCGTGACTTGGTTTTCATCTGCTATAGCCACAAAGACAAACGATGGCTCAACGACCTGCAAACCCATCTTAAGCCGTGTGTGCGAAACGGCTCAGTAAAGGCGTGGTCTGACAAACAGATTGTACCAGGTTCAAAATGGTTTCCTGAAATCAAGGCGGCTTTGGCCTTCACAAAGGTAGCAGTGCTACTTGTTACTCCGAATTTCTTGGCGTCTGATTTTATTCACGAGCACGAGTTGGGGCCGCTCTTAAAAGAAGCTGAGAAGGGCAAGGTAAGTATCCTCTGGATTCCCGTTCGAGCCTGCGCATACAAGGAGACACCGCTAAAAGATTACCAAGCAGTTATAGACCCTGAGAAACCGTTGGCAAATATGAAAGCGGAGCGTGACAAAGCTTGGGTCAAAATCTGCGAGGAAATTAAAAAAGCTGTAAGCTCTTCGTTATCCTAAAGACAAGTAACCCGACCGCCAAATTTGCTGGTTGTTGCTTGAAGAACTCCTGCGAAAATTCTACGACCTCAAATAGCAATAAGAATATGGCCGAAAAAATCCTGCCTGCCCGCCGTAGGTAGTTTTGGATATTGGGATTTTTTATTTTGAATTTGTTTAGGATTTAGTGTTTAGGATTTAGGATTTTCTTCTCCGTCAATCAAATACGCACCTACTCTTCGCCAAATATGAGAAAAAACAAATTTTTTTTCAATCCCCCTTACTCCTTATCCCATAACAACTTATCTCTTTTTTGCCTGCCCTTCGTAGCCCGCAGGGCGAAGTAGGGTCGACCAAAATGCGCATCTCCGCCCCATTATGGGAAGATTCTATATCCCGATGTGACTAAGCCATCCCTGACAGGATTGAGTGGAATAAAATTTAATGAAAAATAAAAAAATCTGCGTGAATCTGCGTTAATCTGTGGTTTGATTTTCTTTAAGTCCTTGTTATGACAATACTTAATCAAAAACACTGGTGTCTTCTGATGCATTCTGACGTATCTCTGATGTATTTTGGAGTGCTTCTGAATCACTTTGGATGCGTTCTGATTACAACTGATGACAACTGATTACAACTGATAACATCTGATAACAGTTTCAAATTCGTAAGAGGCGTGGAAAAATCGCAAATAGAAAATAGTAAATTGAAAATTCGAATAGCCCCAAGGGGATTCGAACCCCTGTTGCCGGGTTGAAAACCCGGTGTCCTGGACCTGCCTAGACGATGGGGCCTTTGTTAGTTCATAGTTTGTAGTTCATAGTTCGTAGCAGCAAAATTTTCCATAAACAATGAACAGTGAACAGTGAACAGTGAACAGTGAACTGACTCAAAACTATTCAAGGGTGATTGCTTCGACCGGACAACCGTCAATGCAGACGCCGCAATCGATGCAGGCGTCGCTGACCACGGCTTTGCCCTCAGCCATACTGATGGCTTCGCTTGGGCATTCTTCCACACAAGTTTCGCAGCCGGTGCATTTGCTTTTACTTACTTTAGCTGGCATTTGTATAACCTTTCCGAAAAAGTATATATTTTAATCTTACCGTAAAAGGCGAAATGTTACAAAATTATTGAGATATTACAATCATATTTTTTCAAAATCCGGGTGAAAAAGAAAGGCTTTTTTCTATTTGAGGGGCGGTTGCGGCTGTGAATTGGCATCGGCATTGGCGTCAGCGGGCGGGGCCGCCGGCTTTGCAGGAACTGGTGCTGTGCCGCCTAATGCGACTGCCATATCCGCAACGAGTTTGTTTGAGTCATATTGTGCCGTCCAGTCCAAAACCTTACTAAAATTGCCCCCCGGGGATTTTGCCAGAAGATACATAGCCATAATACGGACAGGCCAATTTGTATCGTTAAGGTTTTTAGACAGGGCGTCTATCAGTTCATAATCCAAAGGCAGAGAAATCATATAGGCCATAGTATGCACCCTGACAACCCAGTCCTCGTCAGCCAGATTACGCGATAACGCCGATTTCAAAAGCGGAGGCATCCAGTCGGCATACGTAAATTTATAAGGCGGCTGCTGATGGGCCGTTCCGCCAAAGATGGACTGCTCCATCAAAAGGCCGGCAAAAAGCTGGGCGCCCTTGATTTTTTGACCCTGCTGACCTTTTTTGAGCGTATCAAGCCGGTTCTGGAGAAATTTATTATCGAGTTCAATACGCGGACGCTGCACGACCAAGGCAGCAGGCTTTATATCGGAAATCCTGTTGGCGGGTTTGCCCGCAGCATTTATTACAGGGTCAAGATAGAGCGTAAGTTCTATATTGGTAGATGCCTGCGGATGGGTCAGAAGCATCCGCCTGAGCTGGCCTGTGAGGAGCCTAAGCGGCACAATCAGACTGCTGCCCGGCTCAATCGGTAAAGCCGGCTGGATTTTCATCGAAAGCAGGTTCGGTATTTTTTTGTTAACGTCGCCGACAAGGTTGGCATCGACCCGTATTTGGCCTGTGAACAGCCCGTTATCGGAAATCACCAGCGGCTCGGCGGAATTGTTTACTATGGCAACAGTGCCGTCAAAGTCGCTTTCATAAGAGAATTTACTGCCTCGAACATTAAGCCGGGCGGAAATTATCTTGTCAGGCGTGGTAAATTTTGGGGCGATTGGCTGGGCTAAACTATTTTTCAATGCCGCAAACATAACACTGCTGTCGACCGGCGGAACATATTCTTTGCCTTGTTCTGTCAGGATTTCTCTGGCCCGTTCAGCTTCGAATGAGCCGGGGTCGGCATTGATTGCGGATTTGAGAGTTTCAGCGGCTGCATCTTTTTGACCTTCTGTAAGCTGGATGTGGGCAGTCGTTAAGTCGGCGACTATGGTTTTGTTATAGTTTTTGATTATCTGCTTTGCCCATTCGGTTTGGTCGTTTACTGCGAGTGAATAAGCCAGCAGAGAGGCGGCGGTGGGCGAATTTGGGTCTATCGAATAAGCCTTGTTGGCCCATTCGAGGGCTTTGCCTGCATCAGGAAGTATAAAGCAGTAAAGCCAGGCAAGTTCGGAGGCAATTAAGGCTTTTTTGTCGGCTGCCTCTGAATTAAAGGTGGAAATTGCTTTTTCCTGGGCGTTCTGAAGGATTTGGCCCGATTGCTTTAAATCGCCGGTTTTTACTGCTGCTTTGCCGGCAATAGCTTCAAGAATAAGGTCGAATCGGCCGGTTTTGCGGACATCATCAGCGATTTGCGCACATTTTTGCAGGTTTCGCGGGCTGTTATAGCAACTGACAGCCCAGGGGATGTATATGTAAGCGGGCAGGGGTTCAGCCGGGCGCAGGTAAGTGAATAAGCTGGCGCAGTATTCATAAGTATCGGCGGCGACATCGTAAAGCTGGCCGCCCGGAGCGGATGCGGCATATTGGGCAAAGACCAGGGCAGCTTTCATATCCAGCGGATTTTCACAAATCGTCAGCCGCAAGTTTTCAAGATACATCGGCGATGGTATTTGCGCCGGTGCAAGCTCCACTAATTTATCGAAGGCAAGGTGGTTGTATTTATTGTCAGCATAGGCCTGCATAAAGAAAGATATAGCTGTGTTAGCGTCTGCTTTTTCTGCATTTAGCAGGCCGAGCAGGGTTTCCAGCTCGGAATCGAAGGTTTTGTTTTTGCTGCCGAGGTTTTTGAGCAGTCCTTCGAGGAATTTTTCCCGTTCATCGCGTGAATTCAGGCGGTCGAGCAGGTATTTTACTGCTTCTCTTGCCGGGCCGAGGTCGGAAGATTTGTCAACGTAGCCGTGAAGCAATTTATACACCGGTTCCGAATAGTCCTGCTCCGAGCGAAGCTGAGGTGAGTTTGCATCTGTGATATTGCGGGCGAAACGTGAACGGCACAGGAGCATAATCGCTTTGGGATAAGTGTAAGTGGCTTTATTGTCGAGAGTTATGGCGGCGTTTAGAAAAATGATGGCCTGCTGCATATTTTCGGCCGTTGGGCCGCCGTGAGCGGATTCAGGGTCAGATAATTCGCAGGCTATATCGTAGAATTTCTGGGCTACGGATGATGAAAAAACCTGTTCCGAATCGGCAGCAGGAGTGCCGGAGTAGGCTAAAACAGGGAAAAAACAGATAAAAGCAAAAAAAGCAATTACCTGCAATATCTTGCCAATACGAGACTTATGCACTGCTATTGAGCAGTGTGGCGATACTACTTTTATGAACATTTGTCTGTTCCGATAGACCCGATAAAAAAACATCCTAAGATATATTTCGGGTAATTTTCATAATTGCTTTACGTATAAAAGGGACTGAAGTTTAGAAATTTTGGCTGTTCGGGCAGAGCGTAATGGGCAATTTAGCCAATCAAGACGCAGCACTATTTAGTAAGATGGGTAAAATTTAACGATTGCTACGATGTTATCAGTTGTCATCAGATGTCATCAGAAGCAATCAGAACGTCATCAGAACGCATCCAAAGTGAATCAGAAGCACTCCAAAATACATCAGAGATACGTCAAAATGCATCAGAAGAAGCCAGTTGCAAGGGGTTGATTTTGTTTTAAGGTCTTGTGCCATAATTAGTTAGAGTCAAAATTAGCCACGGATTAACACGGATTTTCACGGATTTTTTTGTTTTTCATTAAATTTTATTCCACTCAACATTGAGACATAGAGTCTCTCCATAATTGGGCGGAGATGCGCATTTTGGTCGAAAAAACATTCACCACAGAGAAAAAAAGAGAACACGGAGAAGGGGTAAGTTATTATAAAATAAGGAATAAGGGGATTTGTCCCGATTTATCGGGATTTGCGGGATTTTTTGTCAGACCCCTGCGTTTTTGATTGAAAAATGAGCCACAGATGGACACTGATTAACACAGTTTTTTTAGACACGGATTAACACAGGATTAACACGGTTTTTTATTTTGCCACAGAGAATTTTTAGACAGGATAAACAGGTTTTTTTCGGCCAGTGGGGTGTACTCGACACTGCCCCGTGCTCCAAATATATTTGTGCGCCGTGGCCGGTGTCTCGTCCACCGCCGACTTTGTCGGCTTGCGAATAAGTTCGCCGCTGGCCGAAAATGGTCATCAACCTTTTTTCCTTCCGCCACAGGCGGACAAGAGTCGAAAGGACTACGAGCTTTGACATTTACTATTGACTATTTTCTATCGGGGGGAATTGCGGGTTATTTGCGGTCTTTCAGCTTTTTCCTGAGCAGTTCCAGATTGCTTTGAATGATTTTAGTGTTTGGATGGTCGGGGCCGAGACTTTTCTGGTAAATAACCAACGCCCTGTGAAGCAGCGGTTCGGCCTCAGATAAACGGTTTGTGTCCTTTAGCAGCGATGCAAGATTGTTGAGGCGAATGGCCACTTTGGGATGGTCTTTGCCGAAGGATTTTTCATCAATTGCCAATGCACGGCGAAAGAGTGATTCGGCCTCGGATAAGCGGTTTGTGTCTTGCAGCAGCGATGCAAGATTGTTGAGGTCTATGGCGACATTCGGATGGTCTTTGCCGAAAGATTTTTCATCGATTTCGAGGGCGCGTTTCATCAACGGCTCGGCTTCTTTGAGGCGATTGGTGGTCTGATACAATTGCGCCAGGTTGTTGAGGTTTCTGGCGACATTCGGATGGTCTTTGCCGAAGGATTTTTCATCGATTTCGAGGGCGCGTTTCATCAACGGCTCGGCTTCTTTGAGGCGATTGGTGTCCTTATACAATGCCGCCAGGTTGTTGAGGTTTCTGGCGACA
>Ga0315294_10010335_pt1 | contig 10242 bp, 27 predicted proteins | sample YL17G13_40_MG_FD_203626 | JGI IMG/M metagenome (GOLD analysis project Ga0315294, IMG submission 203626) | Sediment microbial communities from Yellowstone Lake, YNP, Wyoming, USA - YL17G13_40 | ecosystem: Environmental > Aquatic > Freshwater > Lake > Sediment | place: USA: Wyoming | collected...
ATCTAATACAGTAGACGCAACTATACGTCATTTAACCTTTAATGCTGTTGCGAAAACCAGTAGTTCATTTTCGTTTATAACAGATCAAACTACAGATCATGTTAACTATAAATGCGAATACATGATAGCTCTAGTTTAGAGCATAATAGTTACAAATTATGTACGGCCCAGCAAAAGCGTCACCACCACCTGAAGCAACAAAACCGTTAGACACTAGGTGTCAAAGCGGCCGTATAAGCCAAAAGTGAAACTGTATTTTTAATCTTGACGTTTCTGGTCACTACCCCTGGTGCGTTGGTATAGTTATTTGCTGTTTGAAAATATGCAGCTCCAGAAACGCCTGTCACTACGTAAGACGCTGCGTTGTTTTGAATATTAAACGTACATCCAAAAGCAGTAAGATTTGCCCCGGCACCAAGAAGATTACAGCCATTACCTATTGCCGCTTCATTGTTAAAGATAGAATAACCGCAAACAACAAGTCCGTTTGCCGCCACCCGCATAAGGTCAGTGCCGTTTACAGTAACTTGTGCATTAATTAGCTGTGCGTAGCCAGCGGTAGAAATCTCAAGAAAGCGCGTTCCGGCACTGGCTGTGTAGTAGCTATAGGTGTAGACGTTGCCACCCGTTATAGTAATGTGCGTTCCGCCAGTTCCACTTAAACCCATAGCCGTGCGACTGTTTCCGATATAGAGAGTAGCGTTAGCACCAACATTTAAAAGCTGCGCAGTAGTTGCTGCATTTATGTTTTGCAGGTAACAGCCCTGAATGTTAACCTCCTGCGCCGTCGTTCCGCTAATTGTAAACATAGGAGTTGTAGCATGAGTAGACGTAAAAAGTAGGTTAGAAATTGTTACGCGGTTATTTAGAGTGTTGACGTCGGTGCCGTAAATCGTATGTTGGCCAGTTACTGTGGTGGACGTATTTTCCATAGAGTTTGTCATACCCTGAAGATGCACTGAGCCAGGAATGGTTAGATTCTCAGTATAAACACCAGGCGGTATGCGTATAATGTACGAGTTAGTAATCGTGGGCGACGTACATAGAGCGATACAGCCAGCAATCGTCGCGGCGTCTTGCCCTACGGTAAGAACGCGAAAGCTTGAAAGGCTAACGGTTTGCCAGGTGAGATCGCCTCTCAGGTACTGACTAGTGGTACCTGTGCCGATACTCGGTTGCTTACCGCTGAAAGTGCTCCAGTCAGCTGACGAAAGAAAGCCGTCAGCTAGTGCCGAAGCTTGAGTAATTGCGACGGTTTTAGTTTGTCCGTCATACGTTAAAGGCGCGGTAGCGATTGCTACTCCGCTATCACCCTGTGGGCCTTGAGGACCTGGAGTTCCGGAAGCGTTTTCTATTGCGTCAATAAGCTCTTTGCCATACTGCTCGCTGGTTACGGCAATAACAATACGTCTTTTTAGCTTATCGTTCAGCAACGTCATAAAGCACATCCTTGAATTGTTCACAAGGATATAATATCAGATTAAAAAGTAGATTTTGTTATCAAAGGTTGTGGACCGCCCAATCGGCAATTGGTGACCTTAGGCTCTTCTCCAGGTGTATGGATCCAACTAGTGAAGATGATACGCCTTTTTCAAGCAGCATGTCTATCGATCTGGTACCGACGCGTTCAAACACCTGGGTCTGATCACCTAGAAGGATGATCTGTGTACCAGCAGCAGCTCTGGTCACCACCTGCTTCAAGACATTGATGTCTAGGTTCTGAACCTCGTCGATCACGATTACGGCGTTGGATATCGAGCGGCCCTGGATAAAGGTGATAGGACTGATCTCTAACTCACCGTCTTCGATCATCTTTTCGATGCGGTATGGCTCGTATCCACAGTTGATGAAGTTGTCGAGGAACGGCCCCAGCCACGGCAGCACCTTCTCGTGCATATCGCCTTTCAGGTAGCCTATCTCGCGTCCAACTGGGGTCATACTCTTTGCTATTACTATCTTGGTGATGTTGTCACGCTTGCTGTTTAAGCGCTCTAAGGCGTGCGCGCAAGCCAGCAGCGTCTTACCGCTACCAGCTACACCACTAAGCACCGTTAAGCTCACTCCCTGGTCTTTGAGGAGAGCCATGGCGAGGGTTTGCTCAGTGTTCTGAGGCTTTATGCCGCACGGGTTGTACTGGCTGACCTTTACGATCTTGTCGCCCTTTACGAGGCCGTGATCCTTAGCACCATCACCCTTTACCACTACGCACTGGTTTGGGTGGAAATCGTGTGAGCTTTTTAGGCTTGAGATATCAACCTTACCGTCCCGGTACCACTCGTTCCACTTGTTGAAGTTTTCAACGACCACGATGTGCTTAACCATTTGAGCCTCTGCCTTTCGAGTAGATGCTGCAATTTGCTATATCTATCCTAACAGAGAAGTGGTTTATTCAGTGTTTTGAGTTAGTCTAATGATTTCATCCTTATATCTGATTCAGCCTTAGCTATTAAGTTCCTTAGATCTATAGACTCACCTACCGGAACAGTTGAGACGTATTCTTTTACTGCTTCAAAGAAGCACTCAAGAGCTAGGTATCTTTCGCGACTGCGGGTCACAAGAGCTTTACTAGAGATCTTATCTTTTATGTTTATTATAGTCATATCGGTAACTTAAATCACTTAATGAAGTTAAGCCTAAACCCGTAGCTGTCTTCTACTGGAAAAGAGTGGCTAGGACGCTCCTCTTCCATGACGTGGCGGCTGTGGTGGTCTTTAACGATATCTAGCCAATCCGTGACGCGCACGCCCATATAGAACTGCCAACCCACGCTAAGTACCTTGCTATCGGTAGAGTACATCTCTACGTTGTTGTCCCAGAAGAACTCCTTGAAGATAGAGACGTTCCAGTAGAGGTTGTCTTTGTATCTCCAGTTTCTCTCATTTGGGATAAACGGGTCGCGGACCTTATCGGTCCACTTGTGCTCGTAAGAAAACTTCTCTACGTTTAGGACGTGGTACGGAAGCGTTTGATCTGCTTGAGCAATGTCAGTTAAACCGATCAATACAAAAAAAGCAAGAAATATGTAAGCAATTGATGTCTTCATGTCAAGCAGCCTTATGGGGTTTACGTAGTAGTTTAAATAATACAAACGTGTTTCCAACCATACCAGCAAGCGACAGTACGGCTAAGCTAGTGCAGACCAACTCAGGCGATGTGCTCATGTTTACACTGCTCAATATGGCAAGATTCAACCACCAACACAAAAAACAGATAAACGTTGAAGGCGCTACGAGCAGCAATGCTTTCATTTCGTATCCTTGATTAAGATGTCTCGATCAGCGTAATTATACTAAACAATCTCAATATATTCGAGTCCTACCTATCTTCAGTTTAGCGATTACAATCTTCATTCTTCGTATGATCATTTCGTGCTTGTTCTGCTTTAGTATCTTGTGGTATTCGTACTCTGTTTTGGCCCAGGCAACAACACCAGCTACACTAACCAACAATATAACTAGCAAACATACTAGAATCACTACCACCATTGCTGCGTCTAGTATGTTTAGACTCATTTGTTGGCGTACTTATATAGTGTTTTAAACGCCACCGGTAGCCTTGCTATTTTTAAGAAGATTAAGATCCTAGTGTAGCCTAAAACTACCAAGTAGTCAGATCTCTCGCCTTGAGCAGGACTAGACTCCCTACCGTTCATACGGCATCTCTATGGAGATGATGTGGGTAACAAGATACACAGCCATAGTTACAGAACCCAATACCAGTAGGCATATACCTAACCAGTATGCTGGTTTTATTTTTAAACTACCGTTTTCTGCTATAGCAGAAATAGTGGCCGTGATGTACGTGAAAAAGCAAACCAAGAACACTACGAACGCTGCGTCTTTAATTATGTCGTCCATGGTTTTGCCTTATTTGGTTTTCCATTTCTTGTACACAGAAACCACGCATTGCTCGTGTCTGTCCCAGCAGGCTTTTTTAGGCATCTTTCCCTCACCTAGGCATATACCGTAGCTGATAAAGCACTTATCATGCTCGATGAAATAGTCTATCTGGAGAAGCCTACCGTTAACCAGGTCTTTTACCTCTGTGATCTCTGATCTCAACTGGATAAGCTCTTTACTGTCAACTGTCTGGGTGGGACTATAGCTGACGCAGCCAGTTAGCATTAACATTGCGGTGATCAACTTAACCATAGATTGAGTTCCTTGTGTAGTATTCGGCTAGATACGTTGAGTAGTTGGGTTGTGTTATTTTAAGCTTTGATGCAGACATGGCAAACATGTTGACGACGTGTTCTTGCTTGCACTCTTTACCGCAGAACGCTACCGGTACAGGAGAAGAGTCTGCGGACGATTTCAAACACCATTTACCGCAAGTCTCGCACGTAAAGCTAATAAGTTTCACAATACAAAACCGAGAGCAGAAAACACACCTTTTACGTAATCAAGACCGCTTATTATGGCCATCGGTATGCCTAAAAACACTATAAAAGAAAGTATGATCACCACCGGCATAGTCAGCATCATAAACAGATACCCGAGGATGTCTTTGGTTTTTCTATTCAGCATTTTGCGCCTATGGTGTTAGTATTTGTTTTTCAAACGCAGAAGTAACCATTTCGTCTATTGTGTCTTTTAATGTACGATCTGTTCTACCCGACAGACCAACGATGGAGAAAGTAACCCAACCAACTCTAGGTACAGTATCCCATTGACGCAACTGTCCATCATAAAGGTTTATGATTACTTGTACTTTTATCTTTAGATTGCTTTGGTTTCCCAGTGGGAAAGTTTTATTTACACTCACATACTGCTTGCCTTCTGCGAGTTTTCTTTCTGATTTCTTAAACGCATTTGAGATGGCAGCGTTAACGTGGTTTAAGACGAACGCGTCATATTCGTCTTTGAGCCAGGATCTCATGACGTATTCGCAGTATCTAGACATAGATAGCTTGCTGCTTTGCCTAATCGCAGACATTCTAGACTCCTGTGGTGTTAGGTGTCTGTCTTACTTTTTATCTTGTTTTGCTCTTTATTAGCAGAGCTAGCGACGATGACCAAGATAAGCATGGAAGTCAGGTACCCACAGATAAACAAAAATACGTCTCCCATATATACTCCACTCATTTCACGGTGTATATCTTTAACCTTGCCAAGATACCGTACATGAACCAGGCCTTTTCTTTGTCTCTGTGCTGATGGCGTATATACATATAATATATATTAGGATCGTATATAGGCACTTTTACTCCATAAAAACAAAGGGAGCTTCCGTGCTCCCTTTTTACCTTAGATTACATTGCTAGTTCAGCTTCACGCTCTGCGATAGCCTGCTCAATTAGAGCTAGGTTCTCTGGGTCAATCGAGTGACCTTGTGCCTCTTTCTTGAGGATATGGAGCTCTTTCAGCTGAGCATCTGACTTCTTCTTAGTTGAAGACTTATGCGTAGTGCCACCATTTAGGTCTTTAGACTTGTTGAACCAGTTGGTGATTAGACCGTTGACGTAGTTGCGCAGTAGTTTTGCGTCTTTGAGTTTTGCGTTGTTCGACGGCGTGTCTTTAAACTCAACCTGGCCTGCTTCAAAATACGACACGATGAGATCGACAATAGACTTGCGGGAATCTGAGTCGACTACCAAGCGAGCATCGGTTACGGTGGGCGCAAAATCGACACCACGCTGCTTTAGCACTTCCTGGGTTGCCTGTAGAACTGCTTGTGACTGTTTCATAAGTAACACCTCATGATTGGTTAACGAGAGATAAAACAACTCTCGTGTTAGAGATAGGTTCGGAACCGACTACTCGGCGTCATCGTTCGGATCAGAGAGAAAACCATTTAACTCAGCCATCTCAGCTACTTCGCGCTCAGACATCCACGCAAGGCACGCTTTGATTACAGCAGATGGATCTAGAAGACCTTGGTCCACTAGATCTAGAAGTTCTGACGTTTTTGGTCTGGCTGTTTTATGACTAAAAGAAAACATAAAGCCCTCCTTTAGGTTAGACTGCCTTTTCTTTATTAGAGGTAGCTGAATATTCAGGATACTGCGCGTCAAAAACCGCGCCATGAACGGTGTGCAGCATGCTTCTAGTGGCTTTTGCTAGCGCTGGGTTTTGCTCAGCCATTGTGGACTCAACATAGTCGAATAGTTCTTTGATGTTTTCAAAAGCTTTAGTTGCGCTCATAGATATTCTCCTTGTGTGAGGAAATATAGGATCGGGATAATCCGATTACTCTGATAGAAGTATATGCATCTCTGCTTCAAAATCGCGTGCGTTTTTAAGCTTCAAGGCTATCTTCTGGTACTCCTCAATCGCTGTAATCACTTTTAGACGTTCGATGTTGGTCTTGCTGCGGCTTCTTGGCGCAGCGATATCGGCTTTAAGTTTGTCTATCCTAGATCTATATAGGGCAACAGAGGAATCGAGGTTTTTAAGTCCGTGAGGCGCTTCTATGGCAACGTAGTTCTGATCTAAGCACCTTAAAACGTGGGCTATTTCACCAAAATGTCTAACAGTAGTTCTAGAGTAAGAGTAAGTGTTCAGAACTACTACGCCATCTATCTTGTCTAGTATGCGGTACCAGTTGTAAGAATAGCCAACCATTTTTTCTACGTCGATCCACAGGTTGCCTTTCTCGTAGCGGTTTCTGGACTTAGAGTACTTAAAAGAGCCAATTTGTTTTTCCATAATGACTCCGTTAGTCAATCAGGTTGCGCTTTCCAGCCTCAGCTGATAGGTACATTAGGTAAACACCTTCATGGCCAAGATCCGCTAAAAGCTTTTTGATCTTTTCAGATAGCTCTTGGTCGTCGCTTGGAATGTGGAAAAAAGCCCTTAAAGACATAAAAACCTCCTAATACGTGATTGTTTACACATACACATAGGATCGGATATGCTGTCTTATTTAGAGATTGTGAATAATCTTTCGAGCTTTTTCTAAAACTTTCATAACTATTTTAAAATTTGTTTTAATAGATTCTTCAGGGTCGATTCTCCTGGCACTATTGCCATCGACCTCTATGCCAGCTTTTCTAAGGGATTTAATACTATTAAAATCAGTTTTTTCTTCCATATAAATTATTTCTCTTTTTATGTTTTACTGTCTGCAGTAAACTCGTTTGTGTCAGTATCAAGCGTACCCTTGATTACGGTTTCTGCTCTAGTAAAACCACCCCTGGTATAGTCTCTTCCGCCGTCTATGAAGCACTCTTTGCAGGAGCAGTACTGGAAGTCATGGCGGTGTTTAGACCATATAACGGTGTCACAGTTTAAGCATTTCATCGCATCTACCTTCATTTCGTCCCCCTGAAGTACCAGCTGTCTTTCTGAAGCTTGCTGGTTTTCTTATTAGACAAACGGATCTTCGCGAGGCTCTTTGCGAACCTCTTGATCAGTAAGTATGAAGTCATGCGCTGGTCTAAGATACTCATAAACCGTATTCTACTCGGTTTATAGCCAAAGACCAGGGAAACGGCCCGGGCAGACGATTAGTCCCCCGGACCCTAAGGAGGTTACCTACCACGGTTTGACGCGTGGTATTTCTTGGATTTAGTAATCGCTCTCTTCTACGATCTCATTCATGTCGTCGAGCAGGTCTTCTTCGCGTGCCAGTAGGTCGACCACCATCTCTTCTTCGTCCCAGGTCTCGTCTTCTATGAAGAGACCTTCGTTCTGCAGCTCATACACGATAGAGTCAATATGGTGCGGCGGGACGCCTCGGCGGATAGTCTCGCCGTTCAATCGAACCTCATAGCGAAGCGATTTGTCTACGTTATGGATGGTTGAATAGCTCATATTGACCTCCTGATTCGTTGTATATGATTATAGGATCGGATCTACTGTTCAAGCATGAACGAGATGACGAGGCCTATTACCAGTGCGACTAGAAGTAGGGTCATTGCTCCTCCTCGTGGGAACGCAGTATCTTAAACACCAGCACAGCCGCTATAACCAGAAAAACAACGCAGATAAACACAGCGCTCTTTATTATGTTGATGCCAGTAGTAAAGTTCATTTCTTCACCATCGGTGCGGTTTTAAGTAAGACTTCCCAAACAGTCTTTGGTCGAACACCGCCGTAAACCTTATTAAGGTCAGCATTAGTACGGCTAATATCCTTCAGTAGTTGTTCTTTGCTCATGGTAACCTCACGCAGTTTTACTGGTTGATTGCTGGATTTCTGTTCTAACCAACATCTCGAGGCACATTCTTATTCTTTCCAGTCTCATATGGAGATCTAGAGCAAGCGCGCCACTCGCGGCGTGCATCTGGCCCCGCAGCTCATCGATTATATTGAGTAATAGCTCTTTTTCTTGGTCGATGGGCATAGATCACCTCTTTGATCTTACTGGCATTCCTCGACTGTTACTTTATAACGCGTGCCGTTGTGGTCTGATACCTGTATGGTCTTCTTGGAAGAGAGAAAGGCACCTTCTGGAGAAAGGTCCCAAGAGGTAAAAGAAACCTCGGTCAGACCAACGCCTTCAGGAGCACTTTTACGCGCAGATTCAGTCATCAGTGTTTCTCTCAATCTATAAGCTATGTAATCACAATACGAAAGCTTCATGGTAACTCCTCCGTTTGTTTATTTACAAAGACCAATAGGATTGGATGAACTACTCTGATCTAAGGGCACTTTCGATGGCGTTCTCGGCCTCGAACTCCAGGGCCGCCTCTTCGATCTCACCCTTAGAGAGCCATGACCTGGAGCGCAGCAGTACTATCGAGCGGTACCCAGCGTTCCTATCGCTGTTAAGCTTGCATCCTACTACTTTAACTAGGTATTTTAGTCTTTTAGTATTAGTATTCAGAGCGTGCCTGAGCTCGTTGTGAGCAGCATACTCAGCCATAAGCGCGTTAGCCAACTCGATCTTGTCGGTCTTTTTAGCGTACAAAACCTTATGCCTAAGTGAGCTGCGCTTCTTTGCCCAGACGTTTCTCTGGCTGACTATCCAGCAGATCTCGTTTACGCTGGGATTCATAGGTACCTCCATCTGTAGGAGTAGATAGGATCGGACAGATTACTTTGATATAGGAGCATTCTCGTAGTCAATCCAGCGCCACCTCTGGTTCCAACCTCTCCGACTGTCAATAACCCGCAGAGCAATCAGTATCCAAGCTGCACCATCGCAGGCATCATAACGGGCAATACGCTTTGGCTGGGCTTGCCGTATAAATTTACTTGTCATTGTGCTGACCCTTGCCGGTAAACCTCAGCTGGGTCCTGGGGTCATGGGCCAAGCCCAGCGAGCGGATCTTCTCCGCCTGGTTCTTGGTGGGGTTCCTGACCAGCTGGATACCGTAGTCGGTCTTGCCATCGGCTATCAGAACACCAACGTGCTTCGCCTCGTAGCGGCGCACGTCGCAGTCGTCGCACAGGTTCGCGTATCCCCAGCCCTTTGGCGGGGACATTTCCCAGCTACAAGACTTACAAACCATACCAAACCTCCGTAACGGTTGTAGGTGTTATACCTTCCAGTACTTATAGAGAACAGACGCGTTCATCAGCTGAACGTAGTACCAGGATGTTCTCTGCAAGTTAGTGTTTTTCGCTCGGTTCAAGCGCATCCTTTCCAAGGTTAGCATGAACGGATGTGCTGTCCTACAGAACTTTATGTGGTCCATACTTCCCCCAGTAAGTATATTGAGTTTAGCCCAGTTTAGCCCAGTTTAGGCTCAAACCACGTTCTTCTTAACCCAGTCTAGTAGCACTGGCCTGGGGTCTAGTTCTTTAGAACCCACAACGGCGTGGTCGTGTATAGCCTGAAGTGAAAGTAAAGCGTCAACCTCAAGCGGCATGTAGGAGTGTAGTCCTGGGTACTGCTCGAGTAGGTAGTCGATGGTTTGGCACTCACAGTCCTTAGAGTAGACCTCATCTGGGATGAAGACGCCGACAGCGCACTTGTTGCCGCCACCACCTCGGTAGGCACACCGACTATCAGCTATCGACCGAACCCCCAGATTACCCTTGGCTATGGCCAACAAGATGGTTTCCTTGGTCCAACCGTTTAAAGCCTGGTACTTCAAAGCTGACCTCATCGGTAAGGGTTGATCATCTACTCACATAGATAGGATCGGACCTATGCTTGCAATTAATGTATAATATATCAGTAACCATAAGGCGATATATGGAAAAAATACTGATAAAAGCAAACGGGCAGTGGACATTGATCAAGTCTAAGATGGTGCCTTATAAGGATGCCTATAGTTCAACCATAGGGGACCATAGACATACTTATCTTAGCGAAAACGACAACAAACTCTCGCAAAACCATATGCTTAAG
>Ga0315294_10010336_pt1 | contig 10241 bp, 5 predicted proteins | sample YL17G13_40_MG_FD_203626 | JGI IMG/M metagenome (GOLD analysis project Ga0315294, IMG submission 203626) | Sediment microbial communities from Yellowstone Lake, YNP, Wyoming, USA - YL17G13_40 | ecosystem: Environmental > Aquatic > Freshwater > Lake > Sediment | place: USA: Wyoming | collected...
GGCGTGCATCTTCGAGGAGATCTGCACCTCGTAGGGCGCGAGCTCCCGCAACATGCCGAGATTGATCAGGCCTACGGTCTTGCTGTAGCTCAACGTCTCGATCCCGGCCGGGATCGGATTCCAGAGTTTCTCTTTGAGGTAGGAGAGAATGTTCATGGGTTACTCGTAGGTGATCTGGCTGATCTTGACGAGGTGCCCAGTGCCCAAGTCGACTTTCCATTCAGGATGCTTGATGTCGATCTCGGAGTCGATCTTGAGGACCTCGGCATTCGGCTCCCCGAAGTCGTCGATTACCTTGCTGGCTTCGGCGTCGGTAAATCCAAGACTATCGACGTTGCGTAAAACGGTAAAGGCAGCGGTACATCCATCGGATTTGGAGACTGCCTTCTCGAAAACGATCTTGCCGGCCACCACGGCCTTCGCGACGGCCTCCTCGAAGTCCTTCCATGTCATATCTATGAAGTATTCCTCCACCACAGGAAACCCGTTGGGGCCGATAACGGGGTTTCCCCCGGCGTCTTTAAGAAGACGCTTGCTCGGCATCTGTCGCTTCGCGTCGTACAAAAGATTCACCGTGTCCCCGGCCAGAACCTGGAGCAGATCACCGGAAGACAGCGAAATTCCGCTGAGCGTGTCTCCGCCGATAACTCCGGTGCCGACGGCGATATCCACGGAGTCGGTCGACTTCTTCAATGCCGCAAGGATCTTTCCCGTCGAGCCGTCATAGAGGATTAGCTGCTTCACGGATCACTCCTGATTAGGCAACATCACAGTTCGCCGTTGAATTCCAGTCCCCTTGGTACGACGCCCCCGGGTTGAAGGTCTGCCCAGCCCTTACGCTGAGATTAGTCGCCGCGAGAGAGCTGGCGGTCCCGATGGCCTGGCACCGGAAGTTATAATAAGTGCCCCCCGCCTCTTGGGAGTTGGCCACGCCGAGACAGCCCACGATGGTGCTCCTCGAGTTGGTAGCATTAGTCGTGTTGAAGCCATCTCTCCTGTTCGCGTATGCGGTACATTCGACGAGTGCGTTGCCGACATTGCCCGTATCGAGCCAGAAGCCGTGGCTGAGCGCGCCGTTCGTGCGGTTGGTGCTGGCGATAGAGTCGGAGATCCTACAGTAGCTACAGTTGACCAAATACACGCCGGTGATGGACGACTGGTAGACCACGCCCCCGTTGATAACAACCCCAGTGCAGGTATCAAAATATATCCCTCGAGAACCTGCAAAATAGCTAACCAACGACGAGAAAGCACAGTATGTGCAGAACCCAACATAAATCCCCTGGCCCCCAGAATTTGAGCTCGCCCAATTTCCTCCTTCGCTGTTATCACAGTTAAAAATATAGACCCCAGTAGTAGCGTCAGCACCAGAGCGAAGATTCGAAAAGACGCTATAGTCACAGAACTGGATTACGATACCCGCTGAACCACCTGAAGCACAGGCCGAATACGAGGAAATGCCGTTTAACGTAATCCGAGTCCTCAGGTTGCCGTCGGTATAAAAACCGCAGTACGATGGATCGTACGTTTCTACGTTGGCGATCGTAACATCACTGAAGGCCCCGGCAACGTAGACCCCATATGTACTCATATAGTCGAAAAGTCCATCGAACACGCACATATTGCAAGCAGCGATGTAAAAGCCGGCGTTATTGGTGTTATTGGCTACGCCGCTAACCATCGAAGTGAAAGAACATCCGGAATTAGCGTTGAACTTAAAGTTTCCGTTCCCGAGACCGGCGGTTCCGTTGTTGGCGTATGCCGACAAGTTTCCGGCCGCAAGATAGACGTTGCTATCGAAAGTAAATCCGGTCTGAGTGCAATACGCAGCGCTACATCCGGTTACGGATACGAAGTTGATGCTCGAGATATTGAATCCACTCATGCTGCAAGCGATAGCTGTACAGTTCGATATGGAGGACTGCCGGAGGCCATAGATGGAAAAGCCAGTAGTGCAAGAATCAGCGTCGCACTTGTCGATAAAAACTCGATAAGGCGGGTTGGTCGTAAAAGAGTAAAAAATACCGTTGACGCACTGATATAACCGTACGTGCGAGATCCAGTGATTGGCGTAAGTAGTGGAAGTATTATAATAGATCCCATAGTCTGTTGCCTTGGCGTTGCTGGTGATATAGCCGTTGTCGATCTTTATAAGACTTTCCTCGAGATAGAACCCGTAAGTCGGAGCGTTGTTTATGACAAAGTTGGTGAAGAGAGAGGGGCCGTACAAACTGTAAGAACTCTTATTAAACCAGACTCCATTGATGTTATCGATCCTGAACCTGTCAACTCGAACGAAACCGCCGGCAAAAGCAAAACAAGCGTTATCTGCGGCTACCGTGGCGACGTTTACCCTGTCGGCGTAGTTCGCGTAGTTGGTCGTATTCCCGGAGACGATGTCGTGAGCCTGCGCCGTGGCCGCGTAGCACGTCACATTCGACAGGTAGCCGTTGTTCAGCGTGATGAAGTTGGCTCCCGTCGCGCCGGCGGAACCATCGATGTAAACTCCGTTGGTGTTGCCCCAGGAAGAATCCCCGAGACCGATCAAAGCTTTGCCAGTACCAATGGCAATCGGCGTCCCACCCATCGTATAAGTTCCGGCTTCCAGGTACACCACGTCGTAATCGGTGAGCGCAGTGTTGATCTGGGCGACGGTGGAACCGGAAGGCAGGATCGTGAAGGTCCTGTTCTCGGAGAAGTTCGTGATGCCGGGCCACTGAGCTTCCCAACGAACGCCCGTGCTATCGTATGTGAACATCTGGCGATCGGAGGGAACCCCGGCGAGGACAGCGACGTTCTTGATCTTGTCGACGGTGTTGGTGCCATAGCCCCCGCTGACGTCCCCCGCCAACGTCATGGACGTGTCGAGGACCTGGTTGGCACCCTGCCAGATGGAGGTCTTGGCGTAGACCTTGTCGGGGCGAGTGGCGCCCACAGCGCCGATGTTCCCGCCGCCATCCGTGTTCCAGAGCTGATTGACCGAACCAACGAGCGTGATGGCCCCTGTGTAAAGGGGACCGGTAACAGGATCGCCCACCGCGGCGCCTACGGCATCCCAGGATGAACCGTTGTACTGGAGGATATCGTTGGTTGCCTTGGTGACCGGATTGGCAATTCCTGTGCTTGACGGAGTGCCTGGTTCGTATTGGCTGCTGCCAGACGACCAGATGAGAACCTCTCCGTTGAGAGGCGCATGCGCCTGAACGGCGTACCCCTGGATCTTAGCGACGGTGAGCGTGGAGGGGAAAGTCCCTGAGAGATCTCCGCCGGCGGAATCGTCAGCCTTGACGACGATCTTACCGCCGGCGGAGATCACACCCTGCATCGAGAGGTTGCCGACGGCATTGACCGACGACTGGGCAACGAACTTCAACGCCCCATCGGTCGAATCCTTAGCGGCGAGCCACATGCGATTACCTCATCTGGGGCGGGCGCCCGGGCATCTGCTGCGCGGGAGGCTTGGAGACGAGATAGGTCCCGTCGTCCAGCCTCTCGAACCGCCACATGTCCGGGACCTTGAGCCTGGCCATGACGTCGAGCAGCTTCTTCTGCCTCTCGAGCACCTTCCCCTGAACCCAGCCGAACTTCTCGTTGAGGTGATCGATCTCGGACTTCTTGTTGGCGATCTCGAGCTGGACCTTCTCGAGATCCTTGCTCTGGTTCGTGAAGTCGAGCTGGGCCAGGTGCAGTTCCGATCCTTCGACCGAGTTGAGGCTGAACTTGGTGATCTCGGGCTTCGGAGGTTCCGCGGGCGTCTCCGCAGGAACGGGCACGGGCATCGGAGGCCTGGGCATCGGGATGATGCCCTTTTCCATCTCGGCCATCTTCGCGAGAACCTCCGGGGGCGCGCCCACGTTGGGCGGAGCCCCGATTCCCTCGGGAAACCCTGGGGGCACGAACGGTCTTCCTTCGTTCATCCGACGTCTCCTGAAAAAACTCCACCTTTCATTATACGATGAGACCGGCCTCGTGGGGCGCGATCTGGACGCGGACCAAGTGGGGTGAGCCATCGACGACGTACGCCAGGATGTCCACGATCGTACCGACCATCTGGATCCAGTTGCCGGCGGTGAAGCCCGAGACATCCGTGGTTCCTTGCCCGGCCGTCGCCTTGGATACGAACACCTTGTACCCCTCATTGAGGACGAGGTTGGCGATGAGCATCACGTCCGCGAATCCGTTCTCCACGACCGGGGCGGGGCTGCCGCCGGCGGCCACGAGCGTCCGCATCACGCCGAGGAAGGCTCCGAAGCCCGTCGCCGCCGCCGTCGCATTGGCCTTGTCCACCGTGGATGTCGCGGTGATGTAGACCAGGTCTCCCGCAGCGAGGGCCGCGGCCGACAGATACTGGTTGTCCTGGACGGCCTTCGCCCTGTCCGCGTACCCGTCCTTGATGAGCAGGCTGTCGACCGTGACGCCCGCGGCGCCCGTGCGCTCGCTGATGGTGTCGGTCGAGATGCCGGACGCGTGGCTGAAGGTCTGGAGCCCGGACCACGTGTTGGCGTTGGTGAGGTCGATGGACATACCGGCCGCAAGCCTGGACAGCGAGGTGCCGTTCAGCTTGACGCGCATGTCGAGGACGCTCGCGCCGAACTCGAGGCCACCGTTCGCGTCGAGCCTGGTCGTGAGGCTGTAAGGCATGGTCAAGGTGTTGATCGAGATACCAGGCCCCGCCTGATAGTCATGGGAGCTGGGCGAACCGATCATCGTCCACTGGTTGTCCACATCGTCCCACAGCCACCAGCTGCTGTCCCCCCTTGCCAGGTACGTCCAATTCTGGACGAGCGTGGCCTGCGCCACCGGCGTCGAGAAGTTCGTGGCGCCGGGGATGGAGTTGGGCTCGGTCGTCTTGTCGTCGTTCTCGTCGGTGTAGACCTTGTAATACTCGGGCTGCGTGGTGAGCCAGTTGCCGCCGCCACTGTTTGCGGCCCAGGACTTGTGGACGGAGCCAGCGATTCTGCCGTAGAGGCAAATCTGATCGTTGAGCAGAACATCGATCCCTTCCATATCCACGACACCGGCGTTGACAACCCTCGAGCCGTCGCCGTTGATCGCTGTCACGATGTTGTAGATCGTGGCGTTGATGTCTCCTGCCACCACGACGTACGTGACGTTCGCCGCCGAACCCACAGGGCCATACGACCTCGTTGTAGTGCCGTCGTTGGTGTAGATGAGGTCGAACGTACCGGCGGCTGTCGGCAACGCGAGCAGGTCAAGGACCTGGCCCTGGACGATACCGAGCGTATCGCTCATCTGGCCTCGGTGGAAGACCGGCCCCTTCCAGGTGATCCCGCTGGCCAGCGCTCCGAGGGCGCTGTCGATGCCGAGGAGGTGTCCCGTGATCTTGGTGTTCGTCGGCGTGTAGTACACCGGGGCCGCGGCGCCCGTGTCGTACGCGATGGTCGTGGTGTCGATCTGGTTCGCGCCGGAGCCCAGGGCGAGATGCGTCTCGTTGACGCCGCTGACGCTGGCGCCACCGGGCCAGGGCACGATCCCGAGCTGCGCGCCCGAGCCTCCCGTCGCCCTGATGCTCGTGGTGTCAGGATCGGCGTTGATGGTCATCGTGTAGGGGCCTGGGGTTACTCCCGTCGCGGCCGTCGTGATTCCGGCGCCACCAGCGATGATGAGCACCTCGCCGTCCGCGAGAGTCTTCGTAACCGCGGCATCGTCTCGGGCCAGCCAGGTGTACCCGGTTCCCGCATCTTCCCACGTCGGGGCCGAACCGGCGCCATTCGTCCTAAGAAAGAGGCCCGCGGTGCTGGCGGGAAGGACGATCCAGTTGGGTGTCGTGTTGTTCCAGTAGAGGATGTCGCCGGTCACCGTCGGCGGGTTGCTCCACGCCGGCACGGTGCCGGTCGACATGAGCAGGGCGCCGTCCGTGGCCGAGATCGCCAGCTTCGACAGGACGTTCGCCGCGGAGGCGTAGAGGAGGTCCCCCTGGGTGTAGGAGGTCAGGCCCGTGCCTCCACCGATCGGCATCGCCGCTCCCCATTCGGGGGCCGTGGCGCCTACGTTCGTGCGGAGGGTCTGGTAGGACGTGCCGATGCCGAGCTTCGTGAACGCCGTGCCAGAGGCCCAGTAGACCATGTCGCCGGCGGTGTAGGAGGTGAGCCCGGTTCCACCGTACCCGGTCTTGATCGAGGTGGCCTGCCAAGTTCCGGCATCCACGATGCCGTCGATCCCGACCGCGAAGTTCGCACCGCCGACCGTGAGGTCCGCACCCGTGACGTCGAGGCCGAGGACCGCGTTCACGTTTCCGTTGCACGTGATCTGGCCTGTGCCCAGCACCGTGAGGGCCGGGTTCGTGGTGGCGTTGCCGAGCTCGATGTACTCGTTGCCGTTCTGCGTGTTGACGGCGATGTAGTTGCGGCCGACCTCGGACACGATGAACGGAAGAGCGGCGTTGTCGATCATGTAGATCTGAGTGTAGACGCCAGTGGAAGGACCGAAGTTGACCGAACCCCCGCCGGTCACCTGAAGCAGCGGATAGGAGCCGGTGTTGTTCAGAACCTGAAACTCGGTTGCTACGGAGTCAGTCCCAAGCTGAATGATCGTCTTTCCGGTCGTGTTCGTGTTGTCGAAGAGGAGGTTGGATCCGGCAGGCCCGATGTGCGTCCAGATCGTGTTCGTACCGTTGTGGGTGATGTTGTCGTCCGAGCCGTCGCCGAAGACCAGCTGGTCACTGTCGTTGATCTTGACGTTCGCGCCGTCCCACGTCTTCGTGCCGGTGAGGGTCTGGATGGCGGCAAGACCCACGGCGTCGTCGTCGCTGATCTTGGCGTTCAGGTTGGCGAGGGTGTCCGCCGTGTGGGACGCGCCGCCCAGCAAGTGGGCCCCGGGGGCGCCCGCAGCCACCCACGAGGGGATTCCAGCCGTGACGGTGAGGACGTCGGACGCATTGCCGATCGCGAGCCTCGTCCAGGCCGCGCCGGTGTAGTAGATGATGTCCCCGGTAGCCTGACCGGCGATGGAGAGGTTGGCGATGTTGTTGTAGTACGCCCCGTGCTGACCATCCAGCAGATCGGCGTTCAAGTTGGAGACGAGGGTCGTGGACGCCACGACGAACGGCGCGTTGCCAGTGGCAACCGTAGAGGCGAGCTGTCCCTTGGGTGCACCCGTGTTCTCGACCAGCAGGGTGGAGATGAACTCCATCGCCCCGGAGACCAGGTTCTTTGACGCAACGAGGTTCTGGGACATGGTCGCCTCCTAAAACTACTTGAGCAAGTGTATGGCCGGTCCGGGACAAATCACGGGGTGATCTGGCCCGCCTCCTTGAGGTCGACGACAAACGTCGTGGCCGAGAGCGCCCAGCCCACCTGCTGAACCCAATGCCCCAAGGCAGAGGGCGCCGTGGTCGAGATGGCACCGTCCGTGATGTCGACGTAGTAGGTGGCCCCGGCGGTAAGGCCTGCGAGCCCCGTAACGAATCCGTGGGTCCTAATGTCGACCGTCCCCACCCCCGTGTTCGAGACCATTCCGCGCACCGGCATCCTGCCTGAGAGGGCGGCATTTGCCCGTCGTACCGTATTGGCCGCCGAGATGTAAACGACATCACCTACCGAGATCCCCACCACGTCCGTGAGCCCGATCAACGTGCAGAAGTCGGCCCCGGATGCCGACACCTGCGGCTCCCACTGGTTCGCGCCGGCGTTCCACGCCAGGACGTTGCCGTTGGCCGGCGCCGCGGCCGCCACGCTCCTGGCCTGGATCTTGTTCGCGTTCTGCGCGTCGGCGAGGGTTCCGGAAAGGCCCGAAACGTCGATCTCGTCCGGCTGCCCGTTCTGGTGGGTGGCGGCGTGCAGGATCGGAGTCTGCGGAGTGACGAGGAGCCCGGTCATGTTGGTCAGGTCGAGCTCGTCAACCCCGCCGGACTCGTGGTTTATGGCGTGAAGCGTCGGGTTCTGCGCCGTGGCGAGCAGCCCGAACATGCCGGCGAGGTCGATCTGATCAGGGCCGCCTGCCTGATGGTTCGCAGCGTGAATGTCCGGAGTCTGCGGATCTGCCAGAAGGCCGCTCAACCCACCGACGTCCACCTCGTCCAGCCCGCCCACCTGGTGAGAGAAAGCGTGAGGGGACGGGGGGAGCCCCGCGGTCAGCGTCGTGTTGAGCGCGATGAGGATGTTCTCGAGGTTGTCGGGGGTGGGGGCGATGGCCGGGATCAAAGGCCCGTTGTACCAGACGTTGTTCGCCGTGATCGTCCCGCCCGTCCCCGTGATGTCCTTCCAGGCGGGCCCGCCGACCTCCTGGGCGTTCCAGGTCCAGATGCCGTTGGTGTAGACGTCCGAGACCACCATGCCGTCGAGCAGCGTTCCCAGCCCGCCGTGGAACGGCACGAGGGACAGCGCCGTCGACGTCATCGTCATGGGCTTGAGGTTGCCGTCCTCGGGGAAGTTCGGCGGATCCTCGTTCAGGCAGACCAGCTGGATTGCCCAGCCCACCCCCGCGTCCTGGATGGCGTAGAAGTCCGAGTTGAGGGGATCGCCGTCGAGGTCGATGGTGGCGTTGGCGTTGAGCTCCGCGGTCATGTTCGCCGCGGTCGCGTTCGGCGTCGGCCCGATGAGGATCATGTTCGGACCGGGCGCGAGGTTGAACGTGAACGACACGCCGTTGAGCACGAAGGTGTCGCCCGGTAGCGGATTGGCCGAGAAGTAGACCCCGGCCGTGGCCCGGATCCACGTCGGCCGCAGACCTCCCTTGGGGACGGCCGTGCCTCCGAACTGGACCGGGATGCGGTAGTAGGTCCCTTCCTGTACCTTCGTGTCGACGTAGCCGGCCGTGGCGGCGTCGGTTGATGCCGTGGGAGCCCCCAGGTTCGTGATCTGGAGGCCTCCCATATCGATAACGCCAGCCATGGTGCCGCCGGCGAGAGGGAGACACGCAAGGTAGCCGAGCGCGACCTCCTCCAACGCCCCCTCCACGTCCGTCGCAGCGACGCTCGGGCTGCTGTGGGGAACGTCTCCCGAATCGAAGTTGATGGCGGCAGGACCGACGGAACCGGCACCGATGTTCGCGGAGCCCATCACGCCCGCGACGAGCTGACTCGCGACGATCTTGATGGTGACGTTGTCCACGCCGAGGGCGAACTCGTCCTTGGCCACCCTGCTGAACGGAGCGGCCGCGGCGAAGATGTTCTCGAGCATGCTGGCGTCGATGCGAGGCATTGGTCACCTTAATCGTGAAAATGGTCGTAGCTCGGCGCCCTGTAGGCTCCCGAGGGGAACTGCTCGTCCGACTTGATGACGACCTTCCTGCCCTTGAGCGTGGCTCTGTTCTTCCAGATCCACTCCCGCTCCGAAGCGTCGAATCCCGTGCCCACGGTGCCGACCTCGGGGCCGGTGGGCGTGAGCGAGTATCCGAAGCTCCCGAGCGTTCCGTTCAACCCCCCGCTCCCCTGGTACGCCGTGTGGAAGTAAACCTGCCTATGATCGCGGAACTTGATCTTGATCGGCGCGCCGGCCTGGTCCATCCGCCACACCACCACGCCTTCGTCGGTGGTCTTGTTCTTCTTGTCCCTGATGCTCTCGAACAGCTTCTTCTGCGCATCGGGCGTAACGGCCATCTGCGGCAGGTGGATGCGGCTGTCCTTCAGCCGACCAACGACCTTCTTGAGGATCTCCAGCTTGTCGCCCCAAGGGGCGTTCTCCATCGGCTTGCCCTTGGGCCCCGTAACGACGTCGTAGACGCCGATGCGAAGCTTGAGGTCCTCAGCCAGGACTTTGTCTTGGCCAACCTGCGGGCTCGAGTTCATGATCCCGCTGACGACCCGGTTGGGGACGGCCTTCCCGTCCTTGTCCACGGCGTACAGCTCGCCGCGAACCCTGATGCCGCGAAGGGAATCGGGAGTCCGCTTCTTCTCCAGCCCCATGAGGAAGGTGTGGTCGAGGAGCCCGGTCTGTCTCTCCGACGGCCGGTGAGAGTAGACCTCCGGTGACTCCTTCTCGAAACCCAGAGAAACGCTTGCCCCATCGATCTTGGCTGTCACGGCCGTCCTCGATCCGTCGGTCAGGTACTTGTCGAACTCGGACGGATCGGCTTCCTTGTACTTGGGCTTGCTCTGCGGAACCTGCGGTCTCGATGCCGGCGTGGGCGTGGTGTTGATGAGGAGCCAGGAGTCTCCCCCCTGCCTGACCATCGTGTACTGCCGCGGGTTCTGCGCGCTGACGAGCGTGAAGCGGATCTTCTCTTCGTCGGCGTACACGATCCTGGCCGGCCCCTGCTCCTCGATCCACACGCCTCGCCCC
>Ga0315294_10010338_pt1 | contig 10238 bp, 10 predicted proteins | sample YL17G13_40_MG_FD_203626 | JGI IMG/M metagenome (GOLD analysis project Ga0315294, IMG submission 203626) | Sediment microbial communities from Yellowstone Lake, YNP, Wyoming, USA - YL17G13_40 | ecosystem: Environmental > Aquatic > Freshwater > Lake > Sediment | place: USA: Wyoming | collected...
CACTCGCGGGCGGGAACCAACGGCGCGCACCATTCCGCTCTCTCCCTTCGCAGAATCTGCGAAGGAATACCACCAAATGCCCTAACTGAACAGTGTTGCCGCTAGCCCAGACGGATCGACCAGCCGTGTCGGTCGGTTTCTGCAATACAGATACGGCCGCCTCGCCCTGAGCCGCAACAGCGCATCCCTCTTCAACCACCTCCCTATCTGGGGCCTATAGACTCTCGCTCTCACCCAATAGTCTTGGGTATCGGGCTGCAGGTAATAGCCCAGCCGGCCGATCCACCAGAAGCGGCTGGGGTTGGTGCCGGAGCTGGCGTTGGTAGCCCCGAAAGCCCGGTAGTCCCGGGTGTCGGTGATGCTCTGGCCGGAGTCGGTGAGGTTGCGGGTTGAGCCCAGGGCGTCGTAGTGGTGAAAGGCGGGACCGTCCTGGGAGATGAGTTCGCCGTACACCTGCGGGTTGAGCGTGTAGTTCCGATTGGTGGCGTTGTTGACGTCGGTCTGGCGGGCGATGTTCTCCCCATCCCAGAGGAAGTTGCGCAGCAGCGCATCCTGATTGTCTTCGTAGCGCCGCCGCTTCCCGTCGCCGTCGTAGGTGGCCGTAGTGCGGGTGCCCGCGGGCAACTGCACCACGGTCAAATGGTTCTCGATGTCCCAGGTGTTCGTGGTCAGCGCGCCGGCCGCGTTGATCACCTGGGTATTGCCGTTGGCGTCATAGCTGTAGGTGGTAGTGTCCCTTCGGTACGTCTCGGTGCCGAGCTGGTTGGCCCCATCATAGCTGTAGGTGGTGGGGTAGCGGCCCTCCACCTTGGTGAGGCGGTTGCCCACCTCGTCATAGGTGTAAGTGACGTCGTAGCGCTCCTGCACGCTTCCCGATCTCTGCTCCCGGGTGAGCTGCTAGATCCCGTCCCTTCGGCTCCGCTCAGGGTGAACTCCGCTCCAGGTCACCCGGTTGCCATCCTGCTCTTGCACCCCGGTGCGGTTGCCGGCATTGTCGAACTGTACGTTGTGACCCCGCTCGAATCCTGCATGGGCGAGTGGTAGCTGGGCGGCGCCACTCACACTCCTTCTGACTCCGACGGGGCGCTGTCCGGTGCCCCCGTGCTTGCCATCCGCATCAGCGCATCGCCTACCGTTAGTACCTCGCACGAGATGGCCTCCGGTGCTGCCAAGAGATGCCGATCACCGGTCACCAACCATGTGGCGTGGACGGCGTGCGCAGCCGCGATCACCGCGGCATCGGACTGGTCAGCAGCGAACGCCACCGGCAGGAGCACGTCCTCCTGCGCGATGAAGGCCTGACTCGCGTATCCCTCGACAAGCTCCTCGACCGTTCGGCCCGTTCTGGCGACTACCGCTCCCAGCTTTGCGTACGCGAGCAGCAGTCGCCGGGGCGGCCCGAAGAACGGCAGCGCTGACACCACGACGTTCGTGTCCAGCAGCACCCTCATCGCTGGGCTGCACGGACCTCGTGCACCAGCGCCACGATCTCATCAAGCCCCATAGTCTCCCCGGGCGGAAGGCGGTCAAGCTCGTCCAGGAGGTCTTTGAGCCGCCCGTCCCGGGCCTCCGGGATGGGCACCTCCACCTGGGTGTCCGCCGGGATATCCACCTTCTCCTCCAGGATAACGGTCGAACCGTCGTACCTGCCTCTCACTCGCTTCATGCCAGTCCTCCCGCCTCGTCTAGCGGATGCCTCCAGAGCCGATTGGCCTCATCAGCATTATAGCGTATATCGACCTACCTTTGGACATGTCTCCTGCTCTGCGTACCTGCCCAGAGCGGGCCGGTCACGAGCATTGCCTGGCACCATCCAGCGACGGCTCTTCCCGGACACGCGGGTAGCAGCATTCCGGTTGGCGGCGTGATGGCAGGCCGGCTCCATGGGCGGGTGACAACGACAGCCGGACCCGGGAGTGCCCTCAGGCCGGCTTCACGCGCCCCTGACAGGGACAGTCGGCCACAAACGCGGCCCGAACGGCAGGGGCGTTCATGTCATGATCTCGCCACAAACGTCGCGTCCTAACGCGCAATGTGCCATCTGCCGTAGTACCAAGTCGCGTGCGGGTCATGTAGGATTCCTTCCGGCCGTTGTCGGCACACACCGCAGGTCAACTGTGTAGCTGGAATGGGAAACGGGGTAGGTCGCCCCTGGACTCGGCGGCGAGGAAAGGAGGGAGAGCAGCAAGACTCACAGGCCGCTATCTTCCGCAAGTAACCCCTCCAGACACCTAGTGACAGGACAGGCATGGAGGACGTGAAGCGATTCGGCGCAACAGAGTGCTACAGGTGACGATGGCAAGTGCGGCGCTGACCTGGGAGATGAACCCGGCCTGCGTGCAATTGCCGCAAACTGCCAATCCAAGGCGAGGTGAAGGAAGATGCGAACAGCGATGGTCGGGATGATGTTGGCCCTCTGGGTCACATTGGCTTTCGTCGGGGTGGCCAGTTGCCATGATGGCTGGATTCAGAGCAATGTGCCCAGAGTAGCCGTGGGCGACATGTGCTACATAGACATGCCGTTCGGAAACCACGGCAACACCCATCGGGACTACAAGATCTGGGGGTCCAAATGGGACGTCACGAGTTCGACCTTCACCCTGTACACCCCGGAAGGGCGGATGGTTGACCTGAGGGAGGCGGTAATAGATGTGGGCTACGATGAGATGAAGACGGCCGGGGGAGTAGCGTACAAGGACGTGAACGGCTATCTCGTGGCTTCCTTCCAGGCGCAGCGGAAAGGCATCTACATTGTGGATGTCAGGCAGGACAAGGTGGTGAGCTATGCGCCGGAGAGGTCCATCAAGTGCGCGAAGGCCGTGGTGGGCGCGGTGCCGGCGTCTATGGCCGGCTTCACGGCCTCCCTTCGCGGGTACGACCGGGTGCTGTCGCAGGTGGTGGAGATCGTCCCTCTGAATGACCCAACCCACCTGGCTGTCGGCGACACCTTGACTGTGCTCGTTCTGTTCAAGGGTCTCCCCCTGGCCGACGCGCATGTGTCCATCATCCCCCGAGGGAGAGAGCTTCCTCCCATGGGGGTGGGGAATCCCTATGATCTCATGACCGACATCAACGGGGAGATCAGTTTCACGTTCGACGAGGCCAACTACCATCTGATCGTGGTCCACGTCGAGACCGATGAGGCGGGAACGCTGGGAGACAAGCCCTACAGCTACACCAAGTACACCGGAGACCTGACCGTCATTGTGAAGCCGGGAAGATAGCGGATAGTCAGGGCTCCCGACGGCGAGGAGGCGTATCAGTTGTACCTCTTCAGGCCGCGCTGGTCCTGTTGTGGCAGTTCCGCGACATGTTCTTTGCGACAGCCGGGGCCAGATGCTTCGAGGCGTGGGACTGCGCTCGCCCAGGATGACGGTGTGGCCGCTCCCGGCTCAGCCGGCCGCCTCGAGCACGAGGAGCGCGTCCTCCCACCCACTCGGGGTTGGGAACGACGCCGTCCCGGTGTTCGCATGGCTCCCTGCGGCGACTGTCTCCGCGGTTCTGGGATCGATCCAGAACGCGTTGACTTCCTTCCCGCCGACTTTGCTCATGTCCACGGCAAAGGAGGCCTCCCCGCCGCAGTAGATCATCACCCACCGGCCCTTCTCGTGGCGAGCGGCCAGGTTCAGCACCTGCCCCTCGGTCTGCCCTCCGCTGGCAAAGACGGACTGGTCCGGGACGAGCCGCCACCACTCGGGGCGTGACAAGAAGATCCCCTTTAGCAGGCTGAGCTGGCGTGCGCCAGGCGCGTCCAGCGCTTCTCTCCAGTTGGGACCGATGCGCCAGGCGGCGTTGTGACCGTAGGAGTGCGCGGCGCCGGCGAGATACGAGTAGTAGGCCTGGCGCCGGACCCACAGCGGGCTGATTTCGTAGCCGTACTCCTCCCCCGCTTCGTAGGCGCCCTCCGCCATCACGACCGGCTTCGTAGGCTGGAGGTGGTAGTCGTGGGTGATCGCCCCGTAGAGGTCCTCCACCCACTTCCAGGTCTGGATGCAGTTGAAGTCGAGCCACCCCTCCTGATGTGCGAAGTTGGAGGTGTAGGGCGGCGCGGGATCGGGCTTAAGGGTGATAAGGTGCTTTCCGCCGTCTCCCTCGCGCAGGCCCGCCGCCAGCTCGCGGGTGATCGGGAAGGACTCCTCCTTCGCCTCCGGCGTCATGGACCAGATGATGGTCGGCACGTCCCGGTAGCGCTGCGAGACCCACTTCGCCCAGGCGCGCGCGTTCTGCACCGTGATGCTCTCGCGGTAGCGCTGGTGGAACACTGCAATGGAGAGGTTGATGTTCTTCGCGCGGGCCATCTCCACCACGGCGTCCATGTGTCGGAAGTAAGTCGGGTCCGGCCGAAGCGGGTCGTTGTCGGCCCAAGGTGGTGCTCCGTCGATGTTGGGCTTGATGCCGTCCCCACCCCCCATCATCTTGACCTGCACAACAGTGAATCCGATTCTCCTCGCGCTCTCGAGGACCGCCTCAGTGTCCTCCAGGCTGAACCCCCTGAACAGCTCCCACTGGGTGGTACCCATCCAGAAGAACGGATCGCCTTGCTGATCCACGAAGTATCGCTTATTGTCGCTGATCTTGACGGGGTACATGAGGCCTTGCCTTTCTCGCGGCTTCAGAGGTGTGCTGCCCTCTTGCGTGGGACTCGGCTGATCCCTGCACATGCTCGCCCGGTTCCGGGGTGATCACGCGCAACCCATGGCGCCCGATCCGCGTCAGATCGCCGTGAGTGGGCGAGAGGACCTCCGGCAGTGTGCTCTCGCGACCGAGGCGGGCGCACTTCGACCCGGCGAGCCGGCGGTAGGTGAGGAGCCTGACGCCAGTGATGTTGCCCAGCGGGGCGAGCAGGGCCACTACCGCGTCGACGACCTACGGGGAGTCATTGATGGTCGAGAGGAGGGGGATGCGGATCTCGACCGGTACCGCATGTCCTTGTTACGCGGCGATGGAACCGCTCAGACCAGCGCTTCCCGGCCATCGGGGTTGGCCCGACGGCGACCCCATCCCAGGCAGGCAAGACAGCAATCCCACATAGGCATAGATGCACTGGCAGCGCGCATACTGCGCCGGGGGCCATCTGCTGCCGCCATGCTTTGCCCGCCCTGGGCTTGCAGGGCCAGTGCCATCGCCGCCTAACAACCACAGATGGTTTCTCTTGCGCGCCGCGACCATCAGCTTCACCTTCTGGCTCGGACACGTGGTCCGGTTCGGGCACTAGCCACGGCGGAGTCTGGCGCTTGGGAATGATCAGACTCGGTCGCACGGAACGCCGTCCCCGGCGGATACCCGCTCAAAACCCTCGCTCAACCCCCGGTACAGTGAAGGATGCCGCTCCCGCCGCCAGATGTTCCTGAAGTCGCCTTCGCCTCCGATAGACATCCACGGCTGATAGTGACGCTCATCGAGATCGACATCCGCGAACACCACGCCCGGCGTGCCCTTGGTGTCAGCGAGGACGCGGCCCCTTGTGTCGATGATAAGGCTGCTCGGCACATCCCGCATCGACGTCACGTAGAACACGGTATTGTCGATGGCGCGGGCTCGAGCAACGGCCTCATGCGCCTGATTCCCGTACCGGCCGTCCCCCATCACCGGGGTGAAGATGATCTCCGCGCCATTGAGCGCCAGCAAGCGCGTGACCTCGGGGTACATGTGGTCGTAACAGACCTGGAGGCCGACGCGGCCGATGTCCGTACCGAAGACCGGGAAGGCGTCGCCGGCCTCAGTGCCGGATTCGAGTTCGGCCAGCGGCAAGTGGGTCTTCCGGTAGCGGCCGACGATGCTGCCGTCGCGGCCGATGATTACCGCCGTGTTGTACCGAAGCTCTCCCACCCACTCGGCCAGGCTGACGATGATGAGCATGCGGTAGCGGCACGCCAGTTCGGAGAGCACGGCGGTGGCCGGCCCCGGGATGCCGTGTCGCGCCGCGGGGTCGGGCGGAACGATCTCCGCCAACTCGCCCAGGCATACCGCGTCTGCCTTTCCGTCGCCCGCCTGCTCCACTGCCCAGCGCCAGCCCTCGGGCGTACGATGGCTATGGGGTATGTAGGCCGTCGCCAGCCGCACCCGGCGCGAAGCAACCGCGGGCGCCTCCTCCAGCGACACATCGTCCCACCAAACGCGACTGTCGGGTCCCAGCGCGCAGCCCAAAGATATCTCCGCATGGGACACATCCTCCGGGGCGTGCTCCCGCGTCGAGAGCCGCCACCAGTCTCCATCTCGCTCGACGCGGTCCAGGTACGTTCCCCGCAGCATCTTCGTATCGGGGCTCCGCCGCCATATCAGCATCGCCCACGCCGACTCATAGATGCTGGCGACGTTCTCCGTGCGGAGGTGAACGGTGACCAGGTAGTCCTTCCCAGGCGTGATGGCGGCGCACGTGCCGACAACGCGGCCGACCGCGCCGCGCTTCCCATCGCTTGACACCAGCAATGACCGGCTGCCCGAACGCCCTCGTTCGCTCGCGGACGCCATCACGGGTCCGATTTCGGGACGGGCTGACTCAAGCGTCCACCCGACCGGCAAACCATCCGCGATGATCTCGAAGCTGGGATTCGGCGCCAAGTTCTCAGATGGCATGGAACACTCCATATCCCGCAATGTGCCGGAGCTTGGGCCTACCACGATCGGCCCATTGGCTCCAGGACCGAAGTCCCGAGACATCAATGCTCTTCGCTAAGCCACGGCTCACGCCCTGCGGCCGATGGAGGCGCTAGCGGCCGCGGCGTGGGCTGCAGGAGAGCAGTTGCCCTCCACGAACACGGGAGATGGTGAACTGAAGAGAGGAATGCGCGCATGTACCTCTACGTCCGCGTTCAAGAGAGAGAAAGCTATTATCGGGATGGCCCAGAGAGTCAGGTGAAGATCCGCCTCGAGGAAGCCTCCGGAGAACGCTGCTTGGTCATCCCGTACCAGGAGTTTGATCTTTCCGTCGTGCAGGAACTGCGCCCGCGCGCCATCGCCATGAGCGGTTTCGGCGGGCATTGGCAAGACCGCAAGGTCGAGTGGTTCTGGGGCATGGACGAGGTGCTGCACCAGGCAGATCTTCCGATCATCTGCTTCTGCGGCAGCCACCAGCTCCTTGGCTTCTCCTTCACGCGAGACTTGCGTCAAACCCGACTGCTATCCGATGAGCCCATGGGCAAGTTGTCACCTGAGGATGAGAGTCCACGCCAGGCAGGCGATCTCGCCGACTACTTCGTCGCCGAAGGCTTTTACCCGATCCGGCGAACGAGGGACGATCCACTCTTTGATTCGCTGCCCGAGACCATGCTGATGCGCTGCTGGCATTATTGCGAGGTGAAAGAACTCCCCCCTGACTTCGAGCTGCTCGCCACCAGCGGTCATTGCCGGATCGAGGCAATGCGCCACAAGAGCCGCCCGCTCTATGGTACTCAGTTCCATCCAGAGGCATACGACGCGCCGTTCTTCGACGGCCGAACGCTGCTTCACAGCTTCGCCCGCATCGTCGACGGCTTCTGGTCCGCGCAGGGGCGGCATTCCGCTGCTGCCCGGGACGCTGGAGGATAGAAGATGAGGCGCGCAAGACTCGCTGCAGCACAGATCAGCGCCAGGCCGGGCGGCAAGCAGGCGAACCTCGAGCGCATCGGCCTCTGGGCGGAGCGCGCGGCATCAGTGGGCGTCGACCTTGTCTGCTTCCCCGAGCTGTGCACCACTGCGCTGGCTGCCCTCCCGGCGGCCGAGCTGGCGGAGGCCATCCCCGGCCCGACCACCGACCACCTCGCAGCCATGGCCAGACAGCACAACCTGTGGATGGTCGTTGGGATGATCGAGGCGAACCCGTATGGCATGCCCTACAATGCAGCCGTCGTGATCGATCCTACCGGGGCCGTCGCCTCCGTCTACCGAAAGGTCTACCTCTTCTCCAGTGAGCGCGATAGGTTCGCACGCGGCGCCCAGCCCTGCCTGCTGGACCTGCCGTTCGCTCGCGTAGCGGTCACGATCTGCTATGACTTCATCTTCCCGAGCTACATAGCCGGCCTGGTCGACCGCGGAGCAGAGCTGATCCTGCACCCCACGAACTGGCTCACTACTGAGTCCTGGGTGCAGTTGGGCTACAACCAGCAGGAGTACCGTGCCGTCGGGATAGCCCGGGCGGTGGAGAACACGGTCTGGTTCCTCTCCGCGAACCGATACGGACCCTCTGACAAGTCGGCGGCCTACTCATCTATCGGTCAGTCCGCCATCATTGCGCCTTGGGGCAGAGTGCTGGCTGAAGTGGAGGACGGTGAGGGTCTCGCGGTCGCCGAGGTGGACTTCGATGCCGCCGCGCTATGGCGTGAGCAGGTGGCGCAGTACTTGGAGGATCGCAGAAGCACTGACCCCTGGCGCGGGACATGAGCCGGGTCGGCGCGGGAAAGGAGGTCGGGAGTGTAGCTTAGCGAAGCGACTGTTGCATGTCAGCAGTGCTCACACCCAGCACGAGCACGAGAGGGGAGCCGAAAGGAGCGGAGGAACCATGCGGATGCCGGACGGGACATCATTTGCCTTCTGGGATGACGTCACCGAGTACCAGCAGGTCTACCACGTGGCCTGCGCGCATCCCGGGGCCTCCGACCAGAACCTGGGAACAGCGGAGGAGCCCTTTGCCACGATCAGCCGCGCCGCGGCGATCCTGCAGCCGGGAGAGAAGGTGGTCGTGCACGGAGGCATGTACCGCGAGTGCGTCTGTCCGGCACGCGGCGGCGAGGGACCGGACCGCATGATCGCCTACGAGGCCGCGCCGGGTGAGGAGGTCTGGCAGGTTGCCGTGAAGGTAGAGCCGGGGACCGGACGAAGGCCGACGGCTAAGCAAGGGATTGCAGAATCCCATTGACCAGGACGGCGTCGCGGCCTAATATGCACACGAGAGCCCACCCAACTTTACACTACGGGAGGGACATAATCGGGAGGTGTGGGGTGACACAGTGCAAGGGCATAGGTCTTCTATTGCTCCTGGCCCTGGTGGTCGGCGTGTTCTCGGCCGGGTGCGCCGGGGCTCGTCGGACGGAAAAGGTGGCGCCTCCGCCAGAGGTCAATCCAAACGCGGTGATCTGGCGCACGCCCGAGCCGCCGAAGGAGGCGCAGGCCGGGGATATCTGGGTCAATCCGAAGGACCGGGCGGAGATGGTGTGCGTCGCGGCGGGGGAGTTCACGCTGGGAACGAGCGATGCCCAGCGCGAGACCTGGCTCAAGGAGCATCCGCTCGACGAGCGCGAGTCGTTCAAAGATGAGCGGCCGCAGTGCCGGGTCAACCTCCCAGGCTTCTGGATTGGGAGGACTGAAGTGACCAACGCGCAGTACCTGGCCTTTGTCCGGGCCACCGGCCATCGTGCGCCGGATCACTGGAAAGGAGGGGAGGCGCCGTCGGGCCTAGACCGCTTCCCTGTCGTGGGGGTTAACTGGGAGGACGCGCATGCTTATTGCGGATGGGCGGGGGGCCGGTTGCCAAGTGAGTTGGAATGGGAGAAAGCGGCGCGCGGCGCCGAGGGGCGCGTTTTCCCCTGGGGAGACCAATGGGACAACAAGCGGTGCCGCAACTTCGAGCTTATCACGGGGAAGAAGTATGCGTGGGGGACTGATTGGATATCGGACCTAGGTAGTTGGTCGCACGACCCGGTGCGCGAGGGTCCGGCCGCGGTGGGAGCCTACGGGGCTGGCGCCAGCCCGTACGGGTGCCTGGACATGGCGGGGAACGTGACGGAGTGGTGTGCGGACTGGTATGAGGAGAAGGCCTACCAACGGTATGCCAAGGGAGACCTGAAACCTCCTGGACGTGGAACCGAACGGGTGCTTCGGGGCGGCTCCTGGTTCAACCCCCGTCCGACGTACTTCCGTTGTGCCTACCGCAACTACTACTACCCCGGCCGCCGCTACTTCAGCCACGACAGCATCGGCTTCCGTTGTGTGCGGGGACCCGAATGAGGTTGCCATTTTGGCCTCTTACTCTTTGGAGGGGGTACCGGGGCGAGGCTCCCGGTCCGCGGGCGAAAATGCGGGATGTGCGGATGCTAGGTGAGGTCGGGACACCGGCGGGGCCGCTCAGATGTTGCCGGCGGCCGCCTTCCCTGCCGCGGCAGCTGCCACCGCCTCACCAGCAGGGTCGCGAGCGCTTCATGCATTGCTACGCAACACGCCCCCGCTACCAGGATTCCTTCCCGCCATCTTACCACGCCTTAGCACCTGCGGGAACGCCAGCTCCTGCACGATCGGCGCCAACGGGATTACCGGCTCTTGTCGCA
>Ga0315294_10010339_pt1 | contig 10238 bp, 10 predicted proteins | sample YL17G13_40_MG_FD_203626 | JGI IMG/M metagenome (GOLD analysis project Ga0315294, IMG submission 203626) | Sediment microbial communities from Yellowstone Lake, YNP, Wyoming, USA - YL17G13_40 | ecosystem: Environmental > Aquatic > Freshwater > Lake > Sediment | place: USA: Wyoming | collected...
AGATGCCATATGTACCACCCCGAATACAGATTGGTCCCTTGCGTATATAAATCATGGCTCAGAATCCCGGAGCCAGTCGTTGAAGTTTATTATCCAATGGTTCCCAGAGGATATATAAACGAGGGGGAAACCCAGGATGACTGGACCGGCTGAAAAAACGGCAGCCTACATGAGGCATATGCTTGATGCGCCACGGGATGAGCCTGACCCAAATAATCCGATACGAGCGGGAGTGGACGGGTTACGGGAGGTCCTTTTCTCCGGATTCAAGGTAGCGGACTGGAAGTTGCACGGTCTAACATTAGCCGATGACGTGCGAAAGACGCTCGGTGACCCGGACGCCCACGCCTACCAGCTTTTCCGCATCGAACCTGGCATAAGCAGGATGGAGGACGCATCAGGAAGCATCATGGGATTGAACGTCATAGACCCGTCCGGCAACAAGGTCGTGTGGCAGTATTGCATGAAAACCCAGGACCGCGACGAGCGGAGATGTTCGCTTATCGCCTCACGGGAGGTCTTCGGCCCAAGGGTGATAAGCGCGGACGGCACGGGCCGCAAACCCCTGATAATGGAGGACTACATGCCCGCCTCATTGGGTTACAGAGGGCGGGCGGCGTCCTTAAACGATGAACAATTCGGCCGCGCCCTCGCAGAACTGGTCCATGACATGGTATCAAATAGGGCATACAACGGGGAGATAGCCTCCCCTGAAAACCACCTTTTCGTGCTGGGGGAAGGCGATAACGCATTCCTCGCCCTCATAGACTGGAACAGGACCCAGGACTTCCTGCAACGCAACGGCGACCTATATGCCGAAACCCAGCTTTCGAGGCTTGAGGGACTTCGAGTAGTGAGCCACCCCGCCTTTAGAACCCATCTCCTGTCCATATCATCCGGGGTTGAGGCAGGGTACTACAGGAGGTACCTCTTCAAGGACGAGGAACGAATAAGGGGGGAAACGCTCACAGGCCTCGCTGGAAACACAAACCGACAAAAAGACAAGCCTAAAACGAAGGCTTGAACGTCCTCAACCTCTCAAGAGCTTCCTTGATAGTCTCAAGGGATACCGAGTAGGAACAGCGGACATAGCCTTCGCCGCTTTCTCCGAAGCTGTTCCCTGGGACTACGGCCACCTTCGCCTCATCCAGCATCCGCTCGCCGAATACCTCGCTTTTGAGGCCTGTGCCTTGGATGTTCGGGAAGACGTAGAATGCGCCCTTCGGCAGCCTGCATGATACGCCGTTGAGTTCATTCAATCCCTTCACAAGAAGCCTCCGGCGCGAATCGTATTCCCTCACCATGTCCCGGACGTATTTCCCGCATTTGTCGGACGACAACGCCGCATATTGGGCTACAGTCGGCGCGGAAAGCATCGTATACTGGTGGATTTTCATCATCGCCTCGATTACTTCTGCCGAGCCTGCGGCATACCCCAGTCTCCAACCGGTGAACGCATAGCCTTTGCTGAATCCGTTGATCGTTATCGTCCGCTCCCCCATCCCGTTCAAGGAGCCGACGCTGTAGTGCCTAACCCCGTCGTAGACCAGATACTCGTAGAGCTCGTCGGATATGACGGCAAGGTCGTGTTCGACCGCGATGTCCGCTATCTCCTCAAGGTCCTTCTTCCGAAGGACGCTCCCGGTGGGATTGTTCGGGGACGCGACGATGATGGCCTTCGTCTTCTTCGTCAAAGCGCGCTTGATATCTTCGGGGACCACCCGGAACTCATCCTTCTCCCGCATGACCACAGGCACGGGCCTGCAGTGGGCGAACCACACGCAAGGCTTGTATGCGACGTAGCTTGGCTCGGGGACTATTACCTCCTCGCCGGGGTTCAGCAATGCCCTGAAAGCAAGGTCCAAGGCCTCGCTCGTGCCGGTGGTGACAAGCACCTGGGATTCAGGGTCGTATTCCAGTCCGTTCTCGTCCTTCAACTTCTTCGAAATCTTCTCCCGAAGCTCGATTAACCCGTAGTTGGAGGTGTAGCCGTTTATGTCCTCCTCGATGCACGCGTGAGCGGCCCGTTTCATCGGCTCGGGGGTCGGGAAGTCAGGCTCCCCTACGCCGAGGCTTACGACGTCCTTCCTCTTCGACACCAAGTCAAAGAACTTCCTGATGCCCGAATAAGGCACCTTACGAACGCGCTCCGCAATCATTTTGTGTTTTTCAACTGACTGGGAGGCGCTTGCGCTTGGCGTCGTAGAAGACGGCGCCGTCCCGTTTAAACTCCTTCAGAAGAATGTGAGTGTAAGTGCCTGTCACGCCCTTCATCGGCGCGAGCTTCTCGGTCACGAACTCGCTGATTCCGTCAATGTTGTCGGCGTGGACCGTGACCATGAGGTCGTATTTCCCGGAGGTTATAAAGACGTCTGATACCCTCCCGTCCTTGGCAAGTTCGCCGCATACTTTGTCGAAGCCAAGCTTCTCCTGAGGCACGACCTTCACCTGTATGACCGCGGTGGCCTTTCCTGCGTGCAGCCGCCTCCAGTCGATGACGGTCTTGTACCCCCGTATGACACCGTCCTCTGAAAGCTCCTTCAACGCCTTCTCCACCTCCTTCTCGCCCGCCCCCACCATCGCCGCAAGCTCGGACTTTGACACCCTCGCATCGGCCTCCAAAAGCTCAAGAAGCCTCAATCTGTCCATACACAATAAATAGGATAACGCCAATAAAAAACCGATATATACTCGTTCTTCCTAATTTTTGGCATGGGCGACCAATCAAAGGATTCCCACGAAGTGCACAGGAGACATGTGCCGGCTGTGAGTGAAGGGACGTCTCCTGTGCCGCCGGAAAAGCTTAGACTTCTACGGGCAGGAGAGGGAGCGAGGCAAAACCCGGCATTCTACGGGGCTGATGGCGAACGCCTAGGGAGCCGAGAGGACATCATGGCATTGGCTGAGGACGGCACCCCCAAGTATCCGTCAGTGATGCTCTTCCTACCGAACCGATACATCGCAGAGCCCACATTCATAGGCGGAAGCGGCCACCAAGTCGGCATTTCAAGGTATAGCGAAATGCTCCAAGGCAGGATGGGTGAGGCCCAGATAGAGGCTGACGAACACCTCCAGGTGATAAGGGACTGCGGAGTCGACCTCCTGGTCAGGCCGCACAGAGGCAGAGCGAACATGTGCATCAGAAGCACCGTACTCCCGCGCGAAAACTGGCCAGACATGGTCAGCGAAAGCATTGATTTAATAAAGTCCATGGGATTGTCTGAGGAGCGCATAAAGGTTCTTGACTTCTCGCCTGACACGGTCTCGCACGCGCTCAGGACCGGGCAGATGGGCAAACTCTACAAAGTACCCAGGACGTTAGTGGAGAGGGAGCAGTTCATCAGCGAATCGGCTGTCGCCATCAGGAGAAGGAACGAAGACGACCTCCTGAGACACGCGAAGGCATACAACGCCCTCACAGGACAAAGGCAGATGCTGTCCGAAGATTTCGGAGAATTCGTTGGAAATGTCATCGCAGAGAATCCCATCCGCGGAAAAGTTGCTGAGGCCCTCAGGCACATGAGCGATATGGCCACGTCAACAAACAACTTCGGAGTCACCAACCTTGCGTTATTCATGGCAGACGGGAAAGCCTTCGGCCCCGGCAACCTTTCAAGCCTGGCAGGGAGCCTGGATAAAAAGGGAAGTAACCAGCCGTTGGACGACGAGGATAAGGCCGCGTTGAGGACGCTTTCGAATGACTTCAGCAAGGCGGTACCAGCCGAGTTCAGGACGTACCGCCCAGACAACGAAGCCTGCAGGGAGACACTCCTGCAGACGCTGCTCGGAGGCTTCGGAGAGGGTATCGAGATACCGGGGTTCAAGGTCGGATACCTAGGCAGGGGGACATGGCTGGACGGGCCGATGATAGAAGGCCAGAGGCTCGTTTTCCCAAGCGGCATGCGTGAGGACCTGAAGGAAGTATGCGCTCAGATTTATGCGCATATACCCGATGCGGAGTATATGGCGCCGTATCTGAGCGTAGGCTCGTCATCAGTGAGGGAGGCCACCCGCGAGGGGAGGGAAGTGTATCTGATGCTCATGAAGAGGAAAACGTCCCCGACGCCGTTCATACTCCACATACGGAGGATTCCAGGAATCGACGAGGAGGGGATGTTGGCGATGATGGACACGATAACCGCCCTTAAGCTCTTCGGAATCAGGATGCCGGAGTACACCTTCATCGAAATCCCTGACAAAGGGTCAAAAAAGGACAGGGACTTTTACATCGTAAGGCAGTACTACGACGACGCGCAGCCAGTGGAAAAACAGGTGATTGCCGAGTTCACGAGCCCATCTGAGGTAACACACCGCGAAAGCCTGCTCGGAGCCCAGGGAGGCAGAAACCTTGCAGTCGGAAGGAGCAACTGGCGCAACGGCGGGGAAGTATTACGCAAATCGCGCGCTGGAAGGGTCTCCGGAGTGGCGCTCATAGAGCCTGACGGCATATTCGAACAGCTCGGAAAGCCAATCGAAAAATGCCTTGGGATATATGCAGTGCCCGTCGCTTCTTCGATGATGAAGGTCAGGGTGATGGGAACCACCGAAAAACAGGCACAGATAGTCAAGGAGGCGGCCATCGCCGAGATAGCAGGCTCCATAGACGACCTGCAAACAAGCTACCTACTGGACCCAGACCACTACGACGGCGCGCTCAAAGACAGACCGATAAGCCAGAACATCCTCCGCGCCACCGAACGGCTCGGAAGGACAGACGCCAAGACCATCGACGCGAGGCTCAGAGAGGAAATCGACACATTCTACGGACAGCTGATGCCCCTCGTCAACGACCTCCCCACAGGACAAGGAAAAAACGAAGTGGCGATGGCCTTAGACCAGCTGACAGTGGTCCACCCAGACAGGGCTGGCGCAGCCTTGAAAACGCTTGCAGACGACCCGACATACCTGTCGCTGAGACCGAAGGAGAGGGAAGACAGGATAGACCTGTTGAGGCTTGACATCACAGCCGATAAACGCAACATGACGCTCAAGACACTAAACGACTACATCCAAGGATTGAAGGGACAACACCGCGAATTGGCTTATGCCGTCTTCGAAGACGAAGTGCACGGCCGTTTCCCAGGCCTAAACCTCCGCGGAAAAGACGCAAGACTCATAGACACGGTATTCGCAAACCCGCCACTACTTGAAGAGATGAGAGAGAAAGGCTACGTGACCGGAATCTAACCCAACCTAAAGCAGCTTCCTCTTGTACGCCAGTTCCGCGTTCAGTATCCCGCCTCCCGCCGCTCCGCGTACCGTGTTGTGGGACAGGCCGACGAAGCGCAGGTCGAATACGTTGCACGGCCTAAGCCTCCCTACTGTGACAGCCATTGCCTTGTCGTTGTCCCTGTCCTTCCTGGGCTGCGGGCGGTTGTTTTCAGTCAGGTATATTATGGGCTGCTTCGGGGCGGACGGCAGGTCGAGCTCCTGCGGGAGGGCCTTGAACTTCCTCCATATCTCTATCGTCTCCTCCACCCCCGGCTTCTTAGGCCCGAACCCGAGGCTGACGCATGCGGTGTGGCCGTCGGTCACAGGCACCCTGTTGCAGTGGGCTGATATCTTGATTGAGTCGTTGTTCACGAACCTGCCGCCAGCTATGCTTCCCAGTATCTTCAGCGGCTCCTTCTCCGACTTCTCCTCCTCCCCACTAATGAACGGTATTGTGTTGTCGACTATGTCCATCGAGGCGACGCCCGGGTATCCGGCTCCGGACACGGCCTGTAGGGTAGCCAAAACCATGTTTTTGACCTCGAACCCCGCCTTCATCAGCGCGTAAACCGGGGTGAGGTAGCTTTGCAGGCTGCAGTTCGGTTTGACGACTATGAAGCCCCTCCCCCACCCGTTCCTCCTCTGCTGGGCTGGTATGATGCCCAGGTGGTCCGGGTTTATCTCCGGTATCACCATCGGCACGTCCTCCGTCCACCTGTGCGCTGAGGAGTTCGAGAATACCGGGAGGCCTTTTGCGGCGTATTCGCTCTCCAGCTTCTGCACCGCCTGCCTGTCCATCTCCATCGCTGAGAAGACAAGACTGCAGTCTCCAACCGCCTTGCCGACCTTGCTCGCATCCTCAACCATGAGGTCGCGGGCGGCCTCGGGTATCGGGGCCGGCATATGCCACCTGCCGGAAACCGCCTCCGAGTACTTCTTGCCTGCTGACTTCTCGGAGGCAGCGACGAACGAGACCTCGAACCAGGGGTGACCCTCAAGAAGACGAACGTAATTCTGGCCGACCATGCCTGTGGCCCCCAAGATGCCGACGTTGAGCTTTTTCATGTCCCCTGATTATAAGAAGAGAGGAAATAAATATCCGATTCGGCAGTATGGGACAGTCATTTGAGATGCTTTAACGCCTTTCTCCTCACAATGTCGACCGCGTGGTTGACTATGAGCATCGCCATCGGCTTGTTCCTGATTGCCGTCCTCCCGGATTTGATGGCCGCGAGGACGTCGCCGTCGTATTCCACCGCGACCGAGCCGACATCCTTGCCGCTGTGGGCGTCCGACCCGCCGACCATCGGAATGCCGTGCGCCCTGCAGACTTTAACCGGGTCCTTCCTGTTCGCGAACGTGTGGCCGTTCACGACCTCGACCGCGTCGAACGGCAGCTTGGTTATGAGGTCGCCGACCCCATAACGCCTGACGTCATAGGGGTGCGCCGCTACCGCAAGCCCCCCCTGGGAATGTATCATCTCAATCGTCTTCGCGGCTGGCAGGTCCCTTGGCACGAGTTCCCTCACGTTCAACGCGATGATATGGCCCTCCACCGCCGAGATTTCCATGCCAGGTACGACTTTGAAGTCTCTTGACGCGTAATTCAACGCCTCCAGGGAACCGGCTATGGCGTCATGGTCGGTTATGGCAATTCCAGAAAGCCCGTTCTTCCTCGCAAAGCCCACAATCTCCTTGGGCGTGTTGCTGCCGTCCGAATAGGTGCTGTGGCAGTGGATTTCGAACAACATAGGGTTGATTATTGAAGGGGGTGGTTAATATCCCTTTCCACATGCCTATACGCGGGGAAAAAGTGAGCTGGGAGTTTATATATGACGGCTTCAAAATACTGTCTATGGAAGCCGAATACGCCTACTCGGACGGGACGGCGAACAAGCACATCCAAGAGCGGATTTACGCCGAAGCCTTCGCACTCTCCCTCCTCGGATTCCTGATACCGTTCACCTTCGGCCATCCCCAGCTTCTCGTCGGAGTCCTCGTCAACGCGTTCATAATCAGGGCCGCACTCACCCTCCCAACCAACAGGGCCCTCCCCGTGCTTTTCACGCCGACCCTCGGGGTGCTCTCCAGAGGCCTCCTCTTCGGGCCGTACACGCCCTATATTATCTACATGACGCCGTTCATCTGGATTGGAAACTACGTCCTATACTGGGCGATGAAATCTAACGCCCTAGGAAAGAGCTCCGCAATCAAGCTGGCCATAGGCTCCTGCGCAAAGGCCGCATTCCTTTACTCGACGGCCTACGTCCTCTACACCGCAGACATACTGCCTGCCTTGTTCCTGCCGGCGATGGGGGTGTTCCAGTTCGCGACGGCCGTAGCAGGCGGGATACTCGTGCTAGGATACGGGAAAGTCAAGCGAAGTTAATTGTCTCCCGCTTTCTGCTGCGGAGGCTCGTAAAGTTAGAACTGTTCACCCACCATGAGAATGAACCGGCTTGAATCCCTATTTTAACCTCCATACAAATTACTCAAACATAGCCAAACGATGAAACTACGCGATCTATTGTTCTATTTTTCGGCGGTAGCGGCAGTCGCGATGGTTTTCTGCACGTCTTTGCTTGTTATCGGCCTTAGGGCGGGTACAGCCGGTTGGGGACCGGGTGTCATGACGTCCAAAGCAGGCATTTTACTCGTCCCATTGGGCTTTGCCGCGTTTCTTGCCGTCGGGACATTGAGCCTCCACGCCCTTGTAAAAAAGCTGGTCGACGGAAGTTCGCCGCTTAAGGACGCCTTCACCTGCTTCACATTGAACGTGATTTTGGGCCTTGCCGTAGATATCGTCGCCGCCATTGTACTGATGGCGTTAAATGTGGCCGTCTTACCGAAGTGCAGCGGGGATGCCTGCATGGGTTTTTTCCTCCTTTTCATCGCCGGCACCTTGTTAGCCTGGATAATAGTCCTCCCCCTGACGAACGTAATCCTGTCCGTACTCTTCATCCATTCCTTTTACAAGGCCCCCTGGAAGAGGTCGTTTTTGATAGGTTTGGCGAACAACGCGGTAATGCTGGTTTTTTTAATCGCCCTAAGCCTGGTTTTACCCGCATTAACGGGGGTCTATACGCTGCAAAGCTCTTCGACCGACAAGATGGGCGAATGCGAAGCAAAGGTTTCGGATCACAGGGATTACTGCTATTACCAGTTGAGCCTGGAGGTGAAGGACCCGCAGATCTGCGAAAGAATCGGCATCCCGGAGAAACTTGACAGGCTCGCCGACAACTACCGCGACTCATGCTTCAGCGCTATCGCGAAAGAGACCAAAAACCTCACATTATGCAATAAAATCCTATCCTATGAAAAGGACGCATGCTATTCGGTGGTGGGGTCATACCAGAAAAACGAGACCGTCTGCGACATGATTGAGGAATTCCACAAGGATTACTGCTACGAAAACGTCGCAGTCGGCTTGAAAGACCGGAGGATATGCAGGAAGATACTGGACCACGTCGCGAGAAACGAGTGTAACGCCGCCATAGGATGAAACGGCCGCTCATCCGTGACTTTCAGCTAATTCAAGGCAATTCCAGAGGAATTCCCGTTTAGCCGCGCGTTATACGAGGCGAACCGAATGTGAGCCCGGCCGGAGTGTGCGTAGCCGCCAAGTCTCGCCTACTTGGATTTTTTGGTTACGGGCACCAGGAAGAATAGGAAGAACACGAAAAATGCATAATACGACGGTTCTTTCAGGATGTACCCCAGGATTCCCAATGACCCGATAAGGCCCCAATAGGCATTAGATTCTTGCTTCATAAGGACGATATGGGTATTTGTATTAAAATGTTTTCCTGAAGCGAGGCGATTGAATTTTAGCCGCGCGTTAAGTCCCCCGCCTACTTTTTGCCTTTATTGAACAACTGCTCTGCGGGGCAGCCGATTTCCCTTTGTTTGCAGTATTTACAGGCCAGGGAGCCCCGGACAAAACCGTTTCCTGCGGAGGTGAGGATTGCCAGGAGCACAATCGACGACAGTATCAGCCAGTCGAATTTCAGCATCAGCAGCGCTATTCCTGCGAGTATCGGGATTATCGAGGCGAGGAAGTCCGGGAGTATGTCTTTCCAGGTTATCTTGTCCTTGAGGAATGCGCGGGGATTCCCTTTTTTGAAGAACAGGGAGCTTATCTTCCCCTTGCCGAAAGCGCAGAATCTCCCATAGTAATGGCAGTTGACGCAGCTTCCCCTCATCAAACGGACTTCCAACCCAACGATATAAAGCAGGTAGAAGAGCAGCCAGATAGGGCCCACCCGATAGATTACATAGGCCCCCAGGCCGTAAATCGAAAACGACAGAAGATTGGAGACGACTATAATCCAGCAGGGGTAGTCCTCAAACGCTTTCGGCCGTCCCATGATAACATCTTGCTATCAGCAGAGTATAAATCTGTTGGAAGGCGTATGAAGTGAGCCCGGCGAGCCGCTAATTTTTCTCCCGCAATTTAGCCAAACGATTGACGGCGTCTCCGAGTCTTGCCCACATGTTACCCTCACCAGTAGGATTAACGTACTCGTCAGCGCCGATCGCCTTCTTTTGTTCATCGGTGAATCCCCCAACGTCTTTGCTGAACATCACTACTGGCTGGTTTGGAGACATCTTTTTGATTTCTGGTATCACTTTCTCCCCGTATTTACCCGGCATCCTTTGGTCGCAGACCACGACAGCATACCTGCCGGGGATATACTTCCGTATTCCGTCATCTCCGTCAAAAGCTTCATCAACAGCATACCCTCTGTCCTCTAATGCTCCCTTTATCCTCGAGCGTTTCTCACTGGTGTCATCTATTACAAGGACCTTCGGTTTGCCGCCGGTTACTTGACCCGCTTCTTGGGATATTGGAGGCATCATCTTACAAGCACCTGGGTTATTATCCCGCAGCCACGGTTAATTAACCTCTAGGCCCGGCGAGGCAGCCAGCCAAGCCGTTTAGCCGCGCGTTATCCGACCGAGCGAAGCGAGGCATCCCCCGCAGGGGATTATCAAAATTTTTAAGAAACTTTAAGCAATTATTTTGT
>Ga0315294_10010344_pt1 | contig 10236 bp, 12 predicted proteins | sample YL17G13_40_MG_FD_203626 | JGI IMG/M metagenome (GOLD analysis project Ga0315294, IMG submission 203626) | Sediment microbial communities from Yellowstone Lake, YNP, Wyoming, USA - YL17G13_40 | ecosystem: Environmental > Aquatic > Freshwater > Lake > Sediment | place: USA: Wyoming | collected...
CAAGGAGTGGCCAGTCCTGACGCGGAAGGACTTCATGGGGGCGTTTGAACTGGCGTTCTACGGCTGGCGCGAGGGCGCCGGCCACGAGTACTTCGGGCCCAACAACGCGACCGACCTCTGGCACGTGAAGAAGATTCCCCCGCCGCAGATGCAGCATTTGACTGAGAAGCCCGTGGAACTCGCGCGACGGGCCATCGAGTACTCGAGCCGTCCGGGCGAGAACGTGTTGGACCTCTTCGGCGGCGCCGGCGGCACGCTCATCGCCGCCGAGAAAACAGGCCGGCGGTGCTTCCTGATGGAACTCGACGCGCTGTACTGCGACGTCATCGTCCAGCGGTGGGAGCAGTTCACGGGCAAGAAGGCCGAGCGGCAGGCCGCGACCACGGCTGCCCGCTGAAAGACAGAAAGAAGGAGAACCGACGTGACCGCAACCATCACCCAGGAACATCGGACGCGCATGCAGGAAGCCAAACGGCTGTCGTTAAACGTCAGCCAGTTGATCCAGGAGGCCCGTCTGGATGTCGGGCCGGCCCAGGAGTCGGCCATCGCCAAACGGCTGTCCGATATGCCGGAAACCTGCCGCCGCACCTACCTTCGCGCCATGCAGGGCCGGTCCCTCGCAGCCGCCGTCAAGGCGTTCTGCATGGAGTGCGTCTCGTGGGACCGCCAGGAGGTGGCCCTCTGCACGGCGCCGGCATGCCCGCTCTACCCGTACCGTCCATTCGGACGGCAGCGCGGCACCGGTGGCAAAGGGCCGGAAGGCCAGGACACCGAATGACCTACCACGTCGAACCCATCCCGCGCTCGCTGATGGCGGCGTTCGTGGCGGCCCACCACTACGCGGTGCGCGTGCCGCCGCACTGCCTCCTGTCGCTGGGGTGCTTCTCGGCAGGGAACCTGGTGGGCGTGGCATCGTGGGGGTTCGGCGTCCGGCCCCGGCACACCATCCAGCGGCTGTTCCCGAGCCTCGGGACGGGCGACTACTACGAGTTGAACCGCCTCTGCATGCTGGACTCGGAGCCGCGGAACGGCGAGAGCCGCTTCCTGCGGCTGTGCCGCGAGTACATTGCCGAGCACGACCCACGCCGCGTGGTCCTCTTCACGTGGGCCGACGGCATGCGCGGGAAGCCCGGCTACGTCTACCAGGCCGACAACTGGCTTTATGGTGGCTTCATCCGCACCGAGTTCTACGTCACGCGCGAGAACGAGGTCGTCCACCCGCGCCAGGTCATCACGCGGTGCGGCCGCAGGGACCGGGCCTTCACCCGGAGCGTGGGCCTGAGGCGCGTGCGGGGCCGGCAGTTCCGGTACTGCCACTTCCTTTGCGCCCACGGTGTGCGGAAGCGGCTGCTGAGGGAGTCGCCATTCCGGTGGGGCCAGGACTACCCGAAGAAGGACGCCTGCGTCTGGACGGTGGAGGGGGCGGCGGAGGGATCAAGAGCGATCCGGGAACCTCCCAGGTTCCAAGGCTCGGGGCAGTTCCGAGACGCCGCTCCACTTCTCGCCCAGTCTCAGGCCGAAGACACGCCCAGGCAGGACTCGCCCGGGCGTGGCATGGAGGCAGGTTGATGCTATTGGCGTGCGGCGGCGCTCAGCTCGAACTGGCCCCGGCCCGTCTTATGGAACCGGGTCTCCTTGCCCTTCGCGGCGATCTCGCGGATGATGGCCGCGTAGAGCGTGGCGGCCGGCGTCTTGCCCTTCGTCTGCCAGAGACCCTTGGCCAGCATCCGCTCGACCATCTCCTTGCACCCGAGCGGCCCGCCGCCGGCCGTCTTCAGGACCTGGACCGCGGCGTCGAGGCAGCCGGGCTTTTTCTCGCGGGCCTTCTTCTCGGCCTTGGGGGCCCTCGGGCGCTTGGCCTTGGCCTCCGGTTTGGCCTCGGCGGCCTTCGCGGCCGTGGGGCCAACGTCGGCGGTCGGGGCGGCCTCGTGGGCGGCGCCGGCCTGGCTCGGGATCGCCAGCGCCATCGGCTTCGACTTGTGCACCGCGCCCCGCAGCCGCTGGGCGCTCTTCACGCGGACCTTCTTGCCGGTGGCCTCGTTCGTCGCGTCCCACCCGCCGTGCGGGTTCTCCGCGTCGATGCGGACGACGACCACCTTGTCAGACACCTTGGCGCTGTAGCGCCCACCGACCTTGACGTCTGCCTTCTTCATGACCGACTCCTTTCGCTGGCGTCCCTTGGGGACGGTCCCTTACAGGCCGACCTCTTCCGCGAGGCGGCCCTGCATCTCGGGCCCACCGACCAGTTCGGTGAGCCGCTCGGCGAACCACCGGAGTTCCCGGTTCACCGCCTTGTCCTTGGTCTTGGCCGACTGGAGGTACGCGACAATGGCCGCCACCGCCTGCGGGCTGAGGGCGTCGCTGAGGACGTCCCTCAGCACGGCAGTCTGCTCCCCGGAGTAGGCCACCATCTCGTGGCGGCCGCTCGTCGGCATCGGCGCGCCGGCCTCGCCGCCGACCTTCTCCGCGAGGAACGTCTCCCACACCTCGCGCGTCATCGGCTCGTGGGCCTGGACGCTGCCGGGCCGCTCGACGCGCCACAGCCGCGGGTCTTCGGGGTCGCGCCTCACCTTCACGGTCTTCCACCGGCTCTTGGCCAGGCGGTTCGCCTCGCGGATCGTGAGGGGCCGCCCGGCCGGGTCTTCGCTTCTGGTTGTCATGGTTCGTCTCCTCGTCTTGCCGTCCCGCCCCATGCGGGCCCGGGCGCTCGGCCCCGCCCGAGGGCGAGGCCCCGCGTGCGGGCCCGGTCAGTCGGCCAGCATCTCAATGACCCGCTGGTAGGCAGCCAGGTCGCCGACGGTGCCGACGTACCCGTCGAGGTGCTGCTGGAGGTCGCGGGCAACCTTGACGTTCTCGTTCTGCCCCCAGGCGTCGGCCAGGAGGCGGAAGGGCTTCTTGACGAGGCAGGCCTTGCCGCCCGAGCCCTCGATGGCCTTGACGAGCCGCTCGCCGGCGATGTGGATGCACCGGCCGTCGCGGGTGAGCGTGGCCGTCCCGTTCGGGCCCTCGACCTCGATTCGCGTGATTCGCATGTCGGTTCCTTTCTATGTTCGCCCCACCACGTGGATCAGGGCATGCTTTCGGCCCGGAAGCAAGGCGAAATGATGGATTCCGCTGCATAAGTCCGGAGGCATTTCCGTGGCCGACCCGAGCCTACCTTCGACCGAACGCGTGAACCCGGCAGCCCTGACCGCCGCGGACGTGGCCCGGCTGCTGGGCGTGCCGGCGGCGGTGGTTGAGAAGGACCTGGCGGAAGGGGCGCCGCGGGCGGCCGACGGCTCTATGAACCTCGTGCACTACGCCGCGTGGCTTCTCAGGAAGACGGCCGATGGCGATTGACCTCACGAACCTGTCGCAGACGGGCCTCCTTCAGCTCGTGAACGCCACGCCGCTAGGGACGGTCCTGACGCGCTCGCGGCTCAGGCGGCAGATGGACGCCGCGGCCTTGCGCATCGGCGATGGGGGCACGCTCCGAGCGGCGCCCAAATGGCGAGCCAGTGTCCGAGTCGCGAAGCCGCGGGATCATCTGCGCAGCCGGATGGTGACGGAGTTGCCGATCGAGACCTGAATGCCACCTCTGAAAACGATATCGGCGATCCTGGCGCACAACACAGCGCCTGATCCTTTGGGGATGTTTGGAGCGTCGCGCGGCTGCAGATTGGTCAACAGACGGCGGTATGTCGCTCTCGGCCCGTCGACATGCCCCACGGCGAAGTTTACATGGACTCTCTTCGCGCCGGTCTTGTCCTCGTCCACCCAGATGTTCCCAATCTCTCCCGGCCACTCCACGCTCTGTGCCATGAACTGCTGGCTGGCCCACTGCTCGCATCTCTTGATGCGTGTTTCTCGCTGCACCGATGTGTCGCTCTCTGTCCCAAGGCTCTGCCACTTCTGTTCCAGTATTCCGTAGAGGACACCGTAATCCCTGTTCCATCTGCGGTCGTCAGCCCCCTTTGCCGTCACATCCTCGGATGCGGCTTCGGGAGCAGGCGGCGCGTCTGCTTCCGGCTCTGTCGGCCTGGGCGACTTGCTGCTCTAATTGAGCAGTGTCTCTAGGTCCGACTCGGCTACGAACTTGTAGGTCCCGTTGTTCTGCTCGGCGATCTGCTTCAGGGTCTTCTCGCCGATCTTGTAGAGGAAGCCGATCGTGTGGATGGTGACCTTCTTGCCGACATTGGCTCGCCTGATCTGGTCCGCAACTGCTTTGTCGAACTCGCCGTCGGTGAGGAGGTAGATGAGGTCCGGTTTGACCGCGAAGGCCCGCGCGAGGGCATCCGAGGGGTCCGTCTCGCCCTGCGGAATAACGCTGTCGATGAACTTGGAGGCCTCCTGCTTGTTCGCGTCGGTGGCGCTGACGAGCCGGCGGGCGGGCATCTCGAGGGCCGGACCGGAAGAGTAGAAGATGACGTGGAACTGTTTCTCGGGTCCGAGTTCACGGATGCTGCACTTCAACTCATACTTTACGAAGACGATGGAGTCGGTCATGCTGCCGGAGCGGTCGACGACGTAGACGATCTTGCTCGCAGCGCCCGGCGACAGTCCCAGGAAACCACGACCCCCCGAGTCAGGCCCTTCGCGTTTGCTCTTCTCCAGGGCCGACTCCACCTGCTGGCACGCCACCACTGCCTTGGTTCGGGCAAGATCGTCCGTGGTATGCCTGTCGAGATAGGCCCTGTAGTAGTCCCGTGCTTTGGCCAGCATGTTCGGCTTTGCCGCGGGGCTCGCCCGGTCTGCCAGGAAGCGATACCAATCCCCCATGTCCAGGCAGGCGGTTTCTGGCAGACGCTCGAGCGGGGTGGTGGCTTGCAGAGCACAGCGCTTCATGCCCTCGTCACTCAAGCCGTCGGCGTATGTGTTCGCATCAGCAGGGCTGTCGAGTTCTATTGCGTACAGGAAAAAGATGTCCTCTCGGACCTTCCGGTCCTGAGGGGAAGCCTGGCTCTGCCGAACGCGCTCGGCGATCTGCGCCAACACCTGCTGGCGGTGCGACAGACGCTCCACCTTCGCAGTGATCGCTGCTCTCTGGGGGGAGTCGATGGCGTTCGCCACATCCTGCGCCTCCCGGAGATAAGCCAGTGCTTGACCGAGGTTGCCCACCCGTTCCTGTAACCCGGCGCTCTGCATCAGGGGTTCCAGGAGACGGCCCCCTGCCTCCACGCGTGCCGCGCCGGTCGCGCACTCGTACTGATGCCGCATCGTGATGAGCATCTTCTGCCGGCAGGCCTCGGCCATGGCCGGGACCTTGTCGGCAAGAACCCCCATGGCATCGAGCGCCGTGGCGTGCCCGGCAGGATCCTTGTTGCCGAATTCCCAGGCCTTCTCGCACACGAGGATCAGGAACGCCGGCTGGCTCCCCGCAATCTGCGCAGCCCGGAGGAGGTCAGCCGCCAGCGCAATGTCGTCCTGCAGGTCGGCAGTGGCTTCGACCTGGGCGACACGGTCGCCAAACAGGGACGCGAACGCAATCCTGGCCTTCTCCGCAGCCTCGGCGGAAACGCCCGGAGTCTGCGATTGGGGCCCGGGGACATCGGGCGTCGAAGGCCCGGGCGGAACCTGCGGCTCAGGGGAAAGAGCACTCCTCAGTCTGGTCAACTCCCGGGCGACAGGCTCTGGCAGGGGTTTCGCCAGGGCCTCGTCGACCTTCGCCAGCAACGCGCGCTGCCGGTCGGTGTTGCTCTCGGAGACCGCGGGCCACACCAAGCCCTCTGCGAACTCCGGGCTTTCCCGCGCCACGGCCAGATATGCGTCAAGGGCCTCCGGGTAGCGCGAGGCGCCCACGCGGAGGCGGAACAACCGCCATGCGATGAAGGCTCTCAGCCACTGCGGGGGGTCGGCGCCAAGGGCCGCAGTATACAGGCGCTCTGCGTCACCGGCGCCCACCACACCGCGGTCGAACAGGACCTCGGCCTTTCCCAGGTCTGGGTACTGGTCGACCTCAAGCCGGACAATATCGTCGCGGGGGATGGTGCGCACGGCACCCGCATGGTCAATCAGAAGCCCTTTCGCGTCGAGCCCCATCACTTTCCCGTTGTACCCAACGCCGACGCGAGTGCGCACCGTGTCTGCCTCTGCATACCGGGTGACGGTGCAGAAGAGAGCAGCCATGAACAGGGCGGGCATTCCCGGAACCCAGGCCCGCCTGCATGGCCTGGTGGCTGCACTGAACAGCACGGCTGAAATGGAGAACACGCGCTGCTCCTTTCCCTTGGACGGCGGCTGCGCGGCCGCTTCCCTCAACCGTACAATAGTGTAGCCACCTCACCACAGGCTGTTCAAGTGCCGAGTCCGGATGGTTGGCGATACTTCATGGCAGGGCGACAGGGGGAAGGCGGTGCCAGACCGCTGCGGGTAGGGATCGGGCAGGTTCCCGGGGTCTCGTGGCCTGCGTCGAGAACGCTCTCCGCCCCCTTGCGGACAGGGTGGCTGGTTGGTATAGATACGGGCTGACACGTCCCATGCACGGTCAGGACAGAACGGCAGAAGTGTGCCCTGCGGTCTGAGGGGGGAGCAAGGCGTGGCAAACTCGGCCAGCGGTCGGTCGTGCGGGGTGTGCAAACGGCACCTCCAGCCGGGCGACCAGTGGATTGCGCTGGACGGCGGTGAGATCTGGTGCGCCGAGTGCTGGCAGAAACGGTTCGCCCTGCCTGCCGTGGGCGGCACACCCGCCCCTGGGTCGGGTGGCCCCAGGGGGGCTTCGGCGGCGGTGCCAGGGGAGGCGGTCGCGGCCGCTGAGGACCGTCGGCCGTGCATGGAGTGCGGCCATCTCTGTGCGCCGGAGGATGCTGCGTGCCCGGACTGTGGGGGGGCCATAGCGCCTGCCGCGCCCTCACAGCCTCCCGTTGGTGCGGCCACGACACCTGCCGGGAAGGCGAACCAGGACCTCGCGGTCTTCGACCTGCCCGACGAGCCAGGGCCCGCGAAGGGCCCCGCAGCAGGGGGCTCGGGGGCCGCTGCCGCCGGAGGCCAGCCTCCACCGCCACCATACGTGACGGCGGTACAAGGTCCTCCGGGCTCCCTAAGCGTCGGGTCGGGTTCGCCAGTCGTTCACCAGATCAACATCGGCCCCGCCTTGGCAGCGGCGGCCACCCCTCAAGGCAAGATGAGTGGTCTGGCGGTTGCCTCGTTCGTCCTGAGCCTTACAGGCTTCTTCTGCGTTGGTTTCGTGACGGGGCTCCTGGCGCTCATCTTCGGGGCTGTGGCGATGCGATCCATCTCGAAGGCGCCGGGCGTCAGGGGTTACGGTCTTGCGGTCGCGGGGTTCATCATCGGCATCATTGACGTCCTCCTGTGGGGCGCCTGGCTGGTGGCATACCTGGAAGACCCGGGACGGTTCCGTTTCTGACCGTTGGTCCCCTGCCGGATAGGGCACAGGGAACGCCTCGCCGGCGAGGGAGGAGGCCGGCACGGCCTGACGGAGGGCCTGAGCGGCCGGCACGTGGTCTTCATCGGAAGAGGCGAGGTGTGACAACCCTGTGTCACCCCGCGCGGAGGCGGCGTGACAATCGGTACAAGCGCTGATATACTCCTGGATGGAGGCTCCGACGTCTTGTCGGAAGAGGGGTAGCCTGATCGCCTCTGCGTCCTTTCCGCCGGAAGGGGGGATCGTATGGCAGTACCGGTGCAGGTGAGGCCTGCCGGCCCTGTCAGTTGGGGCAAGCGGCTGCTGCGGAAGGTGACATGCCCGAACTGCTGGCACGCCTTCGCCCCGGAGGACGTGCTCTTCGTGGCGAAGCACCCCGACCTCCTGGACGACCCGGTCCTTGGGGCCAATGATTCCCAGCGTTTCTCCCCCGTCCGTTTCAACGCCAAGGGCGAGGCCATCGACCCTCGGGGCGTCCCGACGACCGCCCTGGCCTGCCCGCGCTGCCACATGACGGTATCCGAGGCTCTGCTTGAGGTGCCACCGATGTTCATCTCGATCATCGGTTCCCCGGCCAGTGGCAAGTCGTACTTCCTGACGGCGATGACGTGGCAGTTGCGGAACCTCCTTCCGAAGATGGGCAGGGCCTACAGCGACGCCGACCCCATCGCCAACTCGCCGATCCATGAGTATGAGCAGACGCTTTTCCTGAACCCTCAGCCCGACAAGCCGACCGAGATCCGCAAGACGCAGCAGCACGACTCACGCCTGCACAAGACGGCCATCGTGGATGGGGTGCCCATCCGCTTCCCTCTGCCGCTTCAGTTCCTGCTGTGGCCGACCTCGGACTGCCCCAACTATGCTCAGGCCCACATCGTCGGTCGCGTCGTCGTGCTCTACGACAACGCCGGCGAGGACTTCCTGCCCAGCATCGACGAGGGGGCTTCCGCCGTCGTCCAGCACCTGGCTCGGTCCTCGATCCTCCTCATGCTCTTTGACCCGACCCAGGAGCCCCGCCTGAAGGGCCTCTTCCGCAACGATGACCCTCAACTCATCTACGGCCTGAGGCCCGACGCCGGCCCTGCCGTGGTGGTCCGCCAGGAGACGCTCCTGAAGGAAGCGGCGGTGCGCATGCGGCGTTACCTGGGCATCTCCCAGACCGCGCGGCTCCAGAAGCCGCTCATCGTCATCGTGTCCAAGTCCGACATCTTCAAGGACGTGGCCGGCGTCTCGATGGCCGAGGAGCCGTATACGGACCCCAGCGCGAAGACCCCAGTGCGGCTGAAGATCGCCGACGTGGAGACCACGAGCCGGCGGGTCCGCAACATCCTCAGGGAGCATTGCCCGGAGTTCGTCGCAACCGCCGAGAGCACGAGCGAGTTCGTCCGCTACATCCCTGTATCGAGTTTCGGCCGCAGCCCCGAACTGGTCCGGCACGGCGACCAGAAGTTCTACGGCATCCGGCCGCAGGACATCCGGCCCCAGTGGGTCACCGTCCCCCTCGTCTACTGCTTCTGTCGCTGGGGGCAGACGTTGCTGAGCAGCACGGACCGTCGGGAGTAGCCTGGACATGCGGAGGCGCGTCCGGTGAGTCTTGAGTTGATCTATACCTCAGTCCCGCGCGGCCTGAGCCCGGGGTCCAGCGGTTTCTGCACGGCAGCGGCCACCGGGGGCGTGTCGCGCCAGGTCGTAAGCAGACTGGAGGCGCTGAGCGGCTACCAGTTCCACTTCGGTCTGTCGGACCCCAAGGCCGCCGAGAACCCGGTCAACTACGCCCACACGCAGGTCCGCATCGGCGCCGAGACGCTGAGCGCCCTGTCGCGCGTGGCGTTCTCGGGGGCGGATTACTCCGGCCGCACGAACAAGATCGCCCACCACTTTCTCCTGGAGCACGGGGAGCAATCGCCGAACGGCCCGGCCTGGATGCTCCTGAAGATGACGCAGGGCGTCTTCGTGGCGGGCTACGAGGGCGAGCCGCGAGACCTCCCCAAACGCGACCTCCGGGCTGTCCTGCCAGCCGTGCCCAGGCCGACGGAGCCGGCCGCGGACTGGCAGAAGGCGACCGGCGACGCAGGCTGGGCCGGCATGCTCGTCAAGGCCTTCCGGGACAACTCGAAAGTGCCGGCCTTCGTCGCTTTCGAGCCCGGCCAGGACCTGCTGCCGCTCTTCGAGGAGAGCCTGGCGCTCCTGCCGCCGGAGGAGCGCTGGCAGGTCGGCTTTGCCACGTACTACACGTCGCTGCCGGCAGGGTGCCAGTACCACTGGCGGGGTGTCTTGGCGGGCTCGTCGGCCGCCAGGGAGATCCAGCGGTTCCCGAATGCCACGGTGATCGACCTCACGAAGGCCATGGGCCGCGCGCCGGACAACGAGTACGCCGAGGCCGCGCGAACAGGCCAGGTTCTCCCGCCCGCCCGGGCGGCCGAGCGGCCGAGGATTCAGATTGTCGAGCGTGCGCCGGAGCCCGTCCCGGTGGCGGACGAGGTTGCTGCGGAAGCCGGGGCATTCCCCCTCGCCCTGGATTCCGAGCGAGGCGCTCCCGCAATTGACCCGCGGGAGTTGGCCCCGTCGCCGGCCCAACTGCGGGCCCTGATGCGGCACGCGCGGCGAGCGCGATGGGTGACTCCGCTGCTGGCCGCCGTCTTTCTTCTGGCCATTTCGACCGTTGTATCTACGGCGCTGCACTTCTATAACCCATGGTCTCCTGCCGAAGGTGTCCGTAGGGACCTCAGCGCGTTGCGCAGTCTGGGGGATGCGGTCACCGAGATGGCCACTGACGCCAAGAGCCAGGCGGATGCCGCATCCAAGGCCGCGATCAGCGCGAGGGGGGCCCTTGATAGCATTCTTGCGGAATCCAGTTCGGGAAGCCTGAAACAGGT
>Ga0315294_10010345_pt1 | contig 10235 bp, 7 predicted proteins | sample YL17G13_40_MG_FD_203626 | JGI IMG/M metagenome (GOLD analysis project Ga0315294, IMG submission 203626) | Sediment microbial communities from Yellowstone Lake, YNP, Wyoming, USA - YL17G13_40 | ecosystem: Environmental > Aquatic > Freshwater > Lake > Sediment | place: USA: Wyoming | collected...
AACAAGTTTTTCTAAATGACAAATTAGTTGATATCGACAAGGCCACTATATCCGTCTCCGACAGCGGGTTCTTATATGGTGCCGGGCTTTTTGAGACCATGCGCAGTCACAACGGCGTGGTCTTCGCCCTGACGGACCACCTGGATAGATTGTTTGCCAGTGCCGACGTTCTGTCGATAAATAATCCATACGAGCGGGAATATATCGCCGAGGCGATCAACAAAGTGCTGGTTGCAAATAAGCTGACCGATGCGCGCCTGCGTCTGACGCTCACGAACGGGCCTATATCCGAATCCGAGGAGCAACGTAAATCGACGCTTCTTATCACAGCGGCAAAGTTCCAGTCTTACCCGCCCGAATATTACAAAAAAGGCGTATTGGTCGTGCTGTGCCCGTTTAAGCAGAATCCGATCGACCCTGCTTCCGGCCGAAAGACAACAAGCTATTTCTCGCGTATGATAGCGCTGAACCTGGCGCATCAGAAAAGAGCGGCCGAGGCAATCTGGTTTACGTTGGACAATCGTCTGGCTGAGGGCTGCATCAGCAATGTTTTTCTGGTCAAGGATTCGGTTCTCTACACACCGCCGATTAATACACCCGTTCTTCCAGGCGTGGCAAGAAAAACCGTCTGCCTGCTCGCCCGGCAGAATTCCATTAAATTGACCGAGAAAGACCTCTCGATAGATGATTTGCTCGGCGCCGACGAGATTTTTCTTACGAATGTTATCATGCAGGTCATGCCGATAACTAAAGTAGAGAAGCATACTGTCGGTGACGGCCGGGTCGGAGATGTGACCAAAAAGCTGCAAACGTGTTTCGATCAGCTCGTGAAATGCGAGTGTGAGAAAAATAAATGAAGATAAAAGATATTGCCGCGAGAATCGACGAAATAATCCCGCTTAAGCTGGCGCAGGACTGGGACAACGTGGGATTATTGATTGGTGATTCGCAGAAGGATGTTAAAAATATCCTGCTGACTATCGATATCACGCATGATGTTGTCGCCGAGGCAAAAAAACTGAAGACTGATTTGATTATCGCCTATCATCCGGTGATTTGGGATGCACTGAAGAAAATCACCGCCGAGGGACCTACCGGCGTTGTGTATGATTTGATACGATCAGGCATCGCGGTCTTCGCGATCCATACCGCTCTGGATTCGGCCGTCGGCGGAGTCAATGACGGTCTTGCCGAAATTGTCGGCATTGTTAATGGCGAGCCGATCGGCGATTACGTGGCAAATCCGGCGGGCGATAACTACAAGCTCGTCGTCTTTGTCCCCGCCAGGTCGGCGGCGGAAGTTTCAAACGCCGTGTTTGCCGCCGGTGCCGGGGCAATCGGAAACTACAGCCACTGCGGTTTCGGCGCCGAGGGCACGGGAACCTTCCTGCCCCACAAAGGCGCAAAACCGGCTATCGGCAAAAGAGGCAAACTTGAAAGGGTCGACGAGATACGATTCGAGACAATTGTGCCGGCAGGCAAACTCGATGACGTCGTCGCGGCGATGAAAAAGGCGCATCCCTACGAGATGCCGGCCTTTGACGTCTTCAAACTGCACGATACTGAGTTGCCGTTCGGCCTGGGCCGGATCGGCGAATTAGCCCGGCCCGTGCGAATCGCAAAGATTATCGAGAAAATAAAGAAAACCACCGGCACCAAAGCAGTCGGCCTGGTCGGGGACCAGAACCGGCTGGTCAGACGGGCGGCGGTTTGTGCCGGCTCGTGCGGCATGATTATCAATTCGGTCATCGCCGCTAAGGCCGATTTATATCTGACCGGAGAACTGAAACATCATCAGGCATTGGCCGCTCAGGAGGCAGGGCTGACCTGTATCTGCCTGAGCCATACCGTTTCGGAACGGTTCATATTAAAAAAATTCGCTCGGCAGTTGCAAAAACAGATCAAAACAATAAAAATTAGAATAAGCAAGAAAGATGCAGACCCGTTTAAGTGGAAGAACGTATGACAGAAAAAAGCCAGGAAATAGAAGACATACAGGAAGATCAGGACGTGAAGGAAACAGAACAAGCACAGCAAGTGCAAGACGTCCCGGAAGTCGAAGAGGCACACAAAGAGCAAGACATCCCGGAAGCAGAAGAGGTACAAGAAGCACAGGATGTCCAGAATGATGAACCTCAAATGCCTGATGAAGAACAGCCTGATGTCGACTTCGTGTCGCGGGCATCTTGCCCGCGATTCGAGGGCGAGACGCCCTCGACACACACCACCCCTACCGTCGAGTCGGTTGTGGAAGCGGTTTTGTTTGCCAGTGACGAATCTCTTACGGATGCCCGGCTGGCGAGTATCATCGAGACAAGTGCAAAACAAATTCGTCAGCATATCAAGAATCTGAATAACAAGTACCAGGCGAACAATAACGCCTTTAGAATAGAGCAAATCGCGGGCGGCTACCAGATGCTCACGTTGAGCCCTTACAATCACTGGCTCAAGAAACTGCTTCGGGCTCGCAGCGACAATAAACTGAGCCCCGCCGCCATGGAGACACTTGCTATTATCGCATATAAGCAGCCGGTCATGCGCGCGGATATCGAAGCCATCCGCGGCGTTGCAGTCGGCGAGGTAATTCGATCCCTTAGCTATAAAGGATTAGTCAAGATCGTCGGCCGGGCCGAGGTTCTGGGCAGGCCGATGCTGTACGGAACGACAAAGAAGTTCCTCGAAGTCTTCGGCCTCAACACGCTCAAAGACCTGCCGAAAGCACAGGAGCTAAAAGAGCCGTCTCAATGATCTATGCCCCACAAGAGCAGTGTGATTTTTGTTCGGGCCACAATATCTTTCATTTAGAAAGGCTGCACAATAGGCGAAAATTTCAACAAGCAGCATTGGATTATCACGCGGCGGATTTTCTTGAAGTCTTCGGCAGCGGCACTCGCCAGCCTTGCGTTGACACCGATTTCCTGTACCGGTCCGACCGGCCACAGTCGCAGAACGGAGGCCGTGAGATTCGGCATTGTTACCGACTGTCACTACGCCGACGCCGATACCGTCGGCATGCGCTTTTATCGACATTCGCTCGACAAGCTTGGCGAATGCGTCGAAGCAATAAACGAGCAACAGGTCGATTTTCTCGTGGAACTCGGTGATTTTAAGGACCAGGATTCCCCCCCTGCCGAGCAGAAGACCCTTTCGTATCTGCAAGCTGTCGAGAGTGTGTTCTGCAAGTTCGACGGCCCAGCCTATCATGTGCTCGGTAATCACGACCAGGATAGCCTCTCGAAGACGCAATTTCTGACCAATATCGAAAATACGGGCATAGACCCCGGTAGAAGCTACTACTCGTTTGATTTCAACGGCGTGCACTTTGTCGTTCTCGACGCCAACTATAAATCCGACGGGGCCGATTACGACCACGGCAATTTCGACTGGACCGATGCCAATGTCCCCCCGGCCGAGTTGCAGTGGCTCAGGTGGGACCTGGCCGCGTCACGCGGAGCCGTTATTGTCCTGGTCCACCAGCTTCTCGACGGTGCCGGCTCGCACTATGTCAAAAATGCCGCCGAGGTGCGGCAAATCCTCGAACAATCGGGCAGGGTTTTGGCTGTGTTCCAGGGCCACCTTCACGATGGAGGTTACAGCCGGATAGAAGGGATTCACTACTATACGTTAAAAGCAGTAATCGAAGGCCCAGGCCCGGAAAATAACTCTTACGCCATTGTCGAAGTCCGGCCGGACATGAGTATCACCGTTACCGGCTACCGTAAAGCAGTCAATAAACAGCTCGCCCCGGCAACCGTCCGGCGCTGACAACCGGATTAAAAACAGCTACCTGCAATTTGTCCCCGGCATAAATATGCCTAATCCCACGGCAGCTCTTTCACATCGGGCTTAACTGCATAGGCAGGCCGGGGATGCTCGGCGTTGAAAACATACATATCCTCCTGTTTTTCAATGACGACGAAGCTCTCATCGATTGAGCCGTCCGGCCCGGTGACTTTATCGAGTGAAAGCTTTAAGTGTTTTGCAAAAAACTTGTAGGCGCCGAGACGCTTGGAAAGGCCGTAATCGTGCCCCTCATCGGGAAGGTGCAGATACTCGATGTTATCCTCTGCTCCGTAGAGACGATAGACGTTCCGGATGTAAGGGAACTCCACATCCGGCGTGTTCTTGGTCCAGTCCTTGCCATCGGAGATGAGCATCTGAGGCCGGGGCGCCGCCAGTGCGGCAATATCCGTATTGTTTGTCTCGTGTGTATCGCTTTTGTGGATGGGCATCCCGCTCTCGCAGTTGCAGCCACCGAAGAAGTGGGCCGAGACCATGACCACAGGGACCGATACGGCTATGCGGTCATCGACGGCTGTTAGCAGAAACGTCTGCGTCCCCCCGCCCGAAGCACCGGTGATTCCTATACGCTTCGGATCCACAAACTTGCGGGAAGTCAGAAAATCCACCGCCCGAATACTGTTCCATAGCTGTAATTTCAAGGCCTTCGGCAGGCTGTGCTCCCATCCTGCATTTTTCCAATCGCCGTATCCTACCATATCGTAGGAGAAGACAACCGCGCCCATACGAGCCAGGGTGGCACACCGTTTTTGCATATCGGGCCGAAATCGCCCGTAATCATTTGCGCTGCTGAAATGGCCGTGCGGGCACAGTATCGCGGCGAAAGGCCCCTTGCCCTTCAGAGGACGGTACAGGTTCCCCGTAACGAAGATGCCGGGCAGGCTCTCGAACGCCACGTTCTGTACCGTATAGCCGTCATGCTTGCGCTTACTGTGAATGATCGGCTTGAGCGGGCACTTCTCGGGCAGCGGCAGAAGTTCGGTTCCGCGAAGGATGCCCTCGCGAACCTGCTCGGCCCGGGCTTTCCATTGCTCCAGGTTCGAATAGCTTTGGGCGAACTTCGCAAGCTGCTCTTTCGCCGCCTCCTCACTTTGATAATTGCCCTGGCAGAGTTGAGGTTTCTTTTCCTCGGCGCCCCGTGACGGGATTGGTGACAATCCAAGCACGAGCACCGATACGCTGATAACGACTGTCTTGTAGATACCGCTTAATCGACTTTGCATTTTTGACCTCCTGATATGACATTTTTATACATATTTGATTTGCCGGGCTCACCACTCTGCTAATGGCCGTAATCCGACGGAGTTGGTGTAACGACCATCCTTCCATACAGGCGAAAGCAGAATAGCCACTCGTACATTATCTTTCGCATCGTCAAGGCGCATGGTCAAGCGTTTCACGCCTTTGTTGGTCTTCTCCGGCGGCTTCTGCTCGGCAGACTCGATCGTAAACGCAGCGTGATAGGGTGACAGGACCTGTGCGACGAGTTCATTGCCGTTAATGGTAAGTCTTACAATCCATTCTTTTTCCAGCGAGATTTCCGCATCGGTCGTCATCGCCCAGACAAGCTCGCATGGTTTCTCGATTTCGAACTCATCCTGCACAAGAACGGCCTCTCTGCCGTCCAGCATAGCGAGGCCCCGCGTGACCTTCTTCGCAAAGTTTTCGTAAGCGCTTGTTAGATCGATCAGGGCAAACGCAGAGGACTTTTTCGACTCGAATTTGATGAACATTGATGTCGCCATTGGATCCTGGTCCTCGCCGCCCAGCAGCGGGACGCTGTGACTTTTCGAATTCAGGCGGTAATAACTCCACCGCCTGCCACCTCTTTTTCCATCCCAGTATCCAGGAAGATTGTAATTATCCGAGCCAAGATCGCGAATCCAGCGTACTCCTAGGGCATCCAGCTCGAAGTTGCCCAGGTCCAGGTGTCCGTGATTGACCTGGTTGTACCCGGCCTTGACGCCCACCCAAAGCGCCTCGGGGTCGTCCCATGCGCTTCGGAATACGGCCACTTCCACCGGTCCGCAAAAATAACGGTCAAGGTCTCTTGCCGGGAGTTTCCCGCCCGGATCGGGCATGTACCAGACCACGTGCTGCGGACTAGCGCTGTACTTGGCCAGCATATTTCGTTCATCATCGGCATAGAACGGATTGCCGTATGTGCGTGCCAGCCAGAACAAACAGGGCAGCGTTATTCTGGAGCTTCTTTCTCCGACGTCGGCCAGGTTGAGATAATGCCCGGTTGGCCCGGCCGTATATATCGGAAAATCTCCCGCTTCAGCCAGCCCTTCGATTTGCAGCAGGCCGAAATCGTTGCCCAAAGCGCTTTGCAGCGCCGCCAGTCCGTAGGCCGTATAGTGCGTGGCATAACTCCAGTAGCCGGGCCCTTCTCCCCACGCTCCATCGGGGCCGTAGCTCTTTAGCGCGAGCGGCACCGATTGCACGGCGGAGGGAACAATCTGCTCGGCGTATTTTGGGTCCGATTCGGCAATCGCCAGGGCGCCGATAATCAGCCCCCCGTTGCAGACCTGGTTCCAGTTGAATTCGCTCCGAACCCACCATGCGTTTTTGTACGCTTCCAGGCCGGGCTCCAGGCCGTTTTTAATGAGGCCGGCTTTGATTTTTTCCCGCGTTTCCGCGTCCATGTACGAGTACAGCCAGTCATAGCCGAGCCCGACTGCGTGGGACATCTCAGCCGTATCGAGAAAGTGAGATGGATTCCAGTCTTCGAATGCACATACTGTCAGCATGTTCTCGACGGCTTTGACTGCGTACTTTTCCTCGCCCGTCCACCTGTATGCAAGTCCGAGGGCGTAAATCCGGCGAAGGCATTCTCTGCTGATATGAAGAAGCCGCGGGCCGATCTTCCTGTAGGTGAGCATAGATTTGCCGGCACAGTCCTCCGCCTCTTCGAGAACATCCCTCACGCACTTCTGCAGAACTTCGTCTTTTGCGTGCTGTTCTTTCAAAAGCTTCAGGTCTTTATCCTTGAGCATCAATCGCGGATGGCTTTTATCGAGCGTTTTCAGGACCGCGGAAGGACCTGCGGAAGCCAGCTCAGCTTTTACCGGAGTCGGATGGCAAAAGCTCACGATTAATACCAGTGCGGCAAGTCTGCATTTAGTCACTAAAATCTACCTCCATTTACGGGCCGTACGTTTATTTTATTTCTGCTCCTCAAAAACAAAGGCTAAATCGCCCCTGTAAGGGCCTATGGGTCATTTCCCGTGTGTTACCCGCAGATGTTATAGAAGATTTGCCGCTTGAAGGGCAAGGAAAATCTTTGCCGGGGCGGCAGAAATTGCTTATAATTATGGCAAACGTCATTCGATTTGAAATCAGAGCAATATTATGGAAAAATTCATTTACAAAACAAAGCAGGAAATGGCAGCAGCAGCGGCGGCAGCAGCAGCCCAGGCGATCAATAAGGCGATCAAAGGCAAGCGCCGGGCCAATATCATTCTCGCAACCGGTACCAGCCAGCTCGATATACTCAAGAACCTGGCGAAAGTCAAGGCCGTAGATTGGTCGAAAGTCACGATGTTTCATTTGGATGAGTATATCGCAATGAAGGCGGACCACCCGGCGAGCTTCAGAAAATTCCTCAAAGAGCGGTTCGTGGATATGGTGCCGGACCTCAAAAAGGTACATTTCGTAAACGGCGATGCCGGCGACCCGGAACAGGAGTGCCAAAGAGTAGGCTCCCTGATTGCCGAGCACCCTATCGACGCGGCAATGGTGGGAATCGGGGAAAACGGGCATCTTGCTTTTAATGACCCACCGGCGGATTTCGATACCGAAGAGCCGTATCTCGTCGTTGAGCTGGACGAGAAATGCAGAAGACAGCAGTTGGGTGAAGGCTGGTTCGAGACGCTGGAGCAGGTGCCCCGGCAGGCAATCTCGATGAGCATTAGGCAGATTATGAAAAGCGCATGCCTGATTGTGACGGTTCCCGACGAGCGCAAAGCCGAGGCGGTGAAAAATGCACTGGAAGGGAAGGTGACGCCGATGTGCCCTGCGTCTATACTACAGCGGCATAGCAATTGCAAAATATTCCTGGACGCCGAGGCGGCTTCACTGCTTAAGTCATAGTGCACAAACCACCCACGGGAGTGATGATCTCCGCCTTTACCGGCAGGTTGCGTGGCAGATAGTATTGTTCAGCCATATTTTCGATCAGTCGCTGAGCGTGCTCGTCCTCGACGACCGCCACGATGCAGCCGCCCATCCCGGCGCCGACAAGACCGGCACCGATAACACTTTCGGTTGCCAGCGCAATGTCAACGAGTGTATCGATTTCGGGCAGGCTTACGTTATAGCCGCCGCCCTGACGCCAAAGTCTGGCCCGTTTCATACGCTCGGGCTCACCTGATTCCAGATCTCCGATCAAGGCATTAATTCTCTCGTCTGGATAGCTGTTGTCGGTGGGCACGCACCTACAGTCAACGAGCTTTGTCACACGGTCGCCGTCGTGGGAGATGTTCATAAGTTCGCCGAATTTTTTCATATCCCCAGCCCGCAGGCATTGCGGTACCATCTCGGCGCGAATACACTCGGCAATTCCATAAAGACATACCTGCCGGATGAGATAGCCCTCTTTGGGTTCGGCGTGACTTCTGAACACACGATGAATTTTTTGCTCGTCTGTCGGAAGAAGTCTTAAAACATCTGTTCTGCCGGCAGAAGCGGGCAGTGATTTTACCATTCGATAGATCTGGCTCTCATCAACGCCAAGTCTTTCCGGATTGACATCTCGAATTCGTTCGAGTTTATCGGCGTACTCCGGAAAATTTTTGCGTATTAACATCAAGCCGAATATATATCCAGCGACTCGGCTGTTAAAAATATCGCGGCCGCCGGCTTGTTTTTTTGCCTTGATGTTGCTATTCGCCAAAACGAAGCAATAGCCGGCCGGAAGTGCTGCCTCCTCCACGGATAATGGAAAAGCCGTGATATGGAGAATCGTATGAGGCCTGCCGTATATAATCGCAGCATGGTCACTGCAACCGCCACGTGTGCCCACATACCATTCGGCAAAGCCCCAATGCTCAACGAAATCCGCAGGTTTAATGTGAAGCGAGTTTATCCGTATTACAGCTTCAACTGTGATCATGACCAATGCCGATGATGAGCTCAGACCGGCCGCTCTCGGTACGTTGCCGTAAACCATCATATTCATCCCGCGGATCGCCGGATTGAAACTGCCGTCATCTTTTGTATTAAGATGCTGAAGGTACAAAACCGCCGCACGGATATAATTCGACCAGCTCACCGACGGGTCGTTCCTGCGTTTTTCATACTCATCGTGACACCACGTGTCCCAGTTTTCGATTTTCTTGCCGGCCGGCAGACACTGGCTGATACTGAACTGCTCATCGGGAAAGTCGTTTGACTCGACGTTTTTAGCCAGCACCAGGTCGTCGTCGCGAGGTTCGACTACAAGCCACATGTGCTTGACAGCAATTGGATTTACCGAGCCGCCGCGATGGTCGATATGTGTGCCGAGAAGGTTGACCCGGCCGGTCGAGCGGATAATGATAACGTTGCGGTCCGCCCCGTATTTGGCTGCGAATACTCCGAGGCTGCACAGGCACATCCGGACCGCTTCGATCTTTAGATCGTCGTTATCACCATAGATTTGGTGCAACTTGCTGATAAAAGCGTCATTTCTATCTCTAATCAGCTCAATCCAACTGCTGACGGGTTGCAGGCCACTGATTTCAAAAGGCATAAGCTCTCGTCCTCTAAGATGTTTCCAAGCTGTTTGCAGTCGAGAGGAATGATAGGAGATTGGCAGCGGGCAAGGCAAGAAAAATCTCCTGCCTTTGCCGGCGGATATTTAAAGTATGTATTTGACAGCGATATGAAAATCCTCTATAAGATGTGTTGTTGGAAACCGGATAAGATAATGGGCAATAAAGCACAGACTTCAAACAGCATAAAGATCCGAGGACTGGTGGATCTCCAGGTCAATGGCTATAAGGGGGTGCATTTCTCCGATATAAACCTGACTCGGGAAGATTTTATTCTGTCCTGCCGGGGCGTTTTCGAAGCTGGCACGACGGCGTTTCTGCCAACGTTGATCACAAGCCCGAAGGAAGCTTACGAACATAACCTGCCCATCATCGCCGCGGTGCTGCAGGAAGCGGAGTTTCGCGGCCGGCTTTTAGGCATTCACATCGAGGGACCTTTTCTCTCGACAGAGAAGGGTTCGCGGGGAGCGCACGATGAGCAGTGGATTTCAAAACCCGATGTGGACTATCTCAGGCAAATAATCGATTGGGGCGACGGCCGGGTCAAGCTGCTCACCATTGCAGCCGAACCGGAGGGTGCCGAGGAGCTTGCCCGCTTTGCCGTTGACCGTGGAATTACGGTTTCGCTGGGACACCAGACAGCCGGGGAGCAGGATTTACGCCGGCTTGTTCGGGCCG
>Ga0315294_10010347_pt1 | contig 10235 bp, 9 predicted proteins | sample YL17G13_40_MG_FD_203626 | JGI IMG/M metagenome (GOLD analysis project Ga0315294, IMG submission 203626) | Sediment microbial communities from Yellowstone Lake, YNP, Wyoming, USA - YL17G13_40 | ecosystem: Environmental > Aquatic > Freshwater > Lake > Sediment | place: USA: Wyoming | collected...
CTCGCCATCCCACACCGCGCTCGATGCCCCGGCCCACCAGCCCTCCCCCGGCTGGAGCGGCTCTATGACCGTCTGCCCCTGCTGCGGGTCGAAGAGAGGCAGGTAGCCGTAGTCGCGCGTCATCCCATTCCTCCAGGATCATACGTCGTGGCGCGCGGCAAACCACGCGCGGGAGGTGTGACCGCCGAGCCTTGGTACTGCCAGAGCACTCCTCTCCCTACCAGGGAGAGGATCAAGGAGAGGGTAGCATGCCTCGCTACTCACCCTCACCCGGCCCGCCCGCAGCGGGCCGACCTCTCCCTGAAAGGGAGAGGCGTTGAGACTCGCCGCTGCCACGCAGAAACTACGGCCACACAACGGCATGACCAACGAAAGTCGTTCACACCCCGCGCGGAGACGCCGCGCGCCCACCCTACTGCCCCGCCAGGAAGGCGCCCGGGGTCAGGCGGATGTTGAGCACCTCGCCGGTCTCGGTCAGCGTCACCTCGACGACGTCGAAGCGGCAACGCTCATTCTTGCGCGCGCTGACGGCCAGGTAGAACTGGGCGAGCTTGACGAGCTTCTCGCGTTTGGCTCGGGTTACCGACTCGGCGGGCGAAAACGAATCCGAGGGCGTGCGGCTCTTGACTTCCACGAAGACCAGGTCGCGGCCGTGACGAGCGACGATATCAATCTCGCCGAGGTCGGTGCGGTAGTTGCGCTCGAGGATCGCGTAGCCGTGGGCCTGGAGATAACGCGCGGCGGCGTTCTCGCCCACTTGCGCAAGCTCACCGCGGCTCTTCGGCTCGGACTTCCCCCACATGGCTGAATCTGGATCCTGCAACAAGTCACAGCCGAGCCTACTTCGCAAGGGCTTCGTAGGCCAAGGGGCGGCTGTGCTCCACCGTTCACCCCGCCTGAACGCGCTTCGATACCTCGTGCATCAACGGCGCCAGGGCGGGATAGGTTTCCACGAACCTGGCGTAGTAGAAATCATACGCTTCTCGCCGGCTGGGGTCCGGCTTGATCTCGTCGGTGATGGTGACCATGTTCTCGGACGCTTCCGCCAGGCTCGCGTAGTGCCCGGCGCCGACGGCGGCGGAGATGGCGCTGCCCAGGGTTGTCGCCTCGCCGACCTCGGCGAGGTAGATGGGCAGGCCGCAGACGTCGGCGTGTATCTGCAGCCACAGGCGGCTCTTGGCGCCGCCGCCGGTGGCGTACAACTCGGCGACCTTGAAGCCGTGGGCGGCCAGGTCCTCCAGGATGTGGCGCGTCCCGTAGGCAGTGCCTTCGAGGATAGCCCGGAAGACATGGGCCGACGTGTGCTTCAACCCCAGGCCCCACAGCGCGCCGCGCACCAGCGGATCGCGTATGGGAGTGCGGTTGCCCTGGAAGTAGTCCAGCAGCACCAGCCCCTCGGAGCCGGGCGCGACGCCGGCTGCCTTCTCGTCGAGAAGCTGGAAGGTATCCATGCCGCGCTGCTTTGCCTGCGCCTGCTCGGCGCCGGCGAAGTTATCGCGGAACCACTTGACGATCGAGCCCGTCGCGGTCTGGCCGCCCTCCAGCACCCAGGTTCCGCGGATCAACGCGTCCGGGTACGGCCCCCACACGCCGGAGCCGAATATCCCGTGGTCGCTCAGCCCCATGTGACACGTGGAGGAGCCCATGACGATCGCCATGCGCCCCGGCCTGACAGTGGCCATGCCGAGCATGCCGGTGTACGCATCTATGCCGCCCTCGGCCACAGGTATGCCGGCGGGCAGGCCCAGCTCGTCGGCCGCGGTTTGCGACAGCTCGCCGGCGCGCTCGCCCAGCGCCAGCACGTCCTGCGGCCACTTGTCGAGAATCTCGCTCATACCCAACGCTTTGAGCAATCCCTGCGGCCAGCCACCCTCCGGCGTCGCATAGTTCCACTTGCAGGTGACGACATTGAGCGATGCCGTCCAGCGGCCGGTGAGGCGGAACATGAGCCAATCGGTGACCTCGGCGATGCGGTCGGCCTGCTCGTACACCTGCGGCTCGTTCTCCTTGAGCCACAGGCACTTGGGGATCATCCACTCGGGGCTTTCCTTGCCGCCGGCGTACTTGAGTGCGGGGTCGGCGGTGGCGGTGACGCGCTCGGCCTGGTCGTGGGCGCGGACATCCATCCACAGGATGCCGGGGCGCAGGGGCTTGCCGTCTTGCTTGGCGGCGACGACGGTGCAGGCGGTGCCGTCGAGGCTGACGGCGGAGATGTCGCCGGGCTTGATGTGAGCGCGGCCGAGGCATTCGCCGATCGTGTCTTTGGCGGCATTCCACCAGTCGGCGGGCTGCTGCTCGGCCCAACCGACCTTGGGGAAATCGATGGGGTATTCCCGCACTGCGTACACGACGGGCTTGCCCAAGAGGTCGAAGATGCCGGTGCGCAAGCTCTGGGTGCCGCAGTCGATGCCGACGACGTAGGGAGGCTTGGGATCCGCCAAGGGAGCTCACCTCACGCTGTGAAGTTAGCACTTGCTTCGCCGCGCAGAAGTGAATCCCTCTGCTTGCGCGCACGGGCAGCAGGCCATGGAGCGGCTAGGCGGCTAGGCCTAAAGGCCGCCGTGGCGGTGGCGGAGCCACCTAGCCACCTCCGGCCGCCGCGGCGGTCGCAGACCTAGTGTTCAGTCCCAATAGTAGCTGCACACGGCTTCGAGCGTGGCTTACGCTCAGGCCATACACCAAGTCTTTTCGGGACAGAACACTAGCCACGGGGGCGCCTGTCCCCCATGCGGCCCATGCGGCCCATGCGGCCCGAGTGCCTTTACCGCGGGCAGCGGGAGTGTTACAATCTGCCTGGCGCGAGGGCACCGATGGAAAGGGTCAAACGAGAGCTTAGCTACCTGGGGCGCCTCGTCGCGGGCAAGCTGCGCGAATGGTCGCAACTGTTCGCGCTGGGCCGCGAAGTGTCATCGCTGCTGAACCGGCGCGATGAGCTCATGATGCGCCTGGGCACCCGCTATCACCAGTTCCTGCTTGAAACGCAGAGTGAGCCTCCGCCGGCGGTGGCGGAGACGGTGCACGATCTGCGTGCGGTGTCGCAACGAATGACCGCCCTGGATGCCGCAAAGCGGCGCATCCGCGAGGAAACGGCTGCTTACATCAACCGAGGGCTGGCGTCTGAAATGCCGCAGCCGCCCGCGCGCAAGCCGCCGCCCCGGCGCGCGCTGGAGCCGTATCCTCGCGCCGCGTCTGCGCCGCAGCCCGCCGCCGGCCGCCAGGAGCTGGAGCTGCCCGAGGAGATGCTCGGGCGTCGCGCCGCACGGGGCGAACCCGAAGGCGCCAAATGCGAGTGCGGCGACGTGTTCCCGCCCGGCGCCAACTTCTGCCCGGCGTGTGGAAGGCCGCGCGAAGGCAAGCCCGTGGAGGTGAGCCCGGACATCGCGCCGCCGCGAGATTGCCCTCAGTGCGGTGCGCGGCTTTCCCTGGGCGCGGAGTTCTGTCCCAAGTGCGGCGGCCACATCGATGCCGAGATCTTCGAGGTGTAGGGCGGCTGTCAAGGAGCCCAGGTGCACGACCGCGACTTCGACTTGCTGGTTGTCGGCGACGTCAACATCGACATCATACTGGGCGGGATGGCTGCCCTGCCGCGACCCGGCACCGAGGAGCTGGCGGCCGACCTCGATTTCCGCAGCGGCGGCTCCGCCGCCAACTGTGCGCGGGCGGCGGCCAAGCTGGGGGCGAGGATCGCGTTCGCCGGTCTCATCGGGCAGGACCGCTTCGGCGACTTCCTGCTCGACGCTTTCCGCGATAGCGGGGTCAACACCGATTACCTGCGCCGCGGCGCGGAGGTCAGCACCGGCCTGACGGTCTCGCTGTCGATGGCTGGGGAGCGGGCCTTTGCCACCTACCTCGGCTCCAACGCCGCGCTTTGCGGCGAGCACCTGGACGCTTCCGCCCTGGCGCGGGCGTGCCACCTGCACGTGGGCGGGTATTTCCTGGTGCGCGGCATGCGGCGCGATTACGCAACCCTCATGCGGCGCGCCAAGCAGGAGGGCCTGACGACCTCCCTCGATTGCGGGTGGGACCCCGACCAGCGATGGAACGGAGACCTGTCGGCGGTGCTCGAGGGCGTGGATGTCCTGCTGCCCAGCGAGGTGGAGGTGCGGCGCTTGGCGGGCGAGGATGATCTCGACGCGGCGGTGGCGCGGCTGGCGGTGCGGGTGCCGACGGTCGCGGTCAAGCTCGGGGCGGAGGGTTCGCTTGGGCAACAAGGGGGGCGCGCGGCGCGGGCTCCGGCGTTTCCGGTCGAGGTGCTCGATACGACGGCGCTGGGCGACGCCTTCAACGCGGGATTCCTGGTGGCGCACCTCGAAGGGCGCCCGCTGGCCGAGAGCCTGCGCATGGGGAATGCGGCCGCCGCCATCGCGGCCTCGCGCATGGGCGACAACCGCTACGCCAGCCGCGAGGAAGTCGAGCGGCTGCTGGGCCCGCGCTGAGGCAGCGGGCGGCTGCGCCGGCGGCGGCATGAGGCGAGCCCTTGGTCGCTTACTCGTAGAACCAACCCAGCGGCACGGACTGGAGCTTGAGCGACAGCAGGCCGCCCTCCGCTGAGTAGTAGGTCAAGATCGCCCGATCAGGCTCCGGCATCCCCGGCCCCCGGGGCGGCCCGACAAAGGCGATGCTGGTGTAGGCGAAGGCGCGCTTCGGGTCGTCCTCCAGGTGCTTGAGGTTCTCCCAGGTTTCGCCCTCATCGTGCGAGATGGCGCAGGTGAGCGGATTGCGCCGGCCGGAGTGGTCGGCGTCCAGATTGACGTTGTTGTTCCATACCAGAAGCAGGTCTCCGCCGGGCAGGCGCGCGATGCTTGAGGGCGCCTCGGGGGCGGTAATTGCCATGGGCTCGGGGGGCGACCAAGTGACCCCCTGATCGCGCGAGAAGCTGCGGTAGATACGCCCCAACTGGGTGCGGATAATCATGAGGACGCGGCCATCGCGCAGCTCCACCACGCCCGGCTCCATCGCTCCCCGCCTGGGGAGGTCGAGGCGGGTCTCGCCCCGCCGCCAGGTCAGTCCGTCGTCATCCGAGCAGTAGCAGAATGCCTGCTGGCCGGTGGGCTTGCGTATATCGTCGCTCCAGGCGACGGGGGCGAGCAGCCGGCCCGAGCTCAGTCTCACGACGCGGTCATTGTTCATGACGTAGTAGCCGCGGCCGCCGGTGATGCGTATCTCGTCGCCCCAGGTGCGGCCCTCGTCCTCGGAGCGCCGCAGGCAGACCTGCAGGTCGGTGACCGAGTTCTTGCGCAGGTAGAACAGGCAAATGCGCCCGGGCCCCAGGCGCAGCAGGCTGGCGGACATGACGTTCTCGCGCGCATCGTTGGCCTGCAGCACGAAGGTTTCGCCCCAGGTGCGGCCGAGGTCGCCCGACAGCTTGGCGGATATCTGCGCCGCCGCGTCGTCCTGCGCGCCGCCGTAGAACTCGGTCCACGCCAGCAGCAACTTGCCGCCCGCGAGCTGAATGACGGAGCCTTCGCTGTGGCGCGGCTTGGCCTGCGTGGCCGGACAGACGACGGTCCCGAACAACCCCGAGTCGTTCATCGTTCCTCCCGTTAAAATCGCAGATACGAGGAGCAGCATTCCGAACATGGCGCGGACTTCCTCGCGGCACGGCGCGCCACAACCCAGGGCCTACGCCGCCAGGGACGCGGCCAGCGGCGCGGGGGCGGCGGCAAGCTCGCCCTGCTGCTCGGTCGCCGCCGCCCACAGGTAGAGGCACGTGTAGTACGCGGTGCGCACGTACATGGTGAAGGCGCTCACCAGGGAGAGGAAGAAACCGGCGATCACCAGCGCGGGGATGATGGCGCCCGCGCCGAGGGTGAAGACTCCGTAGCCTAGCAGTGCCGCGCACACGAAGCCGATGAAGCCGAGGACATTGGTGAGCAGGATGATCCCGACCTCGCCCACGGCGATGCCGAGCAGGTTGCGGCGGTGGATCTCGCGCGCGCGGTTGGCCGCCTGGCGCAGCGATATGTCCTCGAGGACGATGGCGGGGATGATGAGATAGGTGGCGACGGTCCACACGCGGTCTATCGCGCCCGCCGCGACATCGCCCAGGTCGCGCCCGCGCCGGCTGCGCAGCAAGCCGGTAATCAGCGCCACCGCCATCGAAACGATTGCCAGGCCGAACAGGGCCAGGAAGTTCTTGCGCGCATCGGCGAACGCCTCGCCCAATCTCGCATCGCGCCCGCGCAGATGGGTGTCCACCAGGTTGACCGTCATGCCGATGAAGAAGTAGGTGACGGCGTAGTTGACCAGGATTACAGCGGCGCCCACCGCCAGCCACCACCAGCGCTCGGTGCCCTGCTCGGACTCATCCAGGGCGTGGATGGCGCCCGTGCTCCATAGGACGAGCACGATGATGCCGAGCATCACGGCGTTGGCGGCGGTGGCGAAAACCGAGGGCAGCAGCAGGTCCTTGTCGCGAAAGGCCATGCGCAGGCTTTCCTTGAGGAAGACGAAAGCGCGCGAGATGCTGTCGAAGAAGCTCCGCTGGTGGCGCAGATTTTCAATCTGCGAACCAGATGGCAGGATGCAATCCTGCCCCACTGCCGCCCGCGCCGGCGCGCTCTGCGTCTCCAGCCGCGCCTGCTCCTGGGCTTGGCACGCGTTGCACACCGTCACCCGGCCGGGCGAGGCCTGACCGCCTTGGGCGGTTGCGCACTCGGCGCAAACTTCCTTGTTACATTTCTCGCAGGTTGCGACCACCCCGGGCCGGGCGCAGACCGCGCAGGCGGTCTGCGCCATGCGCGCGCACTTCGGGCAACCGTCGTCGAACGCCTGCAGGACGTAACCGCACTTTGGGCATTGCATCGCCATCACCTCCGCCGGTGGCGCAGATTTGAAATCTGCGCTACCCGCTGGGTTCGGCCTGCGTGCTTTTCTCATTCGGTGGTTGGACCCGCAATCCTCCCTCGCACCGGGCGCGCGGTCTCCTGACCGCGCGAACTCCTCGCGACTTCGGAGAAGTCGCGCCCACGCCGGGCCCGTCGCAAGGGAAAGCGGCGGGCGCCATAGAACGTGCATAGGCCGCGCGGGCGCGGGCGCCACACGCTGACGAGCGCAGAGTACCGCACCGGCCGCCCTCGCGGCGCGCGAGGGCGTGCCCGTGAGCGAGCTTGATGTCCGGCTCCTGCAGGCGCACCTGCTGTCGCAAGGAGTTGACCTCGGGGGACAGCGAATAGAATAGCGCCCAGGTCGGGATGATGTCTCAGCGCGTCATTACCATAGCCCACCGCGGAGCCAGCGGCACGCGGCCGGAGAATACGCTGTCCGCCTTCCGCCGGGCGATCGAGGTCGGCGCGGACATGATAGAGCTCGACCTGCGCGCCAGCGCCGACGGCGTGGCGGTGGTGATGCACGACGCCGCCGTGGATCGCACGACCGACGGCTCGGGAGCGGTGTCGGAGCTGACGCTCAAGCAGCTCCGCGCGCTCGACGCCGGAGCGTGGCGCGCGCCCGATTTCGCGGGCGAGCGGGTGCCGGATCTCGCGGAGGTCGTGGCGCTGACGGCGGGGCGGATCGGCCTCGACTTGGAGCTCAAGGTTGCCGGCGTCGAGGAGCAGGCGCTTGAGGCGGTGCAGCGGGTGGGCGACGGCTGGTCGTTCATCTCGTCGTTCCACGATGAAAGCCTCGCCCAGGTGCGGCAACTTGATCCCAGCGTTCGCACGGGGCTGATCGTGGGCATCAATCCCCTGGGCGAAGACGAGATACGCCGCCTCGTCGAGCGAGTGCAGGGCCTGGGGGCGAGCATCCTGGCGGCTTCGTACCGGGGCATCACGCCCGCGCTGATGGAAGCCGCGGCCGCCGCCGGCATAAGCGTCATCGCGTGGACGGTAGATGAGCGCGACGACATGCGCCGCATGTTGGAGCTCGGCGTCGCCGGGATTGCGTCGAATTACCCCGAGACGCTGATAGATACGCTGCGGGCGCCCAAGGGCTAGCCCGGGCATCACAAGAGGAGGGTGCAAGTGAAGAAGCTGCGCGTCGGTATCATCGGTGCGGGGAGCATCGCCCAGTACGCACACATCCCCAACTACCAGAAGATCGAAGGCGTCGAGGTGACGGCGTTTTGCGACAGCAATGGCGAGACGCTGAAGTCGGCGGCCGAGAAGTTCGGCGTCAAGAAAACGCACACCGACTACAAGAAGATGCTGGCGACGGAGAAGCTCGACGCGGTCAGCGTCTGCACGCCGAACGCCCATCACGCGGCGCCGACGATCGCCGCGCTCCAGGCGGGGGCGCACGTGCTGGTGGAAAAGCCGATCGCCATGAATGCGGGCGAAGGCCGCCGGATGGTGATGGCGGCGCGCAAGGCCAAGCGCCTGCTGATGGTGGCCTTCAACCAGCGCTGGCGGGCGGACGTGCAGTACCTCAAGCGCTCGGTCGAGGCCGGCGCGCTGGGCGATATCTATTACGCCGAGGCGGTGTACATGCGGCGCAGCGGCATCCCCGGCTGGGGCGTGTTCGTGGACAAGGCGATGTCCGGCGGCGGGCCGCTGATCGATGTCGGCGTGCACATGCTCGACCTCGCGCTTTATCTAATGGGGCACCCCAAGCCCACGGCGGCATTCGGCAGCAGCTACACCGCGTTCGGCAAGCGCTCCGACGCGTTCGCAGGGATGGGGCGATGGGACGCGGAGAAGTTCTCGGTCGAGGACTTCGGCGTCGGCCTGGTGCGCTTCGACAACGGGGCCACCCTGCTGCTCAAGGCGAGCTGGGCCGCCAACATCGGGGAGGATCAGCACCACGTCATGCTCATGGGCACCGAGGCGGGGCTCAACACGTCACCCGCGCGCATCTTCCGCCACGAGCAGGGTTCGCTGGTCGACGTCGCGCCCACACGCCTGCCCAACGTGGACACGTATTCCGAGGAGATCGTCCAGTTCGTCAAGGCGATACGCGAGCGGGCCCCCTCCCCTGTCCCGGGCGAGCACGGGCTGATGGCGACGGCCATCCTCGACGCCATCTACGAGTCCGCGGCGGTGGGTACGGAGGTGGCAGTGAAGTAAGCGAACGTACCCGCCACTGTCGGGGCAATAGGCAGGCCGCGGAAGCACGACAGGGGCTGTGCGCCGTCAAAGGGGAAATGTACTATGAATGGCCTTAACTGGTTTGCTATCCTGCTGGCTGGTGCGGTGGGCGCTGTTATAGCCGTAGTCCTGGAGTTCCTTCTCAGCGGCAGGCGTGAAGCCGCCCATGTCGCCATCTCCCATCGCAACATGCTACTCGCGTACCACGCCGAGATTGCGGCGAACGTGCGCCGAATCCAGCGGTCCGAACTCCTTCCGGCCGCAATCATTCCGTTCGAAGAGCCTGTAGCTGAGCACTTGGCTGCGGGCGTGATATTCTACGCGGTCCCCGACTATGAGATTGTCACATCCTTCAACGAAGCCGTTAGAGCGCGGCGCTATCTTGAAGAGAGCTGGTTAGGTATTGTTGCCGCACCGAAGTTCCAAGAATGGGAGAGGAGAGTGCAGGAGCGCTTCCTGCGTCGCTCGCTTCTGGTGCGCCTGCCAACGTGGGCGCACATAGCGCGCTGGATCGAAGGGCAGTACTCAATTCCCCCAGAGCACCGCATCGACTTCACCAAGCTTGAAGAACTCGTTAGATCTTACGATGGTGAATTGGAGGAGGGCCTAAAAGAGACGGGAAGCATGTTGCTGGCTGAGCAGTGGACATTCATCCGACGATCAGTCGGGCTGGACTAGCTCGTAGGGCAGGAGCTTGCCTCCTGCCCTTTGTGTCTGTGGCCTTGTCACCAATGATCGCATGCCACGCGCCCGCTTCCGGTTTCCCAGAAGCGACAACTTGACCACGGATACGCGAGCGGGTCGTCAACAAGTTCGGCGCGCACCGGGTTCTTGTGCAGATAGGCGAGCTTGGTGCGCAGGTCCGTCGCGTCACGAATGACGTGGTCGTAGAATCGCCTTTGCCAGACGCGCCCAGTAAGGCCCGTGATCCTCCGACAGGGGGGTGCGAAAAAGCTATGAACTCGGCGCACGAGCGCGCTGATCGAAGTGCACTGGCATAGGGTAAGGAGCACGTGATAGTGGCCTGGCATGACGACGTAACCGTGGAGTGCGATTGCGCCGCGATCTCGTTCGGAGGCGTAGAGGCTTATGAGCAATTCAGCTAGCTCACCTCGTCTGAAAAGCGTCTGCCGGCAGTCCAGGCAACAGGTCAGATAATAGGCCTGCCCGGAGATGTCGACTCTTGGCAGGCGGCGATGCAGCACGCGGCTA
>Ga0315294_10010348_pt1 | contig 10234 bp, 9 predicted proteins | sample YL17G13_40_MG_FD_203626 | JGI IMG/M metagenome (GOLD analysis project Ga0315294, IMG submission 203626) | Sediment microbial communities from Yellowstone Lake, YNP, Wyoming, USA - YL17G13_40 | ecosystem: Environmental > Aquatic > Freshwater > Lake > Sediment | place: USA: Wyoming | collected...
ATGAAGCTTTCAGTCATTATAGTTAGCTGGAATGTAAAATATGACCTGCTAAACTGTCTAAAGTCATTGTATGAAAGCTGCGCCAGTTGTCAATTTGAAGTAATAGTCGTTGACAACGCAAGCACAGATGGCAGTGCCGAGGCAACCAGAGATAGTTTTCCGCAGGCCAAGCTAATTATTAATAGTGAAAATCGCGGCTTTGCCGCAGCGGCTAATCAGACAATAAAAATTGCCAGAGGCGAATATATTCTTTTGTTAAATCCCGACACGCTTGTTCACCGTTCTTCGCTGGATAATCTGGTCAGGGTCCTGGACGAAGAACCAGCAGTAGGTGCTTGCGGCCCGAGACTGGTAGATGTCGAAGGGAAAACCTATCCCTCTATAGGGTATCTACCGACCTTCAGGTCGGTTCTTTATGGGAAAACGTTTTTTAGAACGATAGGAATTTTTCGCAGCCACTATAAGAAACTCACAGCCAATGATTTCGACTATGACAAGCTACTCTGTGTAGAGCAGCTCTCCGGCGCGGTCTTAATGGTCCGACGGTCCGTTTTCGAAGAAATCGGTCTGATAGACGAAAGTTTTTTTATGTATTACGAGGACGCTGATTTGTGCCTGCGGGTCAGAAAAGCTGGCTGGAAGATAGTGTATACACCTACGTCAATAGTCACACACATCGGTGGCAGGTCATCTATACAGGTAAGTGCAAAAAAACGTATGATGGTGTATTCCAGTCTGTTAACTTACCTGAGAAAGTACCGTGGTCGGTTTGCCACACGGATGTTTAGTTTGATTTTCAAGCCGGCTGTTATCGTTAAAGAAATTTCTAATGTATTCTCAGGCACTATTACCTTCCTGGTTTCCATTCTGTTGTGCAACCGGGGAAAATGGTCGAAATCGCTTGCTAAAACAAAAAGTTCAGCTATCTTTTTAGTGCGATATTCCTGGCGTTTCTTGTTCAAGATTTAGTTGTTACTGCTCCCCCTAATGGCGTGTTCTCACCTCGCAGCGAATACCCAAAATAGTTGCAATTTTAAGACAGATTTGGTAATTTGATAACATCCGAAAGGCCTGATAGTGTGGCCAGGCGGTGTAGCTGGGAAATCCCAATTGGTGGTCAGGCAACGATAACACTAAATCAGGAATGGACAATGCTGTATCGCGTGGATTCCTTCTTTGAGTGGTTCGACATTCCCGCTTCTGCTCGTCTTAAAGCAGAACAAATGTCGGATATGGCCTGCAAGGCAGCCGGAGGCATGATGCACCTGAATGACTATCTTGCCCTTGCAGCCATTCTGCTTCACTACAAACCCAAACTCATTTTTGAAATAGGAACTTACAAAGGGGTGACTTCCGACTTGTTCCTCCAATTATTGCCGGATTGTAAAATTGTTTCGATTGCGTATGTTAGACCATTTTTGAGTCTCTTAGGAAAAAACTATAACAATAGTGAGCTTTCACGAAAAGACGTTGGAAGTTACGTCGGCACCGAAAGGCGTGGCAGGTTTCATCAACTGTATGGAGATTCACACAAACTTACTCCGGATACCTTAAGAGAAAAGTTTGGTCTATTTGACCTTGTTTTTATAGACGGAGACCATTGCATCGATGGAGTCCGGCAAGACACAGAACTTGCAAAATCAATCCTTACCGATTATGGGATTATTGCCTGGCACGATGCTAACCCAAAAGAAAAATATACGGATGTTAGATTTTATCTGGAGCAAGAACTGCCCATGCATGCAATTGCGACTATGGACAACTACATAGGTGGTATTGCTTGCTGGAGCAGAGAAATAGAAAGCCAAATTCACTCGCTATAAACAAAAGCTTATTCTTGAACATTCAGGAAAACAGATATGGGCAACATATTTGGTTTTTTGCGCAAATCGAAAATCTTAAAAGAGGATGCTTTTCAAGCACAAAAACACTTTTTCGACAACGATACCGGCTTGGTGATTTTGGATGTTGGCGCATACGTTGGAGAAGTTACGGCAACGTACAAGAGCATTTTTCCAAATGCAACCATTTACTGTTTCGAACCATTTGAAGATTCCTTTCAAAAGCTTATGCGGTTGTCCGGCGACAAATCCATTAAACCGTACCAAATGGCGGTTTCCGATACTGTTGGGACAACGAAGTTGCACGTAAACGTGGACCCTTCATGCAATTCCTTTTTCCCAAGACCAAACCACGGTGCAAAATATTATCCCGAAAAATCTGAGAATATCGAAGTGATAGAGGTAAATACCACTACAATAGACCAGTTTTGTGATACAGAGAGAATATCACACATTGACATTTTGAAGTTGGACGTTGAAGGCGCGGAAATAAAGGCATTAAAGGGAGCACACAACAAATTATCAAAACAGGATATTTCGATAATCTATACCGAAGTAATGTTCATGCCACATTATGAGGGCGCGTGTATGTTTCACGAGTTGACGAGCTTTCTCAGTCAATACGACTACACGTTATTCAACCTTTATGATATGAAACGCGCAAAGAACGGCCAGTTACGGTGGGGCAACGCGATTTTCGTCAGCCCTAATGCAAGGGCTAAATTTGAGATGAGTGTTTCGCTTTAATAGTCGCCAAAGCCCACATTGCAAGAGACTTTAGGTTCAAACAGCACCGAGAGGACATACACAAATAAGTTTTTGCTTCCTGATATTCACCCTCTTTGAGAGCATATTTGCCCACTCTATAGGCTTCTTCGCTTAACCTCCGCATAGCTAACTTTTCAGGTACTACATATCTGCCTCCACCCTGGTAGTAAAATCTTTCAAGGACTTTAAGCTCGGTCAATCGATTGGTCTTGGAGTTGGTTGAAAGATTACCTTTGTGACGTCGCCTCTTAAATGTTGGTTCAGGCAAAGCTATAAAACGATGGTTTAAGGATAGACGCAGCCAAAGGTCATAATCACAACAGACAGGAAGTGACTCATCAAACCCGCCAGCAGCCTCAAGCATTTTTTTGGATAGCATAGAACCACAGGAATGGACAAGTATGCCTTGAAATAAGTATCTGGTTATGTGTCCACTGTACAGCTTTCGTTCGCACCTCCCACAAACATTCCCATTTTCGTCTATTCGAAGGTATGAGCCGTAAACTATAACTTCGTCATTTTCCGCTTCCATTGCGTTTATCATTCCCCCGACGGCATCTGGCATCAAAAGGTCGTCTGAATCTATAAACGTTATAAATTGTCCCCCGGCCAGGCCGATGAGTTTGTTGCGGGTAGTGGCTTCACCTTGATTTTCTTGCCAGTAGTATCTAACAGGGTAACCGGCCCTTTTTATCATCTCTTCGGTACCATCTGTTGAGCCGTCATCTACTATGACAACTTCGTAATCTCTGTATGTCTGGGCAAATATGCTGTCGAGGGTTTCTTTTAGATAATCTTTTCGATTATAGGTAGGGGTACAAATACTAATTTTTGGACTCATAAGTAATTCCTGTCTTGCGCGAGTTGCTAATCCGTCCAGGGAGCCTTGTAACTTCCGTTTTCGATAACATCCATCGTGTATTTGGCTATTTTCACGCAGTTAAATTCGGTGTGGGCGTGCTCCATTCCCGCGTTGGCAATCTTGATTCTCTCGTCTTCGTGGGCCAGATACCAATTTGCTAAATCAAAGAATTCCTCTACTGTATCAAAATACCTCAGATGTACACCATCTCTGAAAAGCAAATCTGTATCGGGAACCCTCTTTGCCAGAACAAAAGTACCACAGGCCATATACTGTGTAGGACGGTCGGAATGGTATAGTCTGATGTCATTAACTGCGTTCACACTAAGTCCTATCTTAGCGCCGCTTATGGCGTATAAGTAGTTAATACCTCCTATGCTCGGTCGGCCACAACAGCCGTAAACAGCACAGTTTTTCATCTTAGCAAGCTTACTAACCAATTGAGGCCTTATATCTTCCGTCGGGTAATGTTTATGTTTTATTTTGCCGGTAAACAGAATGTCACTTTTCCACCTGTCCGAAACCTCATGTCTGTGCTCTACATCAGGGTCACACATATTGGGCATGAAAACACACCGGACGCCACCGTGCCGGAACGCTTGCTGCCCATTGTCGCCATAGGTCGTCAGTACCACATCGAGTTTCTCGGCAGTCTGGACCTTGTTTTTGTGAAGCTCGGGCCAAAGGTCTACATCGATACCGATAAGGAAAGCATTAGGAGCTGCTTGTTGCATTAAGGAAATTGTTTTTACATCTAAAAACTTGGCGAAGCTGACATGAATAATATCAGGGCTGTAATTCCTGATCCCATTCGCCAAAAGCTCATCAACTTTGGACTTAAAAAAGCACCCAGCGAAACTCGGGTTCTTGAGAGGGCTTAATTGTAGAAGCTCGCTACGGTAACTAAAGGTATTAACATCGTGACCCAACCTGATGAAGCCTTTGGCCAACTTACGTGCATGGTGCAGAAACATCTTTATGGGATTGGAACTCAAGTCAGCTACTATCAATATTCGCTTTGACTTCGACATAAGTTTATTCTAAACCCAATGCTCCAATTTGATAAAGGCATATTACCGCACCTCTATCGAACCATCAATATTTGACTGTCACCCATCGAGAGAATTGTCAATAAGTACGCTTCTGACAGTTTCTGACGACATAACCTTATCCACGAGCCTATAACACTTTTTCACCGTTCTCTTTCGCAAGGTAAATTCCGACGGGTTGACTACCTGCGTGGCATGGCCAAGATGTATAATATAGCACTCCATTACTTCCGACGGCAGCTCAACAGTTTTGTAGCCGCGGTCAACAAGCTCAAAATAGAGCTTTTTGCCTCCCGTCAGGCCCTTGTCCCTGTCCATAAGGAACGAAAGGCGCTCCCGACGTAGGATGTCTGTTCGATACAGGCAGCATATTGTGCGATTGTAATGGCGGAATTTGCCGATGGGGTCCGGCTCCCGCATGATTTTGCGATTAAAGGACCTAAAATCGCTTATTTTCTTCAGAAGCACTTTCCATTTCGGCGTCAACTCGATTTTGCCGGAACCGACACAGGCTACATTTTCGTCGTTGCCGAAATAGCTAATCAGGTCGGTGAGCCAATCATCCTTCTGGACAAAAGTATCCGAGTGCATCGAGACAAAAAATTCCGTATCACAATTTTCCAGACCGAGGTCAAGTGCTGCAGCATGTGAACAGCCGCCGCCACTGTTAGAGGGGTCATTGTCAGTGTTGCGCTCGATTAAACGAATCCAACTCAGGCGTTTAAGATACTCCAGGGACTCGTCCTGTGAGTTGTTATCAACAACAATAACCTCGTACGGATATCTGGTAAACTTGCGTATGCTGCGCAGACATAGGCGGGTAAAGTCCAGCGTTTTATAATTTACCACGCATATTGCTGCTTTGCCTTTAACCATATTTAGCATAAAAGTACATAAGTGATAAGCGCACAAATCATAAGCTTTTGCTGTACACTTGTGCTCTCAAGCTCTTGTGCTCTTTAGCGGTTTCCATACATCGATTCGTAGTACTTTTGATAGTCGCCAGAGACGACATTACGGAGCCAGTCCTTATTTTGAAGATACCAGTCTATCGTTTTATTGATGCCTTCCTCAAAGCTTACCAACGGTTGCCAGCCAAGCTCGGTAACTATCTTGCTTGCGTCAATAGCATATCGCCTATCGTGTCCCGGCCTATCGGTGACATGCCTGATAAGCGACTTCGGCTTGCCTAAGCGGTTAAGTATCAGACCAATCACTTCCATATTTGTTTTTTCATTACAGCCGCCGATATTATAAATCTGCCCCGGCGGTGCTTTGGTCAAAACCTGCCATATTGCCGTGCAATGGTCATATACATACAGCCAATCCCGCACATATAAGCCATCACCATAAACAGGCAATTCTTTGTCGCTGAGAGCGTTGTTAATCATCAGTGGGATTAGCTTTTCGGGGAACTGGTATGGCCCGTAGTTGTTTGAACATCTGGTGATGTTATATTTTACGCCCCAGGTGTGACCAAAAGCTTTTACCAGAAGGTCTGTTGCCGCTTTGCTGGCCGAATACGGCGAATTTGGAGCAAGCGGCGTCTGTTCGGTGAACTTCCCTTGTGGACCCAGTGCACCGTACACCTCATCGGTAGAGATTTGAATGAACCGCTCCAACTTTTTATCGCGGGCCACTTCTAACAGCGTTAGCGTACCGGTAACATTAGTTTCTATAAAGACCTTTGGCTCGGTAATTGAACGGTCCACGTGGCTTTCCGCGGCAAAATTGATAATCGTATCCACCTGATATTGCTCAATGATTTTTTCTACCAGTCGCCCATCGCAAATGTCACCTTTGATAAATTTATGATTGGAATGCTCCAGAAAACCAGCGAGGTTTTCAAGATTGCCCGCGTATGTGAGCTTGTCAAGATTGACAATAAAGCACTCAGGATGCTCAGAAAGCACCATTCGCACAAAATTGCTTCCAATAAACCCTGCACCGCCTGTAACCAGAATTCTTCTCATATAAACTTTCTCAAAAAACGCTCTAACGGAACCTGCCACCCTTCAATCGGCTCATCGAGCAAAGCTCTAATCCTGCTGCAATCGAACCGACTGTTCAATGGCCTTGCAGCAGGACTATTATAGTCGCTGCTCTTACAGGGCAGCACGCCAACATCCATCGAGAGCTTGTCAAATATGAACTTTGCCATTTCATATCGGCTGACGTAGCCGTCACTCGCAAAGTGAAATATGCTCGCTGGTTTTTTCCGTAACAGTTCACAAATCACTTTAGCAGCTTCCGTCGTAGCTGTCGGCGAACCTACCTGGTCGTCAACAACCTTTAAACCCGTCTTCGGCGGGTTAGTCTTTGCACGCCGGATTAGCTTGGTTACAAAGTTACTGCCGGCTAAGCCGTACGTCCATTCCACGCGGATTATACAATGTCTGCACCCACTTTGACCTAACAGCTGCTCCCCTGCCAACTTGGTTCTTCCGTATTCATTTATCGGATTTGGTGTATCGGTTTCTCGATACGCTCTGTTCAGCCGGCCATCAAAAACAAAATCCGTACTGATATGCAATAACCACCCGCCAAACTCTTTTACAAGGGCACCGAGCCGCCCCACTGCCACAGCGTTGACCTGATATGCCCGCTCGGCTTCGTTCTCGGCGCCATCGACGTCAGTATAAGCTGCACAGTTGACAATAGTCTGCACGCCGTTGAGGGCTTGTTTTAGCTGCTGCACATTAGTTATATCAAATTCCGGCAAATCAAAGACCTGAACCTCAAAGCCCCGCTGCCGGCAAACACCTGCTACATCAGTGCCGAGCATTCCTTTGCCGCCGAGAATTGCCACGGTATCTTCAGATGTCACTGAGGAGGCTCCTTCATAACCAATTCGTTGGCTTTGACAAACGATTCAAATGTCCCCGCATCCGTCCACCAGCCATCGAGGATGTCGTAGGCCAGCTCGCCCCTGGCAATGTAAGCATCATTGACGTGGGTAATTTCAAGCTCGCCGCGAGATGACGGCTTGAGCGTTCGTATAATATCAAAGACGGCAGCGTCGTAAAAGTATATGCCGGTTACCACGTAATCTGACTTTGGGTTTTTTGGCTTCTCTTCAATCCTGACTACTTTGCCGCCCGATAATTCTGCAACGCCAAAACGCTGCGGGTTCGGCACTTGCTTGAGAAGTATCCTTGAGCCGGTTTTCTGAGCCATAAATCTTTCAGCGTAGCTTTTCAGACTCACCTGAAAGATGTTGTCACCAAGAATAACTGCCAGCCGTTGCCCATGCGCAAAATTCTCGGCTAATCCCAATGCCTGTGCAATCCCGCCTGCCTCGTCCTGGACCTTATACGTGAATCGGCAGCCAAAATCTTTCCCTGAGCCCAGCAGACTAACAACATCACCCATGTGTTCGATGCCGGTTACAATAAGAATCTCTTCAATCCCGATTGATGTTAGTTTCCCAATGGGGTAATAGACCATTGGCCTGTGCCCGACAGGAAGCAAATGCTTGTTAGTGACCTTGGTCAACGGCATAAGGCGCGACCCAGTGCCGCCGGCCAGCACAACACCCTTCAATTCCATACTCTATCTCCTTATCAGTTTATTATAATACAGGAATTCTAAACCCTGCAGCCGCCAATGTCAACCCTCGGCTAATCTGCTCACAGCGGACTCGCAAGAAATTCAATGTAGAAGGAAGATATTTTTTGACTTCTCGCCCCTTGTAGATAAACTAATCGCAACTGACAGACAAAAAACTGAACCAAGACAAGGAGGTAAGAAATGACAGAAAGGGCGACATGTGAGCTAAAAGACACCGGCCAAAAGCCCTGGTGGAAGGAGATGAACCGCTATCACTGGCTGGTGCTGATAATTGCGTCGATGAGCTGGCTCTTTGACTGCATGGACCAGCGATTTTTCAATATTGTCCGTGAGCCAGCTCTAAGAAGCCTGCTCTACGGGCGCGAGGTCAACGCCCCAGACGCCCAAGAACTGACAAAAGAGCAGAAAGCCACCGTGCAGTTCTACGGCCGCGTCGCCACTGGGATGATTCTCCTTGGCTGGGCGGTAGGAGGTTTCTTTTTCGGAATGCTCGGTGACCGAATCGGTCGCATAAAAACAATGATGATTACCATCTCCGTCTACGCAGGTTTCACAGGCTTATCAGCGCTATCGATGGCTTGGTGGGATTTTATCGCTTACCGATTTCTTATGGGCCTGGGCATTGGCGGACTTTTTGCCGCTGCCGTCTCGCTGGTCGCAGAGGTAACTCCTGCCCCGGCACGTCCTCACGCCCTCGGACTTCTCCAGGCACTGTCAGCCCTGGGCAATGTCACCGGCTCGGCTATAACAATCTATCTTAAGCCGCAGGGCACGCTGCTTGGAGTCGAAAACTGGCGCTGGGTCTTCTCGATCGGCATACTTCCTGCGCTTCTAATTGTCGCCATCCAGAAAACCCTCAAAGAACCGGAAAGCTGGCAGCGGGCAAAAACCAGGGCCTCCGAAGACCTCCATAAACAGCTCGGCGCCTGGCGAGACCTGTTTTCACCCGGCCTCCGCCGCAATACCCTTGTCGGCCTTGCACTGGCGGTTGCCGGCGTCATCGGGCTCTGGGGCGTGGGGTTCTTTTCGCCCGAACTTATCCGCGATGGGCTAAAGGGTTTGGCCAGGGCAACACAGGATAAATACGTCGGCATCGGTCTTATGCTACAGGATGTTGGAGCATTCTTTGGCGTTTATTTCTTTACGATGCTCGCTGCCCGCGCGGGCAGAAAACCGGCATTCGGCCTGTGCTTCATCGCAGCCTTTATCGCCACTGCTGCTATATTCCAGTTCCTCCGGCAGCCAAACCACGTCTTCTGGATGCCTCCGATTCTTGGCTTCTGGACGCTCTCGGTATTCGGCGGCTACGCAATCTACTTCCCGGAGCTTTACCCGACCCGTCTGCGAAGTTCAGGTGTGGGGTTCTGCTATAACGTCGGCCGCGTTATTACCGCAATCGTTCTGTTCGGCAGCGCCTATGTAGTTCAGATGCTCCGCTCTATCGGCGTAGCGGAACCCTTCCGTGTCGGCTCGATTCTTTTTACCTGTTTGTACTTCCTCGGAATAATCGCTCTCTTGTGGGCCCCCGAAACTAAAGGCCGTCCCCTGCCGGAGGATTAAAACGAGGGAGAAACCACGAGTGACGAGTCACGCTGTCCCTACAGGTGCTTTTTCAGCCATCGCAGCATTTCGTCCCACATCTGGGGTGTGTACGTATGGCCCACGCCAGGATACAATATCCCGCGAAAGTTGTCTTCTTTTCCGTAGCATTTGTAAAGATGCTCCTGGAAGGCGTTGATTATCCGCACACCATCAGCCGGAGAACCCTCGTCTTGGTCGCCGGTCAAAGTCAGGTGCGGCCGAGGCGCAATCAAACCCATAACAGATTCAGTATCGATATGCTCTTTAAGCATATTGGGTACATAGTAGTAAATACCGTGAGCACGGACCGAGCCGTGAGTAATTAGGTTCTGATATCGGGTCAAACAGGCCACGCTAACGGCTACCTTGATACGCTCATCAAGTGCCGCGACCCACCACGTTCGCGTTGACCCCATACTCATACCCATCGCTGCAATCCGCCCGGCATCGACTTCGGGTCGTGACACCAGGTAAATCAATGCCAGAATGTCATCGCGAACCATCATACCCCACAGCGTCCGTCCCTCCCAGAGAAAGGTCTTAAACAGCGAAGACTCGGTCAT
>Ga0315294_10010349_pt1 | contig 10234 bp, 10 predicted proteins | sample YL17G13_40_MG_FD_203626 | JGI IMG/M metagenome (GOLD analysis project Ga0315294, IMG submission 203626) | Sediment microbial communities from Yellowstone Lake, YNP, Wyoming, USA - YL17G13_40 | ecosystem: Environmental > Aquatic > Freshwater > Lake > Sediment | place: USA: Wyoming | collected...
CCCGAAGTCGAACCGGACCGCCCCTGAGAGCGGATCGAGGCCCACGGAGCCCAGGATGAGCCCCATGATCGCCATCGTGAGGCCCTTCAGGGGGGAGTCGCCGGCAAGATACGTGGCCAGCAGGAGGCCCAGGACCGTCAGGGAGAAATACTCCGGAGGCCCGAATTTCAGCGCGAACTCGGCGAGCGGCGGAGCCACCATGGTGAGGCCGATGACACCGAACGTCCCGGCGATGAACGAGCCGATGGCGGCGACGCCGAGGGCGGCGCCCGCCCGCCCCTTCTTCGCCATCTGGTACCCGTCGATGCAGGTGACGACCGAGGCCGCCTCGCCGGGAATGTTCAGCAGGATGGAGGTCGTCGACCCGCCGTACATCGCCCCATAGAAGATCCCGGCCATGAGGATGATGGCAGTGACCGGCGACCCCATCTTCATACTGATCGGAAGGAGGAGCGCGATGGTGGCCGCGGGCCCAAGCCCCGGCAGCACCCCCACCGCGGTGCCGAGGACGACACCGATGAAGCACCAGAGAAAGTTGACCGGGCTGAAGGCGATCTGAAATCCTTGCCAGAGTCCCGCGAAGTCAAACATGGATGCGCTATCCTTATCTTGTGCGTCTCTGGACTGTGCGTTTCTTGACTAGAACAGGATGCCCCGTGGGAATGGAGTCTGAAGCAGGAGCTCAAAGACCAGGTACACCACGAGGCCCGTGAGAACACCCGTGGACGCGGCGACGACGATGGATTTCCGTTCGAGGATGAGGAGCCAGCCCGTGACCAGGATCACCACGCTCGTCACCGCTCCCAGGTCGTCGAAGGCAATGACGTAGCCCCCCATGATGATCACCGCCAAGAGCGGCCGGAGCCAACCCTTCGGCTGCCAGAACGACACCCGCTTCTCGTCTGGGCCCCGGTGCGTCAGGATGATCATGCCGGCTAGAATGGCCAGGATGACCCCCAGGCCAAACGGCATGAACCCCGAGCCCGGCTGGCCGTGATCGAAGAGCCGCAGGACCCACACCGACTGCTGAATGACCACGCCTGCGACAATCAGCAGGAAGATCGCAGCCACACGTTGCCATGAGTTCACGACGCAAACCCCTCCTCTTGACGGCGAACGATCCCGCCGCTCTGCTCTTGCGGAATCAGGTTCTTTTTGGGCGCAAGCGTATTTTCTTACGTGGAGACGGACGGGTCAAGGCAAGCACTAGCGGAGATCGGATGTCGTGCGGGGTCCCATACATATTGCAGAAGGGAACAAGAAAGGCGAGAGCGGGTACTCGAAACCCGCTCTCGCCTCGTCTATCGCCTGGGCGCCTGCGCGGCCCAAGCGGCCCGCTCGCGCCCCTTCCAACTGCCCGATCAACCCTTAACCTGCCCCAGGATCCGAACCCGCACTTCCTCCTGGTAGCGCTCCCGCTCCTCGGGCGGCATGGCCCACATCTTCCGCTGATGGCTTTCCCACTCCTGCTGGGTCATCGCGTGAGCTCCCTGGCCAGGCCGCAAGCCAAAAGCCTGCTCCGCTTCCCGCTGCCAATCGAGGCTGACCAGCTCTTGATTTGGGAGAGGATACGGGACTCGCTGACCCTGGGGCCCCACTAGCATCAGCGACCACACGAAGGCAACCGCCATTGCCGCAACCGGAAGCACGAAATACCGGAACTTTTTCATCTTGGCTCCTCCTATTCTCTAGATGTTACAAGATTCACTGTGGAATGCCTTTATGCTATACCAAACTACTCCTGCTTGTCAAAGACAAAATTAGTCCGATTAGATAATCTCTTCTTGGCGCTGACTTCCCGAGGTAGCTGTGAAGGCTAGAACAGGCAGGCTGGACCCGGGGACGAATACCCTGAAGGGCTTTTATTACGAGCCGTTGGCCTTGTTCGAGCACACCATCGACTGGTTCGCTTCCGGTTCCTGGAGGCACTTGCATCTCCTCCATTCGGTCCACGCCAACCCGGCTCGACCCGCATCACCCCATGTGCCTTGCCCTCCGGTATGACTCGGAGCGGGTCAAGAGGATTCGACAGGAAGGATTCGATGGCAGGCCGGCCCTCCGCCAGACGGCCGGAACCGATCGGCGGCTACCGCGTCGCCTCCTCGAGCAAGTAAATGTAGGACCGGTAGACGCGGCCCGTGGCGCGGGTCATGCCGATCTCGCAGGTGCGGCTGCTGGAGAAGTGCCCATCAGACACGCTGGCACGGACCTCCGCCGCCTCCCGGCGCGTCGCCGACTCCGTCAGCTCCGGGAACAGGAAGCCGCGGTCACCCGCAAATCCGCAGCATCCCGCCGCGGCGGGGATGGTCACCTCGTCGCAGCAGAATCGCGCGATGGTCGCGAGCTTCTCCGAGAGGTTCATCTTGACCACCGAGCAGACCGGATGGAGCAGCACCGAGCGAAGGCGTCGCCGGACGGTCAACCCCGGCAGGAGCTGGTCGTGCACGAAGGCAATGCTGTCGAGGAACGTGAGCTGGTCGAACCGCGTGCGCCTGGTCGTAGCCCTTGGACGAGAACGGCACGCCGCAGCAGGTGCCCTCGATATCCTCCGGAATCCACACCGGTCTCCCCGCCCGCCGGGCGAGTACCTCGAGGGCCTCCACGAGGGACATCGTCGCCGGCTCTCCCGGCAGGTGCCCCATGACCCGCGAGAGACAGCTCGGCAAGTGAACCTCCCCGTGGCAAGCCACGGGGAGGTTCACTTCTTGGCGCGCAGGTCGGCCAGGGCCTTGTCGAGCAGCTTGATCCCGTCCTGCGAGGCATTCAGCGATCTGGTGAGTGATTCTCGCGCCAGGGACGGGTTGTGGAAGCCGTCGGAGTTCTCCGCCGTCCACCACTCCCACAGGATGTGCGCCGTGTCGTGGTACTCGCGGGCCTGCCTGAGGGTCTCCTCGGGTACGCCCGCCATCTTGGCCTCCTTGAACTTATCGATGAGTTGCCCGAGCCAGAACTTCGCTTTGGTGATCTTGCCCCGGATGTAGTTCTGGATGGCGTCGATCTGGTATTCCGCCTCTGCCTGCGTCCAGGACGGGTGGCAGCGGACGCAGGTGTCCTTCTTCATGTAACGGGCCGAGCGCTGCCCGTGGAAGGTGTAGGTCTTGCCCGCCTTGTTCTTGATCTTGGGCATGTGGCAGTCCTGGCACTCGACCCCCTTCCGCTCGTGCGTGCTGCCCCAGAACGTCTCGCTCTCCGGGTGCTGCAGCTTGGTCAGCGGGGCCCCGGTGATGGCGTGGCGGAAGTCCTTGAAGCCGACCTCCTCGTATCGCTTTTGAAGGTCGAGGACGTTCACCCAGGGGAAGTAGTTGGTCCGCCGATGGGTCATGTCGATGCTCTCGCCGGTCTTGGGATCGAAGCCGGGATTGCAGGCGTACTCCACGTGGCACTGGGCGCACATGAGGTTGGAGTCCGGCTTGCTCAGCACACCGATGGCGCGGAAGTCGCGAAACATGACCTTCTGGATGGTGGTCTTCTGGCTCTTCGCCTGGTCGTAGGGATAGGTCCCCTCGCCCCGGTCCACGACCGCGTTGATCAGGGCGTCCCGGACCACGCGCGGCTGCGCGGCTCGGCATGCTCCTTGCTGAAGCCATGCGGCATGATGAGCTTGTCGAAGAGGGGGGAGCGGCTGCGGAAGGTGGCCTTCTCCTGGCGGGCCTTGGACTGGAGGTTGACCGCCACCATGGATTCATACTGATCCTGGTGGCAGCCGCCGCACGCTGCGTGGTCCATCCGGGTGCGGGGCTTCTCGCTCGGATCCTGCGCGTGCTCTGTGAGACCCTCGTGGCACGCCACGCAGTTGACCTTGGCGTGCCTCCCTTTGGCGTGGAACTTCCGGATCTCGTCGTGGCACTGATAGCAGGTCTCGACCTTGACGGGCGCGGCAGCCGCCGGCGCCGCCTTGGCCCGCGGCGATTCGGCCCTGGCGGCCACCGCCTGTTCCGCGGCGAGGTAGAGACCGAGGGCGAGAGGAATGGACAGGACGAGGCAGACCACATACCGTTTCCAGGCCATGGCGGGCCTCCTCCCCGGGTTCACCGGTGGGGCGCGATGATGACGTGGAGGATGGCATTCCCGCCGATGAGCCGGCTGCCACCGACATAAGGGACGAGGAGCAGGGGGTAGTCCATGCGGCGCCTCCTGGCTCACCCGATGCGCCGGCGGGTACGCGGGGGCCGCCGACGGATACCGAGTCGCTGCGTGTCCGTCCTAGGCCGAAGGGGGAATTCAGCCGAGATCACCGGGCTCCACCCGGAGCCCTGTATACCATACCAGAAACTCAGGGGAGTCGGAAGAGGGGCCGCCTGTCACGGTGATTCAGGCGTGCTGCAGCTAGGGCCGGGTGGGAACTCGCTCCTCCCCTGCGGGGGTGAGTGCATACCGGTCACCGACCTCGGCCACCAGGCCGGCCTGGACCAGCTCGCGCAGGCTGCTCCGGATCCGGAAGAGGGGCAGGCCGAGGGAGCGGGCGATCTCCTCCGCCCCCCGGGTCTTCTGAAGCATCTGGAGCACGGCACGGGCCACCGGCTCCAGCGTGCCGTCGGGCTTCACGCAAGGCATCGCATTCTCCTCCCTACTTCGGTAGGTCCTTGACACAGAAGAACCAGTCGGTGCACTCGTAGCCGGCCTGCATCCGCTCCTCGGCGGCTTCGGCGGTCTTGAAGTCTTCCAGGCGGATGGTGCCGTGCGTGGTTTCCGCCGTAAACGAGGGGGCGGGCATGCCGAGACGCGGGAAGGCGGGAGCGGGGCTCGTCGGGACCACCGGTTCCATGGAACGCCTCCTTTCCGTGCGCGCGAGAGACGGACCGCCAGCATCGTTGGTCGGCCGCATCGTCGAGAGAGACGGCACGCCCTGGTGGCAGCTGCATCTGCCACCAGGGCGCGGTCCACCTCTCCACGAATCTTACGGCCTTAGCGGCCGCTTGTCATTCGCGAACGCGGGAAGGCACCCCGCGAAAGGGCCGGGGTTACCGCAGCGCGTAGGAGTGGAGCACCTTCATGTAGTTGGCGCGGACGAAGGCGGTCGGCTGGGCCACCGACTTCTGGCTCATGCTCCCCTGCATCTGGCGGATGGACGCGTACTCGTGCTCCTCCATCCACCGGACGATCCCGTCCCGCACCCCCGTGAGATGCCCGACCCCGTTTTTCAGGAGCGCCGAGGTCATCATGGCCACCTTGGCCCCGGCCATCATGCTCTTGATCACATCCTCGGCCGTGTGCACGCCGCCGGTGATCGCCAAGTCGGCCTTGACGTGGCCATAGAGGAGCGCCACCCAGCACAGCCGCAGCCGAAGCTCCTCGGGGCGGCTCAAATTCAGGCTGGGGGCCACCTCCAGCTTCTCCAGGTCGAAATCCGGCTGGTAGAAGCGGTTGAACAGCACGAGGGCGTTCGCCCCCGCCTGGTCCAGGCGCTTGGCCACGGAGGCCATGGAGCTGAAATACGGCCCCAGTTTCACCGCCACCGGGATCTTCACGCTGGCCCGGACGTCCCGCACCAGGTCGGCGTACATCTGCTCCACCTGGGCGGAGGTCATGTCCGGATCGGTGGGGATGTAGTAGACGTTCAGCTCCAGGGCGTCGGCCCCGGCCCCCTCGATCTTCTTGGCGTACCGGATCCAGCCGCCGGTGGAGATGCCGTTCAGGCTCCCGATCACCGGGATCTTGACGGCGGCCTTGGCCTTGCGGATGTGCTCCAGGTACGCGTCCGGGCCGAGCTTGTACTCGCCCATGTCCGGAAAGTAGCTCAGGGCCTCGGCAAAACTCTCGGTCCCGTGGGTGAGGAAGCGGTCCAGCTCTCGGCTCTCCAGGGTGAGCTGTTCCTCGAAGAGCGAGTGCAGCACCACCGCGGCGGCCCCGGCGTCCTCCATCTGCCGGATGGCGTCCAGGTCCTCGCAGAGCGGGGAGGGAGACACCACCAGGGGGTTCTTCAGTGTGAGTCCCAGGTAGCTCGTCGTGAGGTCGGTCATGGCGCCTTCTCCTCTGTTGCGCCCGCGCCCGGCATGGCCGCCCAGTGCTCGTAGAGGCGCCAGCGAGCCGTCACCTCTGCCTGGGCGGTCTCCAGCAACCGCTTGGCCGCCTCGGGGTCGCTGTGGGTCAGCATGGTGAAGCGCGTCTCGTTGTTCTCGAACTTGTCCAGCGTGATGCTGGGGGCCTTGCTGTCCAAGATGAGCGGATTCTTCCCCTGCTTCACCAGGTCCGGATTGTACCGCATCAGCGGCCAGTGGCCGGACTGCACGGCGGCCTTCTGCTGCTCCAGGCCGTGCTTCAGGTCGTAGCCGTGGGCGATGCAGTGGCTGTAAGCGATGATCAGCGAGGGCCCGTCGTACGCCTCGGCCTCCAGGAACGCCCGCACGGTGTGCATGTCGTTCATGCCGAAGGCCACACGGGCCACGTAGATGTTCCCGTAGGTCATGGAGATCATGGCCAGGTCCTTCTTCGGCCGGAGCTTGCCGCCGGCCGCGAACTTCGCCACGGCGCCGCGCGGCGTGGCCTTGGACATCTGGCCGCCGGTGTTGGAGTAGACCTCGGTGTCCAGGACCAGGACGTTCACGTTGTAGCCCGAGGCCAGGACGTGGTCCAACCCGCCGTAGCCGATGTCGTAGGCCCAGCCGTCGCCGCCCAGGATCCAGACGCTCTTCTTGACCAGCGCGTCCGCTAACCCGAGGAGCCCCTGCGCCTCGCTGGACTTGATCCCCTGCAGCTTCTGCTTCAGGACCTCCACCCGGTCACGCTGGGCCTTGACGCCCGCCTCGGTGGACTGGTTGGTCTCCAAGAGGCCCTTCGCCAGCTCGTCGCCGAGCTGCCCGCTGAGGCGCTGGACCAACTCCTTCGCGTACTGGCTCTGCTTGTCCACCGCCAGGCGCATCCCCAGGCCGAACTCGGCGTTGTCCTCGAACAGCGAGTTGTTCCAGGTCGGCCCTCGCCCGTCGCGGTTGAAGGCGTAGGGGGTGGTGGGGAGGTTGGCGCCGTAGATCGAGGAACAGCCGGTGGCGTTGGCGATCATGGCCCGGTCGCCGAAGAGCTGTGTCAGGAGTTTCACATACGGAGTCTCGCCGCATCCGGCGCAGGCCCCGGAGAATTCGAAGAGCGGCTCCAGGAGCTGGACATCCTTCACCTGGGCGGTGTTCAGCAGGCTCCGATCCATCGCGGGCAGTTTCAAGAAGAACTCCCAGTTGGCCCGCTCCGCCTCGCGGATGGGGGGCTGCGGCGCCATGTTGATGGCCTTGAGCCGCGTCTCCTGCTTGTTCTTAACCGGGCAGACCTCCACGCACAGCTCGCAGGCCGTGCAGTCCTCGGGGGCCACCTGCAGCGTGTACTTCTGCTCCTTGAACTCCTTCCAGCGCGCCGGGGCGGACTTGAAGGTCGACGGCGCGTTCTTCAAGAGGTCGAGGGAATAGACCTTGCTGCGGATGACCGCGTGCGGGCAGACCAGGATGCACTTCCCGCACTGGATGCAGATGTCCGCATCCCAGACCGGGATATCCAGGGCGATGTTCCGCTTCTCCCACTGCGTTGTGCCCGTGGGGAACGTGCCGTCCTTGGGGAAAGCGCTGACCGGCAGACTATCGCCCTCGCCGGCGATGATCTTGCCCAGGGTTTTCTGCACGAATTCGGGGGCCGCCGTCGGAACCGGCAGCCGAAGGTCGAATGTGCTGGTCACCTGGCCGGGCACCTTCACCTCGTGGAGATGGTCCAGGGCGGCATCCACGGCGGCGAAGTTCTTCTTCACCACAGACTCGCCCCGCTTCCCGTAGGTCTTCTCGATGGCATGCTTGATGGCGGCGATGGCCTCCTCGCGCGGGAGCACGCCGCTGATGGCGAAGAAGCAGGTCTGCATGACGGTGTTGATGCGCACCCCCATGCCGGTCTGCTCCGCCACCTTGTAGGCGTCGATGACGTAGAACCGCAGCTTCTTCTCGATGATCTGCCGCTGCGCCGTCTTGGGCAGGTGGTCCCAGACCTCGTCCGGTCCGTACAGGCTGTTGAGCAGGAACACGGCGCCCGGACCGGCACCATTCAACACGTCCAGCCGCTCAAGGAAGCTGAACTGGTGGCAGGCCACGAAGCTGGCCTGGCTGATGAGGTAGGTGGAGTGGATCGGCTTGGGACCAAAGCGCAGGTGGGAGATGGTGACGGCCCCGGACTTCTTGGAGTCGTACACGAAGTAGCCCTGCGCGTAGTTCTCCGTGTCCTCGCCGATGATCTTGATCGAGTTCTTGTTGGCCCCCACCGTCCCGTCGGCGCCCAGACCGAAGAAGAGGGCGCGCACGGTCTTGGGATCCTCGGTGGAGAAGGTCGGATCGTACGCCAGACTGGTGTGGGTCACATCGTCCACGATGCCCACGGTGAAGTGGTTCTTCGGCGTGGCCTTGCCCGCCTCGTCGAGGACCGCCTTCACCATCGCGGGCGTGAACTCCTTGGAGGACAGGCCGTAGCGCCCGCCGATCACCCGCGGGGTCGTGGCGAACGGGCTGTCGCCGGCCGTCGCGGCCTCACTCAGGGCCGTGATCACGTCCTGGTACAGCGGCTCGCCCGCGCCGCCCGGCTCCTTGGTCCGGTCGAGGACCGCCAGGGTCTTGACCGTCTTGGGCAGGGCCTTGACGAAGTGCTCGATCGAGAAGGGCCGGAAGAGCCGGACCTTCAGGACACCCACCTTCTCGCCGCGGGCCGCGAGGTACTCCACCGCCTCCTGTGCGGCCTCCGCACCCGACCCCATCAGGATCACGACGCGCTCGGCATCCGCGGCGCCCACGTAGTCGAACAGGTGGTACTGCCGCCCCACCAGCTTCGCGAACTTGTCCATCGCGTTCTGGACGATCGTCGGGCAGGCGAGGTAGTAGGGATTGCAGGTCTCCCGAGCCTGGAAGAACACGTCGGGGTTCTGCGCCGTGCCGCGCAGCACGGGATGGTCCGGCGACATCGCGCGTCCGCGATGCGCCGCGATGAGCTTGTCATCCAGCATGGCCCGCATGTCGTCCAGCGTGAGCTGTTCGACCTTCCCGACCTCGTGGCTGGTCCGGAAGCCGTCGAAGAAGTGGATTAAAGGCACCCGCGCCTCCAGGGTGGCCGCCTGGGCGATGAGGGCGGTGTCCATCACTTCCTGCACCGAGTTGGAGGCCAGCATGCCCCACCCGGTCGTCCGGCAGGCCATGACGTCGGAGTGGTCGCCGAAGATGGACAGGGCGTGGGTAGCGACAGTCCGCGCGGACACATGGAAGACGGTGGCGGTCAGCTCACCGGAGATCTTGAACATGTTGGGGATCATGAGGAGCAGGCCCTGGGCGGCCGTGAACGTGGTCGTGAGCGACCCGGCCTGCAGCGACCCGTGCACGGCGCCGGCGGCGCCGCCCTCACTCTGCATTTCGACCACCAGCGGAATCGTCCCCCAGATGTTGGGGATACCATTGGCCGAATACTCATCCGCCCACTCCCCCATGTTGGAGGACGGGGTGATCGGATAGATCGCGATCACCTCGTTGGTGCGGTGGGAGACATATCCCGCCGCTTCGTTTCCGTCGATCGTGACCTTCGCTCTGCTCATAGGACATCTCCTCGGCCCGTGGGTTCACGAGGCACACAGATGGGGGATCTCCGTCCCCACCATCAAATCGGCCCTAACCAAGTCGCTCTCAACCGAAACATTTCACCGCAAAGCTCGCAAAGACCGCAAAGCGAGCCAGGATCTGCAGATCGGACCTCGGACCAGGGGAGGATGCCGGAAAGGGGTCCCCTCTCCCCGACTCAACCATCTTACCCTAGAACAAACAGCTTGCTTCGCCAAGAGGGAAAGGTGCGATCGGAGAGAAATGGGCAAGAAAGCGGACAAATGCCCCGGCGAGACATGCCAGGGGAACGGGTGTACGGAAGTAGGATCGGGGGTCAGGCCGGCGACGCCTGCACGCGCTCCCAGGTGCGGGCAATGGCCCGCTTGAGCGCCTCACGGACCCCGGCCGGCTCCCGGGCCGGAACGAATCCGAGCTGGTTCCGGATCCGGCGGTCGTCCAGCTCCCACCGGTCGGCCAGGAAAGCGGCACCCGTCCAGTCGGCCCGGGGGACAGCCGTGACGCCACCCCCGCCGCCCGCGATCCCGACGACCATCCGGGCGACCTCCTCCCAGGTCACGTAGGCGCTGGCGAGGTTGAAGATTCGTCCCCCGGAGGCAGGCCGATCCAAGACCAGGGCGACGGCCGCGTTGAAATCCTCCTGGGTCAGGAAGCTCCCTCCACAGTCCGCCGGAACC
>Ga0315294_10010351_pt1 | contig 10233 bp, 7 predicted proteins | sample YL17G13_40_MG_FD_203626 | JGI IMG/M metagenome (GOLD analysis project Ga0315294, IMG submission 203626) | Sediment microbial communities from Yellowstone Lake, YNP, Wyoming, USA - YL17G13_40 | ecosystem: Environmental > Aquatic > Freshwater > Lake > Sediment | place: USA: Wyoming | collected...
ATCTTTTTCATCCCGTATTCGGACGCCACTAGGAGGAGCATTTGTTTAAGCATCTGGGACTCGGACCCGAGGATGAAACAGCCCCGGGGAAGGGAACAGAAGGCCTCCTCGCTTGCCGCAGAGCCTCTCGCAGCCCCGATCGAAGCATAGGAGACACTGCCTCTCGGTCGACTCTTGCAGCGTGCGTGGGAGTTGCAGTGGGTCTTTCTTGAGCCGTGCGAAAATGAATCAGAGAATAAGGACTGCACGGGATAGGGCGGGACAGGAGGCGCCGGTTCCGGATACTCGGTCACCCGGAGAATGAGGAGTGGCACAGGCGAAAGGTTTGATCGGGGGATGAAACGGCTCCGGCTTGGCATTCTATAGCATGCTGCACACCGCTTGAACGAGAATAGCCCCGGACGTACTCATCCGGAAAAAGGGAAGAAGGGAAAAAAGGAAAAGAGGGATTGGGGTAAGCGTGCCGTCTCGTCAAACATTGACAATCGGTAAAGAGGCAATGAGGAAGCTTCGGCACTTTTGCGTAGATACCGAAGCTCGCCCTAATGATGTCGTCGAAGCGATGATTCTTCGTGAGGATTTTGACGAGAACGGCACATCTCTGCTCGATTACATTGAGAAGAATCGTAACCTCACGATTAGGGAGGAATGTCGTTGAGACGAATACGCCGTTTAAGATCCGTATCGGAGCCGTATCTAGAACCGAATAAACGCCGTATCATCAGAAAGAGCGAATATTCCCGAATAATGCCGTTTGAGACCCGTATCCCCACCGAATCAAGATTCTATCGCAACTCAATCGGGCATCATACGGAACCGAGCAGCCCGTATCGTCCGAATGCCCTAGAGGTGAAAAACAATGCCTAGCGTCCTAGACCGCATCCTCGGAAGGAAGCCTCAACCCGAGGCGATTAAGTCCAAGGAGCCGAAGAAAGCAGAGGAAGCAAAGCTCAGAGGCCTTAGCGAGCCGATTAAGCAGCCGGACGCTTGAGCGTGCAAGCACGAGGAAGTCGATCGGGACTCTGATGTCTAGTGTCCCTTGCTTAGTTGCAAGCGATACGGAATGAGAAGTACCGAGCCGCCGGAAAGCGAGGAGGTGACTCCGTCTGAGATGGTCCAGCAGGTCAGTTTTGGGGCAGAACATAGCTAGTAGTGCGAGATTTGACCTCTAATCTTAACGTTTTGAAAAGAAACGGCTCATGTTCTAATGGTTTTGTCTGTCCGTCCAGCATCTGGCTGTTTTATTGCCGGCAATTCTGCAGATCAGTGATATCTACGATGAAGGTTAGACTATTCTGTGCTGGCAAAGTCTAGCCAGGAATCCCGTAATTAATTTGCCAAACGCTGGTCACACAGGCATGAACACAGCCTTACTGGCTAGGTACCGTTGAGCGCTAGGCACAGACTATCGGCATTTGATCACTACCGGGCCCGTCACAATACTCACCGTTCCTGACACTTCTGACAGTTCTGGCGGCAGATGGGGAGAGAGATTGGGAAGGAACTTTCTACTAACATAACCCATCCAGTTAGTTTCCCAGAGTAGACTCGGAGCATCTGTGTCGGTCATCGGTGCAGAGACAAGGGTATTTATAGTCTGCAGACGGAATGAATCATTTGCCTTTTTTTGATAAAACAAAGGGGGGGTGACAAATTGGCGATATCTGTGGCATTCTGGAAGCTCAGTCAAAGCATAGCGCCGGAGAACCTCGCAAAGGTTGCAGCGAAACTCATGGAGAAAGGATTGTATCCACCAGAAGGAGTGGAAATACTTGGTTGGTACATCTGTCCAGGGGGCAAGGGCGTTACAATAACAGAATCGAAGACTATCGATCCTGCAGTCGCATTCAAGAGTTGGCTAGTGTGGGTGCAGGAGATGACGGGGTTCTTCGAGAGCTACGAGATCCTACCGGCGGTCAGCGCAGTTGAGGCTGTCCAGATGGTTCTCGCGAAGCCGAAGAAGTGACGAGCTCCGCAAACCCTTTCTTCTTCTTTTTATTGAAATCAGAAAAAGAATGGAAGAGGTTTGGTCTATCCCTCGAGTCTCCTTTCAACAGCGCTTTTCCGATCTAGGAAATTTCCCGTTTTATGCAGCGAGTCGAGGGTAACCAAATCTCCTTGGACCCACTCCACCACTTCTGACGGTTCTGACGGCAGATGGGGAGGGATAAAAGTCAAGAAGAAAGAAAAGAAGTTCACGCAGTATACAAACGCGTACTTGGCACTCCGACATCGTATCCCACGAAAGGTCTTTCTATGACATGCCTGCAATAGGTACCCGAATCAAATGACTCAAGGCAATGACCGATCATCGGAGATAGTTGTTGCGGGCGATGTGGCCATAGATATGCTTCAGTGGACACCCCATCAGAAGAAGGAGAAAGAAGTGATCCAGAACTGGCTTCTCGATCCAGGATTCAGAATTATCTCGAGGCCGGGTGCAACTCTGCTGCTAGCAAGAATGGTGGAGTCTGCCATCGGGACCCAGGTGTTGTCTCCTAGGATCGATAATCTCTCCGCCGTATCACCGGAGGAGGTGCTCCACTCTCTTGCGAGGCTGGGCGAATTTCCTCAATCCAATCTGCCAAAGGACCGGAGGAACACGGTCTACAGGGTCGAAAGATTCGACGGCTTTTCCGGACCAAGCACAGGGAGGTTGAATCCGATTCCCTTGGCCGATGATGACAAAAAAGCAAGAATCATTGTACTCGACGATGCTGGAAATGGATTCAGAGACTGCGAGGAATGCTGGCCCAGGGCCATTAAGGAAGGAAGACACGCCCCAACAATTGTCCTAAAAATGAATCGGCCACTGGGCGAGGGAGAACTCTGGAAGACTCTGATCGACAGACATAGCGAGAGGCTAGTCACCATAGTCAATGCCAGCAGCCTCAGGGCATCTGGGTTGAACATCTCCAAGAGACTATCATGGGAGAAGACCGCCCAGGACTTCGCATGGCAGCTGGAGCACAATGCTCTGCTGCAGAATCTGATGAGGTCCAGGCACTTTATTGTACTCTTTGGCATTGAAGGAGCCATACACTGCACGCTGGAAGAACAGCAGCTCAATACGATCCTCTACTATGATCCTCTGGCGATGGAGGACGACTACAAGGACGATCGGTTGGGAATGATGCAGGGACGCACCTGTGCCTTCGCGGCAGCCATCGCGGCCAGGCTCTATCGGGATGACAAGGCCTCGATTGGAGACGGTGTGAGGGACGGCCTCAAGAGCTCTAGACGTCTCTTCCTGCACGGATTTGGAAGGCCGCCATCTGAACCGACATATCCAGTAGAGAAGATATTCCAGGCTCAAGATTCAGATCCGATGATCACCGATGTATTGATGCCTCACAACGAAGAGATGGAAAACAACGGCAAAAGACCCTGGACAATCCTAGCTCAAGTGGCCGGGGAAGAGCTGGAAAAAGTCGCATACAGAATTGCCATCGAGGGGTCGGTGCCCCCTATAATTAGGGCACCGGTTGCTAGGTTTGGCGCTCTTATGACTGTTGACCGGGTGGAGATAGAAAGCTATCGGAGTATCACGAACCTCCTGGATGAATACCTCTCCAAGGACGAGGTCACAGTCCCCCTCTCCATTGCTGTCTTCGGTCAACCTGGATCTGGCAAGACCTATGGTGTCACGCAGATCTCCAAAAGCTTGCAGCCTGAGAAGATTGAGAAGCTGGAGTTCGATGTGGCCCAGTTCCATTCCCCCGATGATCTGACCAACGCCTTTCATAAAGTGCAGTCAACGGCGCTTCGGGGTAAGATTCCTCTCGTCTTCTTTGACGAATTCGACTGCTTCCATGGCCAGAAGATGGGATGGCTCAAGTACTTCCTGGCGCCAATGGAAGATGGGGTATTCAAGGACGGAGAGACTTTCCACCCGATCGGGAAGTCCATCTTTGTGTTTGCTGGGGGAACTAGCCACAAATTCGAGGAATTCTATTGCGACTACGCAGGGAAGAAAACCATCAGCTATGAGGAGATGAACATCATGAAGCAAGCCTCGAGTTATTTCACCGATGCGAAGGGTCCTGACTTCGTGAGCAGGCTTAGGGGCTACGTGAACATCACGGGGATCAATCCCACGAGCGAAGGTGACAGACTCTATCTCATCCGACGAGCCATGATCCTCCGCTCAATCATGATGGTCAAGTGTCCCCAGATCTTCGATGAGCTGGGGAACGCACATATCGACCCGGGTGTCCTTAGGGCACTTATCAAGGTGAACGACTACAAGCACGGGGTGCGTTCGATGGAGGCCGTCCTAGAGATGAGCCTTCTTTCGGAAAGATGCGAATTCGAGCCAGCCGCACTGCCACCTCGGGACCAGTTGAATTTGCACGTGGATGCCGATCACTTCCTCAGATTAGTGTTAGAGGACGTTTGACCGACCTGGCATCTCGTGAAACACAGCACTCTGACAGTTCTGATGGCAAACGGGGGGACTCTAGGGTATCCTCATAGAGTCACTTCAGCCCCTATCTTCGTCTTCTTAGTCTGGCCACCTGTGCTTTCCAGAACTCGATCGATTTCGTCTAGAGCCACATTGTTCAAAACGTGGGAAGCGGCCCAGTCAAACATGAAATTCAGATAGATCAAGATGCGACAAAGGTCCAGAGTAATTCCTCTTATCATTCTAAGATCTGCGAAGCTGTACTCCATGCTATTTTATAGCACGTGCACAATAGGGGCTTTTGGTTTGAATTGGAATCAGAAGAATAATGTCCAAATAGGAAAGAGTGGGGGTGTGGCCCCCTCGGGTCACTCGAGGTTCAGCGAACGAAGTCCACGCCGTCCCCCGCGCTCGCTGTCGCCCCGAGCTTCTGCGTTTGGACGCCCAGCCTGGCTCCCACGTCCATCGACATGGAGTCGAACATGAACTTCGACTTGGCTCCGGTAAAGATCACCAGGACCTGGATCAGCCCTTCGTTCTCTGGCTCAATCGAGCAACCCCAAATGATCCTTGCCCTGGGATCGATGCTCTTACCCACGTACTCTGCGGCCCGTTGCGCCTCGTCGACGGTCATGTCCGGACCGCCAACGACCCGCACCAGCGCGCCCTTTGAGGCCTTCACGTCGATGTCGCCGAGCAGCGGCGAGGTGATCGCCTCTTTGACCGCTTCCTTAACGGGATCGTCGGTGCTCTCCTTGCTCGCCTCTCCCATGCCCACGAAGGCCACTCCTCCTTCATTCATGAGGGTAAGGATGTCCGCATAGTCCAGGTTGACGAGGCCTGGCTTGGTGATGATCTCAGTCAGACCTTTGATCGTCTGCATCAGTACTTCGTCCGCCACCTTGAACGCCGCCTCGATTGGCAGGTTCGGGACAAGGTCCAGTAGCTTGTCGTTCGGGACGACGATTGTAGTATCGGTGACGCGTGTCAGCCTCTCCAGGCCGTCGAGGGCGTTCTCCATCCTCACCGTTCCCTCGGCTTTGAATGGTAATGTGACGACTCCGATGGTCAAAGCGCGGCACTGCTCCTTTGCTATTCCAGCCACATAGTGAGCCGACCCCGTCCCCGTCCCTCCTCCCATGCCAGCGGTGACAAAAACGATGTTCGCGCCGTTGAGGAAGTTGCGGATATCCATCCCGTTCTCCATGGCAGCCCGTTCCCCGACCTCGGGGATCGCTCCCGCTCCCAGGCCACGGGTGGTCGCTCTTCCTATCAGGATCTTCTTTGGTGCCCGTATCGTCAGCAGGTGCTTGGCATCTGTGTTGATTCCGCACAGCTGCGCCCCGCTGATTCCCGCGTCGACGCAGCGGTTGATGGTGTTGCATCCGCCGCCACCGCAACCGATGATCTTGATGCTGACATCGAGCTGCTGGGCAATCTTTCTTATATATTCATCAGCGGAGGAATCTTCTTGAGTTGCCTTCACTTGCGCCTGCGTTTGCGTCTTCTTTTTCTGCTCCACGCTCGTCAGAACGCTCTTCACTAATGAGTTTGGCATAGTGCATCCCTGTATGACATTTGTCTGACGATAGATATATATGTTCCGCTCCTGGGTGAAAGTGACCAGGAATGACTCTCCATTTCGCCTCTGAGCGTTCTGGCAGCAGATATTTAGACGGGGTTCACTAGACGGTCAATAGCAAGACAACAAATGAGCGTCAAACAGTCGAGAGAGGTTCCACGAGATATTGACCCCGAACCCTTAAGTATCATCAGTTGTGCTCCATACTCGGGAAAATGAGACCACGCTCCTCAGGATTCGATTACACCCCTGTAATTGCACTCCTTGTGATAGCAATCCCGATCATTGTTCTGGCTGCATATTCTATCACAAATGCCCCCCCGCCCCTCCAGAATCAAATCACCATTCAACCCAACGGTCCCAACAGATTCATGTTCAGACCCAGTTCCCTTACTGTCCACGTAGGCGAGGAAGTCACGTGGGTGAATCACGTTGAATTCCCCGTTGCAGTGATTTCGGATAACGCCACAGATCCTTTCGACAGCGGGAGCATTGGTGTCGGAATGAGCTACGAGCATACATTCAACAACGTGGGGATATTCCAATATCATAGCTCCATTCCAAACTTGACCGGTACAATCATAGTCGTATCTTGAAGAGCGACATGGGAGACATCTGAAATCGGTCGGAAGTACCGACACTTCCGACAGTTCTGGCGGCAGATGGGGAGAGGAAGAAGAGGAGAGAAGTCTGACTTCTGCATCCTCACACTGTCCCTCGGCAAGAATCGAGGAATGGAGCACAATCTCACTGAGCAGGGACGCCTGACCAACCAAACTATGCCTAGTACTCGCCGCCGCCCATTCCGCCTAGCCCCTCGCCCCCAGGCATGCCGCCCCTGCCTGGAGGTCCGCCCTTGTCCCCACCTTTGGCAGCCACCACATCGTCGATTCTCAGTATCATTATTGCCGCATCCGTGGCGGAGCTGATCGCCTGCTTTCCAACGCGCAGCGGCTCCAGCACATTCTCTTTCCGCATGTTGACAACCTTGCCAGTGAAGACGTTGATGCCAGCATACTTGTTACCGGCCTTATGCGCCTTCCTCAGGTCAATAAGGACGTCAATCGGATCGAGGCCCGCGTTCTCCGCCAAGGCAATCGGTACGACCTCCAATGCACTCGCGTACGCGTCAATCGCCATCTGCTCCCTTCCACTGACAGAAGCTGCGAAGTCCTTCAAACCCATGGCAAGCTCCATCGATGTCGCGCCGCCGCCCGCTGTCATCTTCCCATCCTCGATGGCCACTCTCACGACGTTCAGCGCATCATCTAGAGATCTCTCAATCTCATCCACAACGTGCTCAGTGCCTCCTCTGATCAGAATCGAAACAGCCTTTGGATTCTTGCATCCGGTCACGAAGGTCATCTGATCATCCTGCATCTTCTTCACCTCTACCAGAGCTGCCTCGCCTAGGTCCCTCTTCTCAAGTTCGCTCAGCTTGTTGACAATGTTGGCATTGGTCGCCTTTGAGAGCTTCTCCATGTCGGATTCCTTCAGTCTGCGAGCAGCAAAGATTCTCTCCTTCGCGAGATAGTGTTGGGCCAAGTCGTCTATGCCTTTCTGACAGAAGACGACGTTTGCGCCGACAGATTTTATCCGCTCGACCATCTGCTTCAGTATTCTCTCTTCCTCATCCAGGAAGGCTTGCATCTGCTCTGGGTTTGTTATTTGGATCTTCGCTTCAACCTCTGTCTTCTTTATCTCGAGGGCTGAGTTCACGAGCGCGATCTTCGCGTTCTCAATCTTCTTCGGCATGGCCGAATGGACGGGCTCCTTGTCCACTATTATCCCTCTGATCATTTCGGTGTCTTCCATCGAGCCGCCCTGCTTCTTGACTATTTGTATGTTATCCAGGTCAGCCTTGAGATTGCCGTCCCTTTCTTCAGTGATGGTCCGTATGGCCTCCACCGCAAGCTTGGCCATATGCTCCCTTGAGCCCGAGATCGACTTGCTCATCATCGCGGTCATGGCGATGTTTCTTAGCGTTTCAACATCATCCGCATCGACAGTGATGCCTAGAGAATCAAGTATCTCAACAGCCCTTTCAGAGGCCATTCTATAACCCTTCGCAATGATGGTTGGATGAACTTTCGAGTCGATGAGGTCCAACGCATTCTTAAGGAACTCCCCTGCGAGAATTGCGGCGGTCGTGGTGCCGTCTCCGACCTCTTCGTCTTGTGTCTTTGCGACCTCTACCACCATCTTTGCCGCTGGATGCTGTACATCAATCTCTTTCAAGATCGTCACGCCGTCGTTCGTAATCACGACGTCCCCCATCGAATCGACGAGCATCTTGTCCATGCCCTTCGGTCCAAGGGTACTTCTAACGGCATCAGCGATCGCTCTTGCCGCCATAATGTTGTCGTATTGTGCGTCCTTTCCTCTTTCCCTCTTCGTCCCCTGTTTCAGTATCAGTATAGGTGTTGTTCCCATTCCCATCTGCTATTCCTCCTTGTCTTGCACGGCTGTCATAATAAGCCAATATAGAACATGGGTCTGTACTTCCCTATTAACCCATCGCTCAGACCTAATCCAAGTGCCGATCCGCGAGACGGAATCACGTAGCTCGAACCAGAGACACTCGGCCAAGTCACTTGGTTCAAGAAGCGTTTTCAGAGCGCCTCCCTAAGCTGTCAGAGCGGACCTTCTGGAAGTCGCCTTGTATGGCGGACGCAAAGGACATAGTTGCTCCTTTATTGAAATCAGAAAAAGAATTTCTTGAAATCTCAACTGTTCGTCATGCCATCAGATCTTCTAGACCGGGATCATAAAATTCGTGCTTCCGCAATGGGGGCAATGCGTAACTAGGCTCTCCACGGTAGCTCTACAGTTGGCACATTGTTTCTTGAAGTGGCCCCCGCAATTCGGACAGACTGCGTATTTGAGGAGTATTCTTGCTCCGCATCGGGGGCAAGGTAACTTACCATCGCTCATCAAGAAAAACAGTGAGATGAGAGTACTTACCCCTTTCGCATCTTTTTCCCAAGATAATAATTCCGATTATAGAGGGGAATCAGTTTCATCTTATGAATCGTCTATTGAAATCAGAAAAAGAATGTCTGGATATGCTCGACTGACACTTCCGACGGTTCTGACGGCAGATTGGGAACAGTCCCCTCAGAAGGGACAGGAATCTTCATAAGACTGAAGAAGACTAAGAATGAATGGGAGAAGGGTCTTCGATGCGATGGTATCATCGATTGCTGATTTCATTAGTATGTATTGTGGCAGGAGGGGCTTCTATCGTACCCGCCATCAGCAACGGTCCCCTGGCGGACATTGTTCGCATCTCCCTGTTGTCCTTCGGAATTTTCTTGCTTGTGATAGCATTTGTGATCTGGCTTTACAGGACTGAGGATTTGTATGTCGCTGAGACCCCAAAGGCTGAAGGAGAGTGGACAGATGACGGTCGCTCTCGCACTGAGGTGAATCAGAGAGTGCTGGAACGCGGACGGCGCGACACTCATGATACTCGGGAAGGTCTGTACCCGACGCAGTGGCCATTCTTGCGGCGATAAGGAAGTCGCGAGCGCTGAGAGATGTTGCTAGCATTGCCACCTCAAGTCAGTACATCTACGGGGATCAGTTGGAGGGCTACGACATTCGAGCGAATCGTCCCAAGAATGACTAGTACTGGATTAGTGGAGCCTTTTCATTCTAATTGAAATCAGAAAAAGAACATCTGGATATGCTCGGGTTCAAATCCCTACACCCTCGATCTAATCTGTGCCATAGCGCGCCAACAACAGCCTACACGTAGGGCATCTGAATCCCTTGAGGGTCGGAAGGGTGAAGAGGTGAACACCTGTTAAATATAAAGGGCGAATGCCCGAAAACCTGCCTTTCTCTGTGCGCCAAAAGATTCTACCTCCATTCGATTGAATGAGGCCAGGTTCCATTTCCTTCCCGCATTGAGGGCATTTCATACGATCCTAATTGCACTCTAGGAACCGTCATTTCATAAAGCTTTGCCGAAGAAAAAGAAACGGAAGAGGTTTAGTCTATCTCTCATACCCTCGAACAGGTGTATTGTACCGGGAACGGTACAAATCGACCTCTCGCTAGTCATTTTCGTGTGTCCAAATCTCCTTGGACCCACTCCTGCCCTACAGTTCTGATGGTTCTGACGGCAGATTGGGAGAAGAGTCGTGCAAAGGAGCGTATTCATATTCTTCCAAACGATGGATTGGGATAAGATGGAGAAGAAAACCAAGATAATCATTGCGGGTGCGGCATTGATCGTCGC